>Ga0126381_100002999_pt1 | contig 18377 bp, 26 predicted proteins | sample PanSoiMetPlot_28_FD_96465 | JGI IMG/M metagenome (GOLD analysis project Ga0126381, IMG submission 96465) | Tropical forest soil microbial communities from Panama - MetaG Plot_28 | ecosystem: Environmental > Terrestrial > Soil > Tropical forest > Bulk soil | place: Panama | collected 2016-02-17
AACAAAAAGCATGGCGGAGAGGGAGGGATTCGAACCCTCGGTACAGGTGTTAGCCCGTACAACGGTTTAGCAAACCGCCGCATTCGGCCACTCTGCCACCTCTCCGACCTTTAAAAAGAACAACTTAGCTGGTAACCAATTGTGTGATTACCGAAGGGCTATTGCACAATGGACCGTTATACGTCATGCTGCTCGGCATGGACACGTTGGCGCTGCTCAAACGCAACCGCATCCCGCGAAAGCAAAAAGGCGAAATCATAGAAACACGTAGCGCTTTCTTTGGTCGATACTACCATACCGCCGAAGACGGGACGCGAAAACAGAAGGCCGTGAAGCTGGCCGAGAAGTCGGATCTCTACCGCTCACGCGTTGACGTTCAGCCGCTCATGGATAACCTGATGCGGACCATCAACGAGGAAGCCGCCTCAGCCGTCACACCCCAACACACCCTGGAAGACTTTATCGAGAACCACTATTTGCCATGGGTTGATGCCAACAAATCGGCGGCCACAGCAAACGGGTACAAGCGGCTCTGGCACTGCTATCTGAAGCCGCAACTGGGCGCCGTGCGAATTTCCGATTTGCAAACCGTTCAGGTTAGCGCCGTTCTGACGCATCACGCAAAGAACGGAATCGGCAGCCGTACCCTGTCGCACATCAAGTGGTTTCTGAGCGGTGTTTACGTCTATGCCGTTTCGAGCGGCATTGTGCCGAAGAATCCCGTTCCGGATTCCAAGTGGCTAGTCAAAGTGGCCCGACCGGAACAGCAAGCGGAATACACACTCGACAATGTGGTGGCTATGCTCCGAATTCTCGAACCGCTCAGCCTTCAGTCGGCCGTCGCCGTGGCGCTGGCCTACTTTGCAGCCTTGCGACCGGCCGAGATCCGCGGGCTTAGATGGGAAGACTACGACGGGGCGGAATTGCAGATTAAACGCGGCGTTTGGCGCAGTGTCGTGGGTGAAACGAAAACGGAAGGATCCGCGGCGAGTGTGCCCGTCATTCAGCCACTCAAATCCCTGCTTGAAAAACTCCGTACACAATCGCCTGACGGCTACATTCTGCAAAACGGTGCCAAAAATCCAATGAGCTTGGATTCCCTGAACGTCCGCATCATCGCACCCGCCATGAAGAAAGCCGGTGTTGAGTGGCGTGGCTACTATCCAGGTCGGCGGGGAATCAGCTCTCGCGTAACGGACACATCCAAGAATGCACTCAACAGCACCGGACTGCTACGCCACAGCACGCCGATTACGGCATTGAAACATTACACGCGGGCTCAGAAGGACAGCATCGCGGCCGCCATGAAAACGATAGAAGATCAGGCCGCGAAAATTATCGAGAAACAGAAGCAGACGGTTCAGTAAAACGGGAACCTGCAAGCCCTGCAGCCTGCAGATTCCCTAAACGTTGTGCGAGCCCTAGGAGGCTCATAACGATGTCTACTCCAAACCTGGCACCGAAGCAATTGATTCCTTGACTACCGCCGATGACTTTTACCCCGCAAGGCCAGGGTGTCGACCCGTGCAGGCATCAGTTGGTGGGGCGGGGTGTGGAATGTTGATGCAAAACTAAAGTAACTCAATAGTCGGCATTCCCAATCGACGGGCCAACGGGGCGGTGCTACTGTTGGCCCGCTTAAACAACGAGGCGATATGGATACAAGCAAGCTGGTCGTTGGTCAGGTCGTTTACATGTTCTGCGGGGCGACGGCTTACGGTTTCGCAAAAGGCGAGGTAGCCAAGATCACATCTGCGGGTGTGGAGGTAAAGAGTGCGGAGCTCTGGGGACCAGGGCATATGGAGATTGGACCAGGGTCAAAGGACAGGGGAATCAAGATTGCCGCGTCAGTCGTGGATACAGAGCGCTGGGGGCGGGAGTCTCAGCGTCTGGAGGAGGTAGGAATAGTACGCCTCGACAGCAACGGCATAGAGCTTGAAGCCGACCGACGCAAGAGGCACGGTTTTGAGCCGGGACCCGGATTCAGTCAGGACCGTTTTATGCAATCTGTCTGGTACGGTGCTCCTGAGTGTGGGCCTTGGCAACTGGACGAACTACCCTTCGAGGAACGCACGGCGAAGATTGAAGAAAACGCGGCGTTGTCTAAGTATTACGGACGGATAGCAAGACTTAGGCTGATCGGTCAGGAAGTTTGGATGGTCAGCGGACGTTACAGCATAAAAGGCAAGGTGGTCAAGGTGACATTGCCGGAAACGGAAATGCGGGACGGCAAGATGGTCAACACCGAAAAAGCAGGCGTGGAAGTGCAGGAGTTGCCATGTGGAGAACTAAGACGCTTTTACTATGACGGAACGCAGTTTGAGGGCAGTCATCACCCTGAGTTCGGCCTGTGGCAGATGGACGACAGGTCCTTTGAGGAGCGCACGGCTTTGGAGGACAAGGTAATCCGCCAAGTGGCGGGGTGGAGAAAATGAAAAACCTAGTGGTCGGCCAACGTTTTGAGCTTATCGGTGGCTACGTACCCGAATTGGGTACGGTAGTCAAGATCGAGCCGCCGTTTATATACGTGGCGACAAGCTGGGGACGGCTTAGATTCGACGCCGACGGTTACGAATGCAATACCGACGGCACGCAGGCTGAGGGCCACTATATACCGCAGTGCGTCCTTCCTTTCAAACCGAGACTGTCGCTGCGTGGGGAGAAGCTTGAGTTCTAGGGTTGGATATGGACAGGAAAACAGAACGTGAGCTTCAACAAATGATGGAGAACCATATTCAAATTGAAAATAGGATGTTTGAAAATACCTTTCCACGTGGGGACAAGACCGAGCAAGTGTTGAAGGAAGCACAAGAGGCCCTTGCCAAGAGGTTGATGGAAGCCCACGAAGCAACACGGGGGCGGGGCATTACAGAGGCAGACGAAGCCGAATTCAAGATGCCGGAAGGAAGAAAATTCGAATACACGATTGACTCTACTGGTGTACGCAGGGCAATTCACAAGCTAGATTGCCCGTGCGATTATTGTGTGCACCAAAGGGCAGTAAACAAGAGTTGGCGTGAAGCCGGTTGGTGAGGGAAGATTTTGGAAACTCGATACTTGATAATCGACCGACCGACTTTTGTAACAACCGTAGTCGGAGCGCACACCCTTCGAACGATCGAGGCGGCGGTGGCCAACCGAAACGGCACTACTGATTACGTAGTTGCTGTAGAAGATGGTAAAGTCCGCCGTCTTAATTGGGCTGAAGAACTAGAGTACGAAAAAGCTATTCTGTCGAAGTATTGAAGGCCCTTATGACGCTGCAATATGAAGTCATTCCTTGGGATCACATGGGGTTCGGCGTCCTTGATCCGGCTCTTCCTCCAGTAGCCAGTTTAGAAGAAGCCGCTCGCCTTCTAAGAGGCCCCGCCGATTGCATTCTCGCCATTGACGAGGACGGTTCTCGGAGGCCGCTTACCGAATACGAGGAAACACTGCTGTTCAAGAAGTAGGCCGCCATTTGCTGACGGCCCTTATCCGTTATCGAGTTCCGTACCGGCTAGCCTTGCTGTTGCCGTCCACATCAGACGGCCGGGGTGGTGCTCCATTGCATTCCCCAGGGCGGAGCTATCGTCGCTTGTAGTGCCGTCGCTGGAATCGGCAGCGATTCGCTTGATTCTACTTCCGTATTAACTCTTTCGCCTTCGCCTCGGCGGGTGCAATAACCATCTGGTCCAGTTCTGCCAGCAATATCTGCTCGGTCGCGTAACAATACGGCTCCAACACCCAAGGATACGCGCGAAAGTCGTTGAACATCCCGTACTCCTTCTCCGATGCTAGAAGCAATGGCTTAACTGGGACGGAAGGCAGATTTGGGATTATCCCCGTAAGCTCCTGCGGGATGCTCTTGGGGTCGGTGAGGTCTGCGATAACAAACCGAGCCATGTGCGCCAGCGTCGAAACAGTTTCCGTGAAGTTCCGACTACTTGGTTTCTCGAAATCAAAGAGCACGGGCAGATAGTTCCGCATGCGAAGCTCTTCTCGAATGGCATCCAAGACTGACTTGCGTTCTGGTGTGAAGCGTCCGAGGATAAGCACGACCTTGGAAGTGATGGTGTCAATCACGTCGCGGATTTTCGCATTGTTCAGAAGCAGGTAAATGAATTGGGCGACTTCAAGATTGTCCACCTGAATCACAGGTTCGTCTTCAGGCGTGATCACCAAATTTGATTGGGTTGCTCCTTTCAGATGCACGCTCCATGCCGAGATTCCATAGACCCAGCAGGACGTAAGATTTGCTTCTTCAAGGTTAGTCTCGATGAGGATCGTCCTGCTGAGGTCCGCCTCACTGAGGTTCGCCGCAGCGAGGTTCGCTTGGGTGAGATCCGCCCCGCTGAGGTCCGCCTCACTGAGGTTCGCCGCAGCGAGGTTCGCTTGGGTGAGATCCGCCCCGCTGAGGTCCACACTGCTGAGTTCCGCACTGGTGAGGTCCGCCGCGGTCAGGTTCGCTTTCGTTAGGGCCGCGCAGCTGAGGTCCGTCTTGTGGAGGTCCGCCCAGCGCAAATCTGAGTTGCGAAGGTCTGTCTCGCTGAGGTCTGGTCTGATTTCAGGATTGTTTCTTCTCCACTGATTGAAAAGGTTAACCCCTTGTTTTACCTTCGCGAGATGTTCGGGGTTTGCCACGGTGAGTCTGAATGGTACTCCATTGATTGCGCCCAACCGAAACGACAATCCTTCATTTCCACCCCCATCCACGAAGAACCTTCCAAGCAGTGACTAGCCGCTGTATCGCCTTTGGGTTCGGCTTCCGCTCAAGGCTGCATTCTTTGTGAGCGTCACGGTAGAAGTTCTCGACGCTGGATCCACTGAGCAGAAGCAGGTTGCGCTTTAGCTCAGCCAGTTCAGACTCCGTCAGGGCATCGTCTTCAGGTAGCGGAGCCATCGGAAGGATTTTACAGTTTTCGCTTTACATTCGCCCAGGGACCGGAATTAGGCAATATTTGAAGCAACTTGTCACCATTGTCGGTCATCTTCATCTAATGGGCGTCGCAGACATCTCGATGCCTCGTAAGCGTGTTCAGAGGAGAGACTATGGCTGGGGCATTGGTATCGGGAATCGCGGCTTTTGTCGCCACAAGGAAGCCAAATCTAGCAATTAGCATGATCTGCATTGCCTTGATATTCAAGGGGAACTCAGGGGAACTATTGTGTGCGCTCGGCCTACTCTGCAATGCCAAACACCAGATGACAGAGAAAGAGTTTCCTGGGGAACGAAAAGAAAGACAGGGCTAAACGACGCCTTAGGGAGGTTAAGTTGCCTCTTCGCACGCAAGGGCACAACTGTCCCACACCGTCATATCAGGATCGGTCTCGCGCTCTCGTTTGAAGAATTTCTCTTGTCCCGCCCACTGCGAATACTTCCGGTTGGTGACCTTGAACTCACTGCACCGCAAGAATGCAACTTAGTGGGTTAACGCTTTACTTTCCCATCAAACAGCAACCGGAGCATAGAGGTCACATCAAGCCCGCTCCGGTTTGCTGGTGCTAGTCGCCGCGACGGTAATACCTCAGCGACTGGTCTGCTCCGCCAGGCGTTTCAATTCTTCCAGCGGCATGTTGTAGGCTTCATCGTGTGTTGGCAGAACGACGGGCTCAACGATTTCCTTCGGCACGATCATGCCTTGACGGACCAAACTCCAAAACGCCTGATCTATCTCGTAAACATTGCCCTGAAGGCCTAGGCGGTCTACCTCGGCTACGAGTCGTTCGGCGTTCTGCGGAGTTGCTTCATACTCCGGACGGCTGGCCATCCAGATCTTTGCCTGTCCTTCGCGGAATTTCTCGAGGCTGGCATCCTCTATCACTTTACCCTTGCGCTCAAATTCCGTTCTCAGTTGGTCGAACGGAATCTCATACAAGCGGTTGACTTCCCGATCGGGACGCTGACCTATCGAACGGATGTAATTATCCAGCTCGTATTTTGTCTGTTCGTTGGGGTTGACTTCGTATTGTTGTTGGTAGTACTGCAATCCGTCCTCAACGGCACGCCGGCGAATCTCTTCTGTGTTCATCTCAGAAATTCGTCTCGTAGTGGTTCCCGTCTTGGGATTGCGGTCGGGGTGGTTAGAACTGGGGTGTGTAAAAGACATTTGGATTCCTTTTGGTTTGAATTTTGAAAATAACCGGCGGCCCTTTTGAACCGCCGGACCTGTCGAACTACTTCCCTTCTTCTACGGCTTCTTCCGGTTCGGGTTGGGGTTGCGGCTGTTCCTGTTCCGGTTCGGCCTCGGCTTCTTCCGCTGGCGCCTCCTCGGCTTTTGCAGGAGCTTCCTCGGGCTCAACGGGTGCGTTCAGGTCTTCATCCACTTCGGGAAGGTCGTGAACCTTGTCACCGTGAATGCCGGCGTCAGCCGCACGGGCCAATGAGGGAAATTTCTCGAGGAAGGCGGCGATCGTGCTCAACTGTCTGTAGAACTCCGCGGGATCCAAGCCGGTCAATGCCGAATCGCGCGAAACAAATTTGAGCACGCTCTTGATGACGGCCTTCTGATGAAGAGCCTTCACGGTTTTGTTAATGTCGGAGCCCTGCATCGTGTTGGGGAAACTTACGACGCCGACCTTTGGAATGGAAACGACGGTTTGGTTGCTCACTGAGCGGTACCTCCGTTGTTGATGAGGTTCAGAACACCGCTGAACGGGTCATAGGTGTGAGTTGCGGCCGGCGGCTTCTGCTTCTGTTCAAGCCAAGACGGAATGAGTTCGGCCCCTGGCATATGCGGAATCTGTTTCCGAAGTGGATCAATCATCGTCTGAAGGTTTTGCATCTTCTGCTGGGCAAAACTCGGAGTGTCGCCGGCTGACGGTAGAAGATTCACAGCGGCCAACATTTGCTCGTGCGTCATACGGTTGCTCTTTCCAAAAGTCTGAAGCCGCGGAAGATTGGTTACGGCCTCGTGGCTGGCAAGAGTGGCGGCAACGAAATCCTTTGTCGCCTGACTGGCATCCTTAACGTTTGCATTGTTGAGCCACGCATTGATCCGGTCGGTAGCAACACCAATTCCGCCGGATGCCCCGCCACCGTGGCCGCCGAATGACTGCGTTACGCCAGTGTTGGGATTCAGCATCGCGGCGGCAAGCTCCGGCTGAACTTGCTTCATCCGATTCGTATCGTTCACGACATCGGCAAGGGCGTTTAGTTTGTTCTGGACGTCATTCATGCCACCGGCGAGAGAATTGATTCCTGAGGGGTCGGCCTTGTAGTTGAACAGTCCTCGCTGCTGTGCGGTGGCTTTGTCCAGTACGACGTTGGCGCCCTTTGATCCGTCGATGTTCTGATATTCCGGATCCCAAGCAACAACGTTTTGGCCTGAGGCAGTAATCGCAGCTCGTTGGCCCTTCGCGGCGTTGTTCTTATCCGCTAAAGCCGATCTATCCGCGGCCGCACTATCCTGGCGGCCCTGTTTGGCTTCGTTGGAAATCTTCTGGCTTAGGAAGTTTGTATAGAATTTGCCCACCTGATCCGCAGGAGTACCCGCCGGAATCACGATGTCTTGGCCCTGATCGCCAGCACCTTTCAACGGTAGATCCTGCTGGAGTGGAGCGTGGGAGAACTGGACGGCCAAATAGGAGATATCGCCGTCTTCGTTCCGTTGGGGAATGATGCTGTACACAGCCCACGGATTCTGAGCGTGAAGGCTTTGCAGCTTCTGTTGAGTGGTGATTAAGTCCGACGGTTGAGAGAGCGGCGTAACTGCTCCGGATTTAATCATTGCGCTGCCCTGGTCGGCTGCCTCGTTCAAATACTGTTCTTGCTTGTTGTCAGGCATCAGGTTTATTTCTCGCTGAATGTGCGCGAGATTTGCGTAGTGCGCTGCCGTTTGGGCTTTGGCGATGTCGAGCTGGGCATTCTGTTGCGGAACGACGTTGAGAACCTGATTCGCACCAGCTCCGGCGCCAGCCGCGAAAGCACCGGCACCGCCCATTCCTTTTGTGTTGACGGCACTGCCAGCCGCTAAGCCTTGAAGAGCGCCGGCAAGAACCTGACGCCAGAGGCCGCCTTTCTGTGGTGCGGTTGGGGCCTGTTCGCCAGGATTTACGCCGGCGTTCGGGTCCTGTTGTGAGGGTGGTAATGCCGCAAGCTGTGGGGCTTGACGGGCGGATAGATCGGCGGGTTGATCGCCAGGGGCCGGGAAAACAGAATCGACTACGGCTTGCTGGCCGAGGTCGGGCATTGAGGTGTCTTGGGAAGACATGAGTGGATTTTCCTTGTGTGGATTTTGGATCGAATTCGTTTGCTGTGGGGCTTGGTTTGGGGTGTGGGCTTATACAACGTGTTGCCGGGTTACTGTAGCGTGTCCGTCGCGCAAGCCATGAAGAGGAGTTCTTCATCGCTGAGATTGCGATATATGGTCTGGAATTGCTCCAATGCAAGCTCGGTTAAAACGTGTGGATAAGATAAGGCGGCCGCGAGGCTGTTGCCGTAGAGGCAGCGAAAGTAATTCATCGGCGTGTCCTTTTGAAATAAATCGTGCTGCCGATCTGAACTTCGCTGATGCCGGGGTTCTGCTCAAATATCCGCCGGGCTCTTGCCTCTTCAACCTCCGACGGGGCGGGTTGGTCGAGCTTGACACCAAGTGGTTCGGGTGGTGTCGATGGTGGAGTTGGCGGTGAGGGCCTTGTCGATAGTCGGGGAACAAGCGCCTGTTCTAACTCAAGTCGCTCCTTCACCACTTGCCATTTTTCGGCAAAGCATTCCCGTTTTTGATCTTCGGGAAGGTTGTTGAAATCGTTCTCGTAAATTACGTGATCGTATTTCATCGAATGGCCCTCCCTTTGTCATCGCCTCGTTTTACCAATCGGTGCTGATATACGAGTTCCCGACACTGTCGGACGGCATCGAGAAAGTCTCGGATGGGAATTGGCGTGTTATGGAGGATTGCAGCGCTCGCAAGTTTGGCTCTGTCTTCAGTGTTGTCGAACGTAAAAGCTAGTTGGCCGTGGCTGTTCGGCTCGGCATCGATCATCTTGATGCCTTGCACGATCAGGATGGCGGCCCGGTTTACGTCTGTGAGGCTGATTACTTCGTCTTCGTGTTTGTTAATCATGGTGACAGGCTCCTGGTCTAGAAATCGTGCCGCTTTAGGTTGGCTTGCCGGTCGTGTCTCTCGGCCGCGGCAGTGTAGGCGGTGGACTTGTCGATTCGGCTCAAGACGTCGAGAAGGCTATCGGCTCGGGCGATCAGCTCGAGGCGGTCAGAAACCGCCGCGTTTGTCCCGGCCTGCGCAACTTTGAAGTCGGCAAGAGCGGCGGTGAGGTTATCGATCTGATTTTGAAGGTCGGAGATTGCAAGGTCCCGACGGTGGAAGGGATTGAGGTTCATTGGGTTTTCCTTTGGGTAAGTTTTTACAACGGAGTTTTCAATCGTTGGGGCATGAAACGCCTTGCGGAGGAACAAAGAGTAGGTTCAAGAATTCCGGTAATCTTTTGCCGCGGCTCGAGAGTCCGATGGCTCAAGATTCCACAAACTGTCCGGTCTGTCGTCGGCCCTTGAGGTTAGAGGTTTGTGTAACCGATGAGAACGGCTGCGTTGTCCACGAGAGCTGCTTTCAGAAAACCCTGTGGAATGCCTGTGCTCCCAGCACGTATGACCAGCTAGAGGAACTCCTTCAAGAAGCGAGAGAGCTCAGGGAAACCGCTACCAAACTAATAGCAAGATCCGACGGCCTGATTGAAGCCTACAAACAGCTGACGGGCCTAGCCGCCAAGCGCACGCCGTCGTGAATGTCACAGAAGTGAGCCGCTTTGGCATTCACCTGGAGCTGGCGGGTGGCGGGCTTGCCGCAATAATTACAGCCGTGAGTGGTGGGCTGTTCCTTCATGGAGCCGGTCTGTAGGTACCGCTGATAGTTGGCCCAAAGCTCGTCATGCTTCGGGTCTGGGTCGGCGGGGCTCTCCAACTCTTCCTTGCTGAAATGATCCTCGAGCTTTTGGCCGGCCTCAAGTACCGCTACCATCCGGTCAACGAGGCTAGGCGGCTTCGGGCTGACATCGTTGGTCAGTTGCCAGCCCTGGGCGGCGATGTACTTCTTTACGGCTTCGGATTGGTCGGTCTTGACCCACTCGGCCACTCGTCGGCGCCATTCCTTATCTACGTTGCACAGGCTTTTGAGGGCTTTGACCTTCTCCAACGCCTGGCCGTCGCCTTCGATCAGGGCCTCGGCGGCCTTCTTCCACACCGATCGGGGGTAATTCCGCGGCACGCCGGATGCCCGGCTGAGCTGTTCAACCTGTTCGCCGGATTCGTCCCGGATCTTGATCTGTTCGGAGGTGGGTAGGGCGGCCGCGGCCTTCTCGGCCCGCTGGCGTTGGCGGTAGTTTTTCATTCGTTCTGCTGGTGATTGAGGCATGGTGTTTTGTTCTCCTGGCGTTACGGCGACCTGTTACGGAGGCCGTGACGGAGTGGAATTTTGAAGAGTTGGACCGTTACGGACAGGCCAAAATTGAGCTAGGCCGCGCTAGTAAAGTTGGGGTGCTCGGGGGGGAAGCCGGCACGTCTAAGATTCTAAAGGATTTAAGCAATCTGCCGACCGGGCTGGAACGCCTGGAACGGCTACTTTCGACAGCGCGGGCTACGGGCCTTGGGGCCTAAGTCATTGTGGGCGATGGGGTTCTAGGTTCTCGAGATTGGTAGAGGTTCGACCGACCTTTATACGTCTCTAAATGCCTCATTTAATGGTGGATAAAAGGCGGTTGTGTGGGGTTATTGTGTGATCGGAACGGCTCATTACACGTACAAAGTGGTAGAAATGACGGTTTTTACGGTGCAAAATGGGAAATTACAGAGGTTTTCGATCGGCAAACGGGCTCATTTCGCCCACGGTGGCCGATTTCCGCCGGCGAAGGGATTTGGCGGTGGTGGCAATACGGCGGTGTCGCCGACCAGCTTGTAGCCAAGACCAGTGTAGATGGAATCACCAAAGATCCAGTCGCCCGAGGTGAGATTTGATTCGGGAGGCGGCCGTTTCCAGGGCTTCAGTGCTTTGGCGACGATCCGGGGTGAAAACGGAACGAAAAGCGCTCCCTTGTCGGCGAAGAAATGAGGACAAAGCCAGTCCTTGAAACGGCAATCATTGAGGTTCATGGCGATCAGCCGGCAGCCTTTCTCGATAGCGACTTCAACCTCCGACTGAACAAACTCCGTCTTCTTCCAGGTGTCGTTTCCGATCACGAGGGCAAACGTGTCGGCTCGCCGAATTTTATTGCGGCACACGGACTTAATGTAGGACGGATTGCTCGAATTTATCTTTTCATCGAGCTGGAAATTCGCGAAGTTGACGTCGATGTGCTCGTGCGCCTTCCACGCACACAACATGTAATAGCGCCCAATGTCGGTGCTGCTGAAGCTAACGAACGTGCGGGCCAGCTCCATCTCATCCGTAATTCTACTAGGTGCTATGTGTGCGTATCTGTGCGCGACATCACTGGTCGGGGGAGGTCCGGAATACGTTGATTCAGGTGAATCAGACGGCGGCTTATAGCCCTGAACCGGACGGCGTTTATAGCCGTCCAGGTTCTGGGTTTGATTCATGATTCTCCATATATATAGATGAATCACTGAATCAGGCCTTCACCGGCTCCGAGTGTTTCTCATTCAGCTCCAGCAGCCCTTGCTGCCGGGCTCGCTTCAGGATCCGGTTGACCGTCGGCTGCGATATCTCGAGGGCCACGGCAATGCCCCGCTGGGTTTTCCCTTTCCGGGCCAGTTCGATCACCTCGGCGGCCCGAATATCCTGAACAACCTGCCAGGTTCGAGTTTCTGACTGGTACTCCGCCTCAAACTCAGGTAGGTGCCCGCCGTGCCGAACCTTCTCATAACGCCACTTGAACTGTAGGCCGTCACCCGGTTGCCAGCCATATCTGGGCTCGAGCTGGACGGACAGGTCCATATTGTCGTCGCCGTCCGTTCGGCCGCGCTGTGTTCCGTTCTTGCCAGCGTGGTGAATCAGGATGACACAATAGCCGCGGAATCGGAGATCCAGAAGGAAGTCGTTCACGACGATCCAGGCATCCGGGTCATTCGTGTCGAATTTGAAGATTCGCGTCAGTGTGTCGAATATCAGAACGTCCGGCTGGAAGTCTTCGATTTGCTCCAAGAACTCCGTTTGCTGGCCAGGATCCGACAGCACGGGAAATTTCTTTGGGTTGGCCATCAATTCAGGGCTGATAATCTTTAGCCGTCCGGCCGACTCGCCCGCGAACTCCTTAAGCCGCTCCTGGAGCTGAATAGCGGGCAATTCACCGTCAACGAGCAACGTCCGGAATCCGCCGTCACTCCTGAATCGTAGGAAGTCCCCGCCTTGCGTCAGAACCCGAATGAGTGCATTCGCCACGACCGATTTGCCAATGCCGCGATAGGCGAAAATCTGATTCAGGGATTTGGCATAGAGGACCGTCGCGCCAGTCTCAGCATCGACCAGAAGCGGCTCGCGTGGATCGATTTCTTTCTGCATGAACTCATCGGCATCGCAGAGCCATTCGGTGCTTTCCTTCGTCCGCCCTGGAATCGTCCGCCCCTCGTCGGCAAACATTTTGACCCAGCCTGCAATCAACTCTTCAATGAAGGCAGGAGTTAGACGAAGGATGGCATTCTCGTCGGCACAATCTACGGCTGTTTTGCGAATCCGACGTATGATGTCTCCATCCGAAGCGCCTTCTGCCAGCATGTACACGATTGTGTCCGAAGCCCAAGCGGCTAATTGCGCGTAATCCCATTTCGGAATTTCTCGCCCAAGCAGTTCCGTTACGGTCCGTCCCAATATGATGTCGCTCATCGGGTCACCGCCGGACGTTTCATGCCGATCGCGTCGGCCACGGCGAGGAGGTCTTCGTCGTCGAGAGCAAGCAGAATTCTTGCCTGCTCGTCGGTGGTTTGAATGCCGGTCTTTTGGCTGATCGTCCGGAGGGTCCGGATACGTTTGGCCGCCTTCTGAGCGGTAGGACTTAATAGATTGTTGCTTTCCATAGTTGTTCTCTCTTCTCTCTGATTTGTGTTGCTTTCGTTAGCCTCTTGCGGCCGCGAACTCCACAAGGCATTGCTCGAGATAGCGGCTAAGTTTGTCGGCCAGTACATCGCCGACGTAGGCGTCCGTCTGGATCTTCACTCCCGTTGGTGTCGGTCGAATCTGAATCGACCAGTTGCGTTGGCGGTCTTCTTTCATTGGTTCTCCTGTGACTGGGGAATTCTTTTTAGTGTCTCCCCCTTATTGTGCTTTTGACCTTTTTCGGGATGTGACTTATCCCCTTGATTCGGCAGGGTTTGATTCGAAAAATAACCGTGTTTGTGCTGCCGAACTATCTTTGAGGCGACCCCGGATTTCATTTTCCGCGTGTCCAGGGCTTGTAATCCGTTCTGGTTTCCCGTGGGAAGCGGCACATACTGGCCAATCTCCCCGTCGAGATACTTCAATTCGTTTTGAGAGAGGTTCAATAGACTCCGGACTTGCCCGGCCGGGCAGCCCTCCAGCCACAACTCACAGCGGCGGCGCATCAGGTTCACCCAGTCGTTTTTAGGCCGCACTAGACGGCAAAAGGCCACGAATTCACGGACGTTCTCTTGGGCGATTAGTTCCGGACTATGTTGGCGTGTCCGTTTGCCCCCGCGCTGCCCCACCACTTTTCGATTCTTGTTCCGATCGGCCCATAAAGTCAGCCACGGGATGAAAGTTCGCTTTTGGAACTCTTGCATTACTGGATTGAGCGCATAGTAGGAACTCTTCGAATTGAGACCGTCTGGATAGCGCTTATCGTTACGGTGCTGAGCCCCCATATTCAGCGTGGACTGAGGAATCGAGGATGGCCAATCGATTCGAGTTATTCTCCGACCGCGTGGCCGACCGCGGGTTTTACCCGTGCCTACTCCGTGTAGCAGGCGGATAGCTTCTGTCGCGGTTATGTGGTGTCTGTGGCTGTGCTCTTCGCCAATTGGCTGGTCGGACACGAAGAGGAAAACAGCATCGCCGTAAAGCATGTTCAGAAGCGTGCTGTTCAGGTTGTAGAGCGTGCCCCAACCGAAGTGCCGGAGATAAATCTTCGGGTAGACCTTCTTGCGCCGGCTCATAACTCCACCGCCTTCTCGCCTTCTAGTTTTGCAATCCACTGCTCGAGCGACTCGCGTCGAAACGCGATTCGTTTACCGAGCCTGAGAAATGGAATCGGATGGGCGGATCTAACCCGACTTCTTTCGCGGGTCAGTTCATAGAGTTGTTCTTTGGTTAAGCCGAGAAGGGATGCGGCTTCGGAAATGGAAATAACAAGCGGCTGGTTGGACACACGAATCTCCTGTGCTGCTCAGGAGACTCACGCTGGGTCATGAGTTCATACGGGCAAGGGGGCTTACGCCTATTGTTCTTGCACCATCTCACGCCTGTACATATTGCAGGGCGGTTTGCCCGCTCTGTCAGCGTTAGCGAATCACTTTTGGCCGCCCTCGGCCTTTCGGTCGGCCCTGGGCGGTGCAGCACTCTCAATGAAGCATCCTGCGTTCCAAACGATGCGGTGTGTGCCGATTAATTCCGAAGGACTTGCAGAGGTAACCAGTCGTTGGTTACCGAAAAACTTTTCACTCGATATTCCCAAAACATGGACTGCCAGGAGTCAACTTTGTGAAACGGGGCTTGTTGCCGTTCTAACCTTCGCTCATTGGCAACCGTGTTTACAAAGTGCTTCGTTCTGTTGGCAGGTTTGCATGCACTGCTCATAACTGTCCCTGTGCATATAGCAATCGGTTTCGCATTCATTCCTCCCAGTAGATTCACAGTCAAAGATACATTTGTCATGCCGCCGTCCTGCTTCGATCTCCGCCATTCGCCGTTGGTTCTCCAACCCAGCCAAGTTCTTTTCAAGTTCTTTGCTCCGCGTGTCGGCCTGCTTGCGTGCCTCGCTCTCCCGACGGACCTCTTGGTTCAACCGAATTATTTCGCGCGCACCAAGGGCGAGCGACGCCAGCAAGGTTAATGAAGCAAGACTCCCGAAGATCGCAACACGCCTGCGCTGTTCGGATCGTTTTCTGCCTCCCACCAGCTGTGACAAGCGATCGAAAGCGGCATCAGGGAACTGTGTGTCCATGTCGACGCCCTTGTATTTCATTGCCTGCGCCAGAGTTGGAGGCAATGCGCTGGGACGTACGAAACCCTGCGAAAAGACTGGAACGATCAGACGACCGAGCGCCATTGCTTCGGTCACTTCGCTCAGCACCCAATCGTCGGTGGCTTTAGTCTCGAAGCTCCCATTCGTACAGATCAGCACAACCGCGCAGCAGGAGCGGATAGCCGCCTGTACTTGCACCCAGAATTGACCTGGGTCCGGGTCTGCAACGTCTATGAAGGTTCGCAGACCTCGTGACCGGAGCTCAGCATTTACCAGATGGGCTAGCTCGTACCCTTTTTCGCGACGGTAGCTGATGAATACCAATCGTCGCATGGCATTAACCAAGCAATCTCGAGAATCGGTAAACAAAGAGACCGATTGGCGCTTCCCCGCTTATTAAGCCGGTGAGATTAGCTATGAATTGTATACGAGGGCGGTTTCCTAGAAGCGAAACTCACCAAGCGCTGTGAAACAGGCGATTGAAACCCATTGAGGTCTGTGGCAGGAAATTTATTGTGTATTGCTATTGTGTGCGGGCTTCTGAAGTGCCCGAATAATGGACGGATGCGAACAGGGAAGGCGGCCTAAGTTAGTGAATTACGGTAGGAGCCGCGCCAGTCGGGCATTTAGCAAACCGCCGCATTCGGCCACTCTGCCACCTCTCCGCTAAAGGAATCAACAAGTTACGTTGGTTATCTATCCCTTGCTATCCCTTAGTTGGTAAGATGTTGCTCGAGAAAGGGGATGCGATGGGAAGACATCGGCAACCCAAACCCTTCAAGCGTTTTGGCTCTTACCATGTTCGGTACTATATCACCCGCGATGGTGTCAGGGTGCAGAAATCCCACCGGCTCTGCCCCGTCACAGACGGTGCGAACAAGGCCAAGAAACTCTGCACTGAGTTCCTGAAAGACCACGTAAACATTGGCGTGCAAGACTCAGGCCCGATGGGTGTGGTTGAGTTTTGGGATTCGATTTACCAACCATTCCTCGATGGTGGCAACAGTGGTTTGAAGCCGAGCACCGTTCACGGTTACAAGCAAGTGTGGAATCAACATCTGAAATCACACTTCGGCACCACCAACCTGACCGACTACACCACTCCCATGATGTCGGCCTTCCTCACATCACTCGCAAAAGATCACAGGCCGCGCACGTTGAACACAATCAAATGGCTTGCCTCTGCGATCTTCATGCACGCAATCAACACCGGCCATGCCGTCACCAACCCCATCAGAGATGCGATGGTGCATGGCAAAACGTTGGGGCACGGTGACACGAAGTCTTACACGTTGGAAGAAATGGAGAACGTCATTACCGCGTTGGTTGACGATGTGCAGGCTCAACTCATCATGGCACTGTGCTTCTTTGGTGGTCTTCGCAGAGGCGAGATTGCCGGGTTGCAGTGGTCAGACAGTGATGGTGAGTTCATCCACATTCGCCGTGCGCTCAGCCGAGGTGAGGTTGGTGAGCCAAAGAGCAAGCGTGCAAGGCGACCTGTGCCCATCATTCAACCTGTGCGCGGCTTGCTGATGCTGTGGCGTGCCAAGTGTCCGAGCGAACAAGTTTGGATGTTCCAAGACCCTGATGGTGACGGCCCGCTGGACCTTGAGGTGTACGCAGCACAGACCATCAGGCCAGTGCTCGGCAAGCTGTGGAAGGGTTATCACGCAGGCAGACGCGGCCTCGGCACTACGTTGAAGAAGATCACTGGCAACAGCACAGCCGGTCAGAACATGCTTGGTCACACCACACAGCGAGTGACTGAGGCACACTACGAGCACGCATTGCCAGAGGAAGCGTTGCGCGGCATGAGGTTGTTGGAAGAGAAGGTGAGCAAGTAGCGGGTTGCATCTGTCATTTTCTAACCAAGGGTGAGATGATAATGGCTCGGCCCGAGGTGCGTATGGTTCGAACAGTTCAGTGCCCTAATGCTTTGGGTCACTCAAGGTATCAACGGCGATCTTCCGAAGAGACAGTCAGTGCATCCGATGTGGCACAAAATTACAGGTTGCGCCGATATACTGCCGCGTGCTCTCGCTGCTTAGCATGCTGATTGGTGTTTGCTTGTTGTGGGAGTGGCGTGTAGGTTATTTTGGCATCTTCGTCTTCGCAGTTCCAATGTGGTTGTCGGTCTTGTTTGTCATGGTGCGAATCGCGCCTTATGTCATGCCACCAAGGTTAGAGGTTCGTGACTCGGGAAGCTTTACCACGCTTGGCCTGTTGCATTGATTTCTTTGATGGGATAACCAAGGGATGCAGGTTGTAAGTTGTTCAATCTGCATCCCGTTTTTCTTGCAAACGGAGAGTTGAACCGTTTTCACAAACCCCATACCAAAATCTAACATTGGCAGGCGTGGCGTGGGACGGCCTCAAATCGGCTCGTCTCAGCAATCGCTTCTAATGCGTCGGAAAGGCCAAAAGACCGCACCACTTGGGTGGTGCGGGTTTGGTGCGGTCATGTGCCTATGTCGTGCCGAGCCGAGAAACAGGGCACCATTTTTGATGGGGTGTGTGTGAGTGTGGGTATGTGTGTATTGACATAACTGTACTTACCCCCATTACCTTTATTTTTGGTCCCCTCTCCGGTGCGGTATTTGGTGCCGGGTTTGGTGCCTTGTTTGGTGCGGTCAATCTTCACCCCCACACACAGGTGGTTCCGAAGTGGATTGCCTCAGGCATTTACAAGCACGCGATTGCAACCGGCTTTGCCTCGCACAATCCTTGGCCTGACGCTCAGTGCTTGGTTAAAACCCAACCACCCGTGAGGGGCGAAGCCTACACCATTGATGAAGCACTCGGCATGATCGAGGCCGTTGACCGCATTGACGCGAAGCTTGCTTTGGCTCTCGCGTGCTTCTTTGGCATGCGAGAGGGTGAAATTCAGGTGTTGCGTTGGGAAGACTTCGTTGGTGATGAGGTGCGGATTGAACGCAGGATGAGCCGTGGTGTGGTATTGGACGAAACCAACACTGGCAAGGCTCGGATGGGCCTGGTGATTGAGCCGGTGAAATCCTTGCTTCAGGCATGGCGTGAGATGGTGCGCAACCCACCATCAGGTCGGTTATTTCCCAACGGTGCCAAGAAGCCGATGAGTCTTGACAGCTTGGCTCAACGGGTCATCATCCCAAAACTCAACAACGGACTTCGCTGGAAAGGTTGGCAGGCAGGCCGCAGAGGTTGCAGCACCATCCTCACGGAGTTGACCGGTGATGCACTCGCAGCACGTGACATCCTCGACCACTCAACCACCAACATCACCGAGCAACAGTACATCGCACCCATCCCCGAGG
>Ga0126381_100003000_pt1 | contig 18377 bp, 13 predicted proteins | sample PanSoiMetPlot_28_FD_96465 | JGI IMG/M metagenome (GOLD analysis project Ga0126381, IMG submission 96465) | Tropical forest soil microbial communities from Panama - MetaG Plot_28 | ecosystem: Environmental > Terrestrial > Soil > Tropical forest > Bulk soil | place: Panama | collected 2016-02-17
ATTGGGGATCTGGGAATTTGTTTCTGCACGACCTTCTCCGAGGTCGTTGCCGCCGCCTTGGGATTCAGCAGCTTGAAAACTCATCCCTTGGTCGAAAAGCCAAGCCCAGAGCCAACTCTGGCATACTCTTCCTTCAACTAAGGCCTTCAAATTCTGCAATTCGCGGGAGCCAAAGTCAAGAGCGGAGCAACAAAAAGTGTTGAAAATGTTGCCCGCGGAAGAACCGTGGGTCAAGCTCGGTTCGAGCGCCCCATCGGCGTATAATCCCGAATTCTTAAAGTTGGTTCTACGCAAAAGTTTGCTGTAGCCGACAAAGAGGAGGGTTCCCGCTCATGAGTCCACGGCCGCCGCAGGGGGTCAATCGTCGTCAATTCATCGGTGTAACTGGCGGCACCATCGCCACCATGGCGACTGCAGGGGCCTTGCCGGCTAAGGGTGCAACAGCGGAAGGATCAGCTGGGTGGAACCCGGACCAGGAGAGTCATCAACGCAAGAAGATCCCGATCGGCGTGTTTGACCCCGTCTACAAGGACCTCACGCTGGACCAGATGCTGGAGAAGGTTTCGGCTTTGGGGTTGGAGGCGATGGAGATTGGGACGGGCGGGTATCCGAACTCGACTCACTGCCCGGTCGCCGAATTGCTCGAGGATCCCGCCAAGGCGAAGGCTTGGAAGAAGAAATTTGAGGATCGCAATATCCGGGTGGCCACGCTGAGTTGTCACGGGAATCCAATTCATCCCGACGCGAAACGCGCTGCCAAGGACGTCGAGTCGTTCCATCACACGATTCTATTGGCGGAGCGATTGGAAGTGCCGGTAGTCGTGGGATTCTCTGGATGTCCGGGTGGAACGCCGGCCGATACGCAGCCGAACTGGATCACGTATCGGTGGCCCGATGAATTCAAAGACATGTTGCAGTGGCAGTGGAAGGAGAAGGTCATCCCATACTGGAAGGAAGCCGCCAAGTTTGCACGGGAGCACGGAGTGAAACGGCTGGCTTTCGAGATGCACCCGAACTTCGTGGTCTACAACCCGAAGACTTTGCTGCAACTGCGCGAGGCAGTCGGCGAAGAGATCGGCGCCAACTGCGATTTGAGCCATCTGTTCTGGCAGGGATGCGATCCGGTCGAGGTGATCCATCTGCTCGGCCAGCACGGGGCGCTTTTCCATGCACACATGAAGGACACCGTGCTCTATCCGGATAACGTTGCGAAGTATGGCGTTCTTAATTTCGCATTCAACAAGGAAGAGTTGCCGGACTCGTCGGACACGTTCCGGGCCGTCGGCTATGGACACAGCGCGAGCGCGTGGAAGGCGATCCTGCAGGCGTATATGGACGTCGATTATGAGGGGATTCTGAGTATCGAGAACGAGGATCCGATTCTGACGGGCGAAGTCGGTGTAGAGCGGGCGGCGTACGTGTTGAAGAACGTGCGGAACGAGTTGCTGGGGTAACAAGAGCGGTACATCGCCGCCCGGTACGAGATGTTTGGATTGCACTCGAGTGTCAGGAGGCGGAGATGATTCGCTTTTCGTCGCTGCTTTGTTTTGCGAGTTCGATCAGACGGATGACTTCCCTTGCCTGCTCCGGTTTGACGATCAGTTCTTCCTCGCCGCGAATGGCGCGCGCTACGTTGGTGTAGTAGCTGGGATAGCAGCCTGCCAGCGTGGGGTAGCGTGAGCGTTCAATAGTTCCATTGCACTGCGTATGCGTTCCCCAAGCGTCTTCGCTCTCTGCTCCCCAATTCGGCTGGGCGGGAGACTGACCGTTCTTGAGCGCTTCTTCTTGCGGATCCAGACCGTATTTCACGTAGCTACCGCGCGTTCCGTAGAGCACGAACCGCGGACTCGGCTCGCAAACCAAGACTCCCGCCTTCAGCATCACGCGCAGTTTCGGATATTCGAGGTAGACCACAAAGCTGTCGTCGGCCACCGCGCCTTCGCGCTGGGGGCCCACGTCGGCGTAGATCCCGGTCGGCCGTCCGCAAAGGACGACTGCCTGGTCGATTAAGTGCGATCCGAGATCGTAAAGAACGCCGGACCCCGGCAATGACTGCTCGCGCCACTTTTGCGGATTCACTGTCGGACGAAAACGGTCGAAGCGGCTCTCGTATTCGGCGAGACGTCCGAGCAGGTTCTTGCTAAGGATTTCTTTGACGGTGAGAAAGTCGCCATCCCATCGGCGATTCTGAAAGACACCCAGAAGCCGTGCGGATTTCTTGGACAAAGCGATCAGTTCGTCGGCATCGCGGGTTGTGGCCGTGAACGGCTTGTCGACCACGACGTGCTTGCCGGCCTTGAGTGCCAGTGCAGCGATCTCAAAATGACTGGTGTTCGGCGTCGCCACGACAACCAACTCGACTGATGGGTCGGCGAGTATGGCATCGAGATCGCGAACGACCTTCGCTTGCGGATACGCGCTAGCGGCTTCGTCGCCATGCCGCTGCACGATTTGGGCAAGATGCAGGTGGGGATTCGCATCAATCAGCGGCGCATGAAACACGCGTGCTGCCATGCCGAAACCGACGAGGCCGACATTGATCGGAGAATTCACTGCGCGTATTCTAAGCGGAAACCCAGGTCTTGGGTCTCAGGTGCTCAGGCGTCGGCAGTCCGGTGTCAGGACAAAGGCGCGAGACGTAAACGAGTTCAGGATTCGCGCAGGCGTTCTGCTTCCCTGCGACCAAAGACTGGACAACGAACAGCGCAGGAACCGACGGTAGGAAATTCTCGATGGTTCAGCGCATGACCCTCTGTTCTTGAACAGCTTCCTAGCGGCTCAAAAAGCTGACTCGTTCCCTCTCCACCGGACTATAATCGGCCACTTCATCAATCCATTTTCATCGCGAGGGCTTCCATGGCGCAGGTCGTTCGTTCCCCGAAAGTTTATGACGTTTGCATCGTCGGATCGGGGGCCGGAGGAGGAACGGCTGCGAAGATTCTCACCGAGGGCGGATTGAAGGTGGTCATGCTCGAAGCTGGACCGCCGCTTGATCCGATGGTGGATTTCAAGGAGCATGTGTGGCCCTACGAACTGCCGCATCGAGGTGCGGGAGTTGGCGGGAACGCACTCAAGCCGGGGAATGGACTCGAAGAAGAGTTTCTAGCGCCGACCGGGGCGTGGACGATTGAAGGGGAACCTTACACCTCAGCACCGGGTTCAAACTTCCGATGGTTCCGCTCCCGTATCGTCGGCGGGCGGACCAATCACTGGGGTCGCATTGCGCTGCGTTTCGCGCCGGTCGACTTTCACTCCAAGAGTCGCGATGGTCTCGGCGATGACTGGCCCATCACGTACGACGATATCGCGCCCTATTACGACAAAGTCGAGAGCTACATCGGCGTCTTCGGCACCAAAGAAAATATTCCCAGCGCACCTGACGGGGTCTTTCAACCTCCTCCGAAGATGCGCTGCAGCGAAACTGTGATCAAGAAGGCGTGTGACAAGGTCGGCGTCATCTGCATTCCTTCGCGGATGGCGATTCTGACCAAGCCGCTCAATGGACGCCCGGCCTGCCATTACTGTGGGCAATGCGGAAGAGGCTGCCGCCTCGCCTCCAACTTCAGTTCCAGCCAAGTCATGATTCCGCCGGCGCAGAAAACCAGTCGCCTGACGTTGATCACGGGCGCGATGGCCCGTGAAGTTTTGATCGGCAAAGACGGCAGGGCCACGGGGGTTTCGTACATCGACAAGGGCTCGCGGTCGGAAAAACGGGTTAGCGCAAAATCGGTGATGCTTGCGGCCAGCGCGTGCGAATCGGCGCGCCTGCTGCTCAACTCCAAGTCGACGCTATTCCCGAATGGGCTCGCAAATTCGTCGGGCGCCGTGGGCCGGTACTTGATGGATTCGGTCGGCAGCGACGGAATTGGTTATTTTCCGCAGATGGCGAAGGTACCTCCGCACAACCACGACGGCGTCGGCGGCATGCACATGTACATGCCGTGGTGGAAGTTCGATCGCAAGAATGATTTCCCGCGCGGCTATCACATTGAATTTGGCGGTGGCCGTGAGATGCCCGGCGTCGGCCTGTTTCACGAAACCTGCGATCTGTTTGAAGGCTACGGCGCGAAGTTGAAGCAGACTTGCCGTTCCGAGTACGGATCCTACATCGGCTTCGCCGGCCGCGGCGAGATGATCCCGAACAACGATAGCTACTGCGACATCGATCCCTACACTGTCGATCAGTGGGGTATCCCTGTGCTTCGTTTTCACTTCCGTTGGAGCGATTACGAGATCAAGATGGCGAAAGATATGCAGGAGACGTTTCGCGGGATTGTGGAAGCGGCCGGCGGAACGTACGTCACACGCACTTGCCCGGATGGCGACAATCCATATGGCATTGCTGACGGCGGCGTGATCATTCACGAAATCGGAACGGCGCGGATGGGATCGGATCCGAAGACATCGGTGCTGAACGGATTCTGCCAGGCGCATGACGTGACGAATCTCTTTGTCACGGATGGCGCCGGGTTCGTTTCCAATCCCGACAAGAATCCAACGCTCACGATCATGGCGCTCTCGTGGCGTGCTTCGGAATATTTGGTGGAACAGGCCAAACAGGGGAGTATCTAAAGGAATGCCATCGAACTCGATCAGCCGCCGCGATGTCTTGAGAACGTTAGCGATGGGGGCCGTGGGAGGCTCCGTCCTGCAGATCATTCCGCTTGCGGCTGCCGAGCAAGCGCATCGCATGGTGAAGCAGGAAAAGGCGCAGTCACCGGCCGGCGCTTATAAACCCAAGTTCTTCCCGGCTCATCAATATGCGACGCTTCGTGTGCTTTGCGATCAGATCATTCCTGCCGATGACCACTCGGGTGGTGCGATCCAGGCTGGCGCTCCCGAATTCATCGATCTGCTGACCAGCGAGAACAAGCAATACCAGGTCGATCTCGGCGGCGGGTTGATGTGGCTTGACGGTTTCTGCAGCGACCGTTTCGACAACACGTACCTGAAATGCTCGGTGGATCAGCAAAAGCAGGTGCTCGATCTCATCGCCTACCGCAAGAATGCGCAAGACGATCCGGGACTCAGCCAGGGAGTGGAGTTCTTCGCATTCCTGCGCAAGCTGACGACCGACGGTTTCTATACCAGCGAGATCGGCATCGCCGACCTGCAGTACGAGGGAAATACCTTCCTGCGAGAATTCACGGGCTGCCCGCCGGTTCCCGAAGTCTGAGACTAGATCGGGTCACGACATAAATTAGGATTCGCGAATTCGCTGCGCACTTGGAAGTGACGGTGTGTTCGCGTAGTATGTTCGGTCGCTCTTCGACACATTTCGGAGCCTGCATGAAGAAACTCGCCAGCATTATTGCGGTTGTTGTTCTCGCAACCACGTGCACGCAAGTTGCGCGATCCCAAGAAAAACTCGATCTCGACATGATCAGCCGGATCCGTTACGAAGGCTTCCGCAACTCCAAGATCATGGACATCGCGAGCGGGTTGATGGACGGGATCGGGCCGCGGTTAACCGGTTCTCCCCATGTGAAGCGAGCAAATGAGTGGACTCGCGACCAGCTGACGTCTTTCGGTCTGGCGAACTCTCACCTCGAATCATGGGGCCCGTTCGGCCGCGGGTGGTCGAACGAGTACGTCAATGTGCGCATGACTTCTCCCGATGTCGCGCCCGTCATCGCCTACGCGAAGGCGTGGACTCCGGGCACGAACGGTGTCGTGAAAGCGAAGTGCGTTCGAGTGAAGATCGAGGACAAGAAAGACTTCGACAAGTACCGAGGAAAACTCGCCGGCATGATCGCCATCTTCGGTCCTGAGGTCGAGGTGAAGACACCGACGCAACCTTTCTTCGATCGCCTGACCGATAAGCAACTGGAAGACATCGGGCAGTACCAGATTCCCAACGAGAAGATGGCGTTCCGTTTCCGGCAGTACTTGAAGCGAATGCAGTTCCAGAAAGATCTCAACCAGTTTCTCGCCGATGAGAAGCTGCTCGCTGTCGTGGATCACGGTTATGGAGCATTCGGCGGCGGCGCCGTCTTCGTGCAGTCTGGCGGAACGTGGAAGACGGGTGAAACGACAACCGTCCCGGGGATCACGATCGCGCTCGAACAGTGGGACCGCATCGCTCGCCTGATCGATCAGAAAAAAGACGTCGAGCTGGAACTGAACGTCAGCAACACGTTCTACGACACCGATCCGATGCAGTACAACACGATCGCGGAGATTCCCGGCGGCGACAAAAAAGACGAAGTTGTGATGGTGGGCGCGCACCTCGATTCCTGGCACTCAGGTACCGGCGCCACTGACAACGGCGCGGGCACCGTGGTGATGATGGAAGCGATGCGCATTTTGAAAGCGCTGGACATCAAGCCGCGGCGCACAATTCGCATCGGTCTCTGGACTGGAGAGGAACAGGGACTACTCGGATCGCAGTTCTACGTGCAACAACACTTCGGATCACGACCGCCGATGGAGGAACCGGACATGAAAGGCATGCCCACGCTGTTGCGGCGCGAAGCGGGTCCGGTGACGGTGAAGCCTGAACAAAAGAAGATGTCGGTGTACTTCAACGTGGACAACGGCAGCGGAAAATTGCGCGGTGTGTTCTTACAAGAGAATGCGGCGGTGGCACCGATCTTTGAGTCGTGGATGCAGCCCTTCAAAGATCTGGGAATGAACACGCTCACCATGCGCAATACGGGTGGGACCGATCACCTCTCGTTCGACGCAGCCGGCATTCCCGGCTTCCAATTCATTCAAGATCCTCTCGACTACGAAACACGCACGCACCACTCGAACATGGATGTATACGACCGTCTTCAGCCGGATGATCTGAAGCAGGCGGCGGTCATCGTGGCGAGTTTCGTGTATGAAGCGGCGATGCGTGATGAGATGTTTCCCCGAAAACCGATTGAGAAGCCACTGCCCCAGGACGATCAGCCGGATGATCAGTAGCGGGACGAAAAATCGAGCGGAATGTAGGGCCGGTTACTTCGGGTCGATGGGTGCGCGCGGTGAGACGCTTTCTCTTACCGCATGTAGCGCGTAAATTGCCTTGAATCAAACATTTGGCGATACGCAAGTGCACTGCCAATTTGTGTCGTTGCGACCACCCCAAAGTCGTAGTACCATCGCGTTCTCCCCTGAATTATCGCTCTGTCTTGTCTTATCCCCGGTTCAAGATACGCGATAAATCCCCCGGAAAAGGACCCCATGCATTCGGCTCTGAAGTCGGTCACTTTCTGCACCTGTTTCGGACTCGTCAGCTTGATGGCGGTTGCCCAGGGGACAACTTGCTCAGGGGACGGGGACAATGCCCAGGGTTCACCCATCGCATGTGTAACGGGCCAGGGAGTTGAGGTTAAAGCCGCGTCCGCACCAGCCGCGTCACAGAGCTCAGATGTGCTTCCGCTGGCGCCCGAACAACGTCCCGCGGTGCAGCCTACAGTCATTTTTGCGGACGGCAAGCTCACGATCATCGCGAACAATTCGATGTTGAGCGACATCTTGCGTATCGTTGGACAAAAGACCGGGGCGACGATTGATGTGCCCGGCGAGGCGACGGAGCGAGTGGTCAGCCAGTTGGGGCCGGGACAGCCGCGCGAGGTAATTGCGTCACTGTTGAATGGCTCTCATTTCAACTACGTGATGGTGGGGAATGAAACCGATGCCAACGCAGTGTCCCGCATCGTACTCACCGCTAAGAGCGACAAAGGAAGTACTGGCGCACCGTCACCGAACGGCGGGCCAACGGTCGCAGGAAACATTTCTCGGCCGTCGATTCAGCCGCGCACGGCTCTGCAACAGGCTGTGATGCAGCCCTATCAGGAGATGCTGCAGCAGCAACAAGCGCAGCAGCTGCAAACGCCCGACTTCCAGCAGCAGCCCGTTGCTTCCACTTCAGAAACACCGGCGCCAGCAACGCAAGCGAGCGCGAATGGAGACTCGAGCGCCCAAGCGACACCTGCAGCCCAACCGAGTCCTACGGGTACCGAGACGGCAGCCATCGATCAACCTACCTCGGGTGAGGCGGCTCCCACGCAAAAACCACAAGGGGAACGCACTCCCCAGCAGATGTTGCAGGACCTTTACGAGACTCGTCGCCAGATGATGGCGCAACAGCAGAAGGCCACGCAACCAACACCACAGCAATAGCAGAACCACATCGACAAAGTTTTCGGAGAGTCGTGATCAGCCGCGAGGAGAAATCTGCAGCGGCTGAACATCCGTACCTGATCTCCCGAACGCGTAGCGCAAATACCACTGGCTCGGAACTGATTGCCCATCTTGTTGCGGCGCTTTGAACTTCCATTTAACCGCTGAGTCGGACGCGATCTTCGCGAAGTATGGGCTTGGTCCGCGCGATTCCAGATGCGTTCTCGTCACTTTTCCAGATGCATCCACATCGACCTTCACAGTAACGCGAACTTTGCCGGTAATCGTATTGCGCGAGCGTTGCGAGACGGATGGAATGTTTCTCTCTTCGACTGCTCCAGGCATCGAGCCTGACGCTGAATGCGTGGAGACTTCAGGACGTGACACCGGCGGAGCGGCTTCTTTTGGAGCAAGCTTCGAAATCTCGACAGGCTTCGGATTGTCGGCTGGCTTCGCACGCGTGCTCTCGGTTGTGCGGCTCGGAGCAGCGGTGGTCGCGGGAGGTGGGGTTGCAGTACTGGTGGGCGGAGGAGTTGTCGCAGGAGAGTCAACCATCGGGTTCGTGGCCTGGGAAGTCGCGGATCGGGTGTCAGAACGTGGGCTTAGAAATTTTTGTCCCAGGAAAATCGCCGCTAGCACCAATGCAATGACAGCGGCGGGAAATCCAAAGCGCCTCGCGACTCCTGTCTCGGGCGGCTCCTGGGTGGGAAGCAGGCGCGCCGCGATATCAGAGACGGTCCAGCGCCGCTGCGGATCCAGGCGAAGACATTGCCGAGCGATCTCGAGAAACGGGGACGGCACGGTGTCCGGCAAAGACGGGTCGGCCTGACGGACGCCTTCGCCGACGGGAGGCTTTTGGGTTAGCGCTTCAACCAGAGTCACGCCCAGGGACCAGACATCTCCAGCTGGCGAAAGCCCTGTCGTGGTCACTTCGGGAGGATCGTAGATCGTCGGCGGACCGCTGCGCTTTTCGTTCGGCTTCGCAATGCTGTCGCAAGCGATCTTCAATTGCTCGTCGACAGCCATGATGTTCGAGGGCTTAAGGTCACCGTGCACGAGCCCCTGACCATGCAGATACGACAAAGCCTCGAGTGCGGAGCGCAGCATGTATTCAGCTTCCGCGGAAGTGAGAGGACGACCCGGCAGAATCTGCGAAAGATTTTCTTCGGCGAATTCCGAGACGACGTAAAGCATTGTCGCCCGGCCGAGCCTGCAACTACCGAAGTGAAATATCCGGATCAGGTGCGGATGTGAGAGCTTGGCTGCGCGCTCCCACCGCGAGAGTTGCGTTTGCGCGCTGGCAGCGTTCGCTTCGAAAAACTTGAGCGCCGCTTTCTGCGGCGGCTGGCCGAATTCGGTCAAGAAGACGGCGCTGTGGTCTGAGCTGCCGAGAAAACGTTGAAGAGGAAATCGTCCTTCGACAACTTCACCCTCCCACTGCTTCCACGCCTCAGACATTCTGAGTCTTTCCGCTGGTGCACTCATTGATAACCTTGGCCTTATTCTATCCGCCCCATCCGTCAGAACGGAGCCCTAATGCGGTAAAAAAACTGAAAATCTACACGTCAGACTGCCGTGGTCGGGAGGGACCTATCGATCCGACCTTTGGTATGCAGACGGGTAGTTTTCGCAAAAACTGTGGGGTACACGACGTACGGGGTCTGCGGCAGTTTCCGGAAGAATCAGCCGGCCTGAGCTTCCAGGAGGTTCGCGTCCGGGCCGGGTGAAACCATCAGGGCTACGGTCTCAGAAACTATCCGATCCACGGCATCTGCCAGCGCAGTCGGAAACTCAGTGGTAAGCAGGTTGACGTCGAGCTGGAGCGGATGTTCTGCGTAGCGGCGATGGATCGACATCGATCCGCGCTTGCGATTCGAGGTCGTAAGCAGGTCGAGCGACAGGGACCACGAACCGTAGAGACCAGGAGTGACGATGGTCCCGGGTTTGTTCCAGTGGAAATGGATGTCTCCATGATTCGAGGCCATTGGCAACTTGGGAAGGTGTGGATGCTCGTGAAGAAGAAGCTTTATGTTCAGATCAAACCCATCGAAATCGTTTGAACTGAACGCAGCCACTAGAATCTTGCAAAGCTGATCGTAGTCCTTTGCGACCTTTAATTCCTCGGTGGCGCGCCGGATTGAAAGATTGTTGATGACGATCTGACGCTGTTCGAGAGTGCGCTGAGCGACGCGACGGATCTCGCCGAATTCGAGATATCCCAGATGCTGAATTCCGAGCCAGACGCCGGTTCCAACCACCGCAAGCACGAGACCCAACGACGAACCCGTGGGCCACAGCAGAAAAAGACTCAGCAGCGCAAAGAGGGCAGAAACTGCATAGAGAATGATCACAACCTGCCGGTGCGATAACCCCAGAGCCAAGAGCTTGTGGTGGATGTGCTCTCGATCGGCGGTGAAGACCGGCCTTCCACTGATCCAGCGACGCAATACGGAGAGCGACGTCTCGAGAATCGGGAGACCGAAGGAGACGACCGGAATCGCCACGGCGATGACCGTGGGTGCTTTCTGCGTGCCTTCAAGAGCAAGAGCACTCAGTAAGAACCCGATGAAGAGGCTGCCGGAGTCTCCGAGAAAAATCGTAGCGGGATTGAAGTTGAAGCGGAGAAATCCAAGAATCGCACCTGTTAATGCGATGGACATCAACGCAACGAGGGATGAGTGCGATAAGAGAGCAACGACGAAGACGACCAATGTCGAAAACAAGGCGGAACCGGCGGCGAGTCCATCCAATCCATCAATGAGGTTGAAGGCGTTGGTGATTCCGATGACCCACAGAATCGTCAAAGCGAGGCCGACGAACCATGGAAACTGGCGCGCACCAAACAACACAGGTAGATCGAGAATGCGCAAGCCGCCGAACCAGAGCATGGCCCCGGCGATCGCTTGGATGGTGAATTTTGGATAGGGACCGATATTGCGGATGTCGTCGTAAAGGCCCAACAGAAAAATTAAAAAGCCGGGCGCAAGAATCGTGGAAAGAGTTCGCCAGGAGGAACCGAACTGCAAATTCGGGCGAAGAGACGCGACCACCACGGCCGCACCAAGGCTCAGCACGAACGCCAAGAAAATCGCAACGCCGCCTAACCTCGGAAGAGGAGCCTGATGCAGATGGCGACCCTGACCAGGAGGCGACACCCATCCCCTCCCCATCGCCGTGTTCCGTATGTATCGGGTCAGGAGGAACGACAGAGCCAACGAGAAAACAAAAATACCCAGATAGAGAACGGTCAACTACGTCTCCCTCAGTGCGGAGCTGTGGGATTCAGCCGCAGTCAGGTCTTGCGCTTGTGCCCTTTAGCCGATGCCGTTGAGCGGCATTGCCGAATGTCTAAAAAGTGAACCGATAGTCCGAAGTGGCCGAAATTGGTCTACGAACTATAGCAGGTCCTAAAACCGCGCTGCAATTTGGTTTAAGTACGTGTTGGGCCCTTGTTCGCACGGGAAGGGCGTGTCCGTTTGGCCAAAGCGCTATGTTAGACTTTTGGTTCTTCCTACGATTTCAAGGGGCTGTGTGATGCAGTTTTTGGAAACGGATCGGCTTTCCGCCAACAAAGTCGCTGGGCTGTTGGTTGTGTGTTTTCTAGCCATCTGTTCAACCATTGCATACAGTCAGGAAAAGCCGCCGGACATTCCACCCGACCCGCAGGGGGCCATTCAGGAAGTCGCCCCCGATAAGGCGACCGTCCCACAGACGCCACCGACAAATCCTGCCCCTGAACCGGCGCACCAAAATCCAGCACAAAACGAAGCGCAGGACCCAACCAAGGCAACGAAACCCGATCAACCACCTCCGCAAGATGTGAAGCTCGGTGCGGGTGATCTGGTGGAAGTAAGCGTCTATGGCGTTCCTGAGCTCAGCACGAAAGCTCGCGTGAGCAATGATGGGAATCTTTACCTTCCACTTGTCGACAACGTACACGTGGCGGACCTGAGCCTTGAAGAAGCACAGAGACTGGTGGAGAAACGCCTAGATGACGGCGGGTTTGTGCGAAATCCACACGTCACTATTTTCGTGGACGAATACTCCTCGCAAGGTGTCACGCTTTTGGGCGAGGTGGCGAAGCCGGGTGTGTATCCCGTGCTCGGTGACCGCCGCTTGTTTGACCTGATCTCGTATGCGGGCGGGCTGTCGGATAAAGCGGGCCGCACGGTTATGATTACGCATCGCACGGAGCCCGAAAAGCCTGAGACAATTCACCTCGCGCGTCATCTGCTTGATGATCCCAACAGCAACGTCTATATCCGGCCCGGCGATACGGTTGAAGTGAGGCGCGCGCCGATCATCTATGTGGTTGGCGACGTCGGGAGGCCGAGTGGGCTGCTGATCGATAATGGAAGTTTGACGGTGTTGCAGGCCGTGGCTCTGGCAGGCGGACCAAATCGAACGGCGAAGCTGAATGACACACGCGTCATTCGAAAAGGGAATGGGCCGAACGGGATGGTCGAGACGATCGTCCCGCTTAAGAAAATGCTGCGCGCCCAAGCACCAGACGTTTCATTACAGGCAGACGATATCCTCTTTATCCCCGTAAGCGGAGGCAAGATCGCGGCGGCTCGTGCGGCGGAGGCCGCTTTCGCGTTGACCACCGCTGTCAGTATTTACGCGATCCACCCTTAAGCAGTTTGTTCGTATTTTGTAGTAGGGACGAATAGGCGCTGATATCCGGCGCAAATCCTTCATTAAGCCTTGGGCAAGAGTCCTTGCAATACCGCGATGTAAGCGGTCGCCGTCTGCGCCCGCGAACAGTGTTCCACGATATACGCCCTTCCGCTGTGACCCATCCTCTTACACTCAGAATCATCGCTCGCGAGGCGGGAGATCGCGGACACCAGTTCAGCGGTATTTTCCGGCTCGATCGCGACGCCGGCGTGGGCTCGATTCAGAATGTCGCGCGCTTGTCCCTCGACACCAAGAATGACAGGCCGTGCGCAGGACATGAATTCGAGCATTTTCGTGGGAATCACTGTTTTGAACAGGTCCGTCTTCTTGAGGAGAACAAGGCATACATCCGACGATCGTAGATAGGCCGGGATATGCTCGCGCGGCTGCTGATCGATGAAACAGATATTCGTCAATCCGCGCGAGTGAGCGAGGGCTTTGATGCGTTCCTTATCCGCTCCTTCTCCAACGAGCATCAATGCAACTCGTGGATTGGCCGTCTGCAGACGCGAGGCAGCATCGATCAAGGTATCGAGTCCATGAGCCATTCCCATCGTGCCGACGTAGCAGACTACAAACTTCCCTTCTAAGTGTAATTTCCGCCGCAACGCTCGCTCGGGGTCGCCGGGCGCGAAGAGATCGGTCTCCACTCCGTTTTCGACGATCGAGATCCTGTCTGCGGGAATCAGCCACTCTCGAATGAGATGTTCTTTGAACGCGGGGGTCACCACGACGATGTGGCTGGATTTCTTGTAGAGAAACGTTGCGATTGCCGCAAGAGAGCGATGCAGGATAGAGCCGTCCTTGCCGACTCCGACGGCGCCGAGCGATTCTGGCCACAGATCTCGCACCTCAAAGATGAAGGGCACGCGCTTGAGTCGAGCAATCCACCAACCGGACAGCCCGACCAGCAATTGCGGCGAAGTGGCGATCACCACGTCGGGGCGATCGATCGTCGTTCCGCGCATCGCTGCGGAAACACAAAACGAACTGTAATTCAGCATTCGTTCGTGAGCCTTGCGATTGGGAAGAGGAATGAGCCAGGTACGCACGACATCAATACCATGGACCGTTTCGCGATAGAAGAGACGGCGCAAGCGCGGGCGCCATTCCGGCGGAACCACGCCTGTGGGATGGTTGGGAAATCCGGTCAAAACCGTGACTCGGTGTCCCTCTTTCACCCAATGACGCGCGAGTTCCACGGCGCGCGCGGACGGCGCACCCATCTCAGGCGGAAAATATTGCGAAACGTAGAGGATCTTCACGCTTTGACCAAGCCGCGACGAGTCAATTGGATCCCTCGCGGGCAACGACCGATTCTACGGCTGCGAGGCTTAGGCGATCCAATTCAGATTCGTCCTAGAGATAACTTCTTGTTTCGATTTGCATTCGCGCCGGGGATGCTGCCCGACCTTCAAGAGGGTGATAAGGCGCACTGGCAGCGATGACTTCACACGATAGACAAGCGAGACGGCTGGCTTGAGCTCTCCGTATGTTGGCGAAATCCAGCCGAGCGTGCGAGTGTCGAACAGTTTCAGCGTATTGGTGAGGGTTTTCCCGCCGCGTATCAAGCCGCCGTATCCGGGAACACTCCCAGAGATGGACCAGAGGATAGGCGTCTGCTCGAGGTCGAAGCTGACCTCAAAAGGATTATGGGCGACGCTGTTAATGGGCAGATCCGGTAGCAACCAATGGAGACAAATCTCATGCTCGCCCGTACCGCGCACATCATCTATGACGAGCCAGCAACCGTCGGCGAGAAACTTCGCCACGCGATGATGAACCGCGCCGATTCGTTCGTAGCCGTTGTGTTCGCCTTCAAAGTGGCGTTGCGGCGCTTCTGGGGATGAGTTGCCAGCCTGGTTTGTGGCGAGGGACCAATCGACCCACAAAAAACGGCCTGCGCGACGCATTTGATCCTCGCCATCAATGGTCAATGTGTTGTGCACGCAAGTGCGCGCTAGTCCGTTATCCCACGGGGGTGCACCGTTGTACAAATACGTTCCTGGATCACACGCGAGATTAACTCCGTGATGCCAAATATCGACGTGTAACTGGTCTGCTTGAAATGGGCGACGGTGATAGCGGCTCGCATGTACCAATGCCCAGGATTGCGAATTGCCCAGCCGGTAGAAGCCGGTGGTCTCTGGCGGGTTTGTCGCTGGGCGGTGGGGATCGGGACGTTGAGGCTTTGCGCGAAACCAGACTGCGGCCTCGTCCCACTCTCCGCTCGATAGCTCTGGCTTGTCCAGAATCGCTGAACCCAATTGAAGCACGGGTCGATAATCTCCGAAATCGCAAGACGATAGAGGAAAAAGCAGTGTGCCGTCGTTGGCTCCGAAGTTTGGAGCGCGGCCCGAGACAGGATCAACTACGGCACGCAAGAAACTCAGGGCGGCCGCCGCTCGTTGATTCACTTCGACGGGACGTGTGAGGTTCTGGACCTGCGCCAGGCGCAGTGTCCACAGCAATAGATGAATGACCATCCGCTGATAGCTAAACGAGTATTGCAGGTGAAGGCCTTCCGGCGTGATCTGATCAATGGTTGCTTCTTGAAGCAGGATCGCACCCGTTTCGCGCCAGCGATTCGAAGCGCTGAGTTCGGGAAAGAGGACGGCGGCAGTCCACAATCCGACTGCTTCGCTGATCAGGTGGTTGCTTCTCTGTGAGCGTGCGTAACCAAGCGTTTGTTCCGCGCGCCAGGCGTGAGCCGCAACCATCGACGTCAGCAGTGATACGCGCTCCGGCGTCGTGGCTGGCGAATTCAAAAACGCATAAAGCGCAAACGACAACGCCAGAATGCGGAGAGAGGACTCCTGCCCGCAGATCCACAACGGACCCGACATTGGCGGAGAGTTCTTTGCCCAATCTTCAATCACGGCCCAGAACGCTGCCGGGAATTTCTCATCTCCTGTAAGTGCGTAGGCACGCGCCAGGGGATACACGAACAGAAAGCGCGAAGGCTCGAGAATGTACTTCAAATCCCCGTAATCAGGCGAGGCGAAGCGCATTGTGGTCCATTGTCGACCGGCTTGAACTCGTTCTCCGGTTGCGGGATTTTCGTACCAACGCGGCGGGAATCCACAGGAATACGAAAGCCGATCAAAATAAGGAAAGGTGCCAACCAGGATCTGTTCTGCAACTGACTGAAGGGATTGGCGCGCCGGTTCACTGAGTAGTTGCTCGAGAGTGGGCTTCAGGGTGCGCGCATCGTTGAAGAAAAACGGAACACCGTTATCGCGGCGCCGCTGCAGCAGGTCTTCTGCCGACACTCCCGGCGCGATGCGGGTCAGCGTCCAGTGATCCCAACCCGCCGCCGAGCGCATGCGACGATCCATCCACCCGGTGCTTCGTTGAATTTCGTATTCGAGACGCAGAGCGCCGTCGCGAAGCCCGAATGTGCGCCCAATCTGCGCGAACGTACGCAACTTACTCACCGCGTTCTTCCCGTTGAAGCCATAGTGGTGGCGTTCAGGCGAGCCGAGGCGAATTCTTTCAAGAAATCGTGAGCGACGAAGTACTGGTGATCGCGATCGAGATCGGATTGAAGCTTGGGCCGCAGGGAGCCGTCTTCCAGTCCGCGGAGCGCGTTTGCGATAAGTTCGACCCCGGCGGCAATCATCCGATTGCGAAGTTCGGTCGTCGAGTTGCATGGCGCTGCCAACTCGAATTTTTGCTGGAGCAAGATCGGTCCGGTGTCGATGCCGGAATCCATCAGGTGAATTGTAATTCCCAACGGAACGTTACAAAGAAGAGACCATTCGGGACTGCTCATCCCGCGGATCTGAGGAAGCATCGCGAGATGCGCATTCAAAACACCAAGGGGTGGCACGGCGAGTAGAGGCGGCCGCAGAATATTTCCTCCCGTGAACACGGCCGCATCGGGAGACCATTTTTGGACTTGTGCGACCGCTTTCGGCGAATTCTGATCGGGGCAGGCCAAGACCGGAAAATTGAACGTAGCAGCCGTTTCGTGGAGATTACGCAACGTCTTGTCTTGACTCGATAGGAATTTTTCCAGATGTGGGTTTCGAATCGCACGCTGATTTGCATTTTCGGGTGCGACCAGTTTCGTCCAGGCGTAGCGAGCTGACTCCCGCGGCCCCCATTGGGCCACTTTGCGTACCAATGTTCCACGATCGAGCGTCGGAAGAGTCAGCGCTCCAACAACGGTGTGGCCTGTTTGTGCGAGATGTGCAGCCATCGCGCAACCGGTCTCGCTGTAGGGGCTCGAGCAAAAGACTAGGACGCGCACGTGGATGCCTCAAGTACGCGTTTCATGCGGAGCTCAAGCGTGAGCGCGTCGGCGAAGAACTTGCAACCCCAGCTGATGTAGCGCATGGGCTGATACGCCTCCCATATTGGGTGCGATCCTGCGACGCCTCCTGCGTTTGTGCCGCGAGCAGGCAATAGTTCTTTTAGCATCTCGTTCATTTTGAGAGCTGCGTTGAAAAAACGCAGGTCCCCTGTGATCTCGGCGAGCCGGAGCCAGACGCAACTCATCTGCGCGTTTCCGGTTAGACATGAAAAATTGGCACCACTTTCAAAATTGCCAGAATATGCACCGAGAAGTTGCTTCTTGAGTTCGAACTTGCGCAGCAATTTCCAAGCTGATCGTTCCGCCGAGTTGATGGCATCTCGATTGCGCCGCAGAATGCCGCACTCAAGAACGCCCTGGATAACGTAAGCAATAAAGTGCAGGAACGTCGGGTAGCCCTGAAGGTTGATGCCTTCGATCCATCCATTGGGCTGCATGCGTGGCAATACCCAGTCCAGGTTCTTTTCTGCGGCGCGAGCGTGCGATCCCGTCTTCGATACCTCTGCCAACATCGCAAGCGCCCACGCCACCATGCTGTAGTACGTGTGAGCCACGCCCTGATAGGCGCCCTCCCCAGACCACGAACCGTCGGCTTGCTGAAGTTCAGCCAGCCAGTTTCCGGCGCCATTTGCAGCCAGGAGTGTATCGGCGTCATTCGTTTCTCGGTAGGCACGGACCAGTCCTTGAAGAATCTGGCCAGTGTTGAAAACAGATGGACTCGCGTTACCGTGCTCGAGTCCGCCGGGGAAAGCACCGTTCTGCATCTGCAAGGAGAGCAGCCATCGTGTGGCGCGCTCCGCAGAATGTTTGGCGTCTGAGTTGTTTGTCAGTTGCGAGAAATCGTAGAGCGTCGGGACGATGTATCCGGTGACCTCGGGATAAGAATTCGAGTATCCGGTCAGCAGGCTGTAGTAGGCAGGAATTCCACCGTCGGATTTCTGCGCCCGCGTAATCCAACCCACAACACGCGGCAAAGCTTTCTCGGTGGGAACGTGAGTGGTCACGTACGAATATAGATTTTTGCTCTCGACTCGCGTCCGGAGGCTGTCGCCCACGAGCGTCGTTAAAAGAGGTACGGCGCGCTGCGGTCCTCGCACCAACCCCATCGCTTCCGAAAGGATCTTCTGTTTCCGTGAGGGTGATGGGCGCTGACCGGTTGTGGAAATTGGATCGGCTACTCCCGCGGTACGAGCGGCCGAATCAGGAGTGGACACCCGACGCTCCATGAAAGTCGAGGAAAGCAGCAACATCGATGGACTCAACCACA
>Ga0126381_100003002_pt1 | contig 18372 bp, 12 predicted proteins | sample PanSoiMetPlot_28_FD_96465 | JGI IMG/M metagenome (GOLD analysis project Ga0126381, IMG submission 96465) | Tropical forest soil microbial communities from Panama - MetaG Plot_28 | ecosystem: Environmental > Terrestrial > Soil > Tropical forest > Bulk soil | place: Panama | collected 2016-02-17
CAACTCGAACCGGTCACTGTCGAGGAGCAACGAAAAGGGTTGAGCGAACATTCACCTGATCGTTATCCATTCTGGGTCGCAGAGAATGACGACCGGGTAATCGGCTGGCTCAGTTTCAAGCGGTTCCTGCCGCGCTGCGCGTATCGCGGCGCGGCCGAGATCAGTGTTTACGTCGATGAAAACTTCCGGCGTAGAGGAGTGGCACGGCGATTATTGGAAGAAGCAGTCATCCGCGGACCATCGCTCGGAATCACTACCGCCGTCGGCCTAATCTTCGCCCACAACGAGCCGAGCTTGAAATTGTTTGAGCAGCTCAGCTTCCAGCGCTGGGGGATGCTTCCCGGTATTGCCCTACTCGACGGCGTCGAGCGCGATCTCACCATCATGGGACGACACATCCTGTATAGCTGAAGATTAAGGCGCTTCTTTTGCCGAGCGGGCGAAAACAAGCATGCGGGCCGCATGCGCTCTAAGACCTACACTTCTTCCGGGCCAACGACGAGATGAATCAACCCGTTTGGCGCGGAGATAAAGAAGCCGTTGAAATCCTCGCTCAGCTGTTCCACTTCATCCCGGCGGGTGATCCCGTGCACTTTCAGAAATGACGCGGCTGCTTCGGTATCGTTCGTTTCCAGCTCAAGCCAGACGTCTGGATGACTCAGGTTCGGCACGCTATCGATCCAAAGCCGGTTCGGACCGAATTGGAAGATGCAGCCGTCCTTTTCTTCTTCGATCAACGGCAGGCCGAGCGTGTCCCGGTAAAATGCGACCGTTTGCCCATACGTGTGGCTTGGGCATTTGATCGCGATGTTCGCTCCACCAGAAAATTGTGGCCCTTCGAGTTTCGCAACCATGGTTTGGGCGCCCGAGAAAGAGAGGCTGTTATTCTTTGCCCCCCGGCTCGGTCATCTTGATTGGATCCAGCGCACGCTCGAGTTCCTTTTCCGGCAATACTTTTTTCTCGCGTGCAATTTCGCGAACAGTGCGACCGGTTTTCGCGCTCTCCTTTGCGATTTCGGCAGCGCGATCATAACCAATCTTCGGCGCGAGGCTGGTCACCATTGCCAACGACAACTCGATCAACTCTCGGCAGCGCTCTTCGTTGGCTACGATGCCATGGACACATTTGTCACAGAAAACATCGACTACATTTGCGAGCAGCCGGATCGACTCGAGAAGATTATGCGCCATTACCGGCATCATGACGTTGAGCTCGAAGTTTCCGTTTGCGCCGGCCCACGTAATGGCCGTGTCGTTCCCGATCACCTCGGCGCAAACCATCATCACCGATTCGCACATCACCGGATTCACCTTGCCCGGCATGATCGAACTGCCGGGTTGTATGGCGGGAAGTTGAATTTCGCCGATCCCGCAACGCGGCCCGCTCCCGAGCCAGCGGATATCGTTTGCAATCTTGAACAAGCTGACGGCAATCGTTTTTAGGTGACCGCTTACTTCGACAACTGCATCCTTGCCGCCCTGCGCTTCGAAATGATTCTTCGCCTCGTAAAAAGCGATGCCGGTTCGTTGCTCCAGATGACGCAACATTTTCTTCGGAAGATTGATGTGACGATTGAGCCCGGTGCCTACAGCCGTTCCGCCAAGCGCCAGTTCACGGAGGGCCTCGATCGATTTTTTGGCGCGGGCCTTGCCGTAGGCAACCTGTTGTGCGTAACCGGAGAACTCCTGACCGAGCCGTACCGGTGTCGCATCCATCAAATGTGTCCGGCCGATCTTAATGATCTCCCAGAATTCTTTCGACTTCGTTTCCAGCGTCGTATGCAATTTTTCCAACGCCGGGATCAGACAGTTTTTTAATTGTTCGGCGGCGCTGATGTGAATCGCCGAAGGAATCACGTCGTTGCTTGACTGGCCCATGTTGACGTGATCGTTCGGATGAATCAGTTCCTTTGACCCGATCGGTTTACCGGCCAGCTGCGCGCACCGGTTGGCGATCACTTCGTTCGCGTTGGTGTTCGTGCTTGTGCCCGAGCCGGTCTGGAAGATATCGAGCGGAAAGTGGTCGTCGAGCTTGCCTTCAACGACTTCCTCGGCGGCCTGCACAATCAAGGCGGCGCGCTCGGCATCGAGCAGACCGAGATCATGATTGGCCTGCGCAGCCGCCCATTTGATCAAGCCCAACGCGCGAATGAATGGGCGGGAAAACCGATAACCGCTCACCGGGAAATTCAGTACGGCGCGATGCGTCGAAGCACCATGTAGCGCCGATGCCGGAAGCGACATTTCGCCCATCGAATCTTTTTCCGTCCGCGTCGGCTTCTCCGTCATGCCGATCGATACGCGCCCACAAATGTCTGCCGCGCCGCGGGACGGCCACTGTCATTCTGCAGTTGGCTCTTTTGGAAAACAGTGATGAACATCGGCGGAATATTTTGCAGGAAATATTCCGACTTGGCGTGCTCGAAAAGCGTGGCGTGCTGTTTCAATTCGTTTGTCACCTGATAAATGATGAAACTGCCGCCGGGCGAGAGCGCATCATGTGTTTTTTGCAAAAGCGCGCGTTTCTTATCGATCTTGAGAATACTAAACGGGATGCCGGAAAGAATGTAATCGCATTTGGCAATGCCGCGGCGTTGCAGTTCGCAGGGCAAAGAGGCCGCATCGCCATGGATCACGTGCACACGTGGATCGCGGGCAAATTGCCGTTCAAGGTCGCGTGCGAACGCCGGATCGAGCTCGAACAGGAGCAAATGCGAATCCGCGCTCATTCGTCGCGCGATCTCGCGCGAATGCACGCCTTCACCGGGACCGTACTCCGCGATCACGCAGGGCTGGCTGAAATCCATTTTGCTGGCGACGCGTTCCACCAGCGCTTTCGAGCTGGGGATGATCGACGCAATTTGAAATGGCCGCTGCAGGAAGCGCTTGAAAAACAGCACACTCACGAGACGCGAACACTCGCTCTGCGCTTCCGAGTTGTCCAGTCGTGAAGTAAGCGAATACGTTGTAGCTACGCCGCTATATCGCCGTGGTGGGCGACACGGTGTGGGCGGCTCGATACAACGAGGCGGCTACAATGGCGGTCAAACCGTCCCTGGTCTTGACTGATCACCGATCACCGATCACTTATCCCTTCTGATCCGCGCGCGGTTAGCTCAGTGGTAGAGCACTACCTTGACACGGTAGGGGTCAGAGGTTCGAACCCTCTATCGCGCACCATCTCTTTTCACAAATCTGCATCTCAATGGCTGACTCTTCCTCAATCCTCAATCACGCAATTGACGGTTCAACCCGGACGCTGGAGTCACTCAAGAAACTTGAACCGGAATTCGGAAAAGCTGCCGATTTGGTCGCGGAATGTTTGCGGATGGGAAACAAACTGCTCGTTTGCGGAAACGGCGGCAGCGCGGCTGATGCGGCGCATTTTGCAACTGAGCTTGTCGTGCGATTTGCCAAAGATCGTCGCGCATATCCGGCGATTTGCCTCAGCGGGGATGGCGGACTTCTCACCGCTGCCGGAAATGATTACGGCTTCGACGAAGTCTTTGCGCGGCAGGTGGCGGCGTTTGGTGTGCCTGGCGATGTGCTCATCTGCCTAACGACCTCGGGTAATTCAAAAAATGTGAAGCGCGCCTTGGAAGAAGCGAAGATGCGCAAAGTAACAACCATCGCCTTTCTCGGTCGCGATGGCGGATCGACAATCGGCATCGCCGATGTCGATCTCTTGGTCCGGAGCGATTCAACTGCGCGGATTCAGGAAGCACACCAGCTTCTCCTCCACGTCCTCTGCGAAACAATCGAGACGTGCCTTGCGGAGTAGGTTCGCCAGCGCTTCCCAGAACGAAGCGTCTACAGCAGGACACGCTTGCCACTGCAAGCTTACTCCGATTTTTTCAGCAACCGTTCGCGTTCGCGATCCAATTGCCGTCGCTCATTCGCGGTCAAGCTCCCAATACCGAACTTCGAAATTTTATCGAGGATCGGATCGATCGACGTATAAGAATCATCCGACTCGGCTAACCGTCGTGGAGGGGTTTTCTGGACAACCCGAAATTTAGGCTTCGGCTTAATCCGCTCCTTCAAGTTGTTCCACCAGGCGAGCTCCGGTCCAGCGCCTCGCAATTCAATGAAAAGAAACGCCGCGCCGATGCTGGTCCAGAGAACAACGAGGCTTTGCCAATCATGAATTGCCAGGGAACTTAGGGTCCCGATCGCGACAAATATGACGGCGACCCACTTCGCCATAATTCGAAAGAAAAGCTCCACGTTTGGGTAAATCGTCGTGAAGGCTAAAAAAATGCCGAAATGGAGGGCCGTCGACGTAGCAAATTGCGTCGGAGTCCAAAAGCTCAATAGGCCTAGAACGAACACGGGCAGCAGCAGTAAAGTCAAGTAAAGCGCGATATAGGCACGCCGGCCAATGAAGCGCTCAACTTCGCGCCCGAATACGAAGAGCATGTACATCTCCACGGCGAACCAAAGCAAGCCTGACAGTGTAGGAGGATGGATGAACGCGTAAGTCAACAGGCGCCAGACTTGACCTCCCTGCAGCACTGCCGTGCTATCGAATTGCAGCGACGTCAAGACGGAGACACCAACGACCCCCACAAGAATAGCCGTCAAGATCGCAACAACCACATGCACCCCTACCAGCATCGTGGTCACATCGACTGGGTAGCGACCCATCCACGCTACCGGCCGATAGTCATCGGAGGTGGTGACCCCGAACATGCTCTCAATTAATGCCGCGCATTGTGCTTGTGCAAGTGAAACGACAGCGCGGGTTCGACGTTCTAGTTTTTTTAATCCGCCAACGCTCCAACGATTCAACATGGCGAAGCAGTCCATCATGGTTAAACTGCACATCTTCGTTCCATGAGAAATCCTGCGCCAGCCATAGTCCCTCCGAACGGAATCGGTGACGCAAAGCCGGGCAATCAAGCCGTTCTCGACTGGGTGCACGATGTCGCTACTCTCACAGAACCCGAGAACATTTTCTGGTGCGGAGGCTCGGACCGGGAAAACGAGTTCCTGATCGCTGAATCGCTCAAGCAAAATGTTCTGATCAAGGTGAACCCGAAGAAATTTCCGCGCTCATATCTGCATCGTTCCGATCCAAACGACGTAGCGCGAGTCGAGCAATTCACGTTTGTCTGCACGCCGACAAAAGAAGAAGCCGGTCCGACAAACAACTGGTCTGAGCCCCGAGAGACCTACACAAAACTTCGCAGCCTACTGAAAGAGGCAATGCGCGGCCGGACCATGTTCGTCATTCCCTACCTCATGGGCCCACCGGATTCACCGTTAGCCAAAGTCGGTTTTGAAATCACCGATTCAATCTACGTGGTCCTCAGCATGCGGATTATGACCCGTATGGGCGAAACAGCACTTAAACGGCTTGGGAGCCAATCAAAGGCAGAGTGGAACCGTGGAGTGCACTCATTGCTGGATGTAAATCCCAATCGGCGCTTCATCTGTCATTTTCCGCAGGACAACACGATTATTTCGGTTGGCTCCGGTTACGGGGGAAACGTTTTGCTGAGTAAAAAATGTCTCGCCCTGCGAATCGGTTCTTACCTAGCGTGCAAGCAGGGCTGGATGGCGGAGCACATGCTGATCCTTGGCGTGGAATCGCCCGAAGGCCGCAAACATTACGTGGTTGCGGCCTTCCCGAGCGCGTGCGGCAAGACAAATTTCGCCATGCTCATTCCCCCGAAACATTTCAAAGGCTGGAAAGTGACGACGGTAGGCGACGACATCGCTTGGATGCAGGTTCGCAATGGCCGGCTGTACGCGGTCAATCCGGAGAACGGATACTTCGGTGTCTTACCCGGCACGAGCTACAAATCGAATCCAAACGCGATGAAATCAATCGCGCACGACACAATCTATACAAACGCGGCACTTATCGACGACGGTGAGGTCTGGTGGGAGGGTAAAGATGGAGCCCGACCGCCCCACGCAATCGATTGGCGCGGGAATGACTGGACACCAAGCTCAAAAGAAAAAGCTGCGCATCCGAACAGCCGATTCACCACACCCATCCGCAATAACCCAGCGCTCGACCCTGACGTCGAAAAAGGCGAAGGCGTGCCGATTAGCGCCATTATTTTCGGCGGACGCCGCAGCGATACGGTACCGCTCGTTTATCAGGCGTTCGATTGGGCTCACGGTGTTTACCTGGGTGCGACGATGGCTTCGGAAACAACGGCCGCCGCGACCGGCGCGGTCGGACGAGTGCGCCGCGATCCGATGGCGATGTTGCCATTCTGCGGATACAACATCGGCGACTATTTCCAACACTGGCTCGACATGGGAAAACGCCTCACTCGTCCACCTTTGATTTTTAACGTCAACTGGTTCCGCAAGGGCACGGACGGAAAATTCCTATGGTCGGGTTTCGGTGAAAATATGCGGGTTCTCAAATGGATCGTCGATCGCTGCGAAGGACACGGCGGCGCGGTTCAATCTCCCATAGGCTGGTTGCCAAGCCCGCACGATCTCGATCTTGCGGATCTCGATATTGATCACAAATGCGTCGCTGAACTTCTCGGCATAGATCACGAGGAGTGGCAAAAGGAGATTGGCGCGCATGAGAAATTCTTCAAATCTTTAGGCGGCGTCGTGCCGGAAGAGTTGCTCGACCAAAGCAAACAACTTGCCGCGCGATTTAAAGAATAGGCAGGGCGATTCGGGTAGCGGCGGTTTTGCCGAGTTGCAGTTTCAATGGCAATCTGGAATCGTTTCCAGTGGGTTCGAGGATTGCGAAAGAGGAATGCGTCACGGTGCCGGTCGCGAGAGATTGCATTGAAATTCGCGGTGCGCGTCAGAACAATCTCAAGGGCATCGACGTCGATCTTCCCCTTGGGAAATTGACCGTCATTACTGGCCCGAGCGGCAGCGGCAAATCGAGTCTGGCCTTCGAAACCATTTACGCCGAAGGCCAGCGTCGCTACGTAGAAACATTCAGCCCCTACATGCGGCAATTCCTCGATCGCATGGATAAACCGCGCGTCGATGACATCCGCGGTATTCCCCCGGCGATCGCGATTGAGCAATCGAATCCGGTGAAAACGTCGCGCTCAACCGTCGGAACGATGACGGAAATCAACGATTACTTGAAATTGCTCTGGCCAAGGATCGCGCACGCGTTTTGCCCGAGCTGTGGTCGCGAAATTCGGCCCGAAACCGCGCAGTCTATCGCCGACCAGATTTTGCTCGAATGCGACGGCAAAAATGTCCTCATTACATTTTGGATTTCAGTCCCGGCAAGAACTCAACCACGCGATTTCTTCAATTTTCTCCAACGACAGGGCTATCTGCGCATTTGGATCGACAACGAAATCGTGCGGGTGGACTCCAATGTAAAAATCAAACGGCTCGGTGCGCGCATCCAGGTGATTCAGGACCGCATCACAGTTACTGAAGAAAATCGCGCCCGCCTGGTTGAAGCCATTGAAACGGCGCTCCGTTTTGGCAAAGCCAAAATCAATGTGGTTTTGATGGCTCTGGACGCAGGCCTGTCGTCCGCAATCTCAACAACCGCTGCCGGTATGGCCGCCACTGTAGCATCAGAGCTCCCTTTCTCCACCGGCTGGCATTGCGCACATTGTGACCTCGATATCCGCGTGCCCACGCCCGGGCTTTTCAGTTTCAACAATCCGCTCGGCGCGTGTTCTGCATGTCGCGGGTTCGGCCGCACGATCGGGCTCGATCTTAACAAGGCCATCCCGGATCGCAGTTTAAGCATCAAGCAGGGGGTTGTGCGCGCTTTCCGTGGCACTGAGTTTGGCGAATCGCAAAAGGATTTGCTTAGGGCCTGTGCGCGCCAAGACATCGACATTAACACCCCATTCAAGGAGTTGCCGAAGGCCGATCAAAATTTCGTGATCGAAGGTGAGAAACGAGCAGGCGATTACACCGAAGACGATTACGAAAACGATTGTTGGTACGGGGTGCGCGGTTTCTTCCGTTGGCTCGAGAGCAAGACGTACAAAATGCACATGCGCGTTTTGCTCAGCCGCTATCGCGCTTACACAACCTGCCCGAGTTGCAACGGCGGCCGTTACCAGCCCGAAGCGCTGAATTACAAAATTGTAGCAGCGGTCGATGACCACGAAAACGGCGCTCAGAGCGTGCCGCTACAGCTGATGCTCCCCGAGTTCCAGGCCCTCTCAATTTTTGATGCACGCGATTTTCTTCGTTCGATCAAAATTTCGCCAAGCAATTCGACCGCACAAATGTTGCGCAAGGAGATCTGCGCCCGCCTGAATTATTTGTGCGAAGTAGGAGTCGGTTATCTTACTCTCGATCGTTCCACGCGCACGCTGAGTGGTGGAGAAGTGCAGCGTGTCAATCTTACGACGTGTCTCGGCGCGTCGCTTGTTAACACACTGTTTGTGATGGACGAACCAAGCGTCGGACTTCATCCACGCGACGTCAGCCAGCTCGTGCGCGTGATGCATAATCTGCGCGATAAAGGCAACACGCTGCTCGTAGTGGAGCACGAGGAGCAAATCATTCGCGCAGCCGATAATCTGATCGATATCGGCCCGGGCCGTGGCGAGCACGGCGGTGAATTGATGTGGAACGGTGCGCTGAACGATTTTCTGGGAAGCGTACGCGTGCCGGAGACGGCGCGCTCTCGCTCACTTACGCGTGATTACCTCAGCAAGCACACATCGATTCCCGTCCCGAAATCGCGACGGAAGTCGTCATCGTCGATCAGGATCATCGGGGCACGACAGCATAACTTGAAGAATATCGATATCGATCTACCGCTGAGTGTTTTCACCTGCATCACAGGGGTTTCCGGTTCGGGGAAATCCACCCTCATTAATGAAGTGCTTTATCGGAATTTGCTTCGTGCGAAAGGAGAGTTGTCCGATCAGGAACCGGGTGCCTGCAAATCGATCACCGGCGCGAATCGAATAGGCGAAGTGGTAATGGTCGATCAAACAGCACTGGCACGCACACCGCGGTCGACACCCATCCTTTATCTGGGCCTTTACGATCGGGTGCGCGAATTATTCGCTGCACAGCGGGAGGCGATGGCACAAGGACTTACCGCGAGCGCGTTCTCATTTAACTCGGGCAGCGGACGTTGCGAGCGTTGCTCGGGTACAGGCTATGAGAAGATCGAGATGCAGTTTTTGAGCGATCTTTTCGTGCGCTGCGCCGAATGCGAAGGGCGCCGGTTTCAACCCCATGTGTTGAAGGTGCAACTCCACGGCAAATCGATTTACGACTTACTCAATTTGACCGTAACCGAGGCCGTCCAATTCTTCGAGGAGATTGGAGAAGAGGAAACTTTAGCCGAGCCGCTCCGCGTGCTGGAAGAGGTCGGGCTTGGGTATCTGCAGTTAGGTCAGCCGCTGAATACGCTTTCCGGCGGCGAATCGCAGCGGCTGAAATTGGTTCGACACTTATCGGATGCCGAGGGAAGCGCGCTCTCGCATCAGAGAGATCGCGCCCGCAGCGTGGCGGCCTGTAGGTTCAGTGCGCCCGAATCACGCGGAAGTCTCTTCATCTTCGACGAGCCAACAACCGGGCTTCATTTCGATGATGTTGCGATGCTCCTTCGATTATTTCACCGGTTGGTCGATCGCGGTCATTCGATCGTGGTAATCGAGCATAATCTGGAAGTCATCAAGTGTGCTGACTGGATTGTCGATCTTGGCCCCGAAGCAGGCGACGAAGGCGGCGAAGTCGTAGGTGTTGGCACGCCGGAGCAAATCGCGGAAGTCGAGAAGTCATACACGGGAAGGTTTTTGCAACGTGTCCTTTCGAAATCAGAGAAACCACTGGATGTCATCCCGGCCTGCGGGGGCGGCGAGGGACCTCACAGGATGTCGGGCTTTGGCTATCGTCAGGATGACGGCGTTGAGCTGACGCGAGAAGCGGAGGCGACGCCACTGTTCCGCGCGAGTGGCAGCAACGGAGCAATCGCAATCCATGGCGCGAGAGAGCACAACCTCAAGAACATCGACCTGAAAATCCCGCGCGACGAAATGGTCGTGATCACCGGTCTGAGCGGTTCGGGCAAATCGACGCTGGCGTTCGATATTCTGTTTGCGGAAGGACAACGCCGATTTCTCGACAGCATGTCACCGTACGCGCGACAGTTTGTGGAACAACTTGAGAAACCCGATGTCGATCTTGTCGAAGGGCTGCCTCCTACGGTCGCAATTGAACAACGGGTCACACGCGGCGGCGGTAAATCGACGGTAGCGACAGTGACAGAAGTTCATCATTTTCTCCGGCTGCTCTTTGCAAAAACAGGGACCCAATTTTGTCCCGATTGCGATTTGCCGGTCGAAAGACAGAGCGTTACTGCGATCGTTAAGCAGGTTGACACGGCCGCGAAGCGGGGACCGCTCAAAGTGCTAGCGCCTTTGATTAAAGCGCGCAAAGGGTTTCATACGGAGGTCGCTCGGTGGGCCGAACGCCAGGGATTCGACACGCTGTATGTGGATGGCAAACTCGTGCCGGTCTCGCATTTCCGAAAACTCGAGCGGTTCAAGGAGCATACAATCGACGTTGTAGTCGGCGTGATTGATCGAAAGCAAAGCGCGAACGCTCACGAAGTTGCTCGGCGCGCGCTGGAGATCGGCCGTGGCACGGCGCGTCTGCTCGACTCGAAAAACAGACTCACGGTTACGAGCACCGAGATGAGCTGCCCTGGTTGCGGCCGCGCGTTCGAAGAACTCGATCCACGTCTGTTCTCTTTTAATTCACCTCATGGCGCGTGCGAAGAATGCGGGGGGTTCGGCGAAATTTGGAACCGCGATCTGCAAACGGGTGCCGCCGATAATGGCGAGTCAGTTCTGGAGAACGAGCTCGCCGCAGAGCGCGAATCGGAGTGGATCGACGAAGCAGAAGCGCGTGAATGCTCATCATGTCACGGGTCGCGCCTGAACGCGATTGCCCGGCACGTCCGCGTGCAGGGTTACACGATCGATGATCTTACCGCTCTTTCGGCAAGCGAGGCACGGGCATTGATTGCAAAACTTCGTTTTCACGGCGTGCAAAACGCAATCGCGTCCGAGCTTTTGCCTGAAATTCAACAGCGTTTGCATTTCATGGAAAGTGTCGGCCTCGGTTATCTTGCGCTTGGTCGTTCGGCGAAAACCTTGAGCGGCGGCGAGTCGCAACGAATTCGTCTAGCAGCGCAGCTCGGTTCTAATCTTCGCGGCGTGCTTTACATACTGGACGAACCCACCATCGGTTTGCATCCGCGCGATAATCTGCGTTTGCTAGAAACGCTTGTTGCGCTGTGCAAGAAAGGAAACTCCCTCGTCATTGTCGAGCATGATGAGGAAACGATACGGCGCGCGGATCACGTCATTGATCTGGGCCCACGTGCGGGTCTGCACGGTGGAGAAGTAGTCGCACAAGGGCGTTTACGCGATATTGAGCGCGTAAAAAACTCTGAAACCGGACACTGGCTGAAGACGCAGCTATCTCATCCCACCCGGGGAGCGCGCCGATCACTGCGCGACGTCGAAAAGTGGATCGAAGTTCACGGCGCGTGTGCAAACAATCTAAAAAATATCGATGTTCGTTTCCCAATCGGCAGACTTTCAGTCATCACGGGGATTTCCGGCTCAGGCAAATCCACATTGATGCACGATGTAATTTGGCCAGCCGTGCGCGAGCAGCTGAAAGAAACGAAACGCGCGAACAATGAAGATTTGTTCAGACTTGTTAGCGGCGCGCATGAGATCGAAGCCGTTTACGAGGTCGATCAATCGCCGATTGGCAAAACGTCCCGCTCAACGCCGGGTACCTACATAAAAGTGTTCGATGAAATCCGGAGCCTCTATGCACGACTGCTGGTCTCGCGCGTGCGCGGTTATTCGGCGAGTCGATTCTCATTTAACGCCGAAGGCGGGCGTTGCGAAGCCTGCAAGGGCCAGGGAGTCATCAAGCTGGAGATGAACTTTCTGCCGAGCAGTTATGTGCCATGTGAAAACTGCGGCGGACGTCGTTACAATCCGCAAACGCTGGAAGTTCTCTACAATGAAAAATCCATTGGCGACGTGATGGAGATGACGATCGAAGAAGCAGCGGAATTCTTTTCCGCGCATCCCAAAATCGGGCGCCCGCTCTCCTTACTCGTCGATACAGGCCTCGGCTATCTCAAGCTCGGGCAGCCGAGCCCAACACTTAGCGGCGGCGAAGCACAACGGCTCAAGCTCGTGACGCAGTTAAAACGGGGCGTCGGTCGTGCTGCAAACGAGCAGATCCGCAAAATGCGAACACCCGGATCGATCTTGTATTTGCTTGAGGAACCCACCATTGGCCTGCATATGGCGGATGTCGAGCTGCTGCTCAACGTGCTGCATCGGCTCGTGGATGAAGGGAACACAGTGATAGTGATTGAGCACAATCTCGGCGTCATCGCGGAAGCAGATTACATCGTCGATCTTGGGCCTGAAGCCGGTGAGGATGGCGGCAAAGTGGTCGCGACGGGGCCGCCGGAACGAGTCGCGAAGAGTTGCATTAGTCGGACCGCACCGTTTTTGCGCGAGGCGTTGAGGAGAGCGCAGGCTAAGCCAGCGCTGTCATCCTGACGTTGCTAGCTACCTGCAATGCGTTAACATCATCTCGGCAAAAGAACCAACCGAGCAGCTGGGGGAAGATCTCGCACGACGTCGTTGATCTCACGTTGCGAGTTCCGGAGACATCAGTGAGAATCGGTGCGAATGCTCGCCTATTATTTGCACGATCTTAATCCCATCATTTTTCGGATTTACGATAATGTCGGGCCGCGCTGGTACGGCTTGGCTTATGTGCTCGCATTCGTCGCCAGCTATCTCCTTTTTCTGTGGCTGACCAAACGCGGCTTCGCCGATCTACCCACAGAACGAGTCGGCGACTTTATCACTGGCTGTGCGCTGTTTGGCGTCATTATTGGCGGACGCCTTGGTTACGTCTTTTTCTACAGACCGGAGATGCTGCGCGAACCGTTGTCGATCCTGCGCGTCTGGGAAGGGGGAATGTCTAGCCACGGCGGAATGCTTGGACTGTTGCTCTTCACCTTGTATTACGCGCATCGCCACAAAATCTCATGGATGAACCTGGGCGATAACTTGGTCGTCACTGCGCCGATCGGCTTGTTCTTCGGACGGTGCGCGAATTTCATCAACGGAGAGCTTTACGGGAGGATCGCACACGTCCCCTGGGCGATGCAGTTTCCCAAGGAACTACTCGATCATCCCGCCGAAGCGGACCGCGCGATTGCAAAATGTATTCGGATTGATCCATCACTGACGACGCCGGACGCGATCATCGGAGCCGTGCACAGTCAACGACAGGTCGCAGCCGCTTTGCGCTCCATTTTGACGCCACGCCATCCGTCGCAACTCTACGAGGCGTTCTTTGAGGGCATCGCGTTATTCGCGATCTTGTGGCTTGTGCGGACGCGCACGCGACAGCCGAATGGGATGTTGACTGGCCTCTTCTTTATTTTCTACGCGATTTTTCGTATCGTGATCGAAAGTTTCCGCGAACCTGACGCGACGTTGATCGGTCCTTTTACGCGCGGTCAATTCTTTTCCCTGTTTCTGATTGTGATCGGCGTCGCCTTCATTGTCGGAGCAAAGATGAGACCGACGTACCCGAAGAGACTGTCCTTTTAGAGCTTTGTAATGCCGCGAGCGTTCGGTCGAAATGACAAGTGGCGTTTCCGCAAAACCGCGTTATTACTTACACCGGTGACGCGGAGATGCTCATTGCGACCTTCCTAGCGGCCGGCGGTCTCCTTTTCGCGTTCGATCACGCGACGATCGCAGGAAAACTCGTCCTCTCTCTTCTCGCCGTCGCTTCGATCTTTAGTTGGTCGATCATGATCACGAAGTTGCGCGTGATCCGTTTTGCACGAAAACAGAACGCCCGCTTCTTCGCCGCTTTTCGGCAGGATCGACAACCACTGCGCCTGTTTGAGAAGAACGCGCGCTTCTCGGGGTCGCCAGTCTTTAGCGTGTATCGCGCCGGATGCGATGAAATGACGTTTCATTTGCTCGGTTCCCCTGACGTGGATGAGACGTTTCGAGCGCGACTCGAAATCGCGGATAAAATTTCACCGGCACAAATGGGCGCGGTGAACGCGGCAATGGAGCGAGCCGTGGGTGAAACAGCGCTTTCACTCGAATCCCAAATGATTTTGCTGGCCACGGCCGTGAGCGGTTCGCCATTTCTTGGACTGCTGGGCACAGTCTGGGGCGTGATGGACGCGTTCACGGGTGTGGCAGTCGCCGGCTCTCCCAGCCTGGTCTCGATGGCGCCCGGTGTTTCCGGAGCTCTCATTACAACCGTGACTGCTCTCTGTGTCGCGATTCCGGCGATGTTCGGTTACAATTTTTTGGTCACGAGCATTCGTGGGATCATCGTGGAGATGGATAACTTTGCCGCCGAACTCGCTTCCGAGTTCGAGCATAAGTATGTCGATCACGGGTCGCGTGAATCGGCCTTTCGCAGGTGAGACGTTACTCACAACGTCAAAGCCTCTCCACCCTCAGCGAGATCAATGTCACGCCGCTGCTCGATCTCGCTTTCGTCTTGCTCATCATTTTCATGATCACAACGCCGTTGCTCGAAAGCAGCATGAATCTCGTGATCCCATCGAGCGATGCGGCAAATCCGCCGATCAAAACATCGCAAGTGCAAACGGTCTCAATTGATCGCACCGATACCATCCGGTTTAACAATCAAGTCATGGACTTGAAAACGCTCACCGCGCAGTTGAGCCTTTTGAAACAGGCGAATCCGGATGTCGCAATCGTGATTCGGCCCGATCGCGAATTGCCTGTGCAGAAATTGATTGGATTGATGGACGCGGTGCAACAGGCGGGAATCACCAAGGTCGGCATCGCCACGAAAGCGGAAGCGAAATAGATGGCGAGAAATGGCCGGTTTTGGCGAAACGTCACGTTGATCGCGCTCGCGCACGTTGCAGCCATCGTAGGATTAATTCGCTGGAGTTTGGCCGCCAGGAATTCATCAAATCCACAAAGCATTGTTTGGTTAAGCGCCGCGCAAGATCTCGCCATTGAACAGTCGGAAGCCGGGGCGTCGCCACTGGCGGAGGTCGCAGCTGCTTCGCCTGAACCGGAGGCGCGGAAACCCGATGAGGCAGAAGAGAAAACACCTGTCGTGAGGACTGCGAAAAGTGAAATCGAATTGCCCACGCCAACACCGAAACCAACCCCCATAGCGAGGTCTACGCCAAAACCAAAGGCAACACCAAAACCAAGCCCCAAACCATTGCCCAAACCCACTTCAAAGAAACCGCCGCTCGCAAAAGCTTCCTCGAAACCATCGCCCAGAGCGAAGCCGAGTCCGACAAAATCTGGCAAAAAAGCTGAGAAGGCCGCTGATAAAACAGCGAAAAAGCAAAATGCGCTTGCGAAAACTGGCTCGTCATCTCAGCCCGTCGGCAAAACAACCTCAGCCACCAAAGGTGAAAACGCGGGAGGCGGGGGCCGTGAATCGGAGTTCGGATGGTATGGCAATATGCTACACGATCGTTTTTACAGCGCATGGATCCAGCCGACGACCAACATCGCGTCTGGCGCCACGATCTCCACCCTGGTCAAAGTGCGAATCGAAAAGGATGGGCGCGTTTCCAGTTTCGAAGTCATCAAGCCTTCTGAAAATGTTGTCGTTAATGAGTCGGTCGCAGCGATTGGGAAACGAGTCACCGAAGTTGATCCGCCCCCGGACGGACTCGCCAAGGGCGACCATTACGAGGTAAAAATCAATTTCGAACTAAATACCGCAGAGCAGTAAGCACCAATCAACACGAATGAGACCCCCAGTCATGCACGTCACTTCGTGGAAGCACGGAGGTCTTTTGCGTATAGAGCCGTTTGTGCCAAATGCCCGATGAAGCACTCCGGTGTTTGAGACAAGAGCGCGATCACCAGCACGGTAGGCGCGTGCGTTCCCCAGAGTTTATGCGGAGAATTTCTCTTCGATCAGGCGATGCAAATGCTCACCTATCGCCGGATGATTGAGGCGTTGAATCACTTCGTCCAGAAAACCAGTGACGAGGAGGCGGTGGGCGATTTTGGTCGGGATGCCGCGGGAACGGAGGTAGAACAACTGGTCTTCTTCAATCTGGCCACTCGTGGCGCCGTGGGTGCAACGGACGTTGTCGGCAAGAATTTCGAGACCCGGCATTGAGTTGGCTTCGGCGTCGTCACTCAACAGGAGATTGCGAACTTTTTGATAGGCGTCGGCGAAATGGGCGTGCCGTTCTACCCGGATTAAGCCCCCGAAAATCGTGCGAGCGCGATCATCGAGCGCGTTTTTGTAAAGGAGATCGCTCGCCGTATGCGGCGAGATGTGATCCTGCAATGTGCGAGCGTCGAATTCCTGCTGCTCTTTCGCAACCGCGACAGCAAGCAGATCGCTACGGCCCCCTTCGCCGATGAGCCGGCTCAAGCTTTCGAAGCGCGAATATTGCGAGCCGATATGCAGATTCAAACTCATCGCGGAGGCGTCATTATCGACCGTCGTCGTGTTCATTTGCAGCGCGATAACCTTGTCTGCCCAGTTTTGGGCACACACGTAGGTCACCTTTGCGCCGGGGCCAGCAACAAGATCGTTGACTCCGCACGCAAACCCTCGCCAATGCCCATTTACCGAGCGGAAATGTTCGATCACGGTAACTTTCGCCAGCTCGTCCGTCACCAAGAGCAGATGTGGAAATACGGAAGCGTTTTCACCGTTGAGCCAATGGAAAATTTCGATTGGCACCTCGACCTCGATACCGCGCGGAATGTAGAGAAACGTGCCGGAGGAAACTAGAGCCCTATGCAAAGCCGCGAATCTGGCCGAGCCGAGTATGGGCGGCTGTGACATGAAATGTTTGCGGAACAACTCGGTGTGCTCGACCATGGCGCGCTCGAGCGATTGAAAAATGACGCCACGCTTTTTCAGTTGATCCGAAATCACGTCACGCCGAAGCAGCTGGTCACCAGCGAAAATCATGCGGCCAGCGACTTCATCAAGCCCGTGAGATCGTTCCAGAATCCCGCCGCGTTCTTCCTCGGTCAATGTTCCCCCGAATCTGAACGGCGTAAGATCGAGAAGACCGACATTAGCAAATCGCCAGGCCTGATCTTTTCGCGTCGGCTGCGGCAGCGACTCAAATTGTTCCCAGGCCGCGCGCTGCTGATCGCGGAACCAGTCTGGAAATTCACCCAACTCGGCTGGACCGGAAAGGATCGATCCGGATTTGATCGCTTCGTTGTGAGTGACTAACGGCATTTTGATCTCGCAACCAAACGACGGTCGTAGCCGCCACTACAAGTCGGTCACGCGGAAAAAGTTATCCGACCGACCCTTCCATCTCCAGCTCGATGAGGCGCTTGAGCTCGACGCTGTATTCCATCGGAAAGTGGCGGACGAGATCGTTGACGAAGCCATTGACGCTCAGGCTCATCGCCTGCGCTTTGCTTAAGCCGCGCTGTTGCATGTAGAAAATCTGCTGGGCGCTCACTTGGCTGACACTTGCTTCGTGTTGAACGGCGTTGCCGGTGCCGCGCACCGTGATGGCAGGATACGTGTCTGTCCGCGAAGTAGCGTTAATTAGCAGCGCGTCGCACTCGGTGTTGTTCTTGCAATGTTTCAGATGCTTCGGCACGTGGACCAAGCCACGGTAAGTGGCGCGCCCTTTGCCGATGGAGATCGATTTGGAAATGATGTTGCTGGTCGTTTCATCCGCAGCGTGAATCATCTTTGCGCCGGTGTCCTGATGCTGGCCGTCGTTGGCCAGCGCGATGGAAAGAACTTCGCCGCGAGCCTTACGACCCTTCATGATGACGCTCGGATATTTCATGGTCAGACGCGAGCCGATGTTGCAATCGATCCATTTCACCTCGGCGTTTTCCTGGGCGAGACCGCGTTTGGTGACCAGATTGAAGACGTTCGACGCCCAGTTCTGGACCGTTATGTACTGAATCTTGGCGCCTTTTAGCGCGACCAACTCCACCACCGCGCTATGCAGCGTCGGCGTGTTAAATTTCGGCGCGGTGCAACCCTCCATGTACGTCACTTCCGAGCCTTCATCGGCAATGATGAGGGTGCGCTCGAACTGGCCAAAGCTTTCCGCGTTGATGCGAAAGTAAGCCTGCAGCGGGTGCTTCACTTTCACACCCGGTGGGACGTAAATGAACGAGCCGCCGCTGAAAACAGCAGAATTCAGGGCGCTAAATTTGTTGTCAGCGATCGGGATGACCTTGCCGAACCATTTCCGGAAAATTTCCGGGTAATTCTTCAGGCCTTCTCTCGATCCGACAAAAATCACACCTTGTTCGCCAACTGCCTTCTTAATATTTGAATAGACTGCTTCGCTGTCGAACTGCGCCTCCACTCCGGCGAGGAATTTGCGCTCCTGTTCGG
>Ga0126381_100003003_pt1 | contig 18371 bp, 25 predicted proteins | sample PanSoiMetPlot_28_FD_96465 | JGI IMG/M metagenome (GOLD analysis project Ga0126381, IMG submission 96465) | Tropical forest soil microbial communities from Panama - MetaG Plot_28 | ecosystem: Environmental > Terrestrial > Soil > Tropical forest > Bulk soil | place: Panama | collected 2016-02-17
CGCTCGCGATGTCGTTTTCATCGACCATCGCTACGAGCTGCAACGCGTGATCGCCAATAATCGTCACGAATGTCGGTGTGGCGAATGCCGCCGCAACCGTTTCGCCTTTTTGTGTTGAGACTGGCGCGACTGTGCCGCTGATCGGCGCGCGAATCGTTACATAATTCAAATCGACTCTGATCAGATCGCAGTCACGCAAAGATTTTTGATACTTCGCCTTCGCTTCATCCAGCGCAAGGCGCAGATCCTCTTCTTCCTGCGCTGCGACGACCCGCTTGGAGGCGAGAAGGCGCGCGCGCTCGTAACTCACCCGCGTGCGTTCCATGCTTGCTCGATCCAATTCGGCTTGCGCTTCGCCATCGGCCAGCCGCGCTTGAACCGTTCGATCGTCAATTTCCGCGATGATGTCGCCTGCCTCGACGTGCGAGCCAACGGTTACATTGAGTTTTCTTACGATGCCGGACAGTTGCGAACCAACGCGCACTTCCGAACCGACTCGTAATCGGACGACACCGGTAGCGTTGACGATCGCGCCGATTCGACGTTGCTCCGCATGAACGATTCGCTCCTTTTCCGCAGCCCGCTTGTTGTTGTTTGTCCGGCCGAAGGCGACGAAGGAAGCGATCGTGGCCACTGCGACAACGAGCGTCACAGAAACGATGACCGTCCGGCGCCGCATGTTATTTTTTGTCGAAAATCATGACGACCGGCGGATTCGAACCGCGCACAGACTCGACCGTTAACACTTTGCCGTCTGGTGAAAGTGAACGGGTTTCAGTCCGGACGACCGTCTTGCCGGCGATTGCGCTTTGTCCGGTCCAGGTTGTGACAAGTTTTGCACCGTCCCACTTGCTAACCGTGTCGTTCGGTCCGCCCATGGGCGATTCATTTGTCACCGATTTCCCGGTAAGATCGAGATGCGTTTTGTGCTCCTGCTCTTTACCCTGATAGTTTGAGTTGGCGGCAATATCGAGCGCCGCGTCCGATTGCTGGATCGACAACGACATCTTCATCTGTGCCATCATCCCTATGTTCTGGCTCTTCCCCGTGTTGAATTCCCAATTACCCGAGAAGTCTGTTTGCGCGGCTGACGCCACGACCAAACCTGCCAGGCCGATTGCTGCGATTAAGAACTGCGTTTTCATATAAACGCAGTCTGGACCCTGTACTTATGTATAGGGTCAAAGAGAATTTTTAAGATTTTTTCGCTTCGCCTTGGCAGGCGATTTTCCCACCGGGCATGTGGCGACGTTCGCGCTCTCTAGATGCTTGACAACCGCCGCGAGATTTCGACGCATGTCGTGCAACGTTTGAATTTTCCTGTTGATTGTCTGCAATCGTTCGCGGCCCATTGCGATAATTGCCTGCACTTCATCGGAATTACGCCGTGTGCGACGACATGTTGCCGCCATCGCCTCGTGAAGTTCAAAGAGCTCTTGAATCTCAGCCAGCGTGAATCCCAGTTCCTGGTTGCGCTGGATGAAAATTACCCGTTCCAGGTCCCTGGCTTCATAAGACCGGTAGCCGGCTGGAGTTCGTGGTGGTCGTGGCAATAGGCCCTGCCGCTCATAGAAACGTATCGTCTGCACGTGTACTTGGGCGCTGCGAGCGAGTTCCCCAATATGCATCAGACAGCCTAAACCTTATATCCAACTATAAGACAAGGCCAAAAACTGAGAAGACCGTCAGTCTTGAACGTGCCCGGTCCGAAAGTTCGGCGAATGCCGAAACTAAAGAAATCTTTGGCGCATCGCTTTTGGGTATCGAGTGCGATGAGGTAATTCATTCGATCCTCGATGTCATGTACGCCACAGCACCGTACACAGTGATTCAACGCGCCATGCACATTCATCCGACTGTCTCCGAATTGATACCGACTATGCTCGGTGAATTGAAGCCGTTGGAGTAAACGAGCTCAAAGAATTTGTGAGTCGCGTACGAGAATCGGAAGTTCAAGAAACGAACTAGACGCGGGCTCTGTGATCTTCATTTCAGTCTTTGACCACATATGTGAGCTAATATTGAAATGCCTCAACATTCAGCCGTCAGATCATACTGCTTCGATGTCGGCCGCCTGCTCAGTTTGCCCGAAGCCTGCTCGCCGTGGCGAGTAGCGGGCGATTTACCGTCGTTGGCCATTTTCTGTAGCGACGACCTGTGACCGCCGAAGTCCGGGTCAGTGCTCGGACAGCGCCGCTGCAGCACGCCGTTAGCGACGCTTCCGCAACGTACGTCCCTGCGGACCGGAATTGACGTTTGGAACTTCTTCACCGAGCGCAGTGGCTAGATCAATTTGATGATCCTGCTCTTGCACCAGGATCTCGCGAATCTGTTCGGCCATCGCGTATTCTCCAAGCGCTTCACACTGCGGGATTCGGTCGCGATAATTACGAATGGTTTCATTTTCATTATCAAGATCGTAGCGGAGCATGTCCCTCGCGTTTTTCGATGTGCGGACCGGCTTCGGATTGACCACCGGCATCTTGCCGAGGTAATCGATCTGCCGCGAGAGGATCAGGGCATGATCGAGCTCTTGCTTGGCGTGAATTTCGAGCTGAGCGGCGATGTCCATGTATTCGGCGCCCTTAAGCACCTGCGAATAGACAACGTACGCGATAATGGCTTGATATTCGCGCGCCAAGTCTTCGTTCAACAAATCCGCCAGACGATCGCGAGAGACTTCATTGGACTTTTGTTCAGGCATTTGGTTCCTCCTTTAGATTGAAAGACAAATTAGAGCCATTTAGACGCGCCGCCAGTTTGCTGCTCACTTTGCAAATTCATTACCTAACAGTTTGGCCGCAGCTCGATCGGCCCCGGCCCGAAAATCTATGTTCTCCAAGTCGGCCGTATCGAGATTCCAAACAGCGTGAAGCGACGCCGTTTCCAATCTCGACGGTTTGCACTCACCGCCGAAATCGCAGCACGTTCAGCGAGCCGCGTTGGCGGATTGACCGCGGACTTGGTTGATTAGTCCGGTGAGGCCAATTGCGACAGAGATCACGCCTAAGATGCGGATGACTGTGCCACCAATGTAGCCGGGTTCCTCGGGACCGCAGGCGATACAAATCACCCCGCCGGGCGTGATCATAAGTCCCCCGATGATGATGAGCCAGGCCCAGGCGAGATAGTAAATCCACCACCAGCGAGTGCGGCGGGTGGAGATGATTTGCTGCAAGTTTGGCATCACGCCGATGCGGTCGGTGGAAGGATCGGCACTTGGCGTGTTGAGATTTGGGTTGCTCAGCAGGGAGCGCATGCTGGACGGGGAATAGCGCTGGCCGTGCTTGATGAGCCAGGACTGAACGATGAGCGCGGAGCCCGCAATGATGGGAGAGGCTCCCGACGTCCCGCCAAAGGATGTGGTGTATGTGTTGGTGGCGTTGCCCGTCCAGCCGTCGCCAGTGGTGTCGATGCTGTCGCCCCAGCCATAACAGTCGACGCGGCTGCCATAATTGGAAAATCCGGAACGCGAATGCGGCGTGGACGAACTAGCGGCGCCGACCATGATGGCTCCCGAATCCTGGAAATCGTTGCTGTTGCGGTTGAGGATGAACTTGCCGCTGGAATCCTTATAGGTGTCGAGGTCATTCGAGCCATTGCCTCCCGCTTCGACGACGATGATGCCGTTGGAAGTAGCATATTGGATGGCGTCGAACGTGGCCTGCTCGACTTCCACAGGAAGGTAACCGGCCATGGTGGACGAGGTAGTCTGGGCTTCGAGCAGCAGAACATCGCCGCTCTGCATAACAGCCGCGGCGCTAAGGATCGCCTCGGCGGTGTTATAGGTGCTCGCATCGCGCCATTGCGAAACAACCCGAGCCGAGGCGAACGGCGCGATGCCAACTCCGCCGATGGTGTTGTCGACCATGACGACTTCACCGAGAACGGCGGTGCCATGACCGGTGTAGTCGGTGTTGATGCCTGAGATAATGCTAATGCCTGCGGCGACGAGGTCTTCGTGGTTGAGCGTCCAGCCTCGCTCCATGTCGACAAAGCCGACGCCGGTGCCGTCGGCTTCCGCCCAAGCCCAGCGCACATCAATGCCGGTGGGCGCAGCGTCTTCGTAATGCTGATCGGTGTTCCGTGGATCGTCGGCGGGATTGACAGGCGGCGGAACGGGGCCGGCTTCGACGTACGCGGTATCAACGGTAGACCACGACGCGACAGTGCGGGCGACCACTTCTGGATCCACTCCGGCAGGACATTCGATCGCAAAGTACTGGGTGAAACTGGGTGGAATGCCTGCCCCTTGCGATGCTGATTGTTGCGATAACGAGCGCAAGGTATGCTCGGGCAGCGTGGAAAAATAGGGCACGAGCCCGATCCCGGGATGAGAGGCGGTGAGCTCAGTCCACTCGCGCGAAGCGGTGCTGGCGAATTGCCTTTGGGCATCCGTGTTGTACGGGAGGCGAACGTCGGGACGGAACTTTACAACGACGCGCCGTTTATAGTCCCCGGGTAACTCCTGCGGAGCTGGTGCCTGGCCGTCAATCATCGCCATGGGACCTCGGATAGGAAGAATAAATGGGGGCGTGCCGCAGTCAAGTTGCGGCCGATTTGTAGAAAGGTTCCTGTGAGCGCGCAAAAGCCATCAGGCCAACAACGGAATTCACGAAGATCCTTGTAGGCTCCCATGGCTTCCCCATGGAAAGTGGCTTTCAACTAATCGCCTTTCTTTAGTGAAGCGGAAGTTTCCACGCCGTTCCGCCCGTTCCGTGGAAACCATTTCCAGCGCCGCCCTTGCGAGTTGGTTATCCGAGATGTTGCCGATATAACACCTGTCGCTCACGCGCAAGTCATACGCGCACTTCAGGATGCAAATCCGAATGGTACTGGAGTTATCGGCCTTTTTCGCTGTGGGAGTGGGTCTCGTGCAAATTCGACGTGGGGTTTAGCTTCGGCCTCCACTTGGCGAAACGAAATTGGTCGAGACGGCTTTCAATGAACATCGTTTGGGACTTGCTCGTCGTCGGCGTTCTTATCGTCGTAGCGATCATTCTATCACTCAGATTTGAGCAACGCCGCTGGGACGAAGAACGTAAGCAAGAACTGGAGCACTTCGACCAATGAAAGGTCGGCGCCGAGGTAATTGGGATCCCGACCTTGGCCTAGCTATCCTCGCCGCGACTCAATATCCACCGCACACCCAGCGAGTCTTAGCCAACTACATGGGTGTCACCCGGCAACGGGTACAACAGATTGAAAAAAAAGCGCTACGAAAACTGAGGATTCGCTTGATGCATCAACCGCAGGTATGGGAAGCACTGCGAGACCACATGTTCCAAAAACGCTAGAATCTGACCCTCTGCGGTGTTGCCACCAGGATAGCCGCCATCCACGAAACGCTTTCCGTCGCGATGCGCGTCAACAATCCAGATCGTTTGCCGATTGGAATCAAAGGCGGGTCGCTGATCCCGCTAGCTCCATTCCTGATTATTCCCGAGTTTACGGAACCAGAAAAAACTTTCCTGTATATGGATCCTTCACGACGGACCCGGACACAAAACCGGTGACATCGACATACTTTCCCTCCTCTGGCGTATAAGGACTCGTGACCATGCCTTTCCGTCCTGGGACCGGAACCCCATAGGGCAAACCAGCTTTTGCTTTTTCCATATCCGCGGCTGAAACATTCCGCACAGGAGCAGTAGACTCTTCTTCTTTGGAGTGTTGTGATGATTGTGCGCCTGCGGATGGCGTCGCTGCGGTCGCAGGTGATTCTCGCGAAGTGGGTCGCCGCGTGGCGTGCGGAGTCTTCGCAGTTTGTGGGCGGGTCGACTCAGGCTGAGGCGGAGGCTGAGACTGGAGAGGCTTGGAAATAGATTGACCAACTTTCTTGAAGAAGTCTCCCACGGGACCGGCGTTCATAAATGATCCGCTCAAGAACAAAAGCGTGATCACCAGCAACAATGAGCGGTCCACCTTCATCGCCGACAACACAATGAATCGTCTCGTCTATTTACGTTGGACCCCTAAGACCGAAAGAAAAGAAAATTTTTCCCCCGAGGCGCGGGCAGTAATGCTGAGAACCCAACCCAAACTCCAATCGCGCTCGCGTCACATTCTCAGCGATGAGGCTGTCACACAATTGTAACTTGGAAGGGACAACGCCTGTTCTATAGCTTGTGCTTTCTCAATTCGAATCATTTATGAATCCTGCAGAGCTTTTTCGCCACGAAACGAACACGGTACAACTCGCTCCGGGCGAATTCCTTTACCGGGAAGGTGACAAGGCCGACAATATGTACGTCTTACTGGACGGGGAAATCGACATCAGGGTTGGTGATTATGTCAAAACTGCAGGGGAAGGTGCCCTCATTGGCCAGGCAGCGTTGATCGAAGACAGGCCGCGTGTTGCCAACGCTGTGGCGAAGTCCGCTTGCCGACTGGCGCAAATCGACCGGCAACGGTTCGATTTTCTTGTTCAGCAGCATCCGCAGTTTGCGACCTATGCGATGAAATCGCTGGTTGACCATCTGCGTCATGTGACCCGACTGGGCCAGTAGGTTCAACTCTCAAGGTCCGGAACTGAGACCGAGGAAGCTCCGTCCGGCTTTGCCGAGATTATCAGCGCTCAATCGTGAGCCTTGATTGGTCCCTCGATGACTTCGGGTTTTTCAGTGAAAAGTTTGGACAGATGCTCTTTTACGTAGTCCGCGGCTAGACGCACCGACTCATCAGCACCAGCCTTGTCCTTGAACACGCCGAGCGACGCGCCCTCGCCCTTGCCAGTATCAAGCCAATAGTAACGCACAAACCCCTTCGCAGTCTTAACGATGGGCACAAACTCCTCGCGTATCCGGCGGTCAATCTCTGCACCGTCTCCTGGATTAAAGTGATAATGACGTATGACGGCGAACATGATGCATCTCCTTCCCTTAATGTTCAGATTCCAACTCTCTTGTAGGAGGACGATCTGTGTGTCGCCTTTCCCGTCAAGTCGAATCGGGCATTTGCGTTCCACAAAGCACTCAAGTTTTAATCCAGCGCGTGCGGTAACGCTTTCCGTCACGTGCGCGTCAACGATCTAGATGTTGGTACAAATGGCTTCGACAGCTATCGGTGGCCCTGTACGTTCGCGATGTAGCCGCTGAATGGCTGGTCGAGGTCTACAAAATAGATGCCGAACACATTGTTTTCGAAGACCGTGGTTCCCGTCGTTAAGACGCCAGAGGGGTATTCAATGTCTCTTCAGTGCGCATCGCCAAACGCGCGGTGCGGCATCTGACGGACATGGGCAAAAAAGCCCCCCAATTGCTGCCCACCGGCCCACTCGCCTGTGAGATAGAACCCGCCTTGATTGTCAGTTGTAATGCCATCGAAATGCGAGACCTCGACGCGGGTGTGCGGCCCGTTATCAAAGTCGTACCTCGTCCAGTCCGAAGCATGTTGAGCCACCGAATCCCAATGCGCCAAGTATCCATGATCGATTCCGTTGGGATCTCCGTCACTATAGCCGCCAGCAATGGTGTAACTCGTACCGCCGTTGTACCAGATTCCGTACGCGGTAATGCTTAACGAGGGCTTTATCAACTCCTTCCAAGAATTCGCGGCTATGTCGTAAACGAAAGCCCTGCCTGTCAGAAGGTTTGTATCAAAGTTGCCGACGGCAAGTCCCCCATGGTGCTATGGACGATCGTGTTGATTACCTGCTCCCCGGAAAGAAGGGGCCGCCATAATCGATCGTCTGCCACGTGCCCGATCCATCGGGTGGTCCTTCGTAGAGCAAACCGTGATTCCGAACCCCCGTATTGTTCTCAACGTCTTCACATTTCGTATAGCTGCCGACGATACGCACATTACCCGCAGGAAGCCCGTCTGGCCCATAGAGCACCGTGCCGGTAACGGTGATGTTGGAGGAAGTCGGATAATCCAGCACCGTCCAACTGTCGTTACCACTTAGCGGACCGGTATAGAGAATCCCATGCGAAGCTGGTGTGCATGAGGGCGTTGGCGATGGGAGCGCCGGATGAACGGATCCTGTTACAAGAACGTTCTGCCTCCCGCGCTGCGTATGCCTGTTGGACTATAGGAGCCCCCATTGGTATCTGGCTAATTGAATGGTGACTACTTAGCCTGTGCGAAAGCAACATTCGCAATGAAAAGCTGTATCAGGCAAAGTGCGGCGAGGGTCGAAAGCACGCGCACGTGTGGGATTCTTTTCGTCAGCTTGTTGGTCTGGGTATTCATAGGGTTCATGTCATTCCTTCATCGTTGATCTGATTCGCTAATGATTTTGATAGTGAAAGCTTGATGAGTTACGCAACGGTGCGAAGTATGCCAGGCAGCATTGCGAAGGTGGTGTGCGCAACGATAACAAAAGGAGTCAGGGGGGCAGGTCACAAAAGGGGGAGCTCGCGGATATTGCGCGGCTTGTTATTTGCCGTCAAGCAAATTTTTCCTAGCAAGATTTTTGACGAGCGCGCGACCTACCAGACCTCCGGGCCGAATTTGCGCAAAGACAAATGAGATCAACCCAGCGTTGTAGAGGCGTTCTCCGCGCGCGGCGAACGCCTGACTAGCTGAACCCGTTTGCTTGTCACAAGCACCGCTACAAGGCACGCTGAATTCATTTGGCATTCGACGTTGGGCGCCTGCTCAGTTTACCCGAAGCCTGCTCGCCGTGGCGATTGGCGGGCGATTTATCGGAGCTGGGCGTTCAGCGTTCCCTGTAGCGGCGGTCTCTGACCGCCGAAGAGGAAAATCGACGCTCAGAGAGCGCCGCTACAAAACTCGCTTGCCCCGCGGTAGCCTTAGCTTTGCGTGAAGGCTGCCTGCTCAGTTTACTCGCCGCGGTTGGCGAAAGCTTTCGGAGTAACCTCAACGAAGGTTGAAGCTTGTTGCGTAGGCGGATCACTTACTTTTCGCACTTTCGCTTCGCTCGACGAAATCACTTCCGGCCGCGCACGGCGCAGCCCGCTCGTTAGTCCGATCTTGGAGAAGCTCCAAATCAACCATTTCGTCGGGTCCCACTCCCATGGTTTCACTCCGTTACGATAATCGTGCTGAAACTCGTGATGATAATTATGGTAGCCTTCTCCGAACGTAAATAGCGCCATGAAAAAGGAGTCACGCGCGCTGCATCGGGTCGAGTACGGCTGACGACCAATAGTGTGACAGGCCGAGTTGATCAGGAACGTCCCGTGTTGAAGCACCACCACCTTGGTCACGCCGCCGATGAGAAAACCGCCGAGCGCCCCGATCCAGCCGTCCCAAAGTGCTCCGAGCAAAGTTGGCAGAACAAAACTCACCAGCACGGCGAGCAAATGAATGTGTCGATGTTGCCACATCACCAACGGATCTTTTTTTAGATCGGTCACGTTATCGAAGGGCGGTTGCGGCCAGAGTTTGAATAGGAGCCAGCCGATGTGAGCGTGAAAAAATCCTTTGCTGATATCATACGGGTCGTCGTCATGGTCGACATGTTTATGATGACGGCGATGATCGCTCGCCCACATTAGGACGGAATTTTCGAACGCGGCCGCGCCGAAGATCAGGGTAAACAAGCGCACGGGCAGCCCTGCGCGAAAAGCTGCGTGCGAAAATAACCGGTGATAACCGAGCGTGATGCTGAATCCGGTCGCAACCAGTAAAACTGCGAAGATCGCGAAATGAAACCAATCGACCCCGAAATGCCACAGATAGAGTGGGACCGCGGTTAGCGTTAACACAAAAGTGCCGATCAAAAACGCGCTCGTCGTCCAATTAATCCGATCAACCGGGATCCGAAAAATCATGGGAATGTCTTCGGCCCGGTGCTTAACGTCGGGATCAGTTAAGCGACCAGTCTTCCCAGCACGACGTCTGCCTTTGTCCAGCTATGGACAGCGCCGCAGTGAGTGCAGGTAAATTTTTGCCGCTTCATTTTTACGCCGGGCCAGCGTTCTTGTGCAATCGTGCGCCCGGTATCCGTGAGTTTCGAGGTCGAGGGACAACGCACGAGCAAGCTCTTCAAATCGGCGCCGGCCTTCGGTTTCGGTCGCCGTCGGGGCGGTTCGAAATAATATCGCCTTGCCATGTCAGAGCCGGTAAACAATCCGCGCTTTGGCGGTATCGTAGGGCGACATCTCCATCCTCACCCGATCGCCGACTGTCAGGCGAATAAAACGTTTGCGCATTTTGCCCGAGATATGCGCGAGCACAAGATGCTCGTTCGCGAGTGCTACTCGAAACATCGTTCCGGGTAACACGCTCATGATTGTTCCCTCCAACTCGATCGCCTTTTCCGAGTTCGTCATCATTTTCAATTGCTGAGATTCGCTAAAACTTTCGAAGTTCCGAACAGCGCGGCGCTCAACTGAACGCCGGCTGCACGATCCCCTCCGGATTACCGGCGATTATTCGCGAATGAGCGCCGACCGCCGCCGCCGCCGTGTGGACGCGGACGTTCCTCCCGAGGACGCGCTTCATTTACGGTTAGGGCGCGGCCGTTAAATTCTTGACCATTAAGTGCGCTCATCGCGGAACTGGCCTGCGCGTTGTCATTCATAGTGACGAACGCGAACCCGCGCGATTTGCCGGTCATATGGTCCATTATGAGGCGGACTTCATTGACCTGGCCATGTTGTTCGAACAGATCCTGAAGATCGTTCTCGGTGGTCTCAAAAGAGAGATTACCTACATACAGTTTCATTTGTGTTTTGAATTTGGAATAACTACCGAGCTACAGAGCCGTTCCCGGGAATCGGGTTTCAAACCACCAATGAGCAACGCTCACCTGACGATCTACCGTGCAGTGAAGTAAACAGCGTAATCCAATAAGCGCCTACTATCGTGCCAACTGCGCGGAACACAAACATCATTTTTCGCCTTCTTGTCGCGAACAGTCTATCTTCCCTGAAGCGCCTCGAGAATCAGATCACGCTCTTCGGTATTCCATGTCAGATTTTGGCCGTAGCAATCAGTGATTCGCTCCTGGCCACTGGCCGTAGCTCTTTGATCAAATAGCTCCAGTTGAATCGCTTCGGCTGCACGATTGGATAACATCCACCCGAGAGGCAGTGGCACCGTCGTTTGGGCAAGCGAGAAGAAATACACTTGTTTCTTCGGGTCGGTGCTGAATCCGTTGTTCGTATAGCCGATTGCGCGTTGAGCGTACACTCCGCGCGCATCGCGTGTGTTCAGTAACGCGTAAACCGGTGCGAGTGCGTCCTCCAGCAAGCTTGTTGGCTTATGATGGCTAAGTTCGCGCTGGATCGCCCGGTTTCCCTTTTCTTTGTTGTTCGTACCCGGACAGTCTTGCTTCCAGAACGCCGCTCCAACCGGACTATTGCTGATCATGATTATCTTCGGATCCACATCCGCGAAGATGGCCTGCTTGTTAGGATCGGGATCCTTCTGCAGCAGACTAATCTTCCGCAAGATATCTACGCCTGTTGTAGCGCCGGAATTCTCAAAATAACCGCCATCAACCGCGTGACTGTTATCGGACACAAATCGTGCAGCCGGACTAACGTAAGTAAACCGCGCGCTTAGATGCGCCGCGGTGCTCAATGGAACATCGGTCGCCGGGGCAATCTTTTTCATCAAATCGTCGCTGGCGAGGAATTCGTCAGGATTAATCTGGACGTTAGAGCCGATGATTCGATTACCTTTTTCGACCGAAGTCGCATTCAGAAACAGGACCGGGACATACGGGTTGCCTCGTTTCCACAACGAACGAAAGCCTTCGGCAAAGCGGTTATCATCGTAGCCATGCTTTCGCGCCGTTTCACGCCACGCTTGTTCCCAACTTTTTTCCAACCACTGTCCGCGATCAAGAAATTGGATCGGGACGGGACAAAACCGCTGAGCAAAATCGGGATACAGCATCGCTGCGATTGCGGGTGATAAGAAGTCCTGACCAAGCATTTCTTCGGATCGCTGAACGATCTGTCCGCGGGCATTTTCATCCGTGAGCAACGCACTGAACACCGCAGTTCCCACGCTCCCGCCGGAAACTCCGCTGATGGCGAAAACATGATCGGCAAACGACGGATCCTTGTCTTGGAGTGATCCCAGGACTATCGACGTCCAGTAAGCTGCGCGGATACCACCGCCTTCCGCGGTGACGATAAAGAGCGGATGCCGCGGACGACCACTGTACTTTTTGGAAATTTGATCGTGCCATTTAGTGAGGGCCGCTTCGAGGCTGTCCCGGTCAGTGCCGCCTCCGGCATTAAGGACACGGATGTTATGGTTATCGTTCCAAATACTCGAAACCACTGCCAGCAACAGAACCAGCGTCAGTGCCGGAATTCGCTTCCACGCTCCCCAGTACACTAATGCGCTTCCCCATAGCACAAACGACGCGCCGGCTAACGATAAAACCGTGCCCGTGCCTATCGCACCTGCTACGTGGATCGGATCCAATGTGAACGCCACTAACAGGAGAAGGGAAGCTATACCCGACCACAGCAGCACGCGATGCGCTGATCTAAACTGCTTTATCGGTAGGACCCCCGAACCCTCCGGTTGTTCGCACTGTTGGTTGGAAAAATTCCGGAGGAGGTTCTGATCAAATGCCAGGGCCGGGACTAACGACGTGATCGCATCCGGCGTTTTCGACACTTGCTGCTGCCCGACATTTCTCGCATTGCGTTCGATGATTTTACGTCGCTGGGATAACGCCCACCAAAGCACAACGCTCCCCGCCAAAGCGCAGATACCTAGTACTAGCAGGAGAATCGGCGGATCGACTTCATAGGTGCCGACCGCATGCAACATGCTGTATCCAATGATCGCAAGCGGAGCGGCGCCCAGAATTCGCGGCACGTTCCGAGCCAGCCAAAGATGTCCAGCCGACCAGTATTTATTCTCGTCCACGTACAACTTCAGACTTGCGGGCAGATTTGTGTACAACAGAACTCTCGCCGTGTACCAGCTTGCCAGACACCAAAGCAGTGTGCCCGCGCCGAATGCCATTAATCGCGTCACTCCGGTAGCGCCGGTTAAAGCTTCCTGATTAAGGCGCCGCTCGCCTAACGCTCGTAAGACTTCCGCTCCTTGATCGAAGTCGACAAAGACGAAGAAAGCGATTACCGCCATCGCGATACCGAATCTGCAAGGCTTCAGTTGCTGGCACGCGTCGAGTAGAAAACGCCCGGTCTTTCGGATCCAACCGCGCTTGGACGTGCTATTTTCCTGGCTCACTGGGAGTGTAACCGATTACCAGGTCCTTTTAACGCCGTTACTGCCGCCTGGGGAGTCTATTTTTTGTAGCGGAGAGCGCCGCTACAGCATTCTGTGTTCATCGGGCGTTGAGTGTTGGCTCTCTCCCTTTATTTCATGAAAGCCCTAACAAGTGCAGCAATGTCGTCCGCTTTGGTATCGAGCGCGAAATGTCCGGCATCGAGCACATGGACTTCCGCCTTAGGCACGTCCTTGCGATAGCGTTCCGGCTCGCCGGGATCGAACGATAGATCGTGTCTGCCCCAGATGACGAGAAGCTTCGGTTGCGTCTTCTGCATCCACGCCTGCCACTTCGGATAGGCGTCAACGTTCGTCCGGTAATCGTAGAAGAGATCGCTTTGAATCTCCGCCTGCCCGGGCGCGTTCAAGAACGCGTATTCGTCCATCCAAAGATCCGGATCGTAGAGCTCAACGTTCGGATCGTCCCCGACGTGACGCGTCTTTGTCGTCTGCATCGAAAGTAGATTGGTGCGAAGCGCCCCCTCGTTAGCCGCGCGATCTTTCCAAAACTCGCGACGCCTTTTCCAGTTCGCGCCCAGGCCTTCGTTGTGCGCAACTCCGTCTTGCACAATGAGCGCTTCCACTCGCTCCGGATGCGCCAGCGCCATTCGAAAACCGACCGGCGCGCCGTAGTCCTGCATGTAAAGGGTGTAACGCGAGGCCCCCAACGCTTCGGTGAAATGATTCATGATCTCCGCGATATGATCGAACGTGTACGCGAATTTTTTCCGATCCGGCCAATCACTGTGACCGAAGCCAGGATAATCCGGGGCTATCAAATGATAGCGGTCGGATAGCCGCGCAAAGAGCGGCTCAAACATTCGCGACGAAGAAGGAAGTCCATGCAGCAACAGAAGCGTCGGCCTGTCCCTCGGCCCGGCTTCACGATAAAAGATCGACGACCCATCGATCCGCGCCGTGCGATAAAAAGTAGCGCGTCCGCTCTCCCCCTTGCCCAATTCCTTCCGTGCCATTTCCGCGTTTGCGTTCATCAAAACAAGAACAGCCCCGACCCAGACGAGCCAATCTAACATCGCCAACGGTATCGGTCTGTTCATAAAGTATTTCCTTTAACTCGAACTCAAAATCGCCCCGGCATTCTCTCCTGCAACACCCATTCGTTTTACCTTCGGACGCCTGCTCGCGATTTATCGGAGTTGAGCGCTTGCTCAGTTTACCCGAAGCCTGCTCGCCGTGGCGAGTGGCGGGCGACTTATCGGAGTTGGACACTTAGTCCTCCTGTAGCGGCGGTCTATGACCGCCGAAGCCAAAAAAGATCCACGCTCGGAGAGCGCCGCTACAACGCGCCGAGCGCCCGTAATTCGTTAAATCGTGAAATCGTTACATCGGAAAAACCGATTGAAACGCGCTCGGCTCCCGCCTTAATCGCCCCTACCCTCTTAGGTTTGTCTTCTTTCTCGCCGATCCCTTCGGCTCGATTGAACCCCGGCCTCGCCATGAGTCGCTGCGTTACGGGACGATTCTCGATTGACCCGACGACCGACTTCGGCAGAAGGTTCGCGATGGCGAAATGTTCCTAGCTGCAAGGTCGCCGCGGCGACCGGTCCCCAGAATTCGGATCGCTACTGAAAGGGCAAATGTAGCCGTCGCCCTATGGGCGACGCGCACGCTTCCCACAGCGAAGCGGCTACAGCAAGCAAGCGGAACCAATATGACTTCTGACTTCTGACTTTCCTGCCGACGCCGTAAACGGCCGCGCCCGCGATAGTTTCCCCCTATGGCAGCGGCTTGGTATCCGTTCCCATGAAAATTCCGCCCCCCTTCACAAAAAGATAGCTGGCGAGCACAACGAGCCCGATTCCAACAAGAACCCCGATAACAAACTTAACCATGGTGTAATGGCGCGGAGGCTAGGAAAGAAAAAGGACTTTCCCACTCCCCGTTTCTTCTCTGTCAGTTGTCATCGTCGCGGTTCCGTCTGTTTTGGAAGCAGGCGGCGATTAAGACGACCGCGCAAACTGCCGAAACTCCTACGTTGATCCAAAAAAACCCCGGGCTTGTCGCGCGAAAAACTTCTCTCCTACCGGTTCGTAAAAGGGTCACGTGTCCGGTCGACAACGCGACGACGACCTGCACCGCGAAGGTCACACCTAGCAACGCCGAGAGGATCTTCATGAAAATCACGCGATACATTGGCCTGGCAACCTCAGCTTTTGTTTCTGGTAGACATCAAATAATGCCAATCTGGTCGACGATTCACCGTGAAGAACTCGGACTCATCGACTGGTTAGGCGTAATTGGTGGAATACTCCAACAACAAAGCGACGACGAAAAGCAGAATACCGATCGTTGCGATATTCCAGCACAACACGGAACGAACCAAGCTGAGTCCAGCAGCGGCGGCGAGAACATAACCAAGGCGACCCCAGAAATAGAAGTGCGAACCGAGTACGGTTAACACACTATGGCGGTCGGTGACACGGGCGACGAAAACCAGCGCTGCGAACAAAGGAAACGTCTCAAGAAAATTCGTCGTAGCTTCGTCGACGCGCTTTGCGACACCGCGCAACGGCGGAACGTCTTGCTCGCGGCTGCTCGCAGTCCAGCGATAGCCGCGCTGCCAACTGATCAAATGTGAGCTTGCGATCAAATGCATCAAGCCAAGGACAATACTCGCAACGAGCAGCTTTAACTCGGCTGTCATATGCTCTCGGCAAAAAGCTTATCGCCTTAGCGGCCGCCTCACGGCGCGACGTCGATGAGATCTTTTTTCAACGTACAGAATCTGCTTCAGCGCCTTGACGTTCTCCCGGAGATAAATCAGGTCGGAATGGAACATCACAACTCCCCGTCTCAACCGAGCAGTTTCCTGCGCGAACTTCGGAGATCGAAGCAATCGCTCGAGGAACTTTACGTGTTCCAGCAACGGTTCGATGCGCAGCTTGGTCCAATCTGTGGTTGACGCGATACCTGAGAACTCCGTCTTCAGTTCCTCAAGTGTTCTTTTCGTCTTCGGAATGTCTTCCTTGTAACTTCTGTCCATAAAGCGCGTGCAAGATCAAAGCTCAGACGTTTTCGCCCAACGAGAACAAGATCAGCGTTGAATTACGGTGTGCGGTAAATACGCGCGTATCTCGACACCGTTGACGCCTTGAGTGTCAACGAGCGGGTTGCCTCGGTTATCGATGAGAGTTAGCCGCTGAGTCCGAACCTGAGTGGCGGCGATAACAGAATCGGATTGTTTCGTCGCCGCAATCGACGCGATGCCAACGACGGCGCAGAGGATTGCGATCAGGATGCGATTTTCGCGTTCCAGGCGACGCACACGGCCTTGGATGTCAATCAGGGTGCAGGTTTTCATACGGCATTTTTCTTCGCAGGCATGCACAACCTATCACAAAGTGCTCGGATGCAATATCCGTCACTGGATCGAATTCGGTTCTTTACCAGCCAGCGCGATCAAAGCGATCTCGCCACTTTGTCGATTCTATCCGCACGGACAAACTGGCTCCGGATGTTGCGGTATTACGTAGAGTTGGTCGAAAAGCGCCCGCCGAATGACTGAATCGCCGGTACTGCCAATGCCCCGTCCCGTTAACGGCCGATTCATTCGAAATCGATCTGGCGGGAAGTACCCATTTGCCATTTCATCGTGCCCTCCCTTCGAGTTCCTATTTCCTTTGATCTGCAGTCCTTTTGTGTCTGGCCATAGTCTCATCCTAACTGCTAGCTCCACGACCCCCTTCCAGTCACAAAGTAACCAGAAATACCATGTTAGGTTTTATGTAGGGCGATGTCCTATACTACAGGGTAAGGTGATGCCCGACAGATAGGATCAGAAATTGCATTGCTACTGCAACGAAAGGTGGGACTTAGTTCGTATTAACTTCCTGGCACGGCTGTGCGGAATCGATTTTGTAACAAGAAATTCTCATGAATGCAATGAGAAAGTAACAATAAGTATTTTGCGCCAGAATTCTGATGGCATGAGGATGTGTTCAATAATGAACCAAACGAAACAACTTCATGAAACAACAACACAATAATTCTACCAAGGCTTGGGCGCTGCAGGTCGCCCTTTCGGTTACCCTGCTATCTGTTTCGGCGGTGTTACTCGCCGCCAGTTTTAACTCCACTCCGGGACAGGCCAACAAGGCGCCCATGAGTGACGACGACCATCACGACTGTGATCACCATCATCATGGCAACGATTGCAACACGGCAACGCCTATCAAGCACGTAATTGTTCTGATCGGTGAGAACTGGACCTTCGACAGTATCTTTGCGACCTACCAACCGAGGAGGCACCAGTCAGTTGGCAATCTGCTGTCGCGCGGCTACGTGACGGCTTCCGGCGCACCCGGGCCGGACTTCGCTGATTCGCAGCAATTCGCGATCAACCAACCGTATCCTCTGACCTACTTTATCGATGCGCAGTCGACAGCCGGCAAGACGGCGTACCAGCAGGCCCCCGGCACGCCCAGCTTCCCGCCGCCGAACACGGCGTACATCCCCCCAGCTCCGGGCGGCCTCGACCAGGGACAGGGACCCTTCGATCCCACACTCGTGCCGGACTCCCTTCTGCCGACGATCGAGCCGTCGCTGGAGAGGCACGATCTGGGGCTGCTGCGCACCGGCGCCAGCGGACTGCCCATGTTCACGACCGATACGCGCGTTCCCAATGCGACGACATTGCAGAACGGCCTTTTCCCCAGCACTAGTGCCACCCGGCCGTACGACAGCTATGTCGGCGACATGGTGCACCGCCTTTTCCACATGTGGCAGCAATCGGACTGCAACGTGATGAATGCGACCCCGGACAACCCTTCCGGCTGCCTCAATGATCTGTATCCGTTCGTGGGCGTCGCGCGCGACGACGGCTCGGGAAGCAACTCGATGTCGTTCCTAAACATGCAGCAGGGCGACGCACCAGTGTTCAAGCGCCTCGCGGACAGGTACACCCTCAATGACAACTATCACCAGCCCGTCATGGGCGGTACCGCCGTCCAGCACCAGATGATTGGGACGGCCGACGAGATCTTCTGGGAGACGTTCCAGGGCGTGAGCCAGCCGCCAACAGCGAGCGTGGCGGATCCGGACCCGATCTCGTCGACGAATGTGGCGTTCCAGCGTGACAAGGCGTGGACCAACTGCTCGGATGTCACTCAGCCCGGCATCGCACCGATCGTGACGTATCTGGCAAGCCTGCCCTGGCATCCGTCGCCGAATTGCGATCC
>Ga0126381_100003004_pt1 | contig 18366 bp, 19 predicted proteins | sample PanSoiMetPlot_28_FD_96465 | JGI IMG/M metagenome (GOLD analysis project Ga0126381, IMG submission 96465) | Tropical forest soil microbial communities from Panama - MetaG Plot_28 | ecosystem: Environmental > Terrestrial > Soil > Tropical forest > Bulk soil | place: Panama | collected 2016-02-17
CTATTTTGGCGCGCAATGGATTGGCGCCGGCGGCCCGTGGCTTACCGGAGCGTTGCACGAATACGGCACCACATTACTGACGCTCGCCGGGCTGTTCAATGTGCTGGCGGTCGCGAGCGCGCTGGACTCCTGATGGCACACTTCATTTACATGCTTTTCACCGCCGGCCTCGTTGCCACGGCAATGGCATTTTCCGAAAACCGGCCCATCCGCGAGCAGTTCTATCGCGCGGTCTATCTGTTTCTGTGTTGTATCGTAGTGGTGATCGCCGGCAGTTGGATCATGCACGCGATCCACGGTTAGCACGATGACGGTAGCGGTCTCCCTCCTTCGAGCCATCAATGTCGGTGGCAATAACCTGGTCCGCATGGAAGTCCTGCGCGCATTGCACGAGGAACTCGGGCTCACGAATGTCAAGACATACGTGCAGAGCGGCAATGTCGTCTTCCGGACGAAAGCGCGCGATATGAAGGTCCTGGGGCGCCGCCTCGAAGATGCGCTCGAACGCAAACACGGCTTTCGTCCGCCAGTTCTGATCCGCACCGCCGAGGAGTTGCGCCACACCGTGGCGCGCAATCCCTTCGCCGCTCGCAAAGGTATCGAACCGGCGAAGCTGCACGTGGTCTTCCTCGCGGGCCGCCCGGATCCCGCAAGGGAGGCCAGGATGCGCGCCGCGAATCGCGGGCCCGAGGAATTTTACCTCAGCGGCAGCGAGCTCTACGTCTACTACCCCGAGGGCGCAGGCCGTTCCAAATTCACCGCCGCGGCATTGGAAGTCACTGGGACGGCTCGCAACTGGAACACCGTCACGAAACTGCTCGCAATGGCCGAGGCCTTGGAATCAGTAACTTACGCAAACTGACTCAAAAGCGCAGAATTCCGCAACCTTACGATGGAACTGTGAGGAGCGGGAAGGTTGACGTAAGAAGCTTACGACGTCATCGACGTAAACCGGTTCGCCTCAATACCGGAACCCGAGTTCGACGTAAGACTCTTACGTCGACGATCACCCCCACCGGAGCCGCGAACGTAAGTGAGCGGAGCTGGCGAAGATGTCGTTCTCAGCCTTTACTTCTGGCCCTCAGCCGGTTTTGCCGCCTTCTCAAGCTGCGCGATGATCCGCTTTCCCGTCTCGTCCGGCAGCGTCCGCGCGAACGCGATACCTTCGCTGTAAGCCCGTTTCGCACCCTCCGCATCGCTCTTCTGTTCGAGAATCTGACCCTTCACATAATAGAGCTGAGCCTTCGGCGCGCCGTAGCCCTTTTGGATCGCCCGATCGACCGCCGCGAGAGCATCGTCATAGCGACGCATCTGCCGGTAGAGCGTTGCCGCGAGCCGCGGCGGATTGTAGTCGCCCGGCAGTTCCCGTTCCGCCCGCTCCACTTCCGCCACCGCTAGCTCAGGCTTATGCAGGAAGACCGCGACGCTCACCAGGTGCAGGTCGTAGCCCATGCGCGCTTCCGCCGTTGGCACCTTCGCAATCTGCTCTTGAAGATAGTGCAGCCAATCGTTGGCGACGCGCGTGGCGTCCGCTTCGTCTTTGTCGCGCCGATAAATCCCTGAGAGCTGCTGGTAAAGGCTCGACGTATCGTCTCCCAGAATGCCGGGAATTTTGACTCCTTCCTCCGCGAGTTTCTCCAACTCGCGCAGCTCCGGCGACCCGGACGCGGCGCAGCCGAGTCCGAAATAGACCGTGTTCACAAACGAGCGGTCGCGCGGCATGCCGGGTGCCTCGCGCACTGCGGTATTCACGCATGCATCGATGCGGCGGCCGAACTGGTCGGCCATCACCAGCGACTCGATGGCGCGCGTGCGCTGCGGCCAATTCTTGCCGCCCATTTCCAGCGCCTGCTCGTAGAGCTTCGCGGCGTCTTCCGGCTTCTTGTCGCCATTGAACTCGTCGCCGCGCGCCAGCAGCGCATCGGCGCCCGTCACTCCACCGGCCATCGCGCGTTTACCGTCGCCCATCAGTTTGATGAGCTGGGGCGCGGTCGCCGTTCCATACCAATTGAGCACTGCCCTGCCTGTGGCGGGATCGATGACGACGAACAACGGGACACCGCCGGTAGCGAACTTATCGACGAACTTCTGATTGGCAGGTTGGTCCGAATCGATCGAGAGCCAGGCAAACTGCCCGGCCAGCTTCACGAGCGCGGGATCGTTCAGCACGTTCGAGCGCATGAAGCGGCAGGTGTGTCACCACGGCGCCCAGACTTCCACGAACAGCGGTACACGCCGTGTCTTTGCGGCATCCAGGGCGCGCGCATAATCGTTCTCGATCCACGGCAGAGAGCCTGCGGCCGAGGCGAATAAGAGAAAGAACTTCAGGAACACCGCGAATCTCCTGTGTGGCTATTGTCCTACAAATTCCCGCGCCGCGCCTGCTCTCGCTCGATCGCTTCGAAGAGTGCCTTGAAGTTTCCTTTCCCGAAACTGCGGCTGCCTTTGCGCTGGATGATCTCGTAAAACAGCGTCGGACGGTCCTCCACCGGGCGCGTGAAGATCTGCAGCATGTACCCTTCATCGTCGCGGTCCACCAGGATGCCGAGCTCCTGCAGTTGTTCGATCGGCTCGTCGATGCTGCCCACGCGCGTCAAGTCCTCGTAGTAAGTCGAGGGCACGCGCAGGAAATCGATGCCTTGCCGCCGCAGCGCTCTCACCGTCTCGATGATGTTGTCGGTCGCCATCGCGATGTGCTGCACGCCCGGCCCGCCGTAAAACTCCAGGTACTCTTCGATCTGCGATTTGCGTTTGCCGACGGCTGGCTCGTTGATCGGAAACTTCACCCGCTCGTTGCCATTCGACATCACTTTCGACATGAGAGCCGAATACTCCGTAGAGATATCTTTATCGTCGAAGTGCTGGAACATCTTGAAACCCATCACGTTGCGGTAGAAATCCACCCAGCGGTTCATCTCGCCCCAGCCGACATTTCCCACCATGTGGTCCACGTATTTCAGCCCCACCGGGTGCGCCAGCGGATCGGGTTGAGGAGTCGCTTCGAAGCCTGGCAGGAATACGCCGCGGTAATTGCGCCGCTCCACGAACGTGTGAATCGTATCGCCATAAGCGCCAATCGACGCGATGCGCGCCTCGCCGAATTCGTCGCTCATCGTTTCCGGCTCGCGTACGCTGCGCGCACCGCGGTTGGTGGTTTCGCGCCACGCGGATTCCGCGTCGTCCACCCACAGTGCCACATCGCGCACTCCGTCGCCGTGCAACTGCACGTGCCCGGCGACGGGATGCTCGCCCTTCAGTGCCGTGGTCAACACGAAGCGAATCTTGTTCTGAACCAGCACGTAGCTGGCGCGGTCGCGCGTGCCGGTCTCGGGGCCGCGATAGGCGGCCAGTTGAAAACCGAAAGCCGTGCGGTAAAAGTGTGCGGCCTGGCGTGCGTTGCCTACAAAGAATTCAACGTAATCGGTGCCATTCAGCGGCAGAAAGTCGCGCTCAACTTGTGCGGGTCGCTCCAAGATTTGCGGCATGACTCCTCCTTAATGCTTCCGCGCAGAGTCGGTTGTCCTCGTCGGTCCCGGTTGAGATCCGCAGGCAATTCGGCAGTCCGAACGCCTTCAACGGACGCACCACCACGCCTTGCGCGAGCAGTTCTTCGAACACTTGCTGCGCGTCCTGCTCGCTCGGCAGGACAGTCATCACAAAATTCGCCTGCGACGGCACCACGGCCAGCCCGAGTTCTTCCAGCGCGCCGGTCAGATATCGCAGGCCGCGCGCGTTCAGTTCCAGCGATCGATGCAGAAACTCCTTATCGGCGAGCGCTCCGATTCCCGCCGCCTGCGCCGGCGTCGAGGGCTCGAACGGCAGCTTCACCTTAAGCAGATTCCGGATCAGCTCTTCGTGCGCGAAACCATAGCCGATCCTCACGCCCGCCAGTCCGTAGATCTTCGAAAACGTGCGCAGCGTAATCACGTTGTCGTAGCGGTAGTGCATCGAGTCCGGGTACTTCGGATTGTCCTTCGCGTACTCGAAGTAGGCCTCGTCCAGAATGATCAGCACGCGCTCCGGCACGTGTTCATAGAATTGATCGAACTGATGTTTGGTGAAGATTGTCCCGGTCGGGTTGTTGGGATTGGCCAGGTAGATGATCTTTGTATTCTCGTTGATCGCCGCGGCGAGCGCCGGCAGGTCGTAGTGCCAATCGCGGTAGGGGACCGTGCGATACTTTACGCCGCGCGATTTCGCCAGTACCTGAAATCCGATAAAGGCCGCCTCGGTAGTAAGCACCTCATCCTCATCGCACAGAAACGCGCGAATGATGTTGGACATGATCCCCTCGGACCCACTGCCGGCAATCACGTTTTCCACCTTGAGGTCGAACTCCTCCGCCAGCACAATCCTCAGGTCGAGTCCGCCGTTCGGATACAGGTGAAGGCCGTCGAGCGCGCACCGCATCGCCTCCACTGCTCTCGGTGATGCGCCCAATGGATTCTCGTTCGATGCCAGCTTCGCAATCCGTTCCAAACCGTACTGGCGGCGCACCGATTCGATACTGCGCCCGGCCTCATACGGCCGCAGGGATTCGATATAGGAAGGGACCAACGGCACCAATCTTATTCTACGACCGGCATGAATCGGCGGTAAGATCGAACTGGAGGTGCCGGAGCATGATGCAAGCCGATGGCGCCAGAGTGGAATGGAATCCGGCCAAGAAGCGGTGGGAAGTTCACATTCTTATAGGCGCGGAAATCATCAAACGTCCGATCTCGAAACAGATTGCCGAAAGCGGAGAGGCCGCGCTGAAGCAGGAAGCGCTGACCGTTGCGCGGGACGAAGGTTACGAAGTCAATCCCGATCAAGTGGCACTGGTTCAAACCGAGGACCACGTAGCGTAGGGACGTGTAACCTTCCGGGCCGGGAACGGGTGTATACTAGCCCGATCATGCGAAATTTGTGTCTTTTCTTCCTGCCTGCTCTCGCACTTTGCGCCTCGATTGCTTCAGCCCAGTCAACTGTGGGGCCGTACAAGGTTCTGAAGACCGCTAAGGTCGGCGGCGACGGTGGCTTCGATTACGTCTACGCCGATGCGGACGGGCGGCGCCTCTACATCGCGCGCACCGGCGCCACACCGCGCATTACCGTCTTCAACCTCGATACGCTCGAGCCCGCGGGCGAAATTCCGAAGATCGCGGCGCACGGCGCCGCGGTGTCGCCCAAGACCCACCACGGGTTTGCCAGCAGCAAGCCGGTGGCGATGTGGGACACGAAAACCATGGAGATTATCAAGACCATCGAGGTGCAGGGCAATCCCGATGGGATCATGCACGACGCTTTCAATGACCGCGTGTACATCTTCAGCCACAGTGCGCCCAATGCGACCGTGATCAATGCCGCCGACGGATCTATCGCCGGGACTATCGATCTGGGCGGCGCGCCGGAGCAGGCGGCGAGCGACGGCAAAGGTCATATCTACGTCGATCTCGAAGACAAGGACAAGGTTGCGGTCATCGACGCCAAGACGCTGACGGTAACCGGCGGCTACGATCTTACCGGGAAGGGCGGTACGTGCGCGGGCCTCGCGATGGATGTGAAGAACGAACTCCTGTTTGCCTCGTGCCGCAATCCGCAGAACATGGTGGCGCTGACGGCCGCGGGCAAAATCCTGACGACTCTGCCCCTCGGCGCGGGTACTGATGGCGCGGTGTTCAAACCCGAAGACTATGGAGGCCTTCAGCTCGCAGCGCGACGGCACGTTGACCATTGTCAAGGAGAAGAGCCCGACCGAGTTCGAAGTGGAGCAGACGGTGCAGACCATGGCGAGCGCGAAGACCTGCACGCTTGACGGCAAAACCGGGCATGTCATCCTGATCGGCGCGGAAGTTGGTCCGCCGCCGGCGGGAGGACGCGGGCGCGGGCAAATGGTGCCGGGGTCGTTTACGATTTTGGAAGTCGGGAAGTAGGAGCGGCTACTGCCACTTGCAGTAGCCTTGCATCCACTGCTCGAACCATTCGCCTGCCAGTCGCGCCACCGCGTCTAATGCGCCGGGCTCTTCAAACAGGTGGGTAGCACCGGGGACGATTTCGAGGCGTTTTTCCGTCTGCAGGCGATCGAACGCTTGCTGGTTCAACTCGATCACGCCTGCATCGTTGCCGCCGACGATCAACAGCACAGGCGCTTTTACGCGGTGCAACTCCGGGCCGGCCAGGTCGGGACGGCCGCCCCGTGACACGATCGTGCAGATGTTTTGCGGAGCGGCCGCCGCGGCCACCAGCGCCGCCGCTGCTCCGGTGCTCGCGCCGAAATAGCCGATGGGAAACTGCTTCGTTTCTGAATTGGCGTTCAGCCAGGCGGAGGCATATGCCAGGCGAGTAGCCAGCAGAGGAATATCGAACCGGAACTGGGCGGTCTGCTCGTCGACGCGTTCCTCCTCTCTTGTCAACAGGTCGATGAGAAGTGTCCCGAGTCTTCGCCCGCGGAGCGACTCGGCGACAAAACGGTTACGCCGGCTGTGACGGCTGCTGCCGCTTCCGTGCGCAAATAATACGATTCCAGCGGCGGCTTCGGGAATCGCGAGATTGCCCTCGAGTTGCGCCTTACCGGCCGGGATGTGTACCACCTGCTCTTCACTCACGCTTGGCATATTGAGATGTCCTCTCCTTTTCCGCGCGGGCCAGCAGGTCGCGAACTTCGGCGTCGCTGGTCGGGCGGAAGTCGAAATACCAGTCGCCCACCGCAAAGAAGTCTTCGGGGGCCTCCAGACAGACGGCTTCGTCGGCAATGGCGCGTATGTGGTCGTACGCGTCGCGCGCACCTACTGGGACTGCCACCACAATTCGTTCGGGCTGCTCGCGCCGCAATGCCGTCACGGCCGCCCGCATGGTGGAACCGGTCGCCAGACCGTCGTCGACCAGGATGAGCGTGCGCCCGCGGATCTCGACGGCCGGTCGATCGCCGCGATACTCCCGCTCGCGGCGCGTCAACTCTTCGGCTTCGCGCTGCGCCACTTCCTCGATTTCGGGAGACGAAATGGCGAGCGATTTTATAACATCCTCATTGAGGACGCGGATGCCGCCGCTGGCGATGGCGCCCATGGCCAACTCTTCGTGTCCGGGCACGCCCAGCTTGCGCACGAGGAAGATATCGAGGGGCAGGTCGAGTGCGCGAGCGACTTCGAAGCCAACGGGCACACCACCGCGCGGAAGAGCGAGAACACCGGCATTCGGATTGCCGGCGTAGGCACGCAAGCGCCCGGAAAGCTGCTTGCCGGCATAATAGCGGTCGAGGAAGGGCACAGGGACCGTCCTGGACCTATTGTCCCCCCTTATGGCATGGGTGGGGCAGGCGGTTTCGCCTGACCAGCCGCCGAAGGCAGCCCTATTTCAGATTCTTTTCGAACAGCGCCAAAATGCGTTTGTATTCGTCGGCCCAACTCGAGGGCTGGATGAAGCCGTGGTTCTCCACCGGGTAGGCGGCCAGGTCCCAATTGGACTTGCGCAGTTCAATCAGCCGCTGCACAAGTCGTATGGTATCGGCGAACTCGACGTTCGTATCCACCATCCCATGACAGATCAGGAGCGCTCCTTTCAGCCCCTGTGCAAAATAGATGGGGGACGAGCGGCGGTACGCATCGGGGTCCGACTGCGGGGTGTTGAGAATGTCGGACGTGTAGCCGTGGTTATAGAGCGCCCAATCCGAGACTGGGCGCAGAGCGGCGCCTGCCGCGAACATATCGGGCTGGGTGAACATCGCCATGAGTGTGATGAAACCGCCATAGCTGCCGCCGAAAAGGCCGATCTTCTTCGGGTCGACGCCCTGCGCCGAAGCCAGGTACTTGGCGGCATCGACGATGTCATCCAAGTCCTTGCCGCCCATGTGTTGGTAGATGGCCGTCCGCCAATCGCGGCCGTATCCGGCCGAGCCGCGGTAGTCCACATCGATCACAGTGAAACCGTGCTCCATCAGGATGTGATCGAACATGTACTCGCGGTAATAATTGCTGGACCACCAGCGGTCCACATTCTGCAAATAGCCGGAGCCGTGCACGAACACCACGCCCGGGCCGCCCTTCTTCGCGTTGGCCGGTTTGAACAGGCGCGCGGGAACCTTCACGCCGTCGCGCGCCGGGAATTCGACAATCGGCACATCCAGCCAGGGATACTGCGAGAACTCCGGAGTGGGCGAGGTGGTGAGACGCTTCCACTCGGCGTCGGGACGATTCTCCTGCGCATACAGATCCGGCGGCTTATTCGTGTATGAATAGAGATCGGCGATCCAATTGCCATCCGGCGAGATGGTTGCGAGGTGACGGCCTGGCTGTTTGGTGATGCGCGTCATCGTACCGCCGTCGGCGCTCATTTCGTAAAGATGATTTTCATAGGGTGTTTCCTTGTTCGCGGTGATGTAGAAGCGCGACTTGTCGGGCGAGAGGCGGACGCCCAGCACTTCCCATTTGCCTTCCGTGAGGCGGCGCGGCTCGCCCGCGTCCCAGTTCACGGAATAGAGCTGGGCGTAACCGCTGCGCTCCGAAATGAAGTAGACGTCGCGGTTGTTCTTCATCCAGCCGGGAGCGGCGGAGAGGCCGGGAATACCGGGACCCGCTCCTTTCACCCAGGCGTCGTCGTGATCGTGCGAGAGGATGCGCGTCTTGCCTGTCGCGGGGTCGAGCGCCAGCAGCCATTCGTCCTTGTTGTCCGCGGCGCGCGCATTGATGAATGCTTTGCTGCCGTCGTCCGACCAGACGGCCGGGAACATCTGCACGTCGCGCTGGCCTTGGCCGTGGTCCACCCACTTGACTTCGCCCGATGTGGCATCGACCACCGCCAGGCGGCTGCGCGATTGAGCGTCGCCGACATTCGACCGTCCGGAGATGTCTTCGACGTAAGCCGAATCCGTAATCCAGTTGGGGATGATGGTGGGCTTCGCAGTGGCCGTATCCGTCACCGCGGCGATCACGTACTTCTCGTCAGGCGAGAGCTGAAGTGACGTGACGGCCTGCCGCGCCTGGAGGTTGAACGGCTTGCGCGACGGCTCCTGCTTGCGTTTGGCCTCTTCCTCCTCGCGCAGCTTGGCGCGTTCGCTAACGATATCGAACAGCTCCTTCTGCTCGCGTTTGAGCGCGTCCTGGCTGGCGCTCGCGGGTGGCGCTTCACTGGAGCCCGAGCCGGATGCGGCGGCAGTCGGCGGCGCTCCGCCGCGTCCGCCACGGCCCCCGCGTCCGCCGCCTCCGCCGAAGTTTGCCGCGGTTGCAGTTGCCGTGCCGGGTGCAGCCGCCGGCCGGATGTCGGTTAGCTGCTCGATATAGCCCGTCTCCAGCGACATCAAGTAAAGGTTACCCGCGCGCGTGAAATAAATCCGTTTGCCGTCGGGCAGGAAGCGAGGGTTGCTCTCGGCATCGGCCGTTTTGGTGATCTGGGTCGTCTTGCCGCTGGTGTTGTCGTAGAGGAAGATATCGCCCTCACGCGCGTAAACGGTAAGCCGGCGGTCGGCGGACGTGTCGGCGCCGAATGTGGGGGGCGCGTCCTTCGCCTCACGATCCGTCAGCTTGCGCAAATCGTTGCCATCGCGGTTCACCACGTAGGTGTCGGGTGGGGCTTCGAGTTTGTCGCCTGCCTGCTTCCATTGAAAATAGACGCGGCTGCTGTCATGCGACCATCGCACCTGCGCCGGCTCGTAGCCCACGAGGCCCGGACCGCGCATGATGTTGTCGATGGTGAGCGCGAATTTTTCGGCCGTGCGCGCCTGGAAAACGAAGAGCGTCACGGCAAGCGGAAGAAGATGTTTGCGAGTCAAGACAAAATATTACCGCAAGCGGGGTCTGGCAGGCGGCCCGGTTGCGGGTCCGTTCCGGATTTCCCTTCCCGCCATCGCCAAGGCGGCCTCTCCGTAATGTCTCATCCAGTGGTAGCCGATGTGCCTAAAGCGGCAGCGGGCTCTATGGGACCCAGAATTTGCGTGGCAGGCTTGTTACTTACGGGAGTGCTTGCTGCGCAAACCTCCGGAGAAGCGAGTCGCACACTCCCCGCTCCCCAGGCGGAGCAAGCGTCTCCCACGCCCGGTTACATGCGTCTGTTCGGGCGAGTATCGCCCGACGCACCGCCGATTACGCAGAAGCAACGGTTGAGCAATTACTTGATGGCCACCATCGGCCCCGTGCCGATTTTTCGGGCGGCGGCAACGGCGGCATACGAACAGGGGCTGCATCGCCCCGATGAGTGGCAGTTGGGGAGCTACGGCTATGCGAAGCGAGTGGGCAGTCAGATGGCGCAGAATGGTGTCCGTACCACGCTGACGTATGCCACCTCGTCTCTACTGCGTGAGGATAATCGCTATTTCGCATGCGCTTGCCAGGGTTTCGGGCCTCGCCTCGGTCACGCACTGAAGAGCACGTTCACGGCGCGACGCAACGGGCGTGAAGTTTTTTCCGTATCGTCGACGACGGGGATTGTAGGTTCAAGCGTAATCTCGCGCGTGTGGATGCCGCCGAGCTGGCAGGGCGGCAGGAACGTCGGCGAAAGCATCGGGTTCGGCTTTCTCGGCGCCGCGGCTATGAATGTTGTGCGCGAGTTTCTGCCACAGCGGTAACCGGACAGGCTCGCCGGCGGCAGGACCGCCGGCGTTACCCGGTCATCTCGAGAATCTCGATCGCTTCCAGGCAGCCCTGCGCGGTAGAATTCGTCGACATGCCGGCAACTTCATCGATCGGGTTGAGCACCTCCGGACCGGCCAGGTGTGTCGTGCCGGCGAAACGCCCGAGGCGGATGCCCGCCTTGCCCTTCTCCGCGAATGCCTGATTCTTCGTTTTCAGGTAAACGTACGCGGCGAGGCGTCCGGGAAGCGAGTGGGCGGCATCGGCGCCCTCGGCTCCCGTTTCCATATCGCGCTTCACAACGTCTTTGCGCGCGTTGTGAAGGCGGCAGTATTGCAGCCACGTCTTGTGCCACGCGGCGTTATCGATGAGCTCGTTCAGCTCGAAGACAACCTCGGGTCCGCCCATGTTCGCCGTAAGGTTATATGTGCCAAAGCCGTCCTCTTCGAGAGGATACAGCTTACCCGTCGCCGGATCGTAGCCGTAAAGATTCTGCGGCCCGGTGAGGAAGCCGTAGGGCATGTGCGCGATCGACTCCATGCCGGCTACGATCTTGTCGCGCCATTTCGTATCGCCAGTGCGCTCCCACTCGGTCATCCAGTTGCCGATGAAGGCGAGCCAGTCAGGACCGCCGCGCACGCGGCCGGGGTAGGGAAGCGGCTTGGTGAGCGGTGCGGCTTCGCGCATCGGGTCGATGCGGATGGTGGTGACGTCCACGGTATTGACGGCGTGGAAGAGATCGCCGATGCGCTCGTCGGCGGTGAGGTAGTAAAACACGCGATGATACGGCGCCTGGCTGATGCGCGGCTCCTTGGCGCCGCAGCCCCAGTGGCGCACGTTGTGGCGCGAGCCGAGCGGCGCGAAGCGGCCCAGGTGGTAGACATCCACTTCGCTGGTGTGGCGCGACATAGCTTCGGCCATGCGGAACACGTCGGCGCGGCCGCTACGCAGGAAGGTGTACCAGAGCCAGAGAGGCGTACCGAGTTCGGTGTTGTCCCACGCGAAGCCGCCGATATCGTAACGCCACATATGTCGCGGCCCATCGTGCTGGTGCATCACGTCGCCGTAGTTCCAGAAGCCGTACCAGTGCCGCTGGTCGATTTCCTTGTGGTAAAGCGCGAACGCGGCATCGAGCTGATCCTCAATGGCGGCGCGCTGCGGCGTGGCGCGGTCGGGCAGGCTCCAGATGCCGAACACGCCGGCTGCGTGGATGTGCTCGGGTGTGGGGACAAGCCGCGGCGGTGTCGAGGCTAGCGCGGCGTGCTGCGAGGACTCGACCTTCGTGGGGACGGCCGCGGTCGCGAACAGCATCAGTTCGCTCGTGCGGCCGACGCCGTGCGGCGTGCTGAAGCCGGGCTGTACATCCTCGTAGCTGGAATCGAGATCGTGTGCGCGCGTGTCGTAATGGCGCAGGTCCATCGCGGGCGCATCGGGCGACCAGAGCCAGGCGTACACGTCTGCGGCCGGCGTAGTCGTCTTCTGTACTTCGAGCGCCGCCGGATAAGACTGCCAGAAGTTTTTGACCGCGATGGCGAGGCCGCCGGAGACATCACCGGCGAATACGAGGCCCGAGGAACGGCGGCCCGCAATGGCGTCGAGCCAGCAGCTCTGCGCGTTGGCGCGTTTCTGAATGGTGAAGCCGTCGGCAGAGGACTGCAGAAGCTTATAACCGTCCCATGTGGCCCAATCGGACAGCAGCTTCTGCCCTGCCGGATTGAACGTTTCTTTGTTGGGAATGCGCTTGCCGGCGAGTTGATCGGCGTAGAGGCTGGGACCGCCGGGCAGCATGCGGCGGCCGGTGACTGGCTCGACCGGTTCGCTCCACAGACCTTCACCGTCACCCGAGAAGCGCACGTGGCGATTGTGCAACTGCTCTCGCATCGGAACCGTAAAGGCCACGGCGAGCGAGCGGATGAAATCCTTCTGCTCATCGCCATCAAAGACGATCGAATGCACCAGCCGCACTTGCTCCAGACCGGCGTAGAAATAGAGACGCAATGTAAACGGCAGCCACTCGCGTCCTCCCCCGCTATGCATCCCTTCGACCTTGACCACGGCGCGCACGGGTCCGCTCTGCTCCACCGTGGCGCTCTTTACGCTGCTGGTGAACTCGTGGAAGCGCAGCGTATCCGACTGGCTGCGGTCTTCAAGAGAGCAGGTCAGGCGTCCATCACGCGCCACTGCGCGGCCATCCACCGTCATCGATTCGATGAAGTGTGGGCCCTGTTTGGCGATGCGGCACTGCAGCGTGCCGGTGTCGATGTCGATAGTGTTGGCGGATTGCGTGACGCTGATGGGTTTTGCGGGTGCGGCAGAAGCGCCCGGTGTAAGGCGCATAGGCCCGCCGCTCGTTGCGCCGGCGACAGTCGCAATGCCGGTGAATTTGATCGAGCCGTCCGGCCAGTAGGCGAGGTTCCACGTTTGCGTCGGAAGCGGTTTGCCGGAAGCGTCGGCAAGCGCGAAGTTCTGGCCGTTGCGGACCGTGCCGCGCGGCCACGGAACTCCGAACGTGACGCCGGTCTCAACGGCGGGAGGCGCGCTGTCGAGCCAGCGGACGGGTGCAACGGAACCGGCGTTGGACTGCGCGGTCGCGGTTTGCTCGATGGCGGCGGCTCCCACCGCACTGGTGATCATCTCTAACGCGCTTCGGCGTGTGATTCGCATGATGGTTCCCCTCTAAAATGGGACAGGCCGGGAGGCCTGTCCTACAGCTTCCCAAAGGCGCATGAAATCATCGCGGCAGCGGCGGATGGTTTCGGCGCTGCCGTCCATGATGTGCGGCTCGAGCGAAATCGGGCCGGTGTAGCCGGCTCTCTGCAAAGCCGCAAAGTGGCGGCGGTAATCGATGATGCCTTCGCCGGCCGGCAGCCATTCCGGACCGGGCAGGCGCAGATTCTTGATGTGAACGTTGGCGATCCAAGGCGCCGCGGCATCGAACTCATCGATAGGATCGGCGCCGGTGAGCCATGCAACGTTACCGGGATCGTAGTTAATCCGGACGCCGGGCCCAGCGATTCCGGCGGCAGCGCGGGCGCTGTCGATGATGCAGATCGGCTCGGGCTCGACGAGGAGCGTGAGGCTATCGGCATCGGCTCGGGCGGCAGCTTCGGCGAACCAGTCCGCGGCTTGCAGAAGCACTCCGCTCACTGACGTTCGCGGCTCCGGTGGGGATGTACTCTCCTTTGCCCCCGACTTATGAAAGCCGAAGACGATCAGTCCAGGCAGTTTCCAGCGGTGGGCCCATTCCGCAGCGCGCGGATAGACTTCGGACATCTCCTTGCGAAACGCTTCGGCGGTTTCCGTGAACTTGAACAGTCCGGGCGAGACCGCCGTGATCTCGATGCCCTCACCGGCGGCAATACGCTCCACCTCGCGCAGTTCCGCTTCGTCGCACATCGGCGCGCGGCCCGATTTCAGGTTGCGGATTTCGTATCGGCGCAGACCGAGTGGTACGCCGATGCGCACGGCTTCGGCGAAATCGCGCGAGATCTCGTCGGCGACGATGCCGAGTTTCATGCGACCTCCACCGCGCGTCCTGTGCGCGCCGATTCGTAGATGGCCGTGACGATGCGAAGATCGCGTACAGCCGAAGCGATAGACACCGGCGCGGGCCGGCCATCGCGCGCGGCTTCCAGAAACGCCCGGTGCTGATTTAGCGGATTGCACGGATCGCCGAATGCCGGCGGAACGATCTCGAACATCTGCTCTTCGCCCTGTGGGCCGCCGAATGCTTCGGTGAGTCCTCCGTTGTAGCGAACCACGCGCCCGGTGAACGGACCTGCGGACGAAGCGAGCGCCAGCCATCGATTGTTGCGGTATTCAAAACGCCCCAAGGTGCCGAAGGCGGAGAGTTCTTCGCCGTGCGCGCACCAGGCTGTATCGAGCGTGACGAGCGCGCCGGAATCGAGCTCCAGCAGCGCCGAGGCGAGATCCTCGCCTTCGAGACCGGGGCAGTGCAGGTTGCGCGTGAATGCGGTGACGCGCCGCACGCGCGCGGCGGTGATCCACTCGAAGATGTGGATGTAGTGCACCGCGAGCTGGATGAAGCAGCCACCGCCGGTTTCCTCGAGCGATCCGCGCCACGTCGGCTCGCCGCGCAGATTCTGCTCGGACCACATCATGCCGCCCTTGTGCATCAGGCGCGCGTACCCTTGCACAAAGCTGCCCAGCCGGCCGTCGGCGATCATGTCGCGCAGGTCGTGAATGAGCGGCTGGTCGAAGTAGCTCATGTAGACGCCGACGGTGCGCGTGGATCGTGCGGCGGCGCGCTCGATGGCTTCGCCTTCGGCAAGCTTCGCGGCCACGGGCTTTTGCAGCAGGACATGCTTGCCGGCCTCGATTGCGGCGACGGCTTGCGGGCGGTGCAGCCAGTTGGGCGTATTGATAATGACTGCGTCAATTTCGGGCGCCAGGGCGGCGGCGAAATCGCCGGTTACTGTGGGCGAGTGGGCGGCGAGCACCTCGCCGGCGCGGCGGGCATTTTCGAGGTTCGTGTCGATGCAGCATGAGACGCGCGCGAATGGCAGGTCGCGGTAGACCGAGAGATAGTGCGCGGCCATGCCGCCGCAGCCGGCGAAGGCAATCTGTAATGGGACGGTCATGAACGTCTCGCTGCCTCGCCGGCGGCAAGGCGCCCTTCGGGCGAACCGCCAGCGGTACCGGTTGCGTAGAGGGCCACGGCCATTGCGATGAGGGTAGCGATTGTCATTGCGATAGCCTGCATCGCGCTCAGCGGAAGGTACAGAATCAACACGCCTGCGAACATGACGGACGCTGCGATCACCTTATCTGTGATGCCGCGCTCGCGGAAGAACAGCCAGCCGGAAAAGACCGACAGGATGATGCCGGCCCGTTTGATGCTGACTGCAATCACCACGTCGATGTAGCTGTAGGAGGCGAGTTGGAGGAGCAGCGAGACACCGTCGAGCAGACCCGCGAGCGCGATCCATCGCAGGTTGTTGTGCGCGGCCGCGCGGAACTGGCCCCCGCCCAGGATGCGGCCCAGAAAATAGAACGAGACGCAGAGGCCCAAGCCGTAACAAACAGATTCGGTGAACACGTCGCTCATCAACACCAGCTTCTTGTCGAGCGGATTCGTGACCGAGAAGATCAGCGAGACCAGCAGCATGTAGCGGCTGCCCTTTTCCTCGATGACGGCCTTCACGGGCGCGAGCCATCCGTACGCAAACAGTTTGCGGTGCATCACCAGCGAACCGACCACGATCAGCACCACGCCGAGGATCTTGATGGGCGCGGGCAGTTCGTGCAGCATCACAAATCCGGTACCCAGCAGGAAGACCGGTGTGAACGCCAGAAACGGCACGCAGAGCGAAAGCGGCGAGACCTGCAGCGCGCGGAAGTAGAGCCACATCACGAGCGTGATGAGCGATACGTCGAGCACCAGGTACAACAAGAAGAGCGGAACTCCGCCGCGAATCACGATCGGCGAGCCGGTGAGTACGTGCACGGCGAGGGCGACGACAAACACGGCCGTGACCGCGATGCGCGTCCAAAAGGTGACGGTGTTGATCTCCCGCTTTTCGAGCGCATGCTTGCGCGCCACGTCCGTGAGCACGTTCATCAGCGACATGGTGCCGGCCAACCCGAGGCCGATGGGATTGAGGGAGAGAGCGGGCATTGATACGATCGAAGCCGAAATGAGCGTAGCACGAAGCGCGGCGCTGGGGCGGAGCGCGGTTCGAAGCTATAATTCCATTTGACACCCAAAACAGCGTTTCTCTTTCCCGGTCAGGGATCGCAGTATGCCGGCATGGGCAAATCCCTCGCGGACCGTTTCGACGCGGCTCGTCGCGTCTTCGAAGAAGCGGACGACGTGCTCGGCATTTCTCTTTCCCGGCTGTGCTTCGAGGGTCCGGAAGAGGAACTGAAGCTCACCGAGAATACGCAACCCGCGCTACTGAGCGTTTCCACCGCTGCGTGGACGCTGCTGCGCGAGCGCGGATGGCAGCCCGATTACGTCGCCGGCCACAGCCTGGGAGAATATTCCGCGCTGGTGGCGGCGGGCAGCCTGAGCTTCGCGGATGCGTTGCGGCTGGTGCGCAAACGCGGCCGCTACATGCAGGAGGCCGTTCCCCCCGGCATCGGCGCGATGGCAGCGCTGCTCAAGATGCCGGAAGACAAACTGGATGCGGTATTGCAGCAGGCCGCGGAAGGAGAGGTTGTGAGCGCGGCGAATTTCAATTCGGCGGATCAGGTGGTGATTGCCGGCCACGCGGGCGCGGTCAATCGTGCGGTAGCGCTGGCGAAAGCTGCCGGAGCCCGGCGAGCGGTGCTGCTGCCGGTAAGCGCACCGTTTCATTGCGCGTTGATGAAGCCGGCGCAGGAGCGGCTGCGGGCCGATCTCGACCAGACGGAGGTTCGCGATTTACAATTCCCGCTGATCAACAATTGGCAGGCGCGCGAGATTCGGACCGGCGCGGAAGCGCGCCAGGGACTGTATCAGCAGGTGCCGAATCCGGTCCGCTGGTTGGAGGCAATGCGACATCTGGCGGCGAACGGCGTAGCCAGGGCGGTCGAAATAGGGGCGGGGAGCGTGTTGGGAGGATTGCTGCGCGGCATCGAACCGCCTATCGCTGCTATGAAGGCCGGCGAAGCAGCCGATATCGAAGGGTTGGCCTACTGACGCCCGGGCTTCTTGCGGGGCACTGTGGTGAGAATTCGTGCGACGACGGGATTGGACGCGAGTTCGAAGAATCCGTCGGCATCGGCTTGAATGAGACGGGCGATTTCGGAAATGCGGGCCAGATACTCCAAGCGATCGTCGAACGACGTCTTCTTCATCGAAAGACGCTGCACCAAGGTCTCCAGAAACCTGGTTTTGGCATGAATTGTATCGGCGATCTGCGAGCAATTGTCTTCGAGAAAGCGGGAGGCGGTAACTTCGGCATTGCGAAGCTCTTCCCGGCTCCATTTCCCGTAATGGCGTTGGTCATCCGGCATTATGTGCCCTCCGGTTGCCAGGCCAGGTCGCAATCCGAGAAACGTCGCACAGGAGAAACGGTAAAGAACGGTTCCTGAAGCTGCCCCTCGGGTCTGGCTCTTGCCCGTCCGAAATGTTCGAACAGGTACACCTCAGTGTAGCGCAGATTGTGTGCTAACGCACCGCAGAGGCGTTAAACGCGGCGGACGCGAACTCCAGCTTCCGCGAAGAGGACCTCCACCATCCCGAAGTGCTCGTTGTAATAGTCGCTTGAGTACTGTTGCATGCGTTCGGCGGAGACCACCACTTGGGTAATACCGGCTTGAACGACGGCGCGGGCGCAGTCCATGCAGGGCATAATCTCGACATAGATGGTGCAGCCTTCGGTCGCAGTGCCTGCGCGGGCAGCATTGCAGATGGCATTGCGCTCGGCATGCTCGATCCAAAGATACTTGGTGGGCCGTACGAGGCGCTCGGGAACGTCATCGCGGATTCCGCGCGGGAAGGAGTTGTATCCGGTGGAGCGAATTTCGTGATTCGGGCCGACAATGACGCAACCGATCTGCGTATTGGGATCCTTACTACGGCCCGCGACCACCTGGCAGATCTGCAGATAGTATTGATCCCAACCGGGAATGGTTCGCATTTGTTTCCGTCAGCGTAGCATAGGTCGCGTTGCGAGCATGCGGCGCCAGACGCTACACTGGTCGAGAGCCATTCCGCACCTTAATTCCCCGGTCGTCTAATGGTAGGACAGCGGCCTTTGGAGCCGTGAATCGTGGTTCGAATCCATGCCGGGGAGCCAATCCTCAATTTCAGCGGTTCGCATCCCCTTTCCCTCGTACTTCGTATGGCTTAGCCGGTTCGAGCGGGCCAGTGCCTGGA
>Ga0126381_100003005_pt1 | contig 18366 bp, 35 predicted proteins | sample PanSoiMetPlot_28_FD_96465 | JGI IMG/M metagenome (GOLD analysis project Ga0126381, IMG submission 96465) | Tropical forest soil microbial communities from Panama - MetaG Plot_28 | ecosystem: Environmental > Terrestrial > Soil > Tropical forest > Bulk soil | place: Panama | collected 2016-02-17
CAGGCTGCCATCTTGCGGGACCTCGGACAACGGCAGCGGGACGGTCAGCGGATCATGCCGCAGGCCCCGGACGATCAGCGTGCGCGGGACCGGCTGGGACACCTGCACCCGATGACACCGCCACGCGTTCGCGATGTGCTCCGCCTGCTGCTCGAAATCCTTCCGGGCAACGCCGGGAACGGTTTTCACCGTGGCGACAAGGCCGAACTCGTCGGGACGGATACGCGCGCGCGGGTGGCGCAGGGTCACCGGCCCGATGCTGTTATCAGGTCTGGCCTTGGCCTTGACTGCGGTACCGATCGGCAGCCCGACGCGGCCGCGCATGTGCCGGTCCCGGTACGTCAGGCCCAGGTTGTGGGTCAGCCAGCGCCACCGTAGCCGCGCCCACAGCGCCGGCAGATAATGCGGCCAGGCGGCCCGGGGCAGCAGGAAGAACCGGACAGCCACCCACAGCAGCCACGCGAAGAGCAGCGCCGGGACGGCGACCTCTACGGCGAACCAGATCGTGGCGATCACCGCGGCGATCTGCACCCCGAGCCAGATGGTGGTACCCACTGCGACGATGCGGAGCACGCGCCGGGTCACCGGAACTCACCGCACAGCGCACAGGCCCACTGCCCGGCCACCTTGGCGTAGTAGTGGCCGTTGGGGTAGTTCTCGCGGCATACGCCACTGTCACGCCACGCGTCGTCCTCGAGCTGATCGACCTGGTCGAGCTGGCCAATGCCAGCGTCATCCTCACTAGATGACATGATGGGACTCCCTTGCGAAAGGGATGAGCCCCGGCGCACTTTGACAGGGGCAGCCGGGGCTCATCGGGGGGATGAATCAGGCTGCCTTGCCCTCGGAGCGGCTGGCAGCCGGGCGGATCGCGTCGGCCATGAAGTACGGCTTGCCGCCGGCAACCCGGCCGTTGTCGCGCTTCTCCGGCGCGGAGATGCCCAGCCGCAGCCCGTGGAACAAGACCAGGGTGCCTTGCGGGATACCCTGCGCCGGGTCGTGGTCAGCGGCCAGCGTGACCGACATGACCTCAGAGCTGGCCTTCATCCCAGCCGCGACCGGAGGGAACGTCACGGCGACGTCAACGCTCCACTTCTTGACGCCGGCCCCGTTGACCTCCTGCACGCCGGACTCTCCGAACTTCTCCCGCGGTGCGCTAGCCATAAAGATCATGGTCGTGAACGTGTTGTGATCGATGAGGTAGATCCCTGCCATGGCTTGCTCAGCCCCTTTCCCAGATCGGTAGTGTTCGCTACCATTCACCAATGTACACCCATGCAGGCGGGTCTTGACAAGCATCAGCCCAGGAGCGTGTCTATGCTGGTGATCATGAGCGACGGCGAGGCCACCACCAGAGAGGCAGCGGAAGCGGTCCGAGTCCACATCGGAACCCTGCAAAGGTGGGCCAAAGAGGGCATCGTCACGCCCGCGTACACGACGGCCGGGGGCCGCTACCGGTGGGACATCGAGGACCTGAAGCGCCAGCTCAAAGCTCTCCATGACGCAAAGTAGCCCTGCATCGTTGCTGCAATGCTTCAACGATGCAGGGCTACTTGCTGTCCCGGTTGTTACCTCAGCTCATCATGAACGCTGCTGACCATCTTGGCGGAGATGTGCGGGTTGCTCACGACCTCCCGGATGATGCCGCGCAGCGCGTCCTGCACGCCGACGCGGGGAACGTCCATGGCCTCCGCAGCGGTATCACACCAGCGCAGCAGCTGCCGGTACAGATCTGGCGGCAGGTTCAACGTCACCCGGGCAGGCCGGGCAGGAGGCTTAGGACTCACCGGACGCTTAGGAACTGGCGGCCCCGGGTCGGCCTGGACCTCGGGGACCTCGGGGGCGACCGGGCCGGAGACCGCCCGCCGCAGCCCCTCCACCGAGCTAGGCCGCTTCATCGGGCTCACTGGCCTTCCTCTCTCTCATACAGCGGAGACTGGCAATAACCCTCCGGGCACCAGCTGCACTCCAGCGGAGTCTCGGAATGAGCGCCGTGGCCGCAATCACCGCAAGTTGGACGCCTCGCATCGCTTTCCTGCTGTTGCTGCCGCCACAAGTCGTCCTCGTGGATGGCCCACTCACCGTTCATGACGTCGACTCCGGGCTTAGATATCGACCCCAGCCCGGCGCGGGCGCGCCACTCGGCGATCATCGGTTGCTCCTCCAAGACGGCCTCCGCTAGCGGCCACCAGGCGAGCATCTCGGCAACGACCTTGCGGGCCTCGTCACGCTCGTGCTCAGCTCGTATGGCGTCATTTTCCGCGCTGATCTTGGCCGCTTCCAACGTCATAGCCCCGTGTTGCAATGCGCTGATTTCGTCGGCCTGCGCCTCGACGATGGCTGCAAGCTCGTCGACGCCACTCATGACTTGATCTCCGTCAGCAGGTCGCCATACGCGCCCAGGTCAGCGGGAAGGGTGCCGAACGACCCGGCGTACGCCTCGCCCAGCGGGATCTCGGTGTCGAGCACGGGGTACCCGACCCCGTCGAGGATCTCCCGGACCGACCGGGCGCTGATGGTGCCCCGCCGGACCTTGGTCAGCAGCACCCCGGTCAGAACGGGATGGAACGGCTCGACCTCGGCCAGCAGCTCGAAGGTCGGCATGATCCGGTTGATATCCAGGCCCGTGGGCGCCACCGGCACGATGACGAGGTCCACAGCCATCACGGCGCTGCGGATGATGCCCAGGTCTCCCGGCGGAGTGTCGACGACGACATGGTCATAGCCGCGGGCGAGATCGGGCAGCATCTTGTGGATGTCGTTGGCCGCCCGGGCGACGACGGTGAACGGCAGGCCGGGGTCCTCCTGCGACCAGGTGCTGGCGGACTGCTGCCGGTCGGCGTCGATGAGGATGCTACGCCCGGCGGCGTGCAGGCCAGCGGCAAGGTAGATGGCGGTGGTGGTCTTGCCGACGCCGCCCTTCGTGTTCACCACGGCGATCTTCATGACGTGCCTCCACGCGGGTCGATGAGGTCGGCGGCGTCGGTGAGTGCGGCGGCGATCTTCCGCAGCTGCGCCGGGGTGACCTTGTCGTCGTCGACCAGGTGGGCGAGGAGCCGCGCCAGCCTGCGCGCCTCGTCGGCGTTGAGGGTGATGTTCTGGAGGCCGTAGCTGTCGGCCAGCCCGACGCAGGCGTAATCGCCCTCGCAGTAGGCGCGGGCGAACGCGCCGTAACCGAGGCTGCGAGCATAGCCACGCTTCTGGCTGGAGTGGCCGGACAGGTAGCCGAGCTCCGGCTTGTCAGGGATCAGCAGCTCATCGTGGTTGGTGACACACCACGACGGGCATGGGTTCCCGTCCTTGTTGACACGGCCGGTTGGCTGGCCGCTGGCCTGCTCTGTGCTCATACCTGAAGCATACGCGCAATGCTTCATTGATGCAATGCTTCAGTGCTGCAATGTTGCGTTGCATCACTGCGGCGTTGCTGCAACGCTTCAATGCTTCATTGCTTCGAGAGCGGATAACCAGTTAGCATGACAGGCATGCCACACAGAACCGCCAAGGCCCGTCCGACAGCGCGGCAGCCGAAGCAGCGGCGCCTACCCTGGTGGGCCAACCTCGCAATCGAGCTGATCGTGCTGTGGGTCGCGTTCGCGGCGACGTTCCTGCTTTACCGGGCCATCGGCTAAGGAACTGCAGCCTTCGTCGCTTCCAGGGTGGTGATCCGGCTCTCGTGCGCCTGGACCTGCTGGCCCTGCGCCTGCTGCGTCTCAATCACCTTGGCCAGCTGCACGATCAGGGATTCAACAGCAACGGCAATCCGCGTGAGCTTGGCGATGCCGAGCGACCCGCCACCCGCGAGCGTGACGGCCAGGCCCGCCAGCTCGATCCAATTACTCGCGTTCATGTGCTCTCCTAAAGGGACAATTACAGGGCCAGGTTAATAGCGCCATTCACGAGCACGATAGGGTTCCCGGTCAGCGTGAGGTTATTGACAGTGACTTGTCCGGGATTGGCGACGCCTGATCCATTAACTTGCAAGTACAGCGAAGCTGTGGACAAAATCCCGTTTGTCGCCCCGCACCAAATGAACCCCGTATGCGCCGGGACGTACGATCCCGAGAGGGTGGCAATCACGTTAGAGGTAGGCGCGGAAGATTGCCGCAGCTGGCCCTGCATGACCAGATTGCCGTTAGCATCCAGCCAATAGGACAACGGCATCGTGGTCACGCCCCACCCGTTGACCAGCAGCGGCGCAATCGAGTGCGGGGTGTCGGTGGTGATCAGGGTCGGCTTGGATGCCGTGCCAGCCGTCGCGGTTAGTGGCCCGAGATTAATGAACGTGCCGGAAGTGTTGACGGCGACTTGATTGGTATTGGTCCCGTCCGTTGCCAGCATTGCCGCAGTAGGCACGTTAGTGAAGTCCGGCGAGTACGATATGACGCCAACAGCGGAGAACCCCCCAGCTGGCTGGCTGGGCACTGTCGCAGACCGGATGACTGTTTCAATGGTACGACTAGTGCCAGAGCCCAGAATCTGAGCCTTTAGCAGGCCGGCAGTTACCTCAGCGACATCGCCTGATCCGATGTTGACCGCCGCAGGACTACCCGCAAGCATCTGGACGAAGGTGCCGGCCGCCGCGCTGTCGTACACGCAGATTCCGGCCTTATATGCATTGCCGAAGCCCTCCGTACCGGCAGCCGACGCGATCGACGCGATGAGATTCGCTGCGGCCGGCGTCCCCTTGTAGAAGAACGCGCCCGATGAGTTGATGATAAAGTCGGTCCCGTTGAAGGTGCCGCGCAGCGTCATGTTGTTGAACTCGCTGTTGCCGTTCTTCGCGATCTGCCAGCCCTGCACTAGGTGCACGAAGTTCGGCGACTGGACGGAGTTCGCGACCAGGTTCCCCTGCCCCCCGGCTATCGAGTGCTGCCACGGCATAACGGCAGCTTTCTCGTGCCGACGACAGTGAGGTACGCCATTGCCCCGGGGTCGCCGCCAGCCCATCTGACGGTGACTTTCTGCCCCTGCGTGAGCTGTGGCGTGTCGCTGTTGACGTCGCCGGTCGATCCCCATGTGGACGCGCCAAGGAACCCGGATGGCGGCCCGTTCCCGGCCCATCCCCGCGCGATCGCCTCAGCGGTGTTGGTGGCCACCTGGACGCCGACGACGTACCCGGCCTGCCATGCCTCGCCGGCGGCGGTCGGCCCTGTCGTGGCGGTGCCGTTCCCGGACCCGTCGAGCTTGACCGAGACCGTCACGTCCAGCGCTACCGTCGCCACGTCAGCTCTCGCGGCTGGTGATGATCACCGTCAGCGACGCCGGGTAGGCCGTCGCCGCGCACCAGGCGACCTCGGTGCTCGAGTACTTCACGCTCACGCCGGCAGGCAGCAGCCCGGCGGTGTCCGACCCGCCGCCGGTGCCCGCAGCGACGACGGCGAGCGCGGCCTGCTCGGAGTCGGTGACCCATACGCCGTTCGTGGCGCCGGAGTTGAGCAGCGTGATCCGCTCGCGTAGCGGCTCGACACCGCACACCACGGCGATGGGCTGCGCTGCGGACAGGACGATCGTCCGGTACCGGGCGGCGTGCCGCCGGGGGCCTTGCGGCTGCTGGGTGGAGTCGGCGACGACGTGGACGCGGACGGCCTGGACCTCGTTGCCGTTCATAGCTTCCTCGCGATCTTGGTGGCAATGGGGACTGCGTTGGTGATGCGGGCGATGCCCACGGCGATCAGGACGACGCCGAGCAAGCCCTCGCCGATGCGCAGCCATGTGTTCGCTGAAGTGAGCCGGGAGAAGAAGTCTCCGACCTGGGACAGCCCCGGCACGGACGACGTGAGGTACTGTTCGGCGTTCTGGTTGGCCTGCGCGCTCGATGTCGTCGGGGTCGTGGTGTGGTGCGCCGCCGCGTACTTCTGCGCCGCGGCCATCGCCTGGGCTGAGCTGGCGTTGTCCGGGATGCCGAGGTTGACCAGCCCGGACCATGAGCCGGTGGCCTGGTCAAGCAGCCATTCGGCCTCGTTCTGGTGCTCGACGTCGCCGGTGTGCGTGTTGTACAGCCACGGCATTACGGGACCGCCCCCCCGGGCGTGTATCGGTAGCCGACTTGCGCGGTCACAGGGTCGCCCCACTCCCGCCAGTCGGTCCCGCCCGAGGTCGCCATGATCGTGACCTGCGTGTTCAGGTTCGGGTCCTGAAGTTCCTTCACGGAGTAGCCGGCACCGACGCCCCCCGGCGTATCGAGCTGGAACAGTCCGACGTTCGTGCCGCCATCCGGGTTGGCGCTGGTGACCGTGGCAGACCCACTGGACTCAGCCATGGCGACCGCTGCCGCGAACTGCGCCGTGTTTGACGGGCCGCCGTTGTTCACCCAGAGCTGCGCTATCTCGGCCTGGGTGTAACTGCCCTTCCTTGCCGGGATGTTCGTGGCGATCGAGTAGCCCGCCGTGGGGGTGCCCGATCCGCTCGAGCCGGTGCCGGCGATCGGGTTGGCGACCGGAGCCGTCGTCGGGGACTTGCCCTGGACGACGGCCTGGACCGAGGCCAGCACTGAGCGGCCGGTGAGCCCCGCGTAGAGGAACACCGATCCTGCCAGGATCGCGCCGATCGCCGGGCCGTCGACTGCCACGGGTCACCCCATCGCGTACGCGTCGGCCGTGCCGTACACCCCGTTGCCGCCGTACGGGGGCTGCGGGTTGACGGCCTCGACCGGGGCGTAGGACTGCGGGGTGCCGGGGACCGGCTGGCCGGTGTCGGCGTCGGTCTGGATCGCGTGCCGGTAGTGCAGCTCCAGCGCGATGACCGACGCGCCGCCGATGATCGCGATGTTCGGATCACGCGCCAGCAGCGCGATCCCGAACACGGCGGCGAGCGCGGTGAACCCGGCCTTGCGCAGCGACGTCTTGAGGATCGGGGTGTCCTGCGCGCCGGTCTTGTGCGCCGACGCGACCGAGCCGAGGTTCACCTCGTAGACGCCCCAGACGAACCCGGCGGTGACGACGCCGGCGAGCACGCTGTTCTCGGGCGACAGGACGCTCTTGAATGCCATGGCCTACCTCGTTGTCTTGATCGTCGGGCCGTTGGTCTCGGCAGACCACCCGGCGCTGTTGCCGGCGGCGACGTGGACCGTGTACGTGCGGTTCGGCGCCAAGCCGGAGATGCCTGTTGAGGTTCCGCCCGTGGTCACCTGCCCCGCTAGCTGCCCCTGGTAGGTGACGCGCACCCGGTACTGAGTGGCGCCGCTCACCGCGTTCCACCGGACGCCGAAGCCGGTCGGGCCGGCGCCGGACGCGCTGACACCGGACGGCGTCGCGGGGGCCTTCGGCGCGGGCGGGGGCTTCTGCCCGCCGCCACCGCCGGAGCCGCCACCCGATCCGCCGCCACCAGAGGAGGGGGGCGGGGCCGGGGCCGGTGCCTGCCGCATGTTCGGCGGATAGCCGTCCACGCCGTTGACCGGCGGGGAGCCGGAGAACGCGATCGCCTGCTCTACCACGCTCACCTGATCGCTGGTCAGCGCCTGGCCGGTGATGTACTTGCCCAGCGCCGCGGCGACAACGGTCGCCGACGCGCCAACCGTGTTAACGAGGTAGTCCTCGGTCGCCTGCGCCCACTGGCCGTTCGTCGTGTACTGGGCGACGCCGCCGGTTGTCCCCGGCGGGTAGGCGCTGGTGCCGTACCCGTCGTAGCCGCCGCCGTAGCCATAGCCGCCGACGCCACCGGGCAGCCCGTAGCCGCCGGCGAACTGCCCCTCGCTGCCGTACGTCTGCCCGGTCGACGGGTCCGTCGAGTACGGGTCGGACGGGTCGCCGGTCGTGCCGTCCGGCGGGTAGCTGCCCCCGGCCGGGGTGCCCGGCGTGCTGGGGGTCGCCGCCGCCGCGGTGTTCGCCGGGGCCTGGTGCCGGTTCTTCCACCAGCCGTAGCCGATGGCAGCCGCGACGACGGCACCCCCGGCGATGACGTAGCCGCGCTTCACCTGCGACCCGAACAGGTTGATCGTGTCAGCCATGGCCTACCACGCTGCCCATGTCGCCGTGTCCGGCAGCGGCGCCGAGACGGCGGGCTCCGGCGGGGCGGCGTACTCCGGCGGGGCCGTGGTGATCACCGCGGCGGTGGGGTCGCCGAGGCCGTGGGTGCCGGGCACCTGCCCGGTGAACGGCGACATCTCCCCCACCGGCCAGTCCCGGTAGCCGGTCGGCCGCACCTCGACCGGTCGGACTGCCGGGTCCAGCCACATCCACGAGCCGGGGACGTCGCCGTGCGCGCCCGGCATCCGGACGAACGCGGCGTTCGCCGCCGGGTCGAACAGGGGCGGCCGACCGAAGCCCTGCACCTGGTCTAGGCCCCTCGCGGACTTGAGCTGGTCTGGTACCGCCGGGTCGAGCAGCGACTGGCCGGCGTACTCATCGTTGATATCGGTGCGCGTCCACTGGTTCATCGCTTCGGGGCCGTTGACGTACGCGGCTGCCTGCCCGGTGTCGGCGGCGTGGATCGCCTGCGACTCCGCCAGCCGCTGCGCGCTCCGGTCGGTGTTGAACGGGACGGAGTCCTCGAGGCCGAACGACGGGAACGGGGCGTTGTGGGAGCCGGTCTCGATCGGCGCCATCGCCAGCGCCGGGTCCATCCCCGCGCCGAGCACCGGCGGGGCCTGCCCCACGCCCGACTCCGGGGCGGGGACGTCAACCCAGCCCGTCTCGTCCTGCGCGAGCAGCCACGGCATCGGCGGGGGGACGTCCCACGTGTACTGGCCGTAGTGCACCTGCTCAGCCGGGGACGCGTACTCCTCGTACGGGTCGACCCAGGATTGCCCGTAGAACGACGGGTAGCCGTCGCTGGTGCCCGGCGACAGCCCGGATAGCGGCTGCACCATGTCAGTGGCCGATCGCGGTCTTCTCGGTGCCGCTGACGAAGTCGGTGGCAGCCTTCAAGCCAGTCGCGACGCCCTGGGGGTTGGCGACCACGAGGTAGAGCGCGCCGAGGCTGATCAGCCCCGCTAGCCATGCCTGAATGACGTTCATTTCGCGTACCCCAATGCCTTAACAGCGTTTTCGATGGGCGTGGGAGCGCCGCCGACCGGCACGATCAGCACGGTCGCGACGCACAACCAGCCGAGGCCGACTGCGAAGCTCGGCGCGATCCGCTCGAGCGCGCCGAGCGCGAGCGCCAGCCCGGCGGTAGCGGGCACGATCCTCCAGTTGAACTTGCCGCCGCCGAACAGCAGCTCGTTCGCCGCGGTGATCGCGCCCGCCGCCAGCACCGGGCCGGTGCTCGCCGCCACGGCTACAGCGCCGGGATCTTGGCGCCCACGACGGGCAGCGACCGGACGCGGCCCGCGAGGACCACTCCGGCGAGGAACACGCCCACGTAGACCAGGTGCTGCTTCTTCATCGGTCCTCCTAGCCCGCGAGCAGGCTGTAGTAGTCCTTGTTGGCTGGCTTGATCCAGTTGGTCAGCGCGTACAGCAGCATCGCGCCGGCCGTGGTGCCCTGGAGCCGCAGCAGCGTGCCCTGCTTGGTGTCCAGGTACTTCATCCGCAGCTCATCGCCCGCCTGCGTGGTGAAGTCGACGGTGCGCGGGTAGGCGTAGATGCCGTTCTCCGGCCCCAGCGCCGTGTCGGCGGTGACGGTGGTCAGCGCGAACTGGCGGCCCATCGTGGACTTCCACCGCAGCTTGCTCCGGCTCGAGAGCAGCTGCACGTTGCCGTACAGCAGCGTCACCGGGTCCGGCCAGTCGGCGTCGCCGGTCGCCCGGGTACCGTTGGCGTTGTCAATCGCCTTGTAGACCAGGTTCCGGATCGGGAAGCTGATCCCGTTCACGAGGTCGTAGGTGAACGCGCCGTTGAACGCGCCCTGGCCGCCCTCGAGCGCCCAGTACTGCCGGGTACCGGGCCGGGGCGGCGTCTGCGCGAACGGGCGGCCCGTGGGGGACGCGCCGAGCGGCTTGGTGTAGCCCTCGGTGAACGCCTTGATCGTCAACACGCCCATCACGGACGGCACCTGGTTGTAGGTGTTGGCCTGCGAGTCGATCCACAGCTCCACCGACCAGCCGGGCTTGGCCGTGTTGTCGCCGGTGCCAAGCCCGTCCCGGTGGACGAACTCGAACGGCATGAACAGGCTGAACGTGAACGACCCGGCGTTGCCACCGGTGCCGGTCACCGCCGTGTACGTGATGTCGGCCCGGGGGTCATTGGACCCGGCCGCCTGGTAGCCGCCGAACTTGTTCAGGACGAACCAGTCGTAGCCGCCGATCGGGCCGATGACCGGCTGCTGCCCGAGATCCTTCAGCGTGACCTTGTTGATCACGGACCACGGGTTGTCCTTGGAGAAGGACACCGAGTTGGTCACGTTGCCCAACACGGCCATCGAAAAGTCAAACCAGACGCCGGCGATCCACCCCTGCGGCGTGATGTTGTAGTAGTTCGGCACCTGCTGCGGGGCCGCGGTCTGCGTGACGGAGACGGTGCCGCCGTCCTGCGCCTCGATGTCGTAGACGCCGACCGGGAAGGGGTAGGCGGCGACCTGGGGGGCCTGCTGCTGCCCCTGCTGGGTTGGAGCCGAAGGCGGCATCCGTCCTCCTAAGAGATCCTCTGGAGCGGCAGCACGCGGGACGCGAGCGCCGAGAGCTGAGCGGAGTGCTCCTCGTTGCTGATGCGCGGGATGATGGCGTTGCCGCCGCCGCGCGCTTCGGGGTCGGTCATCCGGAACCCCGCGTCGTACGCCATGCGGTGCATCCGCAGGAACGACTCAGCCGCGCACACCGTCATCGCGTGCGGCATGATCCGCGCGTAGCAGTACCACTGCTCGTTGTGGTGCTGGTGGCTGACGGCGGCCTTCCGCGAGTGGTAGGGCGTCCCGTCAGTGGAGCCGTCATGCAGCGCGATCGCGATCCACGTGCCGAACGACCGGGCGGCGACGTGCAGGTTGTAGGCGTCCGACGCGCGCCGCGCCGCGTCGCTGTGCCCGATAGCGCGGGGGTGCTGGCACCCCTGATCGTGCCGTGTCAGGACCGGAACGTCGCTCAACCTGATGCCTCTCCCGCGTAAGGGGAGCAAGGCCGGGAGCGGGTGTCACGAGAGGAGCCGGGGCTATCTCACCGCCCCCGGACCTTACTCGTGACACACACAGCATACCGTTAGCGCAGCTAACTAACGAGCAGCTACGATGGGTGTCGCTAGCGGTCAACTCGGGCAGCCAGTCCCGACGCGCGGTAGAGGAGTACGGTCGTCCTCGCTGGCCCCATAAGCCGGAGACCGCCGGTTCGAATCCGGCCCGCGCCACCATGCTCACCACGGCATCACCACGCACATGTACGCGCCCATCGGGCCGCCCTTGCGCAGGTAGAGCTGCTCACTGACGTAGTTGATCCTTCCGTCACCGCCCTCGATCGGGTGCAGCCGCAGATTGCTCACCGCGTCCCCGATCATGTGCGGGTCAACGCCGCCGATCTCGCTGAACCGCTGCCGGTTCATCTTCGTCGGGTCACGACCCAGGAACAGGTGCGACGCCGCCGAGTACAGGTAGGTGGGCACCGGCGGGCCGCCCTGATCGCCGGACGGCTTCTGCGTCGCGCACCACAGCCCGGCGTGCATCGCCCGGCCCCGCGTCCACAGCGCCTTCAGGTGCTTCTGCAGCTTCAGCTCGCACAGGCCCTGGACCTCATCCGCGAACGCGATCTGATCACCGTGCTGGTAGACGTGACCCAGGCACGACGAAAACTCGCTTTGCAGCAATGCTTCATCGGCGTCCAGGTCGGTCAGCGACTGGCGGGGCCACAGCGTGTACCCCGGCGGCTTCTGCTGCCATGGCCATTTCGCCGGCGGGGGCCAGTGCCCGACCTCCTTGTACCCCAGCTGCCGGGTCCACTTCGCGGGCTCAGCGTCGCGGGGCTTCATCACCAGCGCCACGGCTGGCCGCCCGGTCACCTCCAGCAGCTGGAACAGGAGGTAGGTCTTGCCGCCGCCGGTCGGCTGTATCGCCGTGACGTGCTCGCCGTCCTGGTAGTCCCAGCGGCGGTGCAAGAACTCCTGCCGGTCAAACGTCTCCAGCCTCATCGCTCACCAGTCCCAGCAGCCGTGCCCCGTGGGTCAGCACCAGCGAGCGGGCCACGTACGCCGCCACAACCAGGACCGCCAGCTTGGTCACCGGGTGCCGCAGCCACTCGAATAGCTGATCCTTGGTGACGTTGTCGTACAGTTCCCACTCGTCTGCGATCACGCCGCCGGCACCTCCACCCCGACGCCCATCGACTCGATCAGCTTCTCGATCTCTGCCTGCATCTCCGCGTCGTTCGCCGCGGCGAGCTGCGCACGCTGCTCCGCTGGCAGCTGCCCGATCTCGATGCACGCCCCGAGCAGCCCCATGCACGCGATCCCCGCGCCGAGCATCCACGACATCGACCCGTCGCCGGTCCACTTGATGACATGCCGGCGCACCGTCGCGTTCTGCTTCGCGCCCTCGTTCAGGGCCGCGGCGAGCGCCGGGAGCTGGCGGCGGAACGCGAACGCGTACGGGCGCGCGTCAGGCAACGGGATGTTCAGGAGCGGGATCTTGCCGCCGCGGATCGCCGACGCCGCCAGCCACACCTGGCCGCCGACGCTCATCAGGCCCTCGGTGTAGTCACCCTTGCCCGGCGGTTCGGGGGCCGGGGCCGCCGGCGCGGTGCGCGGCTCATCGTCGGGCTTCCTCGCCGTACGCGGCTTCCGCTTCGGCTTTTCCAGTCCCGCGTCAGCAGGGTCGGGCTTGCGGGGCGGGGCCGGCATCGCCACTTCTGCCCCGCCAGCGGGCAGGCCCGCGTCCTGCTCGAGCGCCGCGTTGAATGCGCCTGCGATGTCGTCCTCGGCTGCCGTCGCCGTCATGCGTGCCTCGCCCTCATCCCGATGCCGACCGCGAGCAACGCCACGGCCAGGGCGACGACGCCGAGCACCGCCACCGCCACGAGGGCCGTGCGCGTGTCCTCGGCTGTGCTCGCGAGCCTGTCCGCCGTCGCCGCCACGGTCTCGCGGATCTCCTTGATGCCGATCACATCCGTTAGCATAACTAATAGTTAGCCCCGCTAACCAACATTGGAGGCGACGACATGGCGCGGACCACAGCCGGACAGCGGTACCCGCACGCCTCATCGACTGCCCGCGTCCACGACCACCGCATGTGCCGCGTCGTCGAGGTCATCCTCAAGCGCGTCGCTGAGGGCACCGAGCCGTGGGGAACCCCTCACCCGATGCCCGCGCTCGCTGACGAGATGGCTGCCCACCGGACCCGCAACCGGCTGTTCGGCGCGCGGAACTGCGGCCAGCTCGCCAAGCTCCACGGCGCGATCTCGGTATCCGTCACGTACCTGAAGCCGGACGCGGTCACCCTCACCAACACGCGGACGCCCGGCCCAGGCGGCTACACCCTCGTCGTGCGCGTCTACGACCGCGACACCGGACGCCGCGCCATCATCAACCGCGTCCGCAACGGCGACGCGCTCGCCTATAACCCACTGAAGGGATAACTGATGGCTTTCTGCCCCAACTGCGGCCACCCGCAAGACGGCAGCGCCGTCGCGCCTGCCGCGCCGCCCGAGCCGGTTGAGGTCGTGCTCGCCCGCATCAACGCCGACCGCGACGTGAACGTTGCACGCATCGAGGCGTCCGCCCGGCGGTCCGAGCTCGCCACCGCCGAGCACGTCGCCGAGGTCCAGGCCGACGCCGAGGTGGAGGCAGCCGAGGCCGTCGCCGAGATCGTCACCGCGGTCGCCGAGGAACCCGATCCGGAGCCGATGGCGGAACCGATCGTGGTCGAGGCGCCCGCTCCGGAACCAGAGCCGGAGCTGGACAACGCGCCGCCTGTCGTCGAGCACCACGACGCGCGCAAGAAACCAACCGGCTGGTGGGACGCCTACCGCTGAGCATCCTGACCACCCTGTTCGGCTGGCCGAACGGAATCGTGGTCGGGAACCTACTCGCGTCTGCCATCTGGGCGATCCCCGCGTTCGTCCACCTGCACCTGCGACTCCGCAAGATCCACCGCAATGTGAAAGGCCAATTACGATGACCCTCGCCCAGATCCTCCAGACCCTCACCGACGCCGCCAACATCAGCGACGAAGTACGCGGCGTGCTCGAAGCCGCGATCTCCGAACTGGATGGCACAGGCACCCCGGCGCCTGCCAAGTAACCAGCAGCCCGGTCACCGGCCTGTCCCGCGCAGGGGCGCGTTATTTACGCGGCCAATTAGGCCGCCCCTCGCCACATAAAAAAGGTAGGACCCCAGTAGAGGCGACCGGGGTCCTACCTTGGGAAGAGCTACAGCGTCACGCGGCTGATTGCCTGCAACTCAGCGTGGATCGTCCCTCTCAGCAAGTCCTTGGGCTGCCACAGCCGAAACTGCTGCCCGGCGGCAATAAGTCGATGCCGCACATCCCGCTGATCTGGTGACAGCCCTTCCCCTTCCTTTTTCAGCTCAACGAACAGCACCGCAGTGCCGATGATCACCAAGTCCGGCCAGCCTGACAGCCAGGCCCGACGCGGGTCGGTCAGGTGCTGGACGGCCAGCCCGTGATGCTTGCACAGCACCCGGATGTCCTCCTGGAGTTCCGTCTCCGACATCGCCCGCGCACGCCGCAACAGCCCCGGCGGGTCGGTCACAGCGCGAGCAACGCCCGGTGCACGCGGCGCATTGCCTCGAAGCTGGTGTCCCATTCCTGCTGCGTGCTTGCCAGCACCGCACGCATCGGGCGCGTGGCCCGCAATGCCTCAGCCGACAAGCGCACGTATGGATGCTGTCCCCGCCCGCCAGCGAAGCGGGCAGCCACGGGCGGGGACAGCAGGGGGCCGCTGCTTGCGAGCACGGGGGGGGACTCGACAGCGGCATCACCAGCGCCGGGGGAAGCGCTGGGAGCATAAGCGTGCGACCCGTACGGCGGGTCAATCCTGTCCAGCAGCCGGACTAGCCAGCTGCGCAGCCGTCCACGCATTACTAGCCCACGTACCGGGACAGGGTTGCCAGCGCCGCCAGGGCGTCGGCCTTGGTCGGACCGGCGGGGGCCGGGGGCGCCGGAGGCGTGCGGTGAGGCCAGCCGTCATCGTAGACCTCGGACACGTCCCAGTGCGGCGTGCTCTCGTACTGGGTGGCCGCGCAAGCGACCGCAGCACCGGGCGGCGGGGCGATCACCTGGTGCGCAGCGCCGGTCCAGTCGCCCACCCAAATGTCGTAGTCGACGCCGAGGATATAGGCCCCGCTGCCCGCGCGGACGGCGGGGATAGTGTCCCGCGAGCAGTAGACCGTCGGGCGGAACACCCCCGCGGCCTTGCGCATGCGTATCCACTCGGCAACCTGGCCTGGCGTCGCGTCGCCGCTCTCGACATCGAGGACGTCGCCGACGTTCGCCGACGCGTTCACCGAGATGGTCACGTGGTCGGCGTGCGGGAACAGCGCCCAGTCGCCCGCGTCCCAGGCGTAAGCGCCGTTAACGTATCCCGCCACCATCTGAGGCCGAATAGCGGCGATTCCCGCTGCCAGGGCGCTGACCCCGTCGTACATCACCCGGGTCATGCCGCAACTCCGGCAAAATCGCCGGGGCGAGGGTCACCGAAACGCTCCCGGCCGCCAGGCCCCCACCGCCGCAGCTCCAATTCTGCGAGCAACGGACCCATGAGTGGGCGGACGATCGGAGCCCAAGTGGCCTCCATCTGCCGCGTGCCGCGCTCATACCCGACGCGATCGCCATCCTGATAACCGGCGAGGTAGCCCTCGCGGGCCGCGTCGAATATCCGCTTTTGCCACTGATCGCGTTCATCCGACACGCAAAACACGGCCTTTACGCGTGCGTCAAGATCTGACGTCTGGCAAAATGTGTTTCCGCCACCTAGCATGTGGTCATCTCCTGTGATGGGGAGAAGTCAGCCCTCAGTGGCGTCGCGATGGGGGACCTGGCGAATCGGGCGGGCCGTTCCAGCGGTCCGCCCACTCCCCCATCCCTTCAACCGCCGAGAGATGGTCGTGGATACGTAGGATATACCTCTACCTTCCATCCTGCCTGTAACGCAACAGGGCTCTCCGGCTCGTTATCAGGGTTTACCCGCGAGTGGTAAAGATCTTCCTAAGTTCTGTCGCGGATGGTTCGATAACAGCAACTAGCCCGTAGGGGTCAGCACGCCGAACCGTTCAAGCGCTGAAATAACCGCGTCGACGCCACCTAGTTCCGCCACATCGAGCAGGTAGGCAGGCAGGCCGGGTATCCACGTGACCGCCCGCCAGACATCGCCAGGCAAAACTAGCAGGTCTTCACCGCCGACCTCTTCCGCAGCCAGCTGCTCGTCCGTTTTCTCTTCGCTGATCTCCAGCAGCCCGCGCAGCCCGGCTGACCAGGTAATGCACTGATGGCCCCGGGTCGCCTTCTCGTATTCGTGCCACAGCTCAAGCTTGCCCGCCTCACCTGTTTCCCGGAACTCGCGGAGCAGCTGGAAGGGAGTCTTGCCCTGGCCTTTGCCGCTCTTCAGGTCAGCCCGGCTCATCTCGTTTCCGACCGCCCGGCCCTCTTGCGTCTTGGCGATATATGCCCCGGCCTCCGCAGCACTCTTGCACCTTCCGACATCCACTCCGAGCACGTCATGCGGCTTGCGGAACCCTGCGAGCGTGATCGCACGTGCCCACTTCTCCCGAAAGTGCATGGTCATCGCTGCCAGCGCCTCAGCGCCTGGGTCGCCCTTGACGAAGACGAGCACATGCAGATGCGGATGCCAACCATTCTCGCCGTGCGTAACTTCCATGCTACGGATAGTGCCGACAATCCCGGCGCGTGCCTTGATCCGTAGCCAGGGCCGACCCGAGATCACCTTCCGGAACGAGTCCGCGATCACGGGCAGGAGGTCCCGCAACTTCATGCCCATGTCATGAGGCGCGGTGAACGTCACCATCCACACGCTGTTACCAGCATGATCCCAATTGCCGGCCCCCTGTGAGATTTCCAGCGCCCGCGAGTTGCGGATCTTTCCCGAGCAAACCGGGCACGCCCAGATCGACCCGCACGTCTCCAGGCCCGCATAGTGCGCCACCTTCTCGCGAACCTTGATGATCACGTCGGAGCCGATCGGCCTCCGACCGCACGCCCGGATGCGCTCAAACGTCGACTCGCGCCAAAGGACGGACCTCAGATCGAAGCGCGTGTTTCGCCTGATCAGGCGTATATCAGGGTTCGGCGGCAGCATCGCGGAAACATGCTCGGCGTATTGCCAAGAAACCCCTCCCGGCGGGGGCCCGGCGGGGCGGGGCGAGGGGGAGCGGAAAGAGGGAAGAGGAGAAGCAGACCCAGGCGCCCCGGCCTCCGGCCTCCGGCCCCGGCCGGGGCCGGCAAAAGACGAAACGTGGGGGCGGTGCTGGCGCGATCCGCTACCAGGGGCTACGCTCATCCGAGAACGTCCTTAGAGGCAACTAGGTGCGTTTGACGAGGGCCCTTCCGGATGCTGTCAACATCCGTGATCACGGGGCCCTCGTTGCTGTCTGCGGGCAATCCTGGCAGACGCGGCACGGTGATGGGAACCCGGGACGCCGGCGGACGTTGGCGGTCCGGTCGCCCGTCCGGGCTCCAGGCGGCAGCGGGGACCGGTCCCCTCAGATCGCGCCGGCGAGGGGACGGGGAACGGTGCGGCCCGGGGCCTGCGTCCCTGTGCGGGAGGCGGCCCCGGGCCGGGGTTGAGGTCAACGGCTCACCGGTTCCGGTGCAGTGGCCCGGGTAGCCGTACTGGTAGCGGCATGACGGGGGTCACGGCGCAACCCGGCGGTCGACCGGGCGCGCACCGCCGCCTGGTGCTCGCTGACCTCCGGTACCCGCAGCCGGACGAACGGGTCCTGCCCGGTGCGCAGCGACGCCGTGCACACCGCGACGTACGCCGGGTCCTGGAGGCTGGTCGGGCAGTAACTCGGGTATTCGCGGATGGTCTCGCCGAGCGTGGCCACCGCGGCTTCCTTGGTCCGGACCGCGAAGCAAACACCTAGCCCGCAGTTATCCCGGATGGCGGTCGGAACCGCGTCCGAGGTCTGCTTCTGCGTCAGCGTGATCGTGAGCATCAGCGCGGCGCGGCCCTTGCGCACCAGCTGCCCCGCCATCGCCCGGCACGTCCGGACTTGCGCCTCCGCCTGCCGGTCGCCCTTCACCGCGTCCAAGTCGAAGTACGTGTGGCACTCATCGATCACGGTCACGATCAGCGGGTCATCCGGGGTCGGCCCCGTGCGCCACATGTTCCGGCAGCCGCGGCCGAACCGCTCGCGCATCAGCGCGTGGGCGTCCTCGAGCGCAGCCGCAGCGCCGGGCAGGTCATCACCCGTGAAGAGCCACGCCCGGTCCGCCCAGTCGCTGTAGTCCGCCGCGCCCTTCCCGTCGATAATCACGAACTGGGCAGCGTCAGACGCGGCGAGCTGCATCAGCCACGAACCGATCATCGTGCTCTTGC
>Ga0126381_100003006_pt1 | contig 18360 bp, 21 predicted proteins | sample PanSoiMetPlot_28_FD_96465 | JGI IMG/M metagenome (GOLD analysis project Ga0126381, IMG submission 96465) | Tropical forest soil microbial communities from Panama - MetaG Plot_28 | ecosystem: Environmental > Terrestrial > Soil > Tropical forest > Bulk soil | place: Panama | collected 2016-02-17
CACGGCTGTTCCGTGCCCGTCGGGTGCTCAAAGCGACGATTCTGCGAGGGCTTTCGACACGTCCGTTGTTTCGGGCAGGGACGAGTAACGCCCCCTTGCGTATTCCGGAGGACAGAGCAGGAAAGATTGAATCCATTCCTGCTGCGTGAAGGTCGTTTTGCCGGAATCCATTCCGGTCTTGGCCGAAGCCGTCATTGAAAAGGACAAACCATTACCAAAAGGAGTGCAATCATGAATCGACCATCGACGTTGGACTGGTACCTCATTCTTCGAGTCCACTATCAGTTGACGATGTTTCGGGCGATTCGATATGCCCTGTGGCTCGCGCGCTGATTCTCTGTGCGCTGCAAGCGCAATCAATAAATCGGCAGGGCGGTCGAAAGGTGTAGGCGCAGACGACGCAGGTGTGATGTTGAGTTTCATGCAGAACGGACGCGAGAGTTTAGTCCGAGATACCTGAAGACCGGAATGCGAGTTGCTCATCTCAGCTAGGAAAAGGACGGGTCGTCGCCCGGCCGAATCGGATTGGTGTCTTGGAGGCACGCGGGGTCTGCGTTGATCAGCCAAATGAGTTTGAGCTTTTTGTCAATCACGCCTCTCCAGAACGCTGGAGACAAGGAGCACGCATGAACTTGCTTGTAAAGATTCTAACCAGGTCCGGTCTCTTGAAAAACGATCTCGACTACCATCTGGTGCGGGCATCGATGGTCATCATTTTCTTATTTTTTGGCTATCAAAAGTGGTTCGACTATGAGGCGCAAGTACTAATCCCGTACATCAGCAACGGCCTGCTCATTTCCTGGCTGTATCCCGCTTTTGGCATTCGGGGAGCTAGTTGGTTTTTGGGGGTTGCGGAGTGGTTGTTATGTGGCCTGTTGTTCGCTGGGTTTTGGAATAAGAAATTAGGAATTCTCGGAGCACTTGGTTCGTGTTTCTCGTTTATTGCAACGATTACCATCATTCCGTTTATGCCAAATGGATGGGCCGCATCCGCGGGCGGATTTCCCGCAATGACCGGCAATGTCGCGTTCCTGATGAAAGATCTGGTTCTTCTGGCTGTCTCCGTGTATTTGCTGCGACAGGATGTAGTGAGAGTGTCGGAGTCGTTGTCCGCGAGAGAGTCATCTCAAGCCACCACAGGCGAGCTTCAACATACCCCATGGTGAACTACAGCGACAGCATAACTGGCGGGATACCCGTTCTGAGAATCGGAGCTAGCTGCGGGACTCTTCTAGTGGTGATCGGTCCAGGCAGATGTAGGTCATGCCGCTCACGTCTAGAAACATGCGGTTGCGAATGTTTACCAGACGAAGTAGTACGTGTTCACAAGCGGCGCAGCGCGCCACGACGCCCGGCCCTTGCATGTACAAATGGGCTTCGGCGAACCGCTTTATGGCACCGCAATGCGCACACTGTCCCTTTGCCGTCGTAACATCCGGAGCGAATATCTTGCTCAATTCGCCTGCAGCAGCGTTGCCGTCCAGGTAGTTGTAGGTAGGTGAATTCATGTGTGTTCTCCCGTGGAACCAAATCGTTCCGTCTTGATCTTCTCGCGCTGGTTGCCGGAAGCGCTGAGTAGGTTGGTCACGCTTTCCACAAAAGAGGTTGGGCCGCAGACGTAGCAAGTGGGGACAATCACGGATGGCCAAGCCGTTTCCGCAACAAGAGTGGCATCGATACGGCCTGGCGGCCGCGGCCAATCTCTTGGAATGGTTCTCGTGTAAGCAAAAGTAACGCTTGCGGAATCGCGGTTATCGGACAGAGCCCGCAACTCATCGCGGTAGAAAATCGCTCCCGGATCGCGTACCGAATACAGCAGCCGAAACGGCGCTGTGCTGACAGCAGCGGCGCGCGAGCGAATCATCGCCATGAGCGGAACGATGCCAGAACCGCCGGCTACGAGCTGTATCGGCTCAGTTTGTTCCGCACGCCACACGAACCAGCCACCGACGGGACCTCGCACTTCCAACCGATCACCGATGGCGACCTCCTGTGTGAGGTACGGCGAGACTTCGCCGTTCGGGAGCCGTTCGACGGTCAGTTCAATTCGGCTTCGGGAATTTGGCGCTGAGGCGATCGAGTAGGATCTGACAGCAGAATATCGGTCGGAAGCTGTCAATCTCACGTCAACGTGCTGGCCCGCGACGTGACCTGGCCAATCCTGAACTTCGAGGGTGATTGTACGTGCTGTTGCCGTTTCGTCGTGAAGGGTAACGACCGTTGCGACGCGCCACATCACTCGTCGCCCGAATAACGCTGCTCCCGCCATGGGTCTCCGTAGTTGTGGTAGCCGAGGCCTTCCCAAAAACCGGGTTTATCTTGGGGCATCAATGTGATGCTCCGTACCCATTTGGCGCTCTTCCACAGATAAAGATGAGGGACAAGAAGGCGTGCCGGCCCGCCATGTTCGGGCGCGAGATCTTTGCCGTCAAAGCGGAACGCGATCCACGCCTTCCCGTCCCGGAGATCGTCGAGAGGGAGATTTGTGGAGTAGTCGCCGTAGGAATGCGCTAGTGCATAGGAAGCATAGGTCTTGATATCTGAGAGCATCGTATCGAGGGAGACTCCTTCCCAGGTTGTGCTGAGTTTCGACCAACGTGTCACGCAGTGCAAATCAACCGTAACGGTTTCGCTCCGCAAGTCGCAAAACGACTTCCAATCCCATCGTTTCAAGACCTTGCTGCCATCGTCGATCGTAAATTCCCACTTCTGAAGGGGAACGTGTGGTGTGGGCCCCGCGGACAGGACGGGGAAGTCAGTGGTCAGATACTGCCCCGGAGGCATCTTTGCGTTTTCCGCGCTGCGCCGACCGGAAAAACCCCGCGAGATGATACCCATCCTTAGTCCTCCTGCACCGGGCGAAGACCGCGCTCCCCCAAGCAAAACCATGAAAAGTCAGGCGAAATTGTCGGCTGGCCCAAGATCGGCCGGGAGAGCCTTCATAAAAGAAGCACAACACTTGCCAAAAACGCGGAGCGAATTTGAGCCACTGAATAGAGCCTGTCTCCGTGTATGCCTAGCGGCGTCGGCCATTCGGGCGCTGACCTGAATCCGCGTTGTCGAAATAGCGACAAGGAGACCCCTGCTCGACACTTCAATTGACGCGTACGCATCGCAGCGTGCCGATTAAAAGCGGCTTGAAGCTCAGAAGCAGGGGTTTCGATGCTGGTCCAGCGATTGCAATAAACAAATGCGAGATGCAAGCGACGCCACAACCTCACGCCTTTGTTCGGGAGAGCAGGCTCGAAAGGATTGTTCGAGGCCTTTTGTGCAGCGGGAAATGCAACCAACACTTCGATGAGTTGCCAGTGAACGATTCCGCGACAGCGGTTCGATTCAGCTGGCAGGAGCAACACTCATGATTTCCCGCATCTCATTGGTCGTTCTCACGCTGCTCATTTTTGCCGGTTATCAGGAAGTGAAGTCACAGAGCAACATTAGCTACAACAAATTCGATCTGGTAGATAAGACCGGCGACATTCGCAAGCCAAGCGACTTCCGAGATCATTACCAGACTCTCGGCACCTACATGGTGCTCGATCCCAAAGGCAACCAGATGCACATGACCTACGCCTCGCCCGGCGCGGCTGAGAATTACCGCAAAACGGGAAAGTTCGCGGACGGTACCGTCCTAGTGAAAGAAGTGTTCGGAACAGATCACGCCCAAATGACAACGGGCGACGCGCATTGGGCCTCGGGAACAAAGGTCTGGTTCGTCATGGTCAAGGACGAAAAAGGACGCTATCCCGGCAATTCGCTGTGGGGCGATGGATGGGGATGGGCGCTGTTCAAGTCCGATGCGCCCGACAAGCAAGTCGCAGCCGACTACAAAAAAGATTGCTTAGGGTGCCACATCCCCGCAAGGGGAACGGATTGGGTCTACGTGCAAGGGTATCCGGTTCTCGCCGCAAAGTAACGAGCACTGTGCGTCGTGGGCCGGTTCTTAAAACCTTTAAAGGAGATCGTGAAATGCGAAAAATTCTGGTGGTAGTCATGTTGGGACTGGGAGTGGTTGCCGCGAGTTCACTGTCCCGCTACACAGGCCGGGTTGCAGACGCCGCTCCGCAAGCGACGGCCGTATTTGATGCGGATGGAAAGTTGAAACGGCCAGAGGGTTATCGTCACTGGGTCTTTGTCGGCGCTCCTTTGACGCCCAATGGCCTCAACAACGGCAAAGCAGGCTTCCCCGAATACCACCACGTCTACGTCGAAGAGAAAAACGTGGACGTTTATCTCAAAACCGGTTCCTTTCCCGAAGGGACCGTCTTCGTCAAGGAACTGACTCGCGTTCTCAATCCGAGCTTTCCCGACGGTTCGCGCACCGAACCATCCGGTAGGGGCTATTTCAACGGCGAATTCAACGGCATGGATGTGACCGTAAAAGATAGCAAGAGGTTTGCTGCAACGAACGGATGGGGTTTCTTCAACTTCGGACATCATCCGCTTCCCTATTCTTCATGGGCCAAGGAAGCCTCGGCAGCCGAATGTGCCAGCTGTCATCAATCCTTCGTCGCCAAGACCGACATGACCTGGGTGCAGTTCTATCCGATTCTCCGCGACGGAGACAAAACCAAATAGTTTGGATTGCGTACGGACACTTCCAGCGGATCCAATTTCAATCATAAGGAGAAAAGAAAAAGGTATGGCAAAGGAGTCGAGTATGACAAAGGGAGGAAACATGTCGAAAGAAATGGGGATGTCGAAACCAATGGGTAGGTCGAACGACCGCGGCGGCCATCTGTATATGCAGACGAATGAAATCAAAAACGCCGTCGTTCACTATCGTCGCGGCGAGGACGGCAAGCTCACCGAGATGGACCGTACTTCTACCGGAGGCGCCGGCTCCGGCACCTTCAAGCCGATCAGCGGTCAGGAAAGTGCCCCGAACGCCTTTGAGGGCGCGGGCAGCGTTATCCTCTCGCCGGATCAACGGTTTCTCTTTACGACGAACGGCGGCGACAATTCGGTTTCGAGCTTTGCCGTGGCCGAAGACGGCCGGCTCACGCTCCTGGACCGTAAGCCGACAGGGAACCCCGTCGAGGGCAAGAGCGGCACCGCCAAATCGGTGGCCTTTGCGGCCTCCAAGGGGATCCTTTACGTGCTGCACTCTTTCGGACCCGACCATCTCCGGCTGATGTCGGTCGACAGCCAAGGGAAGCTTACGCCGCGCCAGGAGCGATACACGGTGAACACGCAAGACAAGACCGACCGTGTTCCCACCATGGCGGTACTCTCGCCTAACGGAAAATTCCTCCTGGTCGGCACCACATTCGATCGGCCAATCGCTCATGTTGGTACATACCCAGACGGCTCACCTATTCTCTGGGTTCCACAGCCAGATGGCACGTACAGAGTAATTGCTTCGAATGCGCCAGATCCCGACGGCCTCGCCGTATTCCCGGTGCTTGAGGATGGCACGCTTGGCGCGGCCAAGTTCCACGACGGCAAGGCGGGCTCTCCGTTCTACCTCGCCTTCCTGAAGGGCCGCCCGGACACTTTCGTCATCGGATATGCCGTCGGCGACGGATGCGCCATTGCGACTATTGATGGGGACGGCAAGATCAACGTCGGCCCGCTTGTGAAAATCGATACAAGCGCAGGCTTGCCTTCTGAGCTGTGCTGGCTGGGCATCTCGCCGGATGACCGATTCGTGTTCGCGACGAACTTCGGTTACAGCTACATCACCAGCTACCGCATTAACGGCAAAGGACTCGAAATCGCCAAGGATCCAGCGTGCCCGAAGGTTCCGGGCGATGGCACCGCCAGGGGCCTCAACACAACGGTCACTAGCGGACCGGCCGACAACTGGGTCACGCCGGATGGCGCGTTCTTGTACCAGATCTATGGGAACGCATCGAAACTGCTTGGCTACGCCACGCAAGCCGACGGTTCACTCAAGGAAGTGACCAGCGTCCCAATTCCGTATAACAGCCCGCAGGGTTTGGCCGGATTCTAGTTTCACCCGCGGGACGCGATGAGCAGCTGCTTCTGGGACACGACTCGGCGGGTGCGAACTGAGCCCGGTCCCGGAAGCCGCCGCACCGCAAACTGACACCTTCAACGGCGCTGAGCGCCGACCCAGCATGCATCCCGACGCGGGCACTCTGCCGCGATTCTATTCTCGGAACTGTCCTGTTTTCCGCGCGCGGGGAAAAAATAACGCGGATGAACGTGGAATAAGGCTCGTGCCGCTCCAGTCGAGATGAATGTAAGCGCGTCGATTAAAAACAACAGGAGCGAATAAAGAAGGAGGAAAAAAATGAAATTGTTCTGTGGAGTAATAGCTCTGGCCTGCGTGCCAGTGGCTCTGGCAAAAGACAATGCGGCGTATCCCACCGAGAAGGTGGCGGAGTTCGTGATCCAGAAATTGGACGTCGCCGCGCTTCCAGCTTCCATCCGCCCGAAACGTGACAAGAGCAAGAAGACCTTCAGCGATTACGGCTTCGTCACACGTCAGTTGGGCGAGAAGGACGCTCGCATCGAGGCAGCCTCGGGCGACTCGCAAATCAACATCCGAGTCCTCGAGCAAGACTCCGCCGGAATTTTTGTTTGCATCGAAGCTCGGAACCAGGCTGCGAGCAACGGCCCGATCCAGCGCGTGTTTCTGCTCAAGCTGAAAAATACGACTGGGCTTCTCAAAGGCAGAGAGTCCTGGAAAGAATTTGACAGTTGCCCAGTAATCGGTGGTGCAAGTCAGGATTCGGCGGCAGACTCCTACAGCGGAGGACGAACACTCTTCGAAGCCGGCGCCAGTGAGTTGGTGGAAACCGATGTTCGACGCAGCATCGCTGCCTGACCTCACCGACAACACAAGTGCGCTCGTTTTGCACGAACCGAAGGAACGTCCTTCTGATAAGGACCTGCAACGCGTCAACGGTTGCTGCCGAGTCCTACTCGGCGGCAATGAGAAGGGCACCCGCATCATGGATGTCTATCAACAATCTCCGATCCGCGTACTGTTCCCGAGGGTCGGAGGCGGCACTCTAATGGGTGAAGCTGTTCTCGTAAATACCGCAGGCGGTATTGCAGGCGGAGACCAGCTCGAATGCAGCGTGACAGCGCTGGACAATGCTTCGATCGCCGTGACGTCTCAGGCGGCAGAACGGATCTACCGGGCGCTCGACCAACCTGCGCGCATCAAGACAAGCCTGAAGGCATCGGACGCCGCGAGACTCGCGTGGCTCCCGCAGGAAACAATCGTCTTCAATCGGGCTCGCATTAGCCGTGAGACGGAAATCGAACTCTCTTCCGGAGCGGAACTCCTCGCCTTGGAGTGGCTAGTGCTCGGGCGTGCGGCGTACGGCGAGAAGATGGACAGCGGACGGATCACCGACAGCTGGCGCGTCAAGAAAAACGGTCGGCTCATTTGGGCGGACAGCTTCCGGGTCACGGATGAAGTTTTTCCGCACCTTTCGAGGAAGGCACTGCTGTCAGATTGCGACGCTGTCGCAACGCTACTCTATTTCGGGCCGCATCTCGACATGCGGTTGCAGCTCATCCGCGACGCTATTCAGTCCTTAGAATGCCAATGCGGTGCAACCTTGGTTAGCGGACTGATCGTCGTTCGATTTGCTGCGAAGGCATTCTGCGACTTGAAGTTCGCTTTGCAAGCTTTGCTCCAGCAATTCGACCGAGAGTTTGGACCTGGCCCTTTTCGTGTTCCAAAGATGTGGTCTTGCTGAAGCGCGCCGCAGAACGGAGAAGCTGGTGAACCTCACGCCGCGTGAAAAAGACAAACTGATGGTGGCGCTCGCAGCGCTGGTAGCTCGAGGCCGACTCGCCAGAGGTCTCCGGCTCAACTATTCCGAAAGCGTCGCGCTCATTACAGATTTCGTGCTTGAGGGGGCTCGTGAAGGCAAGTCTGTGGCCCAGCTGATGTCCGAAAGTGGCAAGGTCCTGACGCTCGATCAGGTCATGGAAGGCATTCCGGAAATGATTCACGAGATGCAGGTGGAAGCAACGTTTCCAGATGGCACCAAGCTCGTTAGTATTCACGATCCGATTCGTTGAGCAGTGAGGGATGAGGAAGAGGTGGAATCACATGATACCGGGCGAAACGTTCCCCGCATCCGGCGAAATCGTCTTGAACGAGAATCGACCGGCAATTTCCCTGCGAGTCGCGAATGCGGGTGATAGACCGATCCAGGTCGGCAGTCACTACCATTTTGCTGAGGCCAACGCGGCTCTGGCCTTCGATCGAAAGGCGGCTCTCGGGTATCGTTTGGACATTCCGGCGGGAACCGCGGTGCGCTTTGAACCCGGCCAGTCGCGTGAGGTTTCGCTAATCCCCTACGGCGGTTCCCGCTTGGTTTATGGCTTCAACCAGGCAGTCATGGGAGCGTTGCCAGCGGTCGAAACGTCATGATTTTCTCTACAGGATTTTTGAGGTAATCGAGAATGCCCCACACCATGACACGCGCTGCCTATGCGCAGATGTTCGGACCAACGGTCGGTGACAAGGTGCGTCTCGCCGATACCGAGCTGGTTATCGAAGTGGAGAAAGACTTCACGACCTATGGCGAAGAGGTGAAGTTCGGAGGCGGCAAAGTCATCCGCGACGGCATGGGGCAGTCGCAGCGTTCCCGCAGCGAAGGCGCAGTCGATACGGTTATCACCAATGCCGTGATTCTCGACCACTGGGGGATTGTCAAAGCCGATATCGCAATCAGGGATGGACGGATTGCCGCCATCGGCAAAGCCGGTAATCCCGACGTGCAGCCAAACGTCAATATTATTATTGGACCGGGCACCGAGGTGATCGCCGGCGAAGGCATGATCGTTACTGCCGGCGGAATCGACACCCATGTGCACTACATCTGTCCGCAGCAGATCGAGGAAGCGCTCTATTCGGGCCTTACCACCATGATGGGTGGCGGCACAGGGCCGGCGTCCGGGACGACAGCCACGACCTGTGCGCCTGGACCCTGGCACATTCGGAGAATGCTCGAGGCGGCCGACGCCTTTCCAATGAATCTCGGGATTTTCGGCAAAGGCAACGCAACCTTGGCCGCAGGTCTTGTCGAGCAGATCGAAGCCGGAGCGTGCGGCCTGAAACTTCATGAAGACTGGGGCGCAACTCCGGCCGCCATTGATTGCTGTCTGTCCGTGGCGGATGACATGGATATTCAGGTTCTCATCCACACCGACACGCTGAATGAAAGCGGATTTGTGGAAAATACTGTCGCGGCTTTCAAGGGCAGGACCATTCACACCTTTCACTCCGAAGGTGCTGGTGGTGGACATGCGCCGGACATTATTAAGGTCTGCGGTGAAGCGAATGTCATCCCGTCATCGACGACCCCGACGCGGCCCTACACCCTGAATACGCTCGAGGAGGCCCTCGATATGGTCATGGTCACTCATCACCTCGACAAGCGCATTCCCGAGGATGTGGCCTTCGCGGAGAGCCGCATTCGCAAGGAGACTATCGCGGCCGAGGACATACTTCACGATCTTGGCGCAATCTCCATCATTTCGTCCGACAGCCAGGCCATGGGTCGCGTCGGCGAGGTCGTCCTTCGAACGTGGCAAACCGCCGACAAGATGAAGAAACAATTCGGACCCTTGCCCGAGGAAAAAGGCGGCAACGACAATTTCCGGGCTCGCCGCTATGTTGCGAAATACACGATCAATCCTGCGATCGCTCAAGGCATTTCCGCCTATGTGGGCTCGATTGAAGTCGGAAAGCTTGCCGATCTCTCGATCTGGCAGCCAGCCTTTTTTGGCGTGAAGCCCGCTTTGGTCCTGAAAAGCGGGATGATCGCCGCGGCAATCATGGGTGACCCCAATGCGTCCATTCCCAACCCGCAACCGGAATATTACCGGCCCATGTTCGGCGCGTTCGGCCGCGCGATGACGGAAAGCTCGGTCACCTTCGTGAGCCAAGCCCTGCTGCAAAAGGGCGAGCCGCTTGGGCTTGCAAAGAAGCTTCTTCCGGTGACCAACACGCGCAAAATCGGCAAGCATTCCATGCTGCTGAACAGCGCTACTCCGCGAATGGAAGTAAATCCGGAAACCTATGAAGTGCGCGCCGACGGCCGACTTCTTACCTGCACACCCTTGAAAGTGCTCCCGCTCTCTCAACGCTATTTCTTGTACTGACGATGACTATGCAAAACGCATCCATTTATCGCCCCGCCGGACACTGGCCGAAAGAAAAAATGGCAGGAACTCTCACTCTCGATTTTGACGCCCGCCATCGACGCCGCATTCGGCTGACTGCGGATCAGGGGGAAGATGTCCTTCTCGACCTTCCGAAAGCGGTTGCCATGGCCGACGGAGGGGGTTTGCAATTGGAAGATGGGAGGTGGCTGAAAGTTCAGGCCGCCGCGGAGCCGATTGTCGAGGTCCGACACAAAGATCCTCATCAGCTTGTGCGTCTTGCTTGGCATCTCGGAAATCGGCATCTGCCGACTGAAATTCGAGACCAGGTTCTTCGCATTCGGCCCGACCATGTGATCGAGGAAATGCTGCATGGCTTCGGGGCGGAGCTGGCGAAGGTACAGACTCCTTTCCAGCCCGAAGGGGGCGCTTACAGCGGCCACGGTCATCATCACCACCATGCCGACGAAGCACATCACCATGAGTGAACGTCACCATTTCTCGCCGCTGGCGCTTTTGAGACTGCAGACCTGGCTTTCCCCTGCGTTTCCGATCGGCGCCTACAGCTATTCCCACGGACTCGAATGGGCTATCGAAGCGAACTATATAAAGGACCGGGAAAGTCTCATCGACTGGCTCGAGGCAGACCTTCGTCATGGTTCGGGGCGAAATGAAGTGATTTTCTTCAGCCAGGCTTGGCGCTGTGCCATGCAGGGTGATCGCGCGACGTTGGTGGGAATTGCTGAACTGGCGGCCGCCTTTCGCGGGACATCGGAGTTTGCGCTTGAATCCTCACAGCAGGCGGCTGCTTGCCACACAACGCTCCTTCAAGTCTGGCCCAATCACCTTTTGCGTTGGCTCTCGGAAACGCTCTCGGACTGCAACGTACCGCCCGCCCTGGCGGTTGTTCTGGGAGTTCGCTCGGCAAGCCAAGGGATCCCGCTCACTATGGCGTTGCCGGCGTTCCTGCAAAGCTATACTGCCAATCTCGTCACCGCCGCGGTACGGCTCATTCCTCTCGGTCAAACAGATGGACAGTTTACTGTCGCCACACTCGAAGATGCGGTCCTCGCCGCGTGCGCGCACGCCACAAATGCCGGAATCGATGATCTCGGTTCCGCGGCATTCATGGTGGATCTTGCCTCTATGGCACATGAAACGCAATACACGAGGTTATTCCGCTCATGACCCATCTCGCTAGCAAGAACTCCCACACTCGCCCTCTAAGAGTCGGTATCGGTGGGCCCGTTGGATCGGGGAAGACCGCTTTGGTCGAAGCCCTGTGCAAACGGCTTCGCGATGAGCATGACATCTACGTGATTACCAACGATATTTACACAAAGGAAGATCAGCTGATTCTCACCCGCGCAGAAGCCCTGCCAGCGGAGCGCATCATGGGTGTTGAGACAGGCGGCTGTCCACATACCGCAATTCGTGAGGATGCTTCGATGAACCTCGCAGCCATTGACGATATGAACCGCAAGTTCCCGGATGCGGAACTGTGCTTCATCGAATCCGGGGGCGACAATCTTGCCGCAACCTTCAGCCCCGAACTTGCCGACTTGACCATCTATGTGATCGACGTCGCAGAGGGGGAAAAAATACCGCGCAAGGGCGGCCCGGGTATTACGCGGTCCGATCTTCTTATCATCAACAAAATAGACTTAGCGCCGCTGGTTGGCGCAGACCTCAATGTGATGGAAACGGATACGCGAAGGATGCGCCCAAAACGACCGTTTGTTTTTACGAATTTGAAGAGCGGCGAGGGTGTCGATCGAATCGCGAGCTTTATCATTGAAAACGGCGGACTGACGAAATCGGCAGCTTAGTTTCAGTGAACACGCCGAACACAACACTCGCGAGCGCTCAAGATCAACCCATCCAACGAGTCAGGGCGAAGGAAGCGGCGCTGAGAAATCGTGCACGGACGGGGAGCGCTCAGTCGCCGCTCGGAGTGGAGGTTCCCGAAGACCATCCTGACCGAAAGCGATATTTCTCCATGCAATACCGGCGGAAGAGAGCGAACTCTTCCGATGTCGCCGAGATCGTATTGATAAGTCCGGGCGACACTCTATTACTATATACTGACGGCGTTTACGACGGCAGCGATGAGGAAGAGCGCCGGCAAATCGAAGCGGTGATGCGCGAGCAGTGCCTGCTGCCAGGAAAAGACATCTGTAATGCATTGCTGGAATACGCCTAAGAAAAGACGATCATTTCAGACAGATCGGCGAAGAAGACCGTATTGACGATAAGACGGTATTTATTATCAAGCGGCATTGAAGAACGACATGATTATGGTTGTGACCAGTGGGCAGGGCTGGCCCGAACCGATTTGCGTTGAGATTTTTGCGAAGATTCGAGGAAAGGAGCAAAGAAATGAATTCATCAATAGAGCGCGCAGTTCTAGCCGGTGGCTGTTTCTGGGGCATGCAGGATTTGATCCGTCGTCGTCCGGGTGTGGTCTCCACACGCGTCGGCTATTCGGGTGGTGATGTGCGCAATGCGACTTACCGTAACCACGGAACCCATGCCGAAGCGATCGAAGTCATTTTTGATCCCCAGAAGATCAGTTACCGGCAGCTTCTGGAGTTCTTCTTTCAGATTCATGACCCTACCACGCTGCATCGTCAAGGGAACGATCGGGGCACTAGCTATCGTTCGGCGATTTTCTATACCAGCGACGAACAGAGGCGGATCGCGGAGGACACCATTGCCGACGTGGATGCCTCAGGACTGTGGCCGGGAAAGGCGGTGACGGAGGTAGCGCCCGTGGGCGACTTCTGGGAAGCGGAACCGGAGCACCAGGATTATCTCGAACGGTATCCCAGCGGCTACACCTGTCATTTCATTCGTCCCGAGTGGAGGCTTGCAAATCGGACGGAGGCGAAGCGGGCCGGCTGAAGACCGAAGCTCGTAGCCTTCTGGACACAAATCTTTGAAAAAGGAAACATCATGCAAAAGCTACGCGAAGTTTTAGAGCAAACGCAGAAGAACGAAACGGCAATCGGTCATTTCAATGTTGCCGATTTGGTTTTGCTAAAGGCAGTGTTCGCAGCCGCTACGGAGCTTAAAGTCCCAGTTCTTGTCGGCGCATCTGAAGGCGAGCGCCAGTTTGTGGGAGCACGCCAACTTGGGGCGCTGGTGCGAAGCCTGCGGGAAGAGTTTGATTTCCCGATCTTTCTTAACGCAGATCATACGCATTCCTTGGCCAAGGCGATTGAGGCGGCGAAGTCTGGGTTCGATGCAGTCGTTTTCGACCGGTCCGCATTACCGCTGGAAGAGAACGTTCGCCAGACCCGAGAGGCCGTGGACGCACTCAAAGCAATCAATCCCGAGATCGTCGTTGAAGGAGAGATCGGTGACATCGGAAGCGGCTCTGAAATCCATGACCAGATTCCCGACCTGTCGAAAGGCCTCACGACCCCGGCTGAGGCAAAAGTATTCGTGGAGTCCACGGGAATTGACATACTCGCCCCGGCGGTCGGCAACATGCACGGCTTGGTCCAGAGCATGGTGCAAGGTCGAACCAAGAAACGCCTCGACATAGAGAGGATCACTCAAATCAAAGAAGAGACACGGGCACTGCTTACGCTGCACGGTGCTTCTGCCACCGATGACGAAGATCTGCGGAAAGCCATTCGAGCCGGGATCAACATCGTCCACATCAATACGGAACTGAGGGTGGCGTGGAGACGTGGTATGGAAGAAGGTTTGCGGAGAAAGACGGAAGAGGTTGTTCCCTACAAAATCCTGCCGATCGCCGTGGAATCAGTAAAGCAGGTTGCGCTATCGCGCTTAAAGCTATTTAACGCAGGTCGGTCTTTTAGCCAGGGCCGGTAGCGCAGTGCATTTTGAGGTGTGAAAACTTGAGTGTCAAACACCGATTCTGACGGCTTGCTGGGTAGGCAGCCCTTCGGAATCCAGTTTGCCAGTTAGCGGTCTTCTGCGGGTAGAACGGGTCAGCGTCCTGGAAAACCAAGACTGATTTTGTCAGTTTGTCTTTAGCCCGCGACATTTCTCGCGACGAGAACCCGTCAGTGGCGGAGATTCATCACAATTTCGTCAGTGACGACGAAATTCTGCTGCCGTACCTACTTGGGCATCTTCAACTAGCACAACAGTTTAGATCTGATGTCTCCTTTCGGTTTACCTTCTTCTTCTGTGGTGCATCACTTGCCTTCGGCAGTGGTGCGTCACATCGGCGGTGAAGACGACGTTATCGTAGCGAAAGTGTTGGCTTGGCAGGATGTGCGGGAGAAGTTTGCGTTGCGGCATGAGCGGTGGGGTTATGAATAGGTTTTTTTTGATGACCCAGTATTATTCGACAGTGCGCGCAGCATTAGACAGTTGAGTCTCTCAATTCTCAGCGCAGTGATTGTGTGAGGTCGTCTGTGGAAGGTATGAGCACAGTCCGGGCCTGTGAACGGGGTTCTCTGGGAAGCCGGTTCGACCAGATTATAGGCGAAAGCCCTGCTCTCGAATTCGCCATGGCCGAAGTCGAGCGAGTCGCACCGACCGATTCCACCGTTCTTATCCTGGGAGAAACGGGCACCGGCAAAGAGTTAATCGCTCGCGCAGTGCACAATCTCAGCGCGCGCTGTGATCGCCCGTTTGTGAAGCTCAACTGCGCCGCCATTCCATTTGATCTGTTAGAAAGCGAACTGTTCGGGCACGAAAAGGGCGCCTTCACTGGCGCCGTGGCCCAGAAAATCGGTCGTTTCGAAATGGCCGACACCGGCACCTTGTTCTTGGATGAAATCGGAGACCTGCCACGGGCTTTACAACCTAAACTGCTGCGGGTTCTGCAAGAGCAGGAGTTCGAACGCCTCGGTAGCGGCCGCACCCATCGTATCAATGTCCGCCTGGTGGCGGCCACACATCGGGATCTCATGGAAATGGTCGCCCGCCAAGAATTTCGCAGTGATCTCTACTACCGGCTCAACGTATTTCCCGTTGCGTTGCCACCGCTAAGGGAACGGCCAGAGGATATTCCGCAATTGGCAAGGCACTTTGTCGAGAGGTTTTCGCTGCGGATGAGCAAACGAATCGATCAAATACCGCAGGATATATTAGACGCGTTTGCCGCATATCCTTGGCCCGGCAACGTCCGTGAACTGCAGAATCTGATCGAACGAGCTGTCATCCGTTCGATCGATGGAGTGTTTCCGAATCCATTACCCAAACAGGTTCAACTCCCCGCGGCTGTCGTTCGTTCGCAGGACACCTTCACGGATTCCACGCGAGCCCTGATTTTGAAGACACTCCGCGCGTCGGGTTGGGTCATTGGCGGATCAACGGGTGCGGCGGCCCGGCTCGGACTGAAGCGGACCACCCTGATCTCTAAGATGAAGAGGCTTGGAATCACGCGTCCTTCCCAGCAAAACTCTGCACAGGATGTGGCGGAAGGCTGCGAAAGTGAAGAACTCTGGCAGTCGGCACTGGGGTGACCCTACCTCCCCCATTTCCGTATTCCCATTCGACCGTATTTTCTAACGCGGCTCCCGCCGATCCTTGACGACGCTAGTCATTGTAAATCAGCTACGAAGCCCTAGAGAAGCTACAGCGAGCTGCCTATAGGAAAATGCAGGGTTCCTTGTTCCTGCGCTGACGTACCATCATTCAAAAACATCCTCTCGGGAAAAACCTGACGACAGAGACAAAGGGAAGGAACAATGGACGCGCCGAAACAAATTACCATCATGACCGTTGAAGACCACCCTGTTTTTCGCGAGGGCCTCAGTCTGATCCTTGCGTCTCAGGCGGATATGGTTGTCGTGGCGCAGACATCAACCGCCGACGAAGCACTGAGGGAGTATCGCAAAGTACGGCCCGATCTAGTCTTGATGGATCAAAGACTGCCGGGAGCAAGCGGCACCGAAGCACTCATAGCCATACGCAAACAATTTCCCCAGGCTAGAGTCATCATGCTGACAACTTCGAGCGGTGATATAGAGATTCAACGAGCTTTGCGCGCAGGGGCGTCGGCGTATGTGCTCAAGAGCACTCAGAAGAATGAATTGTTGCAGATCATCCGAGAGGTCGCTGCCGGGCGTCGGCGGATTCCTTCTGATGTTGCTGGCTATGTAGTAGAGCACCTAGGTCAGGAGGATTTGACGCCGCGCGAATTAGAGGTTCTCGAGCTGATCCGCGACGGGAATCGCAACAAGCAGATTGCCGATCAGCTCTCTATTTCCGAGGCCACAGTAAACTTCCACATTAAGAATATCGTGGAGAAGCTGCAGGCCAATGACCGGACTCATGCGGTGACCATTGCTGTGCGCCGGGGATTGCTCCACATCTAAGCAGCCAGGACAATTCCTTTCGCATTGCGCCGGTCACCTGGAGATCTTTAGTCCAGATGCTGACGGGATTAGATCAAGCCCTGAAATCTCGATGATGGGGAATTGGGGCATTATGGACTTGCGTTCAAAGCATGAGGGCCTAGGCGAGATAGGCATGAATGGAATCATAGGCAACAGCCCCGCTCTGGAGTCCGTGCTTGCGAAGGTGAAACGTGTGGCACCGACCAATTCCACAGTGCTGATTCTTGGGGAGACGGGTACCGGCAAGGAGTTGATTGCTCGCGCGATTCACAATATCAGCTCTCGCTGCGGTCGCCCGTTTGTGAAGTTAAATTGTTCAGCCATCCTTCTCGACCTGTTAGAAAGCGAAGTTTTTGGACATGAGAAGGGTGCGTTCACCGGAGCGGTGGCCCAGAAGATTGGCCGTTTCGAGATGGCAAACAACGGGACACTCTTTCTGGACGAAATCAGGGACATCCCTCTGGCTTTGCAGCCAAAGCTACTCCGTCTTCTACAGGAGCAGGAGTTCGAGCGTCTGGGAAGCGGGCGGACGCATCGCGTAAATGTGCGTCTGGTTGCGGCGACCCATCGAGATCTCACTGAGATGGTCAGCCGGGGAAAATTCCGCGGTGGCCTCTACTACCGTCTGAACGTATTTCCTGTCCTGCTGCCACCGCTGCGCCGGAAATGTGCGGGAACTTCAGAACCCGATCGAACGAGCTGTCATCCTCTCGAACGGTGGAGTGCTTCCGAATCCTTTACCTACATCAGGGGATGATCCAGCCGCGCTGGCTGCTTTGTCGCTGTTAGATGAGAACTCGGCGGCACTGATTCACGCACGCGGCCCTCTCTGGGATTCGCAACGAACTTTGATCCTGCGGGCACTGCATGCCGCAGGCTGGATTGTAGGAGGATCCCGTGGCGCAGCCGCGCGGCTGGGATTAAAGCGCACCACGTTAAACACCAAAATGAAGAAGTTCGGCATCTCGCGACCGGCGCACCAAAACGATTAGACGGACTGAATCAAAGTCCCGAGGAGCAGTCTTTGTCGCAACCAGCCGCAGGATGGCATCCAGACCGCAGGTTCTAGGGCGATGAACTCTAATGCCTCTCGATTGAGTCAAGAGACGCCAAGAAACGAAGGAGCGTCAATGCAATTCCGCACCGAGTTTTTCAACGCGCTCAATCACCCGCAATTTGGCAATCCGGGCACTATCGTCGGTAGCTCTAGCTTTGGCAAGATTCGAAGTACCTCCGTAGCGCCGCGACTCATACGGTCAGGGCTGAAATACGTTTTCTAATGTGGAGTGTCTGGAGTGACTTCCAGGGCCGCGATACGCCTCTCAGATGGCACAGCCGATTGGGAAAGTTCGCCCTCCATCCCGGATGCAGTCTCAGATGCCGATAAAAACTAAAGATAGGTGATTCTCCGAGACAGGAGCATTGCACTGAAAGAAAGCGGAAGTATGTAAAGGACCATGGCCGCTTTGGCACCCTCGCAGAACTCGAAGCCCAGCCTCGACGACTGAAGTACTGCAATCGCGAGAATTTGCGACCGATCGCATCGTTAACGTCGTTCGGGAGCGCCCCCGCAACCGCTCGCGAGAATTTGCTATCATCTCTGCCGTTCCGTCACCGGTTTCAAGCAGCGGGACTCTCGACGACGACCTCACCGTGATGGTCCTGAAGCGGAAAGACCATCCGGACTGTTAATCCGCGCCCGGTCTTTCGATGATCTTAGAGGTTCCGCGGCACAATTCTTGATCTCAACGGGCTGGCCACACCGCGCATCGGGCCTTGGCCTTACGCCGCTAATGTTGGGGTCGGCATAGCCATTGCAACGCGTTTCAGATCGCGCTGACGTGGCCTGGAACGCAGCAGCGAGTCCAAAGCTCCGCTAACGCGTAACTGGGCTCACGAGAACTTGGTCTTTGGTCTCGCCTGGCGTTCGCCG
>Ga0126381_100003007_pt1 | contig 18357 bp, 14 predicted proteins | sample PanSoiMetPlot_28_FD_96465 | JGI IMG/M metagenome (GOLD analysis project Ga0126381, IMG submission 96465) | Tropical forest soil microbial communities from Panama - MetaG Plot_28 | ecosystem: Environmental > Terrestrial > Soil > Tropical forest > Bulk soil | place: Panama | collected 2016-02-17
CGATCGGATCTCGAGATCGTCGGCGACTTTGGCCGCGGTGGACGCCAGGTCGGGCAGATGCTGCGGCCGCACGGGATGAGCATCGATCAGCAGGGCAACTTGTACGTCGGCGACGCGTCGACCGGTCGGCGCGTGCAGAAATTCGTCCCGCAACGCTAGCGTCCGCCTTCGGGCGAATCAGCCTGTTCGGGTAGCAAATCGGGTGGCGGGTTTCGGGTACCGGGTTCAGGGTTCCTCGGGTTCGAACCCGAGGAACCCTCTACCCTGAACTCGCTACCCGCTACCCGTGGAACCCGCTACCCGCTACCCGTGTGGCTACCCGCTACCCACGCCCATCGCGTTCCAATTCACCAACTCACCAAGTCACCAATTCCCCAACTTCCTCATGCGGTCTGTGGCGCGCTCGCGCGAATGGGCGCGCGCGCTGGTTTGATCGACCAGGCGCCGGTGAGGCACACGGCGGCGCCGGCGATCGAAACCAGGCTCACCTGCTCGTGACGGATCGTCAGCCCGAGGAAGAGCGAGACGGTCGGAATGATGAAGTTGTTCGCTGAGGCGCGCGTCGCATCCATTCGTCCGGCGGCGGCCGTAAGCATCGCGTAGGCGACGCCCGTCCCGAGCGCGCCGAGCGCGAGGAGGCTCCCGAGCGCGACCGGCGTCCAGTGCGCGTCGACGAGCGCCGGCACGCCGAGCGGCGCGGTCAGGACGAGCCCGACCGCCTGCGCGCGCCAGATCACGGGTAGCGCGCCGTTGCGTTTCTGCAGCGGCCCCGCGACGCTGTACGCGAACGCGTACGACACACACGCACACAGAATCATCAGGATGCCCGCCGTCTGTCCGCCGCCGCCTTCGTTTCGCAGGCCTGGCCACGCGATCAGCACCGTGCCGCAGAAGCCGACGACGAGGCCGAGCGCAACGCGCCGCGACGGCGGTGTCCTCGTGAGCGCGGCGGCGACGAGTGCGGCGAACAACGGTGTCGCGCCGTTGAGCATGCCCGCGAGCGCTGACGAGACGTGCTGCTCGGCGAACGGAAACATGCTGAGCGGGAAGGCGAGCCACAGCACGCCGAGCGCCGCGGTTTTCAGGCGATCATCCGCGGCGATCGATGTGCGCGCGGCGGGAACGAGGGAGAGCGTCGCGAAGCCGACGGCGATGCGGAAGAAAGTGACGCCCATGGGCGCCACTGCCTGAAGCCCTTCGGCGATGAACAGAAACGATGCGCCCCAGATCAATCCGGGAACGACGACGAAGATCCAGTCCACGGTGATGTGGTATTATGGGTGTTCTCCTTGGTGACGCGGGGTGGAGCAGTCCGGTAGCTCGTTGGGCTCATAACCCAAAGGTCGCGGGTTCAAATCCCGCCCCCGCAACCAACCTTTTTTCCAGATAGACATTGATCGAAACACACGTGGTCGAAGGCCGTGTGTGTATTACGTGTGTATCCGTTTTTGAGATTGGCGCGGTGCGCGCGCCTACGGCGCCCTGCTCAGCCTTGCAGTACCCTCTCTGACGGAGCAATGAACACCAAGAACTCACGAATGGTCAACGAGCGTGGCGAGCGAGTGGCGGCCGTGATTTCGGTCACGGAGCTCGGCTATCCGAAGCCGACTTGGGATGACGCTCGGAAAATTGTCCAGACGCTCAATCGTGATGCCGCCTTGATCGTGCTGGCGCAGTTCAATCTGTTTCTCGCGATCGCATCCATCCAGGCAGACCAAGATGATGATTTGAACAAGCGGCGGTTTGCCCAAGAGAAGATCATTTCGAACATCATCTCGGCGCCGCGGTTGGCCGAGCTCCAGCGAACGCTCGGCAACGCGGATCTGGCCGAACGGGTCCTGGTTCATCGCAGTCTGCTGATGGCCGCGTTGCGGCTCGTCGCTGCTCACGCGCTGCCGGAAGGCGGCAACAAGCTCGAGGCGCGAGGCGACTTCGACGTGCTCGGCGAACTTGCTCTGATCATCAACGCTGTCACGCCGCACGTACCTGCGAAAGGTAGCAGTCGCGGACTTCGAGGGCATTACGGCTAACACGACGTTCGTTCTCGAGTCGAAGGATCCGCGTGTCTTGCTGTCCGAGCTGCTCCCGTTTGTGATGCAGACGCATGCGTTTCACCAACACTCTGTCAAACAGTCGAAGGGATCTGTGAATCCCTACATCAATTTCTCCGACTTGACGTGGTTCGAGTTCCCGCTGCCGCCGCTGGACGTTCAGCAGCGATTAGCCAACGCCCTGTCGTTAGCAGACCTGGCGACGAGAAGTCTCGCATCTTGTGCTTTGCGAGCTACGCAACTTCAACAGTCGCTCATTGCAGCATCAGTAGTACCGCCGGGTGATTCGTCAGTCACGCTCGCCGATGTAGCCACACTGGACGTGGATCACGTTCGCGTTCAGGCCTCCGATACCCTTCGTCTGGCGGGCGTGTACAGTTTCGGTCGCGGCCTCCTCGATCGAGGATACGTCCAAGCGTCAGAAACGAAATACCCAATGCTGCAACGCCTCAAAGCAGGCCAAGTGGTTGTCAGCAAGCTGAAGGCATGGGAAGGCGCCACAGCGGTGGTTCCGAATGCATTTCACGGCGCGTACGTAAGCCCAGAATTTCCGACGTTCACGCTTAATACGCAACGCCTAACGTCTTCTTTTATGGATCTAGTGTGTCGAAGTCCATGGTTCTGGAGTGCCGTTACAGCGAAATGTAAGGGCACTGCAGAGCGCCGTGCTCGAATTCATCCGAGAGAGTTCTTGGAACTGAAGATAAACGTACCGAGTCTTAGCTATCAAACCCACGTCTGTCGACAGGTTGACGCCGTCCAGTCACTTATCGACGCCTTCTCCAGACGTGTCTCCGCGGCTCGCGAGGTATTTCGCACGGTGCTCGCTCCTCTAGACACAGCGACATCGACAGGGACGCATGACCGATGACGTTCAACGAGGCCAACACCGTCGAAGCCTTCATCCGCGACCGACTGTGCGGTGGCGTCATTCATCACACTGCAGTCGGTTCCGGTCGAGCGCGCCGCCGCGGCGCGCTCGCCGGACTTGGCTGGCACTTCCTCGCGCCCCAGAATCTCGGCCGCCTGCCACAGGAGGTGCTTGTCGAGAGCCATGTCCGCGATGCGCTGATTCGGCTCAATCCCGAAACCACCGCGCAGCCGGAGCGAGCCGACGAGGTCACGATGCGCCGGTCCGTCGCGGCCGACATGAGCGTAGGCGTTTGGGTCAGTTGTCGGGCTTCCATACGCAGTCTCACAACCGGCGTACCGGACACCAGTCCATACCAAGTCAACTGTCCTTGTTGACTGGATCGGTTCGGCTATATCGGTGGAGGGAGCCGCCCCATCTGTATCCACCACTGAGGCTCACGTCCCGAAGGTCGTGTATGCGGACGGGTTAGCGTCCGCCTGTGAGCAACAGCGTTGGAAACCCGACCGCTCATTTTCCATGAAGAACCCCGACTGGGGCAATGACCGGATCGGAAGGTGGCGGCGAAACACGCGATATTCTGCTCGGCGTGTTTCAGGCCCGCGGTGTCCACCGATCGTGGCCCAAACCGGAGGAATTTGGAGGCACCGGGCCCGGATTCTGAAGACGCCCTGAGGCAATTTGAGGGCGGCCGACCGATAGACGGCTTCAGGTCTGGCGCCCGAGCTGGAGCCGATGCTTTACCGGACTATTCATCTGGTGCTACACTATAGTCCGGTAAATGACCATGGTTGCCGCATCTGTTGACCGTGCGATCGCCGACCTGAAGACCCAGTTCGAAAAGGCACTTGCGCATTGGCGAAAGCCCGGTCGCGACGCTGCCGAGTCGGTGCAAGTAGAACAAGCCGCTACGGGTCGGTGGTTGTTCTTGCTGCACACGTTGCGCACTGTTCAGTGCAGGCTCGATCCGCCGCGTTCCCTGTGGCTCGCGGACCAGAGGATCTCAACGAAAGCTGCGGATTTGTGTCTGGCGGGAGCCAGGTACAAAGGCGGCGATCTTCTCGTCTTGGTCGAACTAAAGCATTTGGGCGCAAGTGCGGAAGCGGAAGACTGGCTCTCGTTTCCAAAGCAGCCAAAACCCTCGGATCTGTTTGGTGATCCGATTCGAAATGTGGCAGCGAAACGATCTTGGCGAGCGTTGCATCGTGTGCTTTCCAGCGCAGACATTAATGATGTTGAAGACGTTGCGAGTCAGAGTAGCGACTTGGGCGTTGTCGTTCGTGCGCTCGAACGACCTGAAGTGATTGAGAAGCTCGCTGAAAACGACCCGTTTGCGGCTGCTCGTTTGCGCGGAGTGCGGGAGCGCGAACGGCTCTTGTCAGAAGAGGGTGGGACCTGGACTGCGGAGCAAGTCGCAAAGCACCTTCACCTGACTCGGCAAACCGTCAACCTGCGACGTAAGCAGGGTGCTCTATTAGCTCTAGATGCCGGACGCCATGGATTCCGATATCCTGCGTGGCAGTTCAACCGTAGCGGAGTAGTCGAGGGTCTTGAGAAGACGCTCGCGGCCTTGGAGCACGTCGATCCCTGGCTGCGACAGGCGTTCATGTTGGGGAAGAACGCGCGATTGGGCGAGGAGCGCCCAATCGATCTTCTTCGCGCTGGTGATCTTGCTCGCATCTTGAAGGCTGCATCTGCGTTTGGCGAGCATGGCGCCGCGTAAGCTGGCGCCCTTGCCCGCGCCACCCGCGGCGCTCCCTGGTCTCGATCTGCCGACCTTCAAGACAAATCAAACGTTTGTCCGTATCCACCAGCTAAAACACGATCCGGCGTTCTGGGGACGCACTGGGAACAACAGATTCGACTCTGCACGGGGGAATTATGGCGTTCTCTACGCCGCGGAGACCTTCGACGGAGCGTTTATCGAAACATTCGGCGACGTGTCGCCAAAGACAGTCAGTGTAAGTTCCCTAACCGCGCGCGGCTGCGCAAATGTCGTGCCTCAAAGGGAGCTGCTGCTTGTTGATCTGGCTGGGCCTGGCCTGTCCCAGCTCGGACTCGACGTCCGCGTCTGCACCGACGACCATGCCGTATCGCAGGCCTGGTCCGAGGCGCTGTGGGCGCATCCGTCACAGCCAGATGGTATTTGGTACGCGGCTCGTCACGACGCCGGTCAGCGTTCGCTTGCTCTTTTCGACCGTGCAGCAGCCGCGGTCTCGGTGAGCGCTCTCAGCGGATTGATGGATAGTCCTCAAGACGTGATTACAGCAGGATCCGTCGACAAGTACGGCTTTGTGCTTCTTCCGTGAACAGACGGATCAATCCGAACACTCTTGTCGCAGTTCCTTTAAGGCGATCTCGATCTCTTCTGTTACATACCACAGGTCGAAATCGCCGATCGTGACTGCTCCCTCGAAGTCCCACCCGTCTGCCTCGTCGCATGCTCTTGACAGTTCCGCCAAGAGCTTGTCTTGCTCGTCAGTGATCTTCTGATTTTCGATTCCGGCCGTCATCCGGTCGAGTAGACGCTTACGTGGCTCAGATGAGTGCTCGGCAAGAAGCGTTTCTATAATTGCCTTCGCAGCTTTGACCATTTTGCGCTGCGCGATCTCTTCTGCGATCCCAACCGCACCGAGTAGTGCCCTCATGCCTGACGCAAAGTCGTCGGAGAAATCGGCATACGATCTCGAAGAAACACATCATGTACGGTCCGACGTATCGTTGCTGCACCGCCGCTGGCAAGGCGTAGAAGTCCGTTTGGCGCATTGCCGCGCCGAGCGCGTACATCGGCCGGGACATAATCACGCGCAGCAAATCGTTCATGAGCGCTCGGCGACGGTCCTCGGTCCAGTCCTTGAAGATGTTCCGTCTTCCCGCGAACTCCCAGGCGTGAAAGTACTGAATGCGGTGCCTCGAAAGAGCCTCGCGCCACTCGTTGTTGAACGCGCGCCAATGGTCGTGTCGAGCGATGTACGCGGCCATCGCAAAGTACGGCGAGTTCGGATTCGCCCCGCTCTCGTCCGCCATAGCTACGAACATGGATAGATCGTGTCACAGGCTCTGCAAAATCGCCGACTCAACGCGAGCCCCAAGCAGATTCGGCCCAACACATAATCGGGGTGGGTGCGCTTCGCGAGTCATCCTTCGAGCGAGCGGCCCGCATTCTGGCCGTTCGATCGACGGACACCGCGCAAAATCCCGGCGGCCATGCTTAGTCTATACAGACGATTCGGCCTAAACTCGCGAGTTGGCTACCCGTCCCGAGAGAGTCGAATGGGCTATTAAACTTGTGACTGTTGCGTTAGTTACCGTACACGCGAATCGAGAAGAGCATGGTTCCACGATACGGTTGCATTTACGAACATCTATTTAGTGATCGTGATCTTTGTGCCCCGTTTGTTGTTCGTTTCGCTGGCTTCCGCGACGACATTGGTATCGTCGGCATCCGCCACGATGTAGTAGGTGCCAGGAACCGTGTCCGCTGGAATCGTGACCGAGATCATCCCTGAATCCGTGGTGTTCGCAGCGAGGACCGGCACGGCTCGCTGTCCAAGCGGTGTCGCGAGCTTGGTGCTGGTCGGTGAAAGGTAGAAACCGGTGACAGTCTCCACTTCATCTGAAGCGCCGCCCTGATTAGACGTGACGTCGCTGATCATGATCGTGGTGCCGACCTGCACGGTTGCCGGGGCCGAGATCGATGTCACGGTAAGGTCAGGACCGATCAGAATCTTCTTTGCCAACGTATTGTTGCTCTCGTTCCCTTCCACGATGTCGTTGGGGCCATCAGCTTTCGCAATCACGTAGTACACGCCGGCCGCGACTGCGGGCACGGTAATCGCCGTCGACCCACTGTTCGATGAGCCACCAGGGAGTTGTTTCACCGCTCGACTCCCCAGCAGCACGTCAGAGGGATCGAGTATGGTGTCTTGAGAAAGAAAGAATTGAGTCGTGGATGATGGACACGTCGAATAACCTTGGTTCTTCGTGGAATCCTTTAAGGAGATCGTTGCTCCTGCGCCGGCAACGCTAGGGACAGTCAGCGATGAGACAACTAAATCAGGCAAAGTGAGCCGAAATGCAGTGCCACCGTTCAAGCTGCCACCACCCGAAGTCGTGCCGTACAAGTTTCCATCTAGCCCCTGTATCAGTCCGGCCGTCGGGTTCGCACCGTCGGAGGAAGGCGTCCCGAATGCATGTAGGACGGTCTCGGTGCCATCGAGCGTCAATTGAAAAATCGTGCCTCCACCGTTGGTTGACTTGGCTGTGACGCCGCCACCGAGATTCGTCACACCGTACAGACTTCCATCCAACGCCTGCACAAGACCACCTGCCGGTCTCCGGCCGTCATGTCCACCAGCAAACGAGTGCAGAAGCGTAAACGTGCCGTCCGTACTCACTCGAAATGCAGTCCCGTAGTTCAAGGCTCCACCGAATCCGGTCATTCCGTAGAAGTTCCCATCGCTGGCTTGTAGTAGCGGGCCTATTGGCCCGGCACCCTGCGAGAAGTCATCGAAATTGTGAAGCGCTGTTACGCTACCATCGGACGTCATTCGAAACACGTCGCCGTGCGTAACGGTGCTGCCCACCCCATAGAAGTAGCCGTCGGTTCCTTGAATCAAGCCGAAGGCAGACCCAAAGTCGGAGCGGATGACCTCGAATGACGCTCCCGAACCAAGGCTAAAGAAGCTGCCGTTGGTTGTGCCGTAGAGATTCCCGTCGGCCGCCTGAATCAGCGGTGCGTATGGGCGTGCGCCATCCGGGCCGTCTGAGAATGAATGCAGGATCGTAACGAGGCCATCCAACGTCATGCGGAATACAGTCCCCCAATTTCCAGCGTTTCCACCCGACAACGTCGTACCGTATAGTGCCCCATCATTCGCCTGAATCAGGTTCGCCAATGGCTGTGCGCCGTCCGGAGCGCCTGCGAAATCATGCAGCACGGTCACAGTACCATCTGGTGTCATCCGAAAGACTGTGCCGTTGTCAAAACGTCCACCGTGTAGCGTCGTACCGTAAAAATTCAAATCGCTCGCTTGAACGAGGGACGCATTCGGATTCGCGCCGTCCGGCCCTGCCTCAAAGTTGTGCTCGGACACCACGTCCCCGGCCGACGTCATGTGGAAGATTGCGCCGAGGCCGTAAGCCCCGCCCAGTGCTGCACCGTAGAAATCGCCGTCGTTCGCTTGGATCAGTTGAACTGGAGAACCGACGTCGCCACTTGCGCCAAACGAATGCATTACGGTCACGACGCCAGACAACGTGATCCGAAATGCGGTACCGTTGTTCCACAATCCGCCAGCTTGGGTGGTCGAGTAAAGGGCACCATCAAAACCCTGAATCAGGGTGGCATCCGGCTGCGCACCATCTGAGCTTCCTCCGGCGAACGAGTGAACCACGGAGAAGGTGCCATCTGGTGACATCGCATACGCCACGCCGAAGCCAGACAGCCCTCCATTGGTAGTTGTTCCGTAGAAGTTGCCGTCAGAGGCGAGCGTCAAGGCGTTCGGGATCGTTCCACTCGGCGTGTCGTTAAACCTGTGCAACACCGTTAGCGTCCCATCTGGCGCCAAGCGAAAGACCGCACCTGGATGTGTGCCGTCACCGCGTGTTGTGCCGTAGAACGAACTATCAGGGCTTTGGACCAGCGGAGCCGATGGGCCGCCTGTACCGTCGCTGCCAGTGAAGACATGAAGGGTGGTCAACGTGCCGCTCGTCGAAATTCTAAAGATTGTTCCCGAGCCGAAGCTTGGTGGTGGAGAACTGATGAGTCCCCCGGATGCGGTGGTGCCGTATAGAAATCCGTCCGCCCCCTCAATCAACGCAGCTCGCGGAATTGAACCGTCCGGGTCCGTGAACACGTGCAATACGGTGAAGACCCCGTCAGTCGTAATCCTGAACACCGTCCCGGCGTTCCTCGAACTTCCTCCCATCTCGGTCGTACCGTAGAGATTCCCATCGATTGCTGCAAGCAGCGGTGCCGCCGGACTCGATCCATCGCGGCCATCGAACTCGTGTAACACAGTCACGCGTCCATCAGCGGTCATATGGAAGACAGTTCCCAGGTTGCATCTGCCCCCTGTGTTAGTCGTTCCATAAAATGAGCCGTCTTTGGCTTGAATGATCCAAGCCGGTCCTACACCATCTGTTCCACGTGAAAACGAGTGCAGCACCTGCGCTTCCGCGACGGAATGAGCGCAAAGAAATGCGGTAACAATGAGAGCGGTGAGAGCGCCTCTTGCAAAACTCTTTAACGGCACAATTAGAAATGCCACGTGCTCACTCCTCACGGTGCAAAATGTCCCAAGCGCGACGAAGGTCATCAAGATCCGATCGGTCGGACCGACGCATTAGCGCGAAAATTGAATAGAGCAAACTTGTTCTCTAACGATGAATCCGTGTCCAAAGGGGTTTCGAATCACCGCGTGACGTGTCTCGCCGTGTACGCAGAAGCACTCCTCAGTTGCACCGTTACGAGCGCGGTGGCCTTCAACACAGCGTCCCGTCGATAGCCCCTTCGATGCTCCTTGGCGAGCGAATTGTGATCGGGAGGAGGGATCAAATCAACGTGGATTCGCCGATTCGATCAAGTCTTCCTCGCGGTAGACTTTCGAAGGTGTGACCAGACGACGAGCGGCAGCGAAATCAGCGCTATGGTCCTTCGTCTACGGACCCCGTCGCCAAACGTAAGCCGGCAATGCTGCCGACTGCAGCTCAAGCCTCTTCATCGCGGCGACCTGCTCTGTGCTGTGTGTCATCGACCTCCAAGCGGTCCGTCGAGGGCAGCTGGCGTGCCGCCCTCACTCTCTGATCCCGCTTCAAAGTGCAAAGCGGGTCAGTGGACCTGATCCGATTCGGTGGACGAGTTAACTATGTTGATCTCGTATCGTCGTCCTTCGTCGAAGAGAAGTCTACAGGTGCTCGGCGGCATTCGGATCAGCATCCGGCGTTCGCTCGTGGCTGCCGGTGAGCGCCCCGTCGCGATCTAGGCTGCAGCGGTACGTCGTTCAAAGGCGGCCGGACTGATCTGGCCGATCGTCGAATGTCGGCGACGTTGGTTGTAAAACACCTCGATGTAATCGAACAACGCCATCTTCGCGTCGCTGTAGCTCGGAAACCGCTCGGCCTCCTCCTTCTTCACGGTGGCGAAGAAGCTCTCCATGACCGCATTGTCGTAGCAGTCCGCCCGACGACTCATGCTGCACGTGATGCCGCGCGACGCGAGATACCGTTGATAGTCCTCGCAGGTGTACGTGCACCCGCGATCGGAGTGATGCAGCAGCCCTGGCACAGGGCAGCGCCGCCGGACAGCCATCTCGAGCGCCTTCAGTGTCAGCCGTCGATCATTAACGGCGCTGATCTCCCAGCCGACTACGAACCGGGAATACAGATCGAGAATCGCCGCCAGATACAGCTTCGCGTTCTCGCCGATGGCGAACTCGGTCGTGTCGCCGACCCAGCGTTGATTCGGACCCGCGGCGGTGAAGTCCCGATCGAGCACGTTCGCGGCGATCGGGTCGTCGTGATCGCTGTTCGTCGTGTGCGTGAAGCGCTTCGGGATCTTGCCCTGGATCTGCTCCTCACGCATCAGACGCTTGACGCGCTTTTCGCTGACGGCCTCGCCGTCTTCTTTCAGGTCCTTCCACAAGCGGGGCCGACCATAACGATGGCCGCTCGCGGCGTGGAACGCACGCAGCTTCGTCCGCAACACGAGATCGCGTTGCGCCCGCGCCGACAGCCCGCGTCGCGTCCACGCGTAGAACCCGCTGCGCGTGACCCGCATACATCGGCAGAGAATCGTGACGTGATGTTCGGCCTTCTTCGCCGCGATGAAGGCAAACCTCACCGGCTCTGCTTCGCGAAGAACGCCGTGGCTTAATGGAATGGTCTGCCCCTCCTCTCGCACAATGGCCGGAGTCGGCCATCACGAAGGAGCAGCGATGACTACAGACCCGACCATCATCGGCATCGACCTCGGGAAGAATTGGTTTCATCTCATCGGATTGGACGGGCGCGGCGCCACCGTGCTGCGCAGGAAATTGAATCGCGTGCAGCTGGCGGAGTATGCGGCCACCGCCTCCCCGTGCATCGTGGTAACGGAGTCGTGTCCGGGCTCGCAGTACTGGGGCCGGGTGTTCACGAACGCCGGACATGAGGTCCGGATCCTTCCGGCGCAATTCGTGAAACCGTATCTCAAGGCCAACAAGAACGACTTCAATGATGCTGAGGCAATCGCCGAAGCCGGCGGGCGCGCGAGCATGCGGTGCGTGCCGCTGAAGACGAACGAGCAACTCGAACTGCAAGCCCTCCACCGCGTACGCCGGCGCTTCATCATCGAGCGCACGGCGGTCGTCAATCAGATGCGGGCGCTGCTGCTCGAGCACGGGATCGTCATTCCGCTCGGCCGCGCGCTATTCGCTCGTCGGCTCCCGGCCATCTTTGAAGATGCCGAGAATGGGCTATCGCCACGCTTGGTCGTTTTGCTCCATCGGCTTCGCCAGCGCTGGCTCGCCTTGGATGTCGAGATCGATGAAGCCACACGGGACCTCACCGAGTGGGCGGAACAATCGGACTTGTGTCGTCGAGTCACGACGGTCCCTGGCATCGGCCCGATGATCTCCACGGCGGTCGTCGCCGCGGTTGGCAATGGCCGAATGTTTGCGCGCGGGCGTGACATGGCCGCCTGGCTCGGACTTGTCCCGAGTCAATACTCCACGGGCGGAAAACCCACTCTGGGGCGGATCAGCAAGCGCGGGAATACGTACCTGCGGCAGCTCTTCATCCAAGGAGCACACGCGCTGTACGTACACATGAGGCGCGACCGATCGTATCTCGGCGAATGGCTTCGGCAGATCCAAGCGCGCAGCCACCGAAACGTTGCGGTTGTTGCGCTCGCCAATAAGATGGTGCGGATCTGCTGGAAGGTCCTCACCAGCGAGCAGGTGTACGAACCTTACCCCGCACGCATCGTGTAGTTGCAACCTGTCTTCGGATTGCGAGGGTGTCTCGATGTGATGGCCCAACCGTCGCCCGGCGCATCGCGAGCCTGATTAAAAATGCGGTTGGTCGTGACCGAACGCTTTGTGAGGATCGATGCGCGCGGATTCCATCAAGGCCAGGAGCCCGAGGCTCCACCAGTAGGCCGAATACATTGACGCAAACGGCTTTCGTCCATCGCTCGAGCGCAGCCCTTGCAACGGAGGGGCAGACCATACATTTTTTAAGATGTCTCGCTCTTCTTGGAGAATCCGATTCTCTCTGCGGAGGCGGGCGAGCTCCTCACGCTCGGCGGTGGTCAGGCCGGTCTTGCCCTTGGTGCGATCGGCACGCGCACGATTGACCCACTCGCGAAGAGCCGTCTCGGTCAAATCGAGGTCGCGGGCGACGCTGCCCACGCTCTTGCCCTCGTCGAGCACGAGCCGGACAGCCTGGGCCTTGAAGTCGTCATCAAATCGCCGGCGCGGCCGGCGCTTGGGGGTGTCTGCCATCGGTCTGGACATCGTATCCACCTTTCGGAAGATGTCCACGAAACCGGATCAAGTCCACAAGTCCCTTCTCATCGCTATGGTCAGTCCTCCTTTGGGCGAACACATTTCGCGCCCATCATCCTCACAAGCCAATCGCTCGGTCGAGAATTGGTGTGTTTAAAGGGTGTCAAAAAAGCAAAAAGAGTCGCAACGCTGCGATGTGCATTGGTGTGCAATTCTGTGCAGATGAGTGCATCAAACGGCGACTTTTGTCGCCGTCTCATGCGTTCAGAGCCCAATAAAAACCTGACCACTCCTTGGCGTCCGAAGTCGGCCGGGTGTGGATCGGCAGAGCAAAAAACCGCCGCGACGGTCGAACGACTGACGGGATGGGCGCGGCTGCCGCCGATGCCGTCCTTCTAGTTGGCGCACCCCCTCGCTTCACCGCCCGGTGAATCGTCGCGGTCAGCATCATCGCGTTCTCTACCTTACGTCCAGCCTGTCAGCGTGCCGCTACCGATCAGGCTATATGGGACCATCACTTGTCCGTCTCTGCTCAATCGAGAGAGGAGTTCGGGCGAATTGTCTTTGATGAGTGCGAATCCGCCGAGTTGCGCCCCCTGTGCAGTCGTCATTTGCACCGCACACGCCTCTCGCATGTGCGCGGGAAAGGCTCCGATCACGTCCAGCCACCATCGGTGCGTGTCATCGTCGCTGTGTTCGATGCTGAGGATCGCTCGCGTGAAAGGCACCGCCTGTGACTCAATCGTCAGGCGCGCAACCGCGATCCATTGTGTGTTCATGGTGTGCGATTCCCGGTTCGCATACTGAGGTGTCGCAACTGCTGAGAGAACGACCGGCACGGCCTACGAACGACGACTCGCCCGAGTATTCGTTCCTGCTGACGCGCAACGTCAACAATCCCTAGTCTTCGCCGTTTGCACGGCACGCGAAGCGAACAGCCCGTTAGTGCTTGGGCGAATAGTGTTCGAGCGCCGTCTTGACGATCCGCCATTGCGGCTCGTGAAGGACTCGGCTCAACGTGCGCACCTTCGCCAGCGTGACAGGTGGCACGCGCATCGACAGCTGCGGGTAACGCGATACCTTTTCGCCGTGCTCAAACAGCCGGTGGACGCCCCGTTCGCGCCATCAGTGGCCGACCTTCGCACGCAGCTGATCGCGGCGAACAATTCTTCGAGCCATCGACGGCCAGCGATTTTACTATCAGCAATTCGGTGTTCGAGCGCACTTACGATTTGGGGCCGGCGCGTGCGGGTCGAGACCGCGCGCGTTACTCGTCGAGGCGCTCATTCAGGAAGGCAGCATCGCGGCGGCGTGCCGGCGTATCGGCATCGACCGGCGCACGTTCTACCGCTCGAAGGCGGAGGACAAGGAAGTCGCGCAGGCGATTGAGGACGCGCTCCACGATGCCATCGAACTGGCCGAGTCGGAGCTTTACAAGCGGTGCACCGGAAGTCGGATACTGTCCTTTCGGACGAACGGCAAATGAAAACGGCCTTTGCGGCTTACGGAGTGATCGTCTGCTTGACCTTCCCCGTACTGGTGGCGAACGTCGCGTCGCCGGCGTAGATCGCCACAATCGTGTGCGAACCCACGGCAAGCGCCGAGGTGCTGAGGCTCGCCTGGCCCGCGCTGGTGGTGCCTGTGCCCAGGACCGTCGAGCCGTTCTTGAACGTCACGGTCTCGCCATCCGGAATCGGACCGGAGGCAGATGACACCGTCGCGGTGAACGTGACCGGCTGACCGGCTGTCGACGGGTTCGACGACGAAGCGACGGTAGTGGTCGTCACGTACTTGTCCACGACCTCTTTCACGCTGCCGGTACTCGGTTTGAACTTCGGGTCGCCGCCGTATGCCGCGACGATGGTGTCCGAGCCGGCTGCGAGCGCGGACGTCGTCAACGCGGCTGTTCCTCCGGTGAGGGCGACAGTCCCGAGGACGGTCGTTCCTTGCTTGAAGGTCACCGTGCCAGTCGGCGTCCCGCCGAACGCACCGTTGATGGTCGTGGTGAACGTCACCGATTGACCGACAAACGACGGATTCAACGATGACAGCACCGACGTGGTCGTCGAAGCTTTACGAACCGATTGGCGAAGCACCGTCGAGGTGCTGCCGTTCACGTTCGTATCGCCGCCGTAGACCGCGGTGATGGACCGCGTGCCGATACCGAGGCTCGACGTGCTGAAGGTGGCCGTGGCGCCTGCAAGCGTGGAGCTGCCGAGCACCGTGCTCCCGTCCTTGAACGTGACGCTGCCCGTCACCGCGCCGCCGAACGCCGGCATCACCGTCGCGGTGAACGTTACCGACTGCAGATACGACGAGGGATTCGGACTCGCTGCGACCGCCGTCGTGGTCTTGCTCTTATTGACGTTCTGCGCGAGGGGTGCCGACATGCTGGCCCGGAATGCGCTGTCGCTGGAGTAGGTGGCGACGATCTTGTGCGCTCCGGCGGACAACGTCGACACGCTGAGTGTGGCGGTGCCGCTCACCAGGGCCGAGGATCCGAGCGTAGAGAACCCGTCAGTGAACGTGACGTTTCCGGTCGGAGTCCCAGACGTGGAAGGCGTCACGGTGGCGGTGAACGTGACGCTCTGACCGTAGCTCGAGGGATTGAGCGTCGAGCCGCCTGAAGTCGTCGTCGCGGCGCGCGGCGTCTCGTTCAGCCTGACGCCAGCCCCTTGAGCGCAGCTATCACTTCCACAACCGATGGCCGCAATGAGATCGGGCTTGCCGTCTCCATTCAGGTCTGTCGCGACGATCATATTGATTGGCGACAGGTACGGGTAGAAGTTGTAGATCCCGTCGCAGGGGTACGCGCTGCAGGCAGGCGGCCGTTGCAACGTGCCGTCGCCGTTGCCCAGCAGGACGCTGACGGTGGGAGTACGGTTGCTAAAGGGATCCATCGGGCTCACGGTAATGGCATCGGGATAGCCGTCACCGTCCACGTCGGCTGCAGTGATCCAACTCGTGCCGCCGGGCGGCGTTCCCGCGTTGTAATTGACCGGCGCCTGGAAAGTGCCATCGCCGTTGCCCATCAACACCGTGGCGATCCCGTAACTCTCACAGCATTGATTCGAGAGCAGCAGATCCAGCTTGCCATCGTGGTTCAGATCCACGGCTGCCAACGACTGGCTGATACCGCTCTGCGGCGCGTATCCGCCGGAGAAGTAAAGGAGGGGTGCCTGGAAGGTGCCGTCGCCGTTCCCGAGGAGCACGCCGATGGTGCCGGGCTGCTTCGTTCCATCCGCACCAAAACAGGGGTCCGCGGTCCCGTTCGGATCGGGCGTGGGCGTCGAACACAGATTGACGTCGATCAAGTCGGGAATGCCGTCGCCGTTGACGTCGGCGACGATGACGTCCGGTGTTCCAAAGAGCCCGCCGGCGTGGTAGATCGCCGGCGTGGGGAAGCTTCCATCGCCGGCGTTTAGGAGCACGGTCAGGAGAGATGCGCCTCCCGTATCGTTGGCGATCGAGACGACGACGTCCGGCTTGCCGTCGCCATTAATGTCTCCTACGGCCATTCTGCCTGCCGGGTGTTGCCCGTCGTTATAACCTGACGGCAGCAACGGATAGCCCACCGGCGTCTGGAAGGTGCCGTCACCGTTGCCCCGCATGACGGTCATCGACGCTGGAAAGGCGCCGTTCAGCACCACGAGATCGGGCTTGCCGTCGGCGTCGACGTCCGCGATCGCAACCTCGTAGCCGTCCATTCCATCGCCCTCGTATGTCACGGCGGCCTTGAACGTGCCATCGCCGTTGTTGATCAGCACGCTGACGCCGGTGTGGCAGTCCGGCGGGGGACCGGAGGAAAAACACTGGCTCACCGTCACGAGATCCGGAGATCCGTCCCCATTCAGGTCTCCGACGGCCACCCGGGCGGTGTTGAGGTTGCCCGACGCGTAGAACGCTGGCGGACCAAAGGAACTGGGATCCACTTGGGCGATGGCCTGAGCCGGTACGAGTAGCAACAAGGAGGCTAGCGCGGAGAGTTTCGCGGCCATTGCGATCTCCCTTTTTGTGAAACCGATGAGCTAGCTCATGCAAAATCCTGACCCGATGGATTACCAGCCAAACCTGCGTAAACGGACAGAGTGACCCCTGGATTGTCGTCTGGGGGACGGATTTAAGACTCGTCAACGGGCGGTCGGGTCGACCATTGCGATGCCGACGGTGTGATTTCTGACCATTGAGGACTCGATCGAAGAGGAGGATCGGGTGGCGGTGCGGCGACGCGCGACGGGCACGCTGACCGCTCACGGCATGTGCTTCGCCCAGACGGAAAAGCCGATGACGACCACGGGGAAGAGCATTCTCCTCGTGCGGAACGGGCACATTGTCAAAGCGCGGAACGACGTGCTCGGGATGCACCAGCAACTCGGCACCCTCGCAGTGATTGCCGGGATGTAGGGCGCGTTAAGAAATTCGTCCAGGCAATGCGGAAGGCATCGCCAAAGCACCATCCTTGCCGGACTGAATCGTCCACGGATCGAGAGCGCTTACGTTGGCGATTGGCCTGAAACGGTTGGCCACGAATTCCAGCGGGGATTGATCGGTCTCCGCATATAATCCGCGCACCCCGACACCCAGCTTGGCCTTAGCCCCCGGGACTCGCCTCGGCGCGTACGAAATCCTGACGTTGATCGGCAGCGGCGGCATGGGCGAAGTCTACCGAGCGAAGGACACCAAGCTCGGTCGCGACGTCGCGCTGAAGATTCTGCCTGCCTCGTTTACGAACGATTCCGAGCGCGTCGCACGGTTCCGCCGTGAAGCGCAAGTCCTCGCCTCACTCAATCATCCGCACATCGCCCAAATCCACGGTCTCGACGAAGCCCAAGGCGCGCAGTTCCTCGTGCTCGAACTCGTCGACGGCGAGAGCCTCGACAAGCGGATCGCACGCGGCAAGATTCCCGTCGATGAGGCGCTCGGCATTGCGAAGCAGATCGCGGAGGCGCTCGAAGCCGCACACGAGAAAAGCATCATCCATCGGGATCTCAAGCCCGCCAACATCGCGCTGACCAAGGACGGTCAGGTCAAGGTGCTCGATTTTGGTTTGGCGAAGGCCATCGAGGCGACAAGCGGATCATTCGACGTCATGAATTCGCCGACGATTACCACGCCGGCGATGATGACCGGTGTGGGCGTGATCCTTGGGACAGCGGCCTACATGGCGCCGGAACAGGCGAAAGGCCGGGCAACGGACCACCGCGGTGATGTGTGGGCGTTCGGCTGCGTGCTCTACGAAATGCTGGCGGGACGGCGGGCATTCGACGGCGAGGACGTGGCCGATACGCTGGCCGCTGTGCTTCGCGGGCATCCCGACTGGACCCAACTGCCGCGGGCGCTGACGCCGCAGGTCAGGCTGCTCGTCGAACGCTGTCTCGAGAAAGACCGTCGCGCTCGGGTCGCCGACATCAGCACCGCGCGGTTCCTGCTGACCGAGTTGCTGCCTGGCGCTGCGTTCGGCGCCACACCAGAGCGTGCTGCGACGGCACGAGGACGCGCCGTTCTCCCGTGGACCATTGCGTCGGTCGCGCTCGTCGGCGCCGGCGTCGCCGCGTGGCAGCCATGGAAGATGGCGGTGGTGGCGCCGCCGCAAACGCGGTTCACCGTCTCGCCCGCCAGCGCGATGCCGATGGCCATCGGTAGCTCGTTTCGCGACCTCGTGCTGTCGCCCGACGGCGAGAACCTCGTGTTCGTCACCGGGCAGAACGCCGCCAGCACCGAAACGTGGGTGCGGCCTCTCGGTCAGCTCGAGGCCACTCAACTCCGTGGCATCAGGGCGCAGCAGCCCTTCATCTCGCCCGATGGCAAATGGGTCGGGTTCTTCGCGGACGGCGAGTTGAAGAAGGTGTCGATCACCGGCGGACCCGCGATCACGCTGGCCAAGATTCCGACGAGCGATGGGCCCTCTCGCGTCCCGTTCCAGCCGCGCGGCGCGACATGGGGGCCG
>Ga0126381_100003008_pt1 | contig 18357 bp, 19 predicted proteins | sample PanSoiMetPlot_28_FD_96465 | JGI IMG/M metagenome (GOLD analysis project Ga0126381, IMG submission 96465) | Tropical forest soil microbial communities from Panama - MetaG Plot_28 | ecosystem: Environmental > Terrestrial > Soil > Tropical forest > Bulk soil | place: Panama | collected 2016-02-17
CCAACCGTGGGCCCGAACATCTGCGCGTAAGCGCCTCGACTCATCTTGTGAGGCATCGTCGGTTACCTCGAACCCGGCAGACTGCCCATGACCGCCTGATTGAAACCAAAAACAAATCGGGCTCCTTGATAGGGAATCAACGACACTTCCCGCGACTGCCCCGGCTCGAAGCGCACAGCGGTTCCCGCCGGAATGTCCAGCCGATAGCCCAGCGCCGCACTGCGATCGAAGTCGAGCGCGGCATTGGTTTCGGCAAAGTGGTAGTGACTGCCGACTTGAATCGGGCGGTCGCCGGTGTTTGCAACCCTCAGGGAAATGGCCTCGGTCCCCTTGTTCAGAACAATTTCTCCGGCTGCCGCTAAGATCTCTCCAGGTACCATGCATCGCTTCCTATCGAATGGGATCGTGAATACTGACGAGTTTCGTGTTGTCCGGAAACGTGGCCTCCACCTGCATTTCGTGGATCATTTCCGGAATACCTTCCATGACCTGATTGCGGGTGAGCAGTTTGCCGCTTTCCGACATGAGGTCCGGCACGGACCTGCCGTCGCGTGCTCCTTCGAGCACAAAATCCGTGATGAGCGCCACGCTTTCCGGATAGTTGAGCTTGACGCCGCGCGCAAGCCTCGCCCGCGCGACCTGCGCCGCAACTGCTATCAACAGCTTGTCTTTTTCTCGCGGCGTGAGATTCACAAGATCTCCAATGTCAAACGGACATTCAACACGACCACATCCTCGGCACCTGGAAAGGTCCTTGAGGCAACCCGTTGCCGAATTGCTGAAGCACATTACGCAGTGCAGTTTTCAGATCGTAGGACGTTCGTGCAGCAAATCGGGCGACCATGAGTCCGCCAACCAGCGTCGCGGCACAATGGCACTCAAGCGAAGGAGCCAGATCACGCAGGAGTTCAAGACGGGTTCCGAGTTCAGCCCCGAAGTAAATCAACGTCGCTACGGCGGCGCAGCCTGCTAGAAGTGCTTTGCGAGAGAGGTGCGGAAGAACTTCATCGGTGATGCGGAAGCTGTCCGCCCAGACGAGCCTTCCGTCTTTCACGAAGTGCCAGCGATCCGTGATGGTTGCAGCCGATAGCGTTTCGCCATAGGCTGCGCGGCCAAGCACCAGCCACTCCAAAGCCAGCAGCTCCGTGCCCGAGGCGATGTCGAGATGTGTCTCGCGGAAGAGCCGGGCACGATTGAAAACGATGGTTTCCTGCGGCAACCAGGCAAGTCTTGCGGCGTTGCACGTTTTTAGTGTGGTCACGATACGGGCGGATTCCTTAAGAGCCCGATACACCTTTTCTGCTGCCTGGGTCGTGATTGCGATGGACGCGTCTTCGATGGCCGTTACGCTTGTTTCCAGCCGGTCTCCTCCCGCGATCCCCCCAGCGGTATTCACTAGGACAGCTTCCTCGAGCCTCGAACCCGTAGTTCCGGGGAAGAGGACGCGGACCGGAGATTTTTGATAAACGTCCATGACACGAGTCTCTTTTTCAGAACTGCCCAGCACGATCCGGCATGCGCCTCGGGCTCTCTGCAGATCCTTGTCAGAGGAACATTCAAGGCCAGGCGCCATCGAAACAGAAGTTTCCGAATATTCCATATTGGGTGGGCGTGGGCGGCCGGGCCGCTTCCGGAATTGGTTCGCTGCACCGGAACCGGGTAGCGGCCCTTCATCGCATCCGCCCTTGGGGAATCAAAATCCCGCCAGGCCCTGGGGACTGTTGTACGGGATCTGGACGCTGGTCACTTCCTTGAGCGAACCGTTTGGCTGCGTGGCGTAGCCAATCAGTTTCGATGCGTTCCCATAGATCTGGTACAAGTACGCCCCGTCGGGCGTCACCCAGTTATCGGCCGGGCCGCTGGTGACGGTTGTGTTGAGACCTCTGGCTGTGCCATCTCCCGGAATTTTCAGGCACGCTGGGTCGCATGCGATCTCGAGCCCTTTGCCGTTTATGCGGTAGCTGGTGACGTAGCTGTAACCGAAGTTCGTCGCGAACACGAATTGATCGTCCGGAGTTACGCCGAGCCAGCACAGTTCAGAAGGCAGACCTGCGCTGGTATCGATCTTGACCAGAGGACCGACATCGATCCTGCCGTCTGCGTCGATCGTGGCGAGGGCGCATCCGTCCCCAACGGCGTATCCGATGACGAAGGTATCCGGGCGGCTATTCAGGAAGGCGAGGTAGAACGGGGAGCCGGCCTTCGCATCCTGAAACTTGCCGTTGCCTAGGGAGCCGTCACCGCGCAAGGGGAATACTACGAGGCCGTCGGGATCCGGCGCATTCGAGGCGATGACCCGATAGGTGCCGTCCTTCTCTGGTACCCAGAGAATTGGCGAGCCATCCGGATACAAACCCGTATGAGCGATAGGTCGATCGAATGTGGTGCCTACCAGGAGAAATTTCCCGTCCGGCGAGAGCACGGCCATGGTCGGAACGCGGTCGTTCTTGTCCGCTGTATTCACGGTGTGGCGGTCGTTGCGCCCTGAGAGTTTGCCTTCACCGTCGACAGACATCAGCCGGAGATGGTCGGGGCCAAACGAATGCAGCACGTAAAGGATACCCTTTGAAGGGGAAAAGGCGAGGGACTTGGCAGTCCCGCTCTTACCGTCGACGGGATTCCCGGTAGGCTTGCGATCCAGCAGCTTCAGCCGGCCGTCTTCCGCAACGGCAAAGCTCGACACCGAATTGTCGCCGCCGTTTGTAGTAAACAGAAAACGCCTGTCAGGGGAGAGAATAACGCTGCCCGCCCCCTCGAAGGCGTTCGGCGCGCTGTCCTGGCCGCTGATCGGCTTGAACGTGCCGGAGCCGGCGCCTCCCGTGAAAACGCGCTCAATCTCACTGAGCCTGCCGTCTTTCCCGCGACGATAGTGAATGATGGCGTTTTTCACTTCGTTCGTCTGCGTGTACAGGTGGCCGCCTCCTCCGTTCGACATCCCCATTGATTTCGACATCCCCATTTCTTTCGGCATGGTTCCTCCGTTTGTGATTTTTTTTCTGCTGAAATTGGATCCGCTTGGACACGTCCGTACGTAATCCAAACTATTTGGTTTTGTCTCCGTCGCGGAGAATCGGGTAGAACTGCACCCAGGTCATGTCGGTCTTGGCGACGAAGGACTGGTGGCAGCCGGCGCATTCGGCAGCCGACGATTCCTTGGCCCAAGAGGAGTAGGGGAGCGGATGATGTCCGAAATTGAAGAAGCCCCAGCCGTTCGTAGCAGCAAATCTCTTGCTGTCTTTGACCGTGACATCCATGCCGTTGTATTCGCCGTTGAAATATCCTCTGCCGGATGGTTCCGTGCGCGAGCCGTCGGGAAAGGTCGGATTGAGAACGCGTGTCAATTCCTTAACAAGGACTGTGCCCTCGGGAAAGGAACCGGTCTTGAGATACACGTCCAGATTCTTTTCCTCGACGTAGACGTGGTGATATTCGGGGAAGCCCGCCTTGCCGTTGTTGAGGCCGTTGGGTGTCAAGGGTGCGCCGATAAAAACCCAGTGGCGGTAGCCTTCTGGCAGCTTCAACTTCCCGTCGGCATCAAAAACCGCAGTTGATTGCGGAGCGGCTGCGACCCGGCCCGAGTAGCGCGAGAGTGAGCTCGCGGCAAGAACTCCCAAGCCCAGCGTCACGATCACGAATACTTTTCGCATTTCATAGTCTCCTCTTAAGTGTTTGTGAAGGTGATCGGCTCTCGTCGCACATGTTCGTTACTTCACGGCGAGAGCCGGGTAGCCTTGCACGTAAACCCAATCCGTTCCCCTCGCGGGAATATGGCAGCCGAGGCAATCTTTCTTGTAGTCGGTTGCGACTTGCTTGTCGGGAGCGTCGGAGTTGTACAAAGCCCATCCCCAGCCGTCGCCCCACAGGGGATTGCCCGAATAGCGGCCTTTCTCGTCCTTGATCATCACGAACCAGACTTTAGTTCCCGACGCCCAGTGCGCGTCGCCCGTTGTCATTTGTGTGTGATTCGTTCCGAACACTTCCTTCACGAGGACGGTCCCATCTGCGAACTTTCCCGTCTTGAGATAGTTCTCGGCTGCGCCAGGAGACGCGTAAGTGACATGCATCTCGTTTCCCCTCGGATTGAGCACCATGTATGTTCCAAGTGCCTGATATCGATCCCGATAGTCGGGTGGCTTCCGAATGTTTCCGGCCTTGTCCACCAAATCAAAACCTTCGCGAGCTTTATCGCTCTGCGATCTAACTTGCTGGTAGCCCACCAGGAAGAACGTGAGGATGAGGAGCGAGCCAAAGACATACCGCTTTGGTGGCCGAATGCTGTGCAGCCCTCGACCTGTGCCGGCGAATCCGCGGCTTTCGCTCATGCTTTGAAGCTGTCGTTCGGCGTTCATTTCTCTTCGGCTTGTTGCAAGCACAGCGCCAGTCCAAAAAGCACTCGTTTTCTTGGTGAAACGTTTGCAAATTCACAGGCAACGCGCTGAGCGCGTGTCGAAAAGTGCCGAATAGAAGTCTCAGTCCCCTTGAGTGACTCTATTGCGACACTAAAGCTTCGGGGTTGGAGCTTGTGAAGCGCTGGAGAAGCCAACCCCGCTCGCGTTAAGAGATTCCTTGGCATGAGTTGAGCGGTCCGGGCATCGTTGACGTGATGGCTGACACTTGCTGCTGGAGGTACAAAGGAAAAATTGATCGGGCAATGCTCGCTGCAAACGGAACCGAAGCCGCCAGGTGTCTCCTTGGCCGCGGATCCTCTCGGTGAGATGACTCTGGATGCGCACTGGCTGGGTTGCGCCGCCGAGTTTGTCCGCGCCTGACAGAATCTTCCGTAGCGGCCTGTATCCTATTTCGAGCGCGGCGATTATGTGCTCTCAGGCGCTTGCCTATGGGTCAAGTGGAGTTGGGGAAATGTGGTCGATGTAGTTGCTGATCGTCTTCAGGGCAATGCCGAGAAGAATTTCCATCACCTGATCTTTCCTGTAACCCGCGGCAAGGAACCTCTGAATGGTCTTCGCTTTCGCATAGCCGCGTTCGCGGACCAGTTCTCTCACCAAGCTCACGAGGGCATTGAGCTTGGCATCTGGAACGGGTGTATTGTCGTGAACTGCTGCGATAACCTCTGGGGGCGTGAGGAGGCTCTTCGCAATTGCTGAATGGGCGGCGGCGCAATAGTTGCATTTATTCTCTACACTAGCGGCTAGCAGAATGAGCTGCCGTTCTTTGGGAGAAAAGGAACTCTTCTCGAACACGCGGCCCAAAGCAAGATACCCTTCTAGAACTGTCGGGTTATTGGCGAAGATGGCGATTAAATTGGGAATGAAGCCGAGTGATTTCTGTACCCTTTCTAGCATCGGCTTTGACATTTCCGGAGCCGTTGCAATGGTTAGTGGTGCAAAGAGCGTATTCTCCGTACTGCTCACGTTTCTTTTTCCTTTCCGGCTCAATGGCTCGCAGTTACTGAACAAAGATTGATATTTTGCATGCGGCATCCGCACTCTCGAAAGGCTAACTGATTCTTATTTCCGGATGACGCGCATAAACATGCCCGCCAGCCCGCCACCGATGAGCGGACCCAAGACCGGGACCAGCGCATAACTCCAGTCTGAAGTTCCTTTGTCTGCAATGGGCAGAACTGCATGCGCGAGCCGTGGCCCGAGGTCCCGCGCGGGATTGATGGCGTAGCCTGTAGTTCCGCCAAGCGACAGCCCGATTCCCCAGACCAGCGCGGCCACGAGGTAGGGTCCCAGTCCCGGAGCGGGCCCTGACGCTGCCACGGCCCTCGAAAAAATGGCCCCGACGACGAAGACAAGAACAAAGGTTCCGATAATCTCGCTGATCAGATTTGCAGCAAAACGCCGGATCGCAGGCCCAGTACAGAAGCAAGCGAGTTTCAGCCCTTGGTCCGATGTTTCCTTCCAATGCGGAAGAAAATGGAGCCACACGAGGACGGCTCCCGTGAACGCGCCGGCCACTTGAGCGACAAGAAAGGGTAGGAAGTTCGCGATATGACCGGAGGATATCGCGAAACCCGCCGTGACCGCAGGATTGAGATGAGCGTCGCTGCTCCCACAAGCAATCGCAGTGAACACACCGGCCATCACCGCGAAAGCCCAGCCGCTTGTGATAACCATCCATCCCGCCGCTTCTGCCTTCGAGCGTTTCAACAGTACGTTCGCGACGACTCCGTCACCCAGCAGAATCAGCACAAGCGTTCCCATGAATTCGCCAAAGCATTTCGCAAGCATAGTCACTCGCTCCTTGTTTCAATTTGTGATCCGTAATTCAAGCGGCCCAGTCAAACGAGCGGGTGATCGCCCGCTTCCACAGGCTGTACATCTCCTCGCGCGTTCCGTCCTTGAGATTCGGTTGCCAAGTCCGGTCGACGGTCCAGTTGGCACGCAGATCCTTGAGATCCTTGAAGTAACCGACCGCCAGACCGGCGGCGTACGCTGCACCGAGCGCGGTTGTCGCATCCTTTGTCAAGGGCCGAACAACGGGGCGATCGAGAATGTCCGCTTGAAACTGCATCAGCAGCTCGTCCGTAACCATGCCGCCGTCCGTCCGGAGCACGTCCAGCTTGATGCCCGAATCTTTTTCCATTGCTTCGAGCACGTCTCGCGTCTGAAAAGCGGTTGCTTCCAGCACGGCTCGTGCAAGATGTCCCTTATTCGCGTAGCGCGTCAGTCCAGTGATCACGCCGCGCGCGCTGTCCTTCCAATAGGGAGCGTATAAGCCGGAAAAGGCCGGAACGAAATAGACCCCGCCGTTGTCCTCAACGGTTCTTGCCAACGTCTCAATATCAGAGCTCTTTGCAATCAAACCGAGGTTGTCGCGCACCCATTGCACCAGTGCCCCGGTAATGGCGATGCTTCCTTCGAGAGCATAGTGCGCTGGCTGTTCGCCGAGTTTGTATGCGATCGTCGTAAGTAGTCCGGATTTGGAGTCGACCTTGCGAGTTCCTGTGTTTATCAGCAGGAAGCAGCCCGTGCCGTAGGTGTTTTTTGCTTCGCCGGCTTCAAAGCAGGCCTGGCCCACCAAAGCAGCCTGCTGGTCTCCTAAAATTCCAGCGATCGCCACATTTTTTATGGCCGGTTCCTTGGCCAGTCCATAAATTTCACTGCTGGACCGAATTGTGGGTAGCATCGCTTTTGGGATTCCAAACGCATCGAGCAGTTCGTTGTCCCATGACAATGTTTCGAGATTCATGAGTTGCGTGCGGCTGGCGTTTGTGGCGTCCGTGATGTGAACACCACCCGTAGTGCCACCGGTCAAATGCCAGACGAGAAAAGTATCGACATTTCCGAACAGAACATCTCCGGCTTCGGCTAGTTCACGAGCGCCCTTAATATGATCGAGAATCCAACGGATCTTCAGACCGCTGAAGTATGTCGTGAGCGGCAGTCCCGTCTTAGGACGGAAGCGGTTCTGGCCTCCGACCTTTGCGAGTTCCTTTACATAGTCGGCAACGCGCGTGTCCTGCCAGACAAGCGCGTTCGCGACGGGCTTGCCCGTCTTCCGATTCCATACAATCGTTGTTTCCCGCTGATTCGTGATTCCAATGGCTGCGAGGTCTTGAGGTTGAAGTCCTCCTTTTGTCATGGCTTCCGCGATCACTTCGCACGTGCGCTGCCAGATTTCATCCGGGTTGTGCTCGACCCATCCCGGGTTCGGATAGATTTGTTCGTGCTCCTTCTGGGCCACTGTCTTTACCTTGCCTGCCCGGTCGAACACGATGAACCGCGTACTCGTTGTCCCCTGATCAATTGCGCCGATGTAATCCGACACTGTGCTCTCCCTCAGAAAATCTTCGTTCGCCCAAAGTTTTTTTCAAACTGCGATCTGCCCTTTTCGTGTAAGTGCTCAGACTTTCTTGCTCTGTGTGTGTTCTTCCATTGCACCGGAAACAGACCCTTGTTGGGAAAGGCCAGCGGCGTCCAACAGATGACGGATCTTTCTCACATATCCAGTGATCGCTGCCTCGGTGACGGAAGGGGACCAATTCAACTCTCTCGCCATCAAAAAACCCACGGTGGCCGCAGCCGCAATCGCATCGCGCCACGAATAGAGCTGCAGACCAATCCTCCGGGCAAGAACGTCCTCGATGGTCGCCGCCATTTCCCTGCGGATGGCGTAAATCACTTCTGCCCGGATCGCCGGATACCCTTCGACGATGCGGTCGGAGAGTGATCGATCTTCACTGCTCAAGGTGAGGACGTCTTGGGCAGCGGTTCCAAATTTGGAGACGAGATGTCGTCCTGTATCGTCAGAAATTGGATGTCTGCAGGTGAGGTTCTTCCAGCAGTCGTCCGTAAAATCTTTGCCACCGAACAAAACGTAATTGCGCGTCTCGCACTCCGTCCGGGGACGACCCACCGATTCTTCGACGCGGTCAATGGTGTCTTCGGCCATGGCGCGATGCGTGGTCCACTTGCCGCCCATGATGCTGATCAGCCCGCTCAAAGGATCCACTTCAATCACATCGTCCCTGGCAAGTTTCTTGGTATCACCGGCATCATCCGAACCGACCAGAGGTCTCGCCCCGGCAAAACCACCCACAATGTCGTCGGGATTTGCGGGATGCGCGAGATACCGGTTCAGGTGCCGCAACAAATATTCGACGTCTTCTTTGGTTAAGAGCAGTTCCGTTCCCGGCGTCACTTCTTCATCCGTGGTCCCAACGAGCAGGCGGCCTCCCCACGGGACTGCGAACAGGACACGCCCGTCTTCCGTCTTCGGGATTAGAAGTGCGTGTTCGGTCGGGAAGATATCGAGCGGGAGGAGAATGTGGGCCCCTTTGCTGGGCCGCATGCGCTTGTGTACGGAAGGCGTGGCAAGTTGCCGGATCGAATCCGCAACAGGACCTGTGGCATTCACTATAACGTTCGCGTTTACGCTGAAAGTGCCACCCGTGATTTGATCGGTGACCACTGCACCTGCAAGCTTTCCGCTTGAGTCACGCAAAAAATCCGTGACCTTAGCGTGATTCAACGCGTTTCCGCCGGCTTCGGTGAAGGTTTGTACGAGCGTAATGTTGTAGCGGGCGTCGTCAAACTGCCCGTCGGTGTATGCGACGGAACCGACCAGACCCTCCCGGTTCAGTTCGGGCATGCGCTTCACAGTCTCGTCGCTTGAAAGGTATTTGCTGGGAGAGATTCGCCCAGGGCCCGCTAGCCAATCGTAAATTTTCAGCCCGACATCCAAATAAGCCACATCGATCCAGTGATAGCTAGGAACTAGAAATTCGAGTTTTCGTGTGAGGTGCGGAGCATTCTCAAGCATTCGAACCCGCTCATGCAGGGCCCGCACCAATACGTGATACTCCTGAGTGTCCGCTTCCTTGATTGCTTCTTCCAGATACCGCACACCGCCATGGATAATCTTGGTAGCGGCGCTGGACGTGGCCCCTGCAAAGTCCCCAGCGTCAAACAGTACCGTTCTGATGCCGCGCAGCTGGGCATCCAGAGCACAGGCTGCCCCGGTGGCTCCCCCGCCGATCACGCACAGATCGAAGGTCTGACCGGAAACATTCATCAGCTGTTGAGCTCGCGCTCTCATGGGTCCCCGTTTCAGAATTTGATTTTGGTTCGGAAGCCGAATACCGGCGCGTTAGACAGAGCGGCGTTCGCGCCGATGTCTGCGTAGTATTGAAACGTCGGTTGCACCAGCCAGTACGGCGTCACCTGCAGGGAGTAGTTCAACTCGAAAGCCTTTTCGGAACCGAGCAGCGGTCCGCCGAGGGACGTTTCGAAATTTCGAAACGGGTCGCTGATCTTGCTGTAGATGAAACCAATGCCGATTCGGTCGTTTGGACGGCGGGTGAATGGAGCATTGATGCGGGCGCCAGCCGTGATCTGAACGTTTTCGCGGCTGACATCACCAGTACTGTAGTCGAAGCCCAGCGTTGCATCCAAACCGCGGTTCGATGCGGCTTCCGTTCGCAATAGAGCCTGGCTGGCCATCCCATAGATGAGATAGTTGCCGCTGCTTTCGATACCCTGGGGATTCGGGAATTTGCCACCGTTGTATACGGCGCCGAATTTCGCAGCGCCGGGGTACGTTTTGCCGGTCGCTACTACTGACCTCGCTGCGCAATCAGGCGGTGGTGGGCCGACTTCGGCCGGCCAGCATCGATTAACACCCCACAGATAGCCTGTTTCAAACAGAAAGTTCGCTGAGTTGCGAATCGCGAAGTTGGTGCCGGTGGGATCCTGGTGGTACGGATCTCGGTTGCCGGACATCACCGAACTCTTTACGTAGAAATGCGTTGTCGGCGCGTACAGAATCTCCGCACCGGGAACGCCCGCGGGATTAAAAGCCTCGAAGATGGAGCTGAACAGATTTCCGAACGCGTATCCGAGCGGTTCCATCAACCAGGTGCCTCCATATTCCTGGTTGCCATAAAAATCGAGTCCAGCCAGCTGTCCCGCTCTCAGTCGGATCCTGTTGTTCAAGAAAACTTGTTGCACCCAGAATGAATCGAGGCGCGTGGTGTGTCGGCTCACCAAATCGCTCGGATTCGCGAGCGTGCCGATCTTTCCTCCCAAGTTCGCACCCGATTGCCATAATCCCGTAGCGTGGAAGCTCAATCCTTGCCACGAGATCATCCTGTCGAAATTGATATCGATAGTTCCGCGAAACCTCTCCCAACCCGCTTGTGTTTGCTGAAGCCCACCACTCGGATTGGCCTGCAAGTCAGTGATGTAGAACAAATCGAACGTGACCCCTTTTTCCGCCAACGTACTTCGCGCACCTCCCCAATCGCCAAGCAGATATTTTCGTGAGGAAAGATCAGCGGATGGAGTTGGTGCTCCCTCCGGAAGGGCATTCTGCGCCCGCGCGGATGCCGTTGATAACAAGAAGAGAATCAGACTGAACGTGACTCTCAGCTTCCGGGAGTAGAACGAACTGAAACGTTTCGGAAAACACTCAGCAACCGGTCTCATGGCAGCGTCTGTTTGCAGCGATGGCCTAGTGGTGTCGTGCCTGTGTTTGATTTTCATAGCGGCAGTGAAGGAGCATTTGCCTTGCCAAATTCGACGCGACTGGAACTCGCGCGAAAGTCTCTGTTCGCCGGAAAACACCCACGACCCATCGTTCCCAGGCAACTTGTCCAAGAGCGCTTCTCGTATCTCGTTTCATTTGCCATGGATTGAGAAGCGGTTTTAGTGTCGCAAATGACTGCACTTCGGCTGAAGGTGTCGATGTGTCGATGGAAAGACAGCTGCTTCTTCAGGCGAGCGGTCGCGAGCGGCATAGCGTGACCTAACAGTCCGCATAGGTTGCAATTGCTGCCTCCAGCAAGTCACTGCCAGAAACGCAAACGATGCGCGGAAGGTCAATTGCAATGCCCATCGCAGAATGCTGCACGGTGAATTCGGATTCCGAGCAGCCCTTTAGTTGAAAGGAGCATTCAAGTGAGAAGTAAAGCTTTTGTGACCGTCATCGCGCTTTGCTGCACGTCTTTGGCGGTCGCGGACAATAAAACGGAATATCCCAAGGAAAGAATCGCTGAGTTCGTGATTGAGAAGCTGGACATAACTTCGCTGCCTTCTGCGTTCCGTCCGAAGAAGGAAAAAGACAAGAGGACATTTGCGGATTACGGATTCACGGGGCACAGCGTGGGCGAAAACGCCGCCATCGTTGAAGCGTCGAGTGGATTGAGGACACTGGCGATCACAGTTCTCGACCAGAAGTCTTCGGGAATCTATGTGTGCGTGACTGAACCGGGGCAAAACGGGGCAGACACAAAAATGCAAACTGTCGTCCTCTTGAAAAGGAACAATCCGAATGGGCTGCTAAAGGGACGCGAGTCTTTTCGTGAGTTTGCGGCATGCCCACTGATTGGCGAAAGTGATTCGACGGCAGACTCGAATGGCGGTGACTGAGTGTTCGAGCGGGACGGTGGCAGCCTGGCGCGGCAGTCCTTTAGAAGTGGCATAACGGTGTCGTAAATGACGGTACCTCGACTGAAGGTGTCGGTGTAAGTCGATGGAAAGACACCTCTTCTCCACGCGAGTGGTCGCGAACTGCATTAGGCGAGGCGCACGAACCGGGCATAAGTTGCGATTCCGTCCGGCGGACCGCTGTTAAAGCGAAAACGAAACTTGGAAGTTTAGTTGCTATATCGAACCACAGGAGTGCTGCAGATGAATTCAGATGAAATGAACTGGCTATTGCAAACGATCGAGACCCCTGAAGCCGCAAAGCGCTTTGTCCAGGCTCAGTACAGGCGCGGAAGAATCCCCTATCGCATGATGGCGAGTTTAGCTCGAGATCGTGGTTGGGCGGGCTGGTCTGCAGTGGGAGGCTCGACGACTCCTATTTCAATGGAGTACGTCACGACACGGCAAATGATTTTGGCTGCTACTAGAGAAACTTCATGAAACGGCCACACTTGGAATGCTCTGACAGGAGCAAAAGTGATGAAAGTGCCCACGCCTTCGCGACAAGAGCGAAACAAGAAAGCAAGTTCGTGGTGGCGGCACAAAATGGAGATCGCGTCGCCTTTGAAATCCTCTGCACGCAGTCCGCGAATATGGTCTTCAACATAGCGCGTCGAATCACACCCACGAGGGAAGATGCCGAAGATGTTGTGCAGGAATCGTTTCAATTGGCCCTCATCCATATCAAGAAATTCAACGGTGACTGCAGGTTTTCCACCTGGCTAACCCGCATCGTTACGAATGCCGCTTTGATGCGTTTGCGCAAGAACAGGATCCGCCGTGAATTGCCGCTCGAGGAATCGTCAGAACGGCAAGCGTGCTTTTTACCATTTGAGGTCGAAGACCCAGGTCTGAATCCCGAAGAACTATTTGCTCAAAAGGAACGGAAACGGATGCTAGTCGAGGCTGTCGACGAATTGGAGCCGCGATTGCGAAGGGCGATCGAGCTGCGTGAACTCAACGAGCGATCAACGCAAGACGCCGCCCGTATGATAGGAGTGCCTATTGGCACGCTAAAGGCCAGATTGTTTCGCGGGCGAAGGAAATTGCGTGAACTGCTCAACCATAAGGAGCCTGTACAGGTAACTCGTAAGCTGAACTGTAGCTGGGGCCGGGAAATCCGTTGTAGTGACTCCGATTAGCAGCAGAGATGGACGCGCTCGCTCGGCGTCAGGGCAAGGTCGACCACCGATGTCATTCTGCGGATTCTGCGGACCACACCGGGTGTTCATTAAAGACGGCGCCGAGCGTGGACATTGCGAGAAAACTGACAACCCGCAAGCTATTGATCAGAATCACGTTTGTTGAAATTGCGCCGTAGCGGTCTGAGGCGATTCTTTGGCGGACTCGGACACTCTCAAAACATCCTGTCGCAACAGGTAAACGGACACCGCCAACAGAACGAGGTCCTTCAAAAGAAACGCTACAGTCTCGGTCATGGCGGGAAAACCGCCGGCGGAAGGCGCCCAGCCATTCGGGATAAAAGGAATAATCGTGACAGTGGCCACAAATGAGAAGCAAGAACCGAGGGCGCCGAGAATACCTAATTTCTTATTCCAAAATCCCGCGAACAGCAGCGCCCCGAAGAGCCATTCCGCCACCCCTAAAAACCAAGTGGCACCCTTGAGGCCAAAAATGGAATACATCCAGAAGATCAGTGGGCCGTGGCTGATATACGGGATGAGAGCTTGCGCCTCATAGTAAAACCATTTCTGGTAGCCGAAAAGCGAGAAAATCACGACCATGGAAGCTCGAATAAAGTGATAGTCCAAATCCTGTTTGAGAATTCCTAGCTTGATCAAAAGATTTGTGACGAAGTTCATTGCATCGCTCCTTGCTGAAATTTATTACCGGCCCGAAGCATCGTATACAGCAGCACCAAGGTCGTGTCGACCTTCGCTGTGTACACCATGAGTATCGTCAACAGACTTCCTCTGGACGTTGCTCGTCAGTGCTCCCATTGCTTATGGCTCTCTCGTCCACCACCGCTCCGTTGGATAACGTCGATGGTCGGGAAATTCCAAGTTTCTTCATTTTGGAAAGTAGTGTCGTTCGCTTCAGTCCCAAGCGGGCTGCGGCGCCACGGGAACCTCCGATGGTCCATCCCGCTGAGTGCAAGGCATGCAAAATGATCGCTCGCTGGGAATCTGTGAACGTGCCTGATGTAGCGTCTGGACAAATAGGAACTAAGAGCGGCGGATTCGCGACTAGCCGCTTTACGTCATGCAAAGGCAAGGGATTTGGTAGAACTCCGTCTTGACACAGGATTGCGGATCGTTCGATCAAGTTCTGGAGTTCGCGTACATTGCCGGGCCAGGAATACGAAATTAAAGCGTCCAACGTTTCCTTTGGAATGTGTTCAATCCGCTTGTTCATGCGGCTCGCAAAATTTTCTACAAAGTGACCAACCAAGGGCACGATGTCTTCGCGACGTTCCCGGAGCGGCGGCACCACAATGGGGAAAACGTTCAGACGGTAGTAGAGGTCACTACGGAATTCATTGCGACTCTGCATCTCGTCCAGATTGCGATTTGTAGCTGCGATCAATCGAACGCTGATGTGGTGCGTCCGGCAGCTTCCCAAGCGCTCAAATTCCTGTTCCTGCAGGACACGTAAGAGTTTAGGCTGCAATGCCAGAGGCATATCCCCGATTTCGTCGAGGAACAGTGTTCCCGTGTCAGCCATCTCGAAACGGCCAACCTTTTGCGTGACTGCTCCGGTGAAAGCGCCCTTCTCGTGCCCGAACAGTTCGCTTTCTAAGAGTTCAGAGGGAATGGCTGAGCAATTAAATTTCACGAAAGGGCGCCCGCACCGGCGGCTATTGTTGTGAAGGGCTCGTGCGATTAATTCCTTGCCCGTACCCGTCTCGCCAAGAACAAGCACAGTAGAATCGGTGGGTGCGACCGTGCGAACCAAATCCACAACATTCAAGAATGTTCGGCTGGTACCTACAATCCCTTCGAAGCCTCCGAGTCCCGACCTCTTCAAACTTAATTCAGTCCAATCCTCGCGACCGGCTAAATGCGTTCCTTTTATGTAATCCAAGCTCGGAGCGATGAAGTTTTGCGTTCCCATTTATCTCACACCCAATTTCTTTCGAACTCTCTCCGTCTTGTGCGATTCCTCCGTTTTCTTTCGACAACGTCGAGAGCAATCGTCCCCTCTCCATCAGAGAGGACACGCAACTTCATCTCTGAAACGAACTGGGGCTCGCGCGCGGAATAGAGCAGGCGAAATGTGCATTACGTCCGCCGAAAGGCGTGAGCGAGCGATGCGCATCGCCCATAGATGCAGCCGAACTGCCAAAAAAGAGAGATGTCAATCGGGCAGGAATATTCGATGCAAATTACTCCATTGCTGGAACTTCTTCAGGAAAGGTGAACGGGAGATCTCGAAGTCAATCCGACGGATTTGCGACGGATATTTGCCACTGGCGGGCTCTCGCCACAACGACCGTCGCGAGCGGGTGATTGTCCTTGCGGTCATCCAAACATTTGGTTGAGTCAGCGTAAAGATGAGTGCACTACAGTTTTCCATAGGCGTCTTCCTGTAGATTCCTCGGTTTGCTAGCTGATTTACAATGACTAGGGTCGTCGCAGAGCGAATGCCCGCCAACTTTCGTTTGGGCGTGTTTGTTCTGTAGCGAGTTAGTTGTCAGGCTTGAAACGAAGATGTGTGCAGGGAAACAATCGCGTTCGAGTCGCTGGTCTTCTTGGACAGCCTGTTTGAAGACTGTTGCCCTGCCGACACTATGGTGCCTTCCTGCCTGCGCTCTGGCTCAGGACCAGCGCGTCTCGCAGTATGCCCATCGTGCCGGGATGATGCCGGGCCGTTTCTTGCCGCGGCGAGGCAAGGCAATTACACAAATGACTTATGGGTGTATCTGGATTTGCGACGGATTTGTGTCGTTGGGCGATCCACGATCCAGTCAAAAAGAATTGAACAAGGCCTATGCTTATCGAGGGGGCGGCTGTCTTCGACGGATTATAGCAAGCCGTTGGGCCCGGATGAAATTCCCGTTGAGGTCATGATGCGGAACAAGATCTTAGTCGCAGCGCTCATCTGCCTAACTCTCAACAAGGCTCAAGCGCTCGATTCGACGAGGGCGATCACCCAGTATGCCCATACAGTGTGGCGCAACCGGGACGGGTATTTCGCCAGCGCGCCTTTCGCAATTGCACAGACGAAAGATGGCTACATCTGGATAGGCACCGCCACTGGCCTTCTGCGATTTGACGGAGTCCGCTTCGCTCCCTGGGATCCCCCCAAAGAGGGGCCCAGGTTGCCGTCGACTATCACTGTATTATTCGCTTCGAGAGACGGCAGCCTGTGGATAGGAACAGGGCGAGGGCTGGCTCGCTGGTACGACGGAAAGCTCACGGACTATTCTGATTCAGGGGGACGCGTCAACTCGATCGTGGAGGATCAGCAACGCCATGTGTGGATAGCCAGAAGTCGCGTTCAAGAAGGAAGTGGGCCCCTTTGTGAAGTGGCTGGCTCGAACCTGCGTTGCTACGGCAGAGCAGACGGTATCTCAGAGCGTTCGTTGACGTCGTTAACCATCGACTCGTCGGGGAGCTTCTGGCTAGGGGGCGAAGGAGCGCTGATTCGCTGGACACGTCGGTCTGCGCAGGTCTTTAATTCACTGGACAGTCATCGGAACTACTACACGCAAATTAGTGCTCTTGCAGCCAGCCGCGACGGAGACTTGTGGGTTGGATTCAGCGGAACAGGTCATGGGTTAGGCCTTGAGCGTTTTACAGGAGAAACGTGGCAGACCGTTACGATTGGGCACGTTCAGGGGGAGTCCTTCCAGACGGGTTCACTCTTTATCGACAGCACAAATAGCCTCTGGGTGGGGACTGACTCCAAGGGGATTTATCGCATCCACGGTGGCGCTTTGGAACACTTTGACACATCGGATGGCCTGTCCGGCGACGATGTCCAGGCCTTCTTCGAGGATACAGAGCATAACCTCTGGGTGGCGACAGCTACCGGAGTTGATTGTTTTCGAGATCTACCGGTTATTAGCTACGGCAAACGTGAAGGGCTCACTGCTGACCAGACCAATTCTGTATATGCCGCGGGGGACGGAACCGTCTGGGTTGGACTTGTCGGGGGCCTTGACTCGATTCGCTACGGCGTGGTCTCGCCCATCCGTGCAGGCAAGAAGTTGCCTGGCGCAGAAGTGACAGCAATGTTGGTAGATCACACGGGCCGTCTCTGGCTGGGAGTTGATGATGGGCTATACCTTTATCAACATGGACGCTTTGATCCTATTCTGGACAAAAAGGGCAAGCGCAGCGGTGTGGTAACACAGTTGGCAGAAGATGCCGATAGCAGTATTTGGGCAACGGCGCCGCGAGTGTTTCGTCGCTTATTGCACATTCGCGGAGACGTAATCACCGAAGAATTTTCAGAAGGCGCAGTTGGAGTTACATCGGATCCTCGCGGGGGAGTCTGGTTGAATCTCCAAAATACCATTGCTCATCGACAGAATGGTGTTGAGAAGTCCCTCAAAATACCGCCTGGGATTCACACCTACGATACCTCGGATATCGTTGCTGACCACCAAGGCGCTCTGTGGGCCTCGATAGCTCAGGGCATATTGCGTTTTGATGGAGACAATTGGCAGTTGCTTGGAGCCAACAACGGGCTGCCATGTCCTTCTCGTGGCAGCTTGATCTTCGACAGTCAGGGATCGCTTTGGTTGACTCAGAGTTGCGGTATCGTAAGGATCGATCGGAACGCTCTTCAAAATTGGATACAGCACCCCGAAGCTAAGGTATCCACCCTTGTGTTGGACAGGTTCGACGGGGTACAACTCGGAGGCACCTCTTTTCGGCCTTCAGCGTCTCTCGGAAGCGATGGACGGCTTTGGTTTGTAACGGAATATGAAGTTGAGATGCTCGACCCGGCGGATCTTCACACCAACACATACTCGCCGCCAGTGCATATCGAGCGACTGGTTGCTGATCACGAGGATGTGGCAATAACTCGTGCCACTCGCGTTCGTCCCCTCACACGGGATATCGAGATTGATTACACGGCGCTCAGTTTTGTCATGCCGCAGCGCGTCCGCTTTCGCTATAAGCTTGAGGGCCACGACAACGAATGGCAGGATGGCGGTACCCGCCGCTCGGCTTTCTATATGAACCTTCGGCCGGGAACTTACAAGTTCCTGGTTACCGCCTCTAATAATAGCGGCATATGGAATGATGAAGGCGCATCGCTCGCCTTTACGATCGCTCCGGCCTGGTACCAAACAAGTGCTTTCCGCATTTCGTGCCTGCTTGCCGGACTCTTCCTTTTGTGGGTCACTTACTATCTACGGATGAAACAGACCTCACGCTCCATTCGTGCGAGGTTCGATGAACGCATTGCCGAACGGACGCGCCTCTCGCGCGATCTGCACGATACCCTTTTGCAGACCCTGCAGGGCAGCAAATTGGTTGCCGATGAC
>Ga0126381_100003009_pt1 | contig 18347 bp, 14 predicted proteins | sample PanSoiMetPlot_28_FD_96465 | JGI IMG/M metagenome (GOLD analysis project Ga0126381, IMG submission 96465) | Tropical forest soil microbial communities from Panama - MetaG Plot_28 | ecosystem: Environmental > Terrestrial > Soil > Tropical forest > Bulk soil | place: Panama | collected 2016-02-17
ACTGGCGAATTGCTGACGTTGCGAATCCTGCACTGCATGGTATGCAAGGACGACGCAGGTTGGTCTCGGGACGCGGTTAAGAAGGCGGCCGATCAGGCGGCCAATGCGATCGGCTGCGGCTACAGCGAGGCTACCAAACAGATTAATGAGTCGCTTTAACATATAGATTGTCCTTGAAGTGAATCTCTTGGTTGGAGTTGAAGGTCAATCAACCGCCCTGTGCACGGGAAACCGCTATTCCGTTAGGACCGAGTGACGGGGTACTAGAGTAAGTCAGCAAAGTCCTAAGAATTCTTTTCCATTTAAGGGACGCCGTTTCCCGTTCTTTCTTCTTACCCGTTAGTGACAAGACCGCAAGGATAGTGATTCTCGCAGACGCATTGACGATGGAAACCATCCGAAACAGCCACGCATACAAGTACCCGTAATTTTTCTCACAGAATCGAAGCTCTGCTTTCTGCTTCATCATCGTCTGCCACTCAGAAGGGCTACTAGTGCCTGCGTAATGCACGATCTCGGCTTGTCCGATGTAATAGTTCTCCAGGCCGGCTACTTTAGCCTTATAGCAGAGGTCCAGATCTTCAGAATACATGAAGTAGTCTTCACTGAACATCCCGACGCCCGCGAACTCGTCTCGCGGAACCAGCATGCAAGCGCCAGAGATGGCCTGAACCGTAGCGGGCTGCGTGTCATTTGAGAAAAGCGGACCGATACCCCACAGACGGGGCCACCGCAAGCGTAAATACTCCGCTCGGAGAAAAACATCAGAGATTGTGGGAAACTTCATGATGCTGCTCGTTTGTACCGACAGATCGGCATTCAGCAGCTTACAGCCCACAATCCCGACATTCGTCAACGGCTTTACGCGTTCCAACAGGCTGTTGATGGCCGGCCCCAGCAACTTCGTATCCGGATTGAGAAATAAAATGTACTTTCCTGACGAGTGCTGAAACCCCAGATTGTTTGCACCTCCAAAACCGAGGTTAGCAACGCTCTTGATTAACTTAACAGCCGGGAATTCCCCCTGCAGGCTGTCGACCTCGCCCGTCGTAGAGGCGTTATCTACCACGATAATCTCGAAGGAGACGCCATGAGTATGTACATAAATGCTGCGTATGCACTCGTGGAGATAATCTAGCGAATTCCAGTTTACGCAGATGATTGATAACTCCATCGTTACTTGGCTCCGGATTGTATTATCAAGAACTTGCCCTCGGTAGGTCCCAGTCAGCGGTGTACCAAGCGCGATCACGGGGTGATCGAAGGCCCACAAGCGTGAATCCAAGAAGGATGGTTGGATATCAGAATCCCCGACTCTTCAGTATGCTTCGAGTTGGTGCCTTCTAAGAGGACAGCCTTCTTCTGATGTGCATTGGCCATCGCGATGCTGACCGCGAGCAAGCCGTACCAGGCGACGATGGTCTGATCAAAGTAGGAAATTCCAAAGAACGCCACGACGTTAGCAAAGATGCCGACGCTGAGCGACCACAGAAAAAGCGCCTGTTTTCTGCTAATCCCGGGAGTCTTCCGAGCTCTTCCCAGGAACTTGAAGCCATACACTATCACCATCAACAAAAGCACAAATGGCACAAGACCGGCCGCTTCGCCCACAGCGACGTACTGATTGCAAGTATCCCACATCCCCCAGCCCCAGTCTGCATTTGACCTGGTCCCAATGAGCCACCAGTCCCAGAAGTGCAGGATGAACTGGTTCACCAACTGATATCGGTGCTCGCCGGAAGATCCGCCGATAACATCCACGCGTGCAATGAGGTTCCACACCGGCGCCTTCATCACCATGTGCAGGCAGACCACCATGATCACGATGCCCCAACGGATGGCGCGCATCCACTGGCGCCAGGGGTACAATAAGAGACCAAGAATCCCTGCAGCCACAGCCATCAACGGCGTGCTCGAGCCCGAGGCAAGGGCGATCACGACGGAAGAAACCGTTCCTAAGATCGCGTACGTGCGAAATGCTCGACCTCTCCACCACAACCCGACAAATATAGGTAGCATGATCGCGCCAAACGTTCCGGCCAGGATGGGATGGCCAAAGCAGGCCAGGGCTCGAGACTGATCGTCGCGCTCTGCCACCGTCGCGTAAGAGGAAGCTCGGGCGCCACCGAGGAAGGCATAAGGATTGTGTCCGGTAATCTGTTCACAGGTCATAATCGCAGCAACCACTCCGGCAATGATGACGAAGGTCTTCTGGGCTAATTCAACGTCCCCTTCATTTCTGATCAGGAGCCTTAGCGCGATGTAGAGCCCGAGCAGCGTTATCAGATTCCCGATCTGGTAGATCAGAGCGCTCGCACTCGACCACAACAAAGTGCCGTTCATGGCGGAAATGAGCATGGACCCAACGAGGGCGATATCGATCTTGGTGATTCCACCGCTGAATGCGATTTCTTTGTTCTTTATTCTCGAGATTAGAGCTCGAACCAAACCGAAAGTCGCGATGACCCGTAATGCCGGGAAGTGAAGCGAACCAAGCATCAGAACCTGATCCGTTGGAATCAAGACAGCGGCCGACAGAAAGGCTGGCAGAGCCCTGCGGCGCGGGGCTACGCATATCATCCAACCTGCGATGAGCAGAGCGAGCCCAACGAATGGGCTAAGAATCGTTTCCGCGACGCCACCGCCGAAATAGAGGTTATCGGGTCGCATTCATTAATCGCGAGTTCCCCACGAATTTCTCCTGCAGGGAAAACCACCGATTACGGTCCATGACTTGACTATCCCGCCGAACCGCTCGGGAAGTACGGTCGCTCCCGGAAAAATGGCCTTGAGCTCATGGACGGTCATGAGTCGAACCTCCTCCACCAGCCTCCGAGCTTGTTCCGGGTCAGAGCAAGGTCCCCGCCAGCCGCACCTCCAGCGACGGATCATGGAAACTCTCAAGTCAGTCGGCATCCATTGCCAACCCGGGATATGGAAATGCGGCTCCATGGGAAACCAGAAGTTCGGCGTCTGGACCCAGTAGGCTCTTCCGATTCTTTGCGTCTCCGCGGCCATGCGACACTGGTTTTCGAAGGTAAACAGATGCTCGATGACCGAGTTGCTGAAAACAACATCGAAGCTAGCGTCGCCGAACTGGCTGAGGTTCATCGCGTCTCCGATGAGGGGCCGGATGTTTTCGTGCTGTTGCTCTTCGGGAAAGAGATTAAGGTTTGATATCTGAACATCGGCACGACCTGCCCAGCCGCAGTTTTCCCAGAACTCGTTCGTTCCTCCAACATCGAGAATTCGCACAGGTCTGGGCAGCGACGCAGTCAAACCCTCAAACCGTCGGAACCGTTTCAAGCGAAGTCGGTTGGCAAAGGAGCTCGGGTTCTCGCTGTCCGCGAGCCGTCGGAGCATTAAAGATGAGATTGCCATCACGAAAGGAATAGTGCGTTCAGAGGGCCTGGGAGCATGGCAATGCTACATTCTGCAAGCAAGCCACTAATTAAATCACTTCACAATCGCCGAGAGACCGGTGGGGGGCACCACAGTGGCAGTGTCCGAGCCTACACCGATGAGCGGGACATTGATCGGGCTACTCGGCGAAGGGGTGTTAGCGGTGATTTGCAGATTGTCGCTTTTGATTCCTTGAGACGTGGGAGTGAATGTCACAGTTATCGTGCAACTGCCTCCAGAAGTAAGCGTTGTGCCGCAGTTGTTAGAGGCAATGGCGTACTGTGTTCCTGTTTGCAATGCGATGGAAGTAATGTTCAAGCTGCCAGTGTTTGTGCTCTTGAGCGTGATGGTTTGGGCAGGCGAGGTCGAGTTAACTGCTGTAATGTCAAAGTCCAAACTGCTCGGTGCAGGCAACCCGCAAACCGTATTTCCGCCTTCATCAGTTGTACTGTTGACGTTCGGGTCATCCGGTGTCCAGTATTGCCCGTTCATGCCTGAAGTCGGATGCCAGCCTTCACCTTGGGGATCAGTCCATGTTGTACCTGGCCGAAATGCGATGGTGTTGCACGCCCAAACACTGGTTGCATCTATCGAGGATGGGTAAAGTTGACCGAAACTTGGCATGATGTCGGTGCCATAGACATTGCCGTAGAAAGCGGAATGCGTACAGTTTTTACTTCCCGGCGAACACCACGAGACAGCATACTGGTTGCCTGAAAGATAGTTCTGTTCAACGATTAGCTTATCGTACCCGCCGTTCCCCGCTTGAAAAGCAATGTCGTGGGTATTCCCGATGGTTGCGATGGTGTTTCCTACAATCGTGACGTTGCTCGGACCTGTGCCGCCATTCAAGTACCCGGGGCCATCTGTGTGGTAGTCGTTCGGGGAGGGACTGGGACAGGTGTCGTTAAGATAACAGGCATCGTGGAACCAGCTATTCGTAATAGTGATCTGGGCAGTGGTGCCACTAAAATCAATGGCATTACCAAATCCCCAAAACTCGCTATGATCTAGCCACATTGGGCCGCTCGGTTGATGGATACCGTACTGGTAGGGAGCACTAGCAGCGATGGAGTTCACATTAACAGTCTGTGATAATGAGTTCGTTCCTGCTCCAGCCGCGGGCCATATCAAACCGGGAGTCACCGTGTAGAGTGAAGCCAACGGAGTGAAGCTGCTGTAGAGAAATGCAACGTTAGTGCCATTCTGAATCACGTTGGCAAATTGAGTGTTATTGGACTGGAATCTGCACCCAATGAAAACGAGGTTCGAGCCAGTAATCGAGGAGCCACTGGGAAAATCCACTTGGGAGAAAATCGCGAAATTTACGCTCACATCTCCCGCCACGCATTTGGAATAGATCTTGTAAGCACCGGATACTCCGCTACTCAGGGCTCCGCACGAAGTCGTACCCAGAATTCCGTCGCCGTAAGCGGTGTACCCGACTGGATTGCCGCTTTGCCCCGGCCAGGGGCTTTGAGCAGGCATTGTTTGGCATAGCGCAAGCGCGAAACTCCAGATCATGAGAAGCCGGTTGGCACGGGGGAATAGGCGGCTCATTGGACTCCCTAATTGATAATCAGAGGCCTGCTTCAGATAGGCTCAGTGACAGGGTATCCAGACCCGCCCCTCAGTGCAAGTCACCAGAAGGACCTGAACCAACGACCTACCCCGGCAAGAATTCGTAACTCCAGGCTTGTGCCCTAGGTCTCGTTCATCCTGCGTGAGACCGCTCTAGGGGCTCCGCTGCATTGGAAGTGCGCGCCTAAATCCTTCATGGCAACTCGTCTCGAGTAAGTCCCCGTCCGTTTTATTGGGCTTCTGTCAGGTCCCGACTCGTTCGGCCCGGCACCTATAAACTGTGGAAGAGTCAAGGCTCGGCTTCGATGCTGTTTGTTTCTTCCGGACTGCGGCCACTAGAATGTGCACGATGCGGGCTGCTGCCAGCCCGTCCCACTTTTCTGGCAACAAAACTGCTCTGTCGGCATTCAACTGCATTCGCACAGCTCTCTGAATACGATCTTTGCTCGTCCCTGCTATGTGATTGCTACCGTGCGTAACGGTTACGGGTCGTTCGGTATTCTCCCGAACAGTGATGCACGGAACTCCGAGGCAAGTGGTCTCCTCCTGGATCCCTCCTGAGTCGGTGACTACAAGGCGAGCGTTCTTCATCAGGCACAAGAAATCGAGATATCCCAAAGGATCGACCAGATGGATACCTCGCAGGGAACGCTCCAATTGGAACTCAGAAATTCGCTTGCGGGTCCTGGGGTGAACCGGAAAGACAATTGGATAGAGATTCGACAATTCTTCCAAACCTTCGAGAATGCTCACAAATGTTTCCCGGTGATCTACATTCGATGGACGATGTAATGTTAGGAGCGCGTAATTAGACGCTGCGTGGGATGGAGCCTGCCCGTTGTTTTGAGTCTTCAGGCCGAGCGACTCCAAGATCCTCGACTCATCAGCCCGCGCCTTTGATGCGAGGAGCGAGTCGATCATAGTGTTGCCAACAAAATGAATCTGTCGTGAACCCACACCCTCGCACTGCAGATTCTCCATTCCGCTCTGTTCCGTCACAAACAACAGGTCGGAGACGTGATCGGTGACTATTCGGTTGATCTCTTCCGGCATGGTCTTGTCGAAGGAACGCAGTCCTGCCTCGACGTGAGCCACGAGGGGACGGGTTCCATTGGCGTCAAAGGAGATTTTGGACGCCACTAGTGCGCACGCCAGCGTCGAATTCACGTCCCCCACCACTACCATTGCGTCAGGTTTCTCGCACAAAAGCACTTCTTCAAATCGGCGCATTACTTCCGCAGTCTGTGCGGCATGCGAACCCGATCCTACTCCAAGATGAACGTCGGGTCGGGGCAACCGCAGATCTGCAAAGAATGAATCGGACATAGCCTCGTCGTAGTGCTGGCCGGTATGCACCAGTACAAGGTGCACTTTTTCGCTCGGCTCCGGCAGCGTCTCAACCGCGAGTCTGCGATTATGTTCCTGCATGGCCGCAATGATTGGGCCTGCCTTCATGAAATTCGGGCGGGCGCCTACAACCAGCAATATCTTCACTGCGCCTCCGTTGTCGCCTGGTCTATGGCGGCTGAAGACGACTCGTTCGCACCACGCCCTGCGAATGCATACAGCAGCCATCCAAGCTCATAGGGACGACATTCAAATAAAACCCTGAGGGCCTCACCAGATTCGGTGGCCGTACCGCTACCTCGCGACAAGGCCGCATTAAGATACCTCTTAAGCCGAGTGGAAGATCGGTGAATGCAACGCCATACCAGGTGTCCGCGGGCGTTCTCCATATTGAATTGAAGCTCGTTGTCACCGTTGATCCATTTCAAGCCGCCAAAAATCCACGGACCGAAGTCTTCGCCGGCCAGATCCCCAAGGGCAAATAGCGTCATAGGCGCCATCGCATGTTGATGAACCGAAAAAACGGGGTAGCCGTCGATCACATGTCCGGTCGATGAGTCATAGTGCCACCACCATTGCCCCTTGTCCCCCTGCGCCTCGCAGATCGCACGCCCACATTCCAAAGCCCTCGCTTCTGCCTCCCGATTGCCGTATACCTTTGCAAACTGCACCATCGCGTAGATCGGATAGACCTGATCGGCGAAACTGCCGATCCAACCTCGGGTTCTTCCAGCCAGGCTCCCAGTGCGAGCCGCATGTCCGAAAATGCCCTGTTTCCCTTGATTGTTTCTTAATCTCTCGTAAACCTCCACCGCCAGGCGCTTCAATCCGGCCTGTTCTTTCGGGCACGCAGCAGCCCAGTAGCACAAACCCGTCAGGAACCACGCGAGTTCCATGGTCTGGCCGCGCTGCGCATCCGGATACTGCTGCAGCGCATTCTTAAGGCCGAGCCTGTCATCGATGCAATGTAACTGCTCCGGAGCAACTTGTGCACAAAGCCACACCAGCAGTCCCAGATCTCCGACATTGTCTACCCACTCGGTTTTCCGCGCCAAGCCTTCCAGCACTGGCATGAGAACGATTGGAGAACGGCCTCCGCTTTCCTCCAATCGGTGGAGTCCGAGCAATGTGATCACCGAATAGCGGGCGGACTGCCCCTCCTGGATCAAACCATTCGTGGCCTCCTTCAGCTTAAAGCAGAACAAGCGCGAACGCTCATCGAACATAGTGCCCAATCCGGCAGTCGCGAGTCTGAGAAGTCTCCTAATGGTCGGATTTTCGCTCTTGCTAACAATCTCTGTGTTTCGGTCCTGAACTGCCGAGCTTAACCCGGCATTCGCCGACATCTGTTGTATCTGAACCATCCTTGCTCCTCCGGCAACGCTAACCGATATGTCTGTAGAACAAAGAACCCACGCCCCTCAGAACGCGCGGACTGAGTTTGCTCATCAACGGGCCTAGCACTTGCATCCTGCGTGTCCCCAATACATCAAAAACATGCTTAACTTCGCCTGACGGCGAATATCGCGAATAGAACAACCGGCTTTCGTCGGCTCCAAATCGTCTCTTGAATGTAATCAATCCACCTTGCATAGGGTGGGACCGCCCTAAGTCGAATGTTTGCAGGCCACTATTTTTGGCCGTCATGATGCGGCGCCAGAACAAATACTGCATTGGTCCAAGATGTCTGAACTCGTAGTCCATGGCTCCGTATTTGTACGTAAGCGTTAGCTTGTGCTGCAAAGTCAGCATGCCAGCAACTGGCCGATTGCGCGCGGATACAACACAGACGGTCAAATGATCACCGAAGCAACACAGTAAATTCAGAAACCACTTGTATGGCTGCGGTGGAAGCCTCTGACGGCGTCGTGTAAGGACTACGAGATCGTAAAACGTTTTCAGCAGCGACTCTGTTGACCCTTCTTCGTACACAAGGGCTTCCCGTTCGGCCTTGCGAATCTTCCGCTGAACAGAGCCTTTGTGCAGATTTCCAAACAACGTGTCCAGATCAGTGTCTAAGTCAATCGTGTGTAATGCATACGGTGTCGTGGCACAGGAGAGGCTCGGATCCATTTGAAAGGGCCGGACTAAGCGAAGCTCCACATACTTCCATCTTTTTTCCCTACATTCGGTTTCTATGGCGCTCATGAACCCACTGTCATCGCCCCGTTCCAAAAGCGGCTCGCAATGATCTGAGAACGGCAACGAAACTAGCCGACGTCCTGTGATCCAGCTGTCAACCTCACAGAACACGACCGCGGCGCTCAGTACTGACTCCGCTGACGAAGTCGTTAAGGCTAGCGGTCGATATCCATAAGTCAAATTCAGAGCCTGCAACCACGGTCGCGAGTGAAACACAGAGGAATGAGGGTGCCGGTGCACTAATTCATCCCATCTGGGATCTTCAAGAGGCCGAATGTGACGAACTACGCCAGCGTCTTTGCCTAAATTATCGGTCACCGACACTTCCAAAACGCCGTTCGTCATCTTGCCTCGTGAGGACAAAAACCGTTCGCAGTCATAAACACTCTGCATCTGACAGCTGTCAATGGCTCTACTATCTTCGAGCGTCTCGAGCGGGTCAGCCGACTCTCCTGTCTGCATAGGCCCTGGCACGGCTGTCCGCTACCGCGTCACTACTGGAACTGTTTCTTTGTGTGATTTTAAGGATCTCGCTAACAATCGTATGGAGCACTGGTCGGGTCAGCGACTCTGGACTGGCAGGCCTATCCCACTTGGCTAAAGCAATTTCCTCTAACTCGGCGATACTCTGAATCAGCTTAAGGCGACCCTCCGTTGCCAGCTGTTTATCCACCGCTCCGATCTTGCCGCGAAAAATACTGTAGACCGGCACCCCGATGGCGGCGGCTTCTCGATTCATCGTGCCGCCGGCGCTGATGACCAAATCAGAGAACCACATGGCATTCAGTCCATCCACCGGCCCTTCCGGAACTATCATTCGCCCTGCGGAAATCAGCGGCGCATACTCTCTTTCCAACCGCTGAGCTTGCTTTACATTTCGCGGAAGCATGAGTATTCGAACCTTTTCTTTCATCTCAAGATAGTTCATAGTCCCGTGAAATAGTCGCTCTGTCTCCTCTGTGTGATAGTGGGAGTCCTGGGCGGGCGGCCGAACGGTTACGTTGATACGACTGTCATCAAGTCCTAACTCATTCACAATCGAGGGGTCTGGCTTGAAACGAGGTACATAAACGTCTTCTTTGAGACCCGAGTACTTGAGAACTCTCTCGCTCCTGCGACTCATTAGTTGACTATCGATGGTTTCTGGAACCATTATCCAATCAGGTTCAATGAAACCGGTCTTAGTGCTGTATTCGTAGTCATGCATCATTAAGGTTGGTATCCGGAAAAGCTTGCATGCAAGCACCTGCGCGCGCGACCCATGTGAGACCGCCATGTGAGGACGCCTCGTCAGCACGGTCGGCACCAACTCGAGAGCGCGAACACAGTTATAGAGCGCCTTCGCCAGTTTACTTTTGCCGTGATGGCCGCCAATAACCTTGCACCGCAGCTGGAAAAACTCTAAAAGTTCACATGTCTGGTACATATCTCGAGCGGTCAGGACCAGCTGAACTCCTTGTGCTCGCAGTTCTTCAATGATTGGCAGAAAAAAAGGAACGTGAGGAGAATTTTCGATATCGATCCAGATTACTGTGTGTTTCATAGTTATAACACCCCCTCGCCACGATCACCGGGCACTGGTGGAAGAGTTGTCGCAGATCTTACCTAAGGGATGTGATCGCTTTTCATCTTAGGTGTGGATGGCATTTTGCTCCTTGGCAATGACAAGCCGGTGTCGACATTCGCGACTCCTGGTAGCGTCGACATTCTGGAAGGCAAAACCGATTAGCGTGACAAATCGGGAGAGTTAGGGATGGATCAACAGGCGAAGCGGGGAGGAGTGCGGTATGGACGACCTCTCGCAGTCAGCAAGAGAAACCCCATCTCAATATGCCCCATTGCCGATAAAGACTGCATGCGGTGTCTGCAAGAGAATCTGGAGATCCAACCAGAGTGAGCACCTTCGGGCATACTCAAGATCTAGCCGAACCATTTCATCAAAAGTTACTTGGCTTCTGCCCCTTACTTGCCAGAGCCCTGTAATCCCGGGCTTAGCTTCCAAGACACGTCGTCGGTGCCAGGGCTCGTATGCCTCAACTTCATAGCCGATGGGTGGACGAGGTCCCACTAACGACATTTCGCCTCTTAGAACATTTATGAACTGTGGAAGCTCGTCGAGGCTCGTTCTGCGCAAGAATCGTCCCACTGCAGTGACTCGTGGGTCGTTTGGCAGCTTGTAGGATCCGCCGCCTCTGTCATTTGTGCGATGCCGTTCTTCCTGGCCAGTGCGAAATCTTTGGAACCATTCCTTGTGCAGATTCGCATCGTTATTCACGTACATCGACCTGAATTTGAGAAACGTGAACTCAACCCCATGTCGCCCAACCCGTTTCTGACGATACAATACCGGACCCCGAGATCCCATTTTTATAGCAATCGCGATCATCAAAAATACGGGACTAAAGGCGATGAGTCCTAAGGCACTTCCTACTATATCAATACCCCTCTTCACTACTCTAAACAACCGCCGTGAGTCGTCACGCTTGGACAAGTCCGGATAGAGAGTCGGGTCGCTTGGACGATGCTGAATATCGAGCTCCCACTCTTCCGGAAAAACGTGAAAGGAGATCCAGACGCGGTTGAGTTGTGCGGGGCTTAAAGACCTTCCCAAGACAGTAGTGATCCGGCTCATCATTGTTGCCATTACTGCACTTCGATCTTCAAGAACAATCTCGGTGAACAAGATACCGATGATGCAGTCGTTTTTGTACCAGCCGATCACGTCCGTAATGCGTGTTGCGAATGAGAGAGCCGCAATGATGGCGCCCATCGCCTTGCCGTTGTTTGTCGAGGGCAGAGGGTGCCCAAGATCGACCAGTGTGAGCAGAAAAGGCTTTCGCGAGCGTTCACTTCGCTTACGTTCGAGCGCCAACATGCGCTGAAAAGATTCAGCGTCCAAAACAACCCGATCATCGGTTGTATCGGGTGATGGAATTACCTGTGTACTAATGCCGTTAGTAGCGCGCCTCGAATCCACAAGTCACTCTCCTGGTTTTTGGTGATCGCATGAAGTGTTGGTCGCTGTCGCTCGGTGGCCGTAAGGGGACTTTAACTTCGATTGGGTCTAGAAGGGACTAGAAGCGATTTCGACTTCGGTGATGCAGTCGATCACGTAATCCTGTTCTTCCTCGGTCATGCTGTGGAACAAGGGAAGAACGATCGTCTTATCGGTTATGTCATTTGTCTGGGGCAATTCGCTATCCCATCGCGAGTCGCGATAGGGGTTCTCGCGATGAATCGCCATGATGCCCCGCCGTGTGGAGATGCCGCGGTCTAGCAACCCCTGCATGAGTTGGTCGCGACTGACAGGAGCACTTTCTTTCACCCGGACCATATACGACTGAAAGTTGTGACGATAGTCGTCAGCTACCGTAGGAGTAATGAGCCACTCGATTTGAGACAAGTGTTCCGTATAGCGTGATGCCAGGTACCGTCGGTGCGCGAGCATGTCGGGGAGGCGTTGCAATTGCACCAATCCTATCGCTGCCTGCAAGTCTGTCATCCGGTAGTTGTACCCGACTTCGCCGTAGGTCTCTGTGAGAACCTTGCTTGAATTGTGGCGAGTCAGATCGGAAACTGTCATCGCGTGCTGCCGAAGTTGTCGGAGCCGGGCAGCCAATTCTTCACTCGCAGTGGTAACCATGCCACCTTCCCCGGTTGTCAGGATCTTGCGAGGATGGAAGCTGAAACAAGCCATGAGCGAATGCGGCAGTCCAATGCGCTGGCTTTTATACTCAGAGCCTATTGCACAGGCTGCATCCTCGACCACTACCAAGCCACGCCGGGTGGCGACTTCCAACATTTCATCCATCGCGGCAGGCAGGCCGACCTGATGAACGACAAGGATGACCCGGGTGCGCGGTGTAATCGCCCGCTCAATGTAAGCCGGATCTATGTTGTAGGTGGCTCGATCAATATCCACGAAGACCGGAACCGCCCCGGCATAGCGAATCGAATTAGCGGTAGCAATAAATGACAGGCTGGGGCAAAGTACTTCGTCGTTGGGTTGCACGCCGGCCGCGATGAGAGCTAAGTGCAGAGCAGTTGTACAGGAGGAGACAGCGACGGCCTGAGCCGCGCCGACGTATTCTGCAAACCGCGTTTCGAACTCTGCAACGCGCGCACCTTGCGCCAACCAGCCGCTGCGCAGCACTTCGATCACGGCCTTTTCCTCTGCTGCCCCTATCGAGGGGCGGGCAACCGGGATGGTTTTCACTGGTGTGAACGCGCTCATAGCGCCCCCACAGTAACCGGATCAGCTTTGATGACCTGCTTCCAGCGAATCAGTTCACGCAGTCCATCTTCGAGTGCAACCTGGCTTGTGAAGCCCAGCATCTTCTGGGCTTTCTCGACCGCAGCCCTGCGGGCCTGAACGTTCCCCACCTTGCGAGCTTCACGATACTCCGGCTTCAGCGATGAATTACTCAGTTTTAGCATCAAATCGCATAACTCCCTCAGGCTGGTCTGCACGCCGGTGCCGACATTGAATACTTCGTCCGTTGCATCGCTCTCGATTGCGAGCAGATTGGCCATTGCAACGTCACCAACATAAACGAAGTCCATTGACTGTTCGCCTGTTCCGAAAATCAACGGTGGTTGGCTCGCCTCGATCGCATCGAGCCAGCGAATCATCACTTCGGTGTAGACGCCGACCGTGTCCATGCGCGGACCGTAGACGTTGAAATAGCGGAACGCAGCGTAATCCATTCCGGATGACGTGTAATACGCACGCAGCAACTGTTCGGTGGCAATCTTCCCCGCCCCGTAGATAGTGCGGTTGTTGAAAGGATGCGCTTCATCAATGGGCAGGTAGGAAGGCTCGCCATAGACCGACGCCGAGGAAGCCGCAACGATCTTCTTAATGCCGTGGCGCACCGACGCCTCCAGAACGTTGATCATTCCCCCGATCAGCACGTCGACGGCGTCGCGAGGAATATCGGCGCATTGCGTAATTCGCAATGCAGCTTCATGAAAAACATAATCAACACCGTCTCAGCAGCGGTCTACCAGTGCGGCATCGCGAATGTCGCCTGCGATGACTTTGGCGCGTCCCGTTTCGATCGCGGAAGAGACATTGTTCCAAGTACCACGAACAAAGTTGTCAAGGATGCGAACTTCCGACGCGCCTGCATCGAGAAGCTGGTCAACAATAGTGCTTCCAACAAATCCGGCGCCGCCTGTAACCAGAAAGCGCGCTCCTGAAATGCGATTCATCTTGCCTCCACAATTGGTTTTTGCGTGTCGTTTTCTATCCCCGGTTGCGGAAACGAAGGACCTTAGCCGGGACGCCTGCGACGATCGCGTATTCCGGAATGTCGTGCGTTACTACGGAACCTGCCCCGACAATCGAATGCGCGCCGACTCGGACGCCCGGCAGAAGACTAGCGTTCATCCCGATATCGGCGCCGAAACCCACGCGCAGGGGTTGAATCACCAATCCAGTTGCGATAATCGGCACATCAATCGGATCGCCAGTGTGAGTCGAACCCAAGACCTTCGCGCCTGGCCCCCAGCCAACGTAGTCCTCAAGAATAATGTCGCGCGCATCGAAATAAGCGTGCGGACCGATCCAGACGTGATTACCGATTTTGCAGGTGCCATCGTAACGTCCCTGGATCATCGTCTGAGCACCGATAAACACCGAGTCGCCGAACTGCATCGTCTCCGGATGTTTAAATACCACGCTGGGACTAACCTGAAGATCATCACCGACCGACTTGCAAAGCGCTCGCATCGTAACCCGGCGCATCATGCTGTCGAACACGCTCTCGCCTGACCGATATTGGGAGAACAGCTCCAGCAGCTCTTCTCTGCTGCGAGTAGACTTGAGCCATGCTGCGAACTCGCGCTCCCAAGCGGGATCAGGACAGGTTTCGCGGCGACCAAAGGTTGCGGCGACCTGGCGGACTGCCAGGTCGCAATCGTTAGCGGATGGCGAGTTGGGCATTGCAATGCTCCAGAATGACCGAGGCTACGTGTTGGAGTTGCTGTTCGGTGATACCCGGGTGCATCGGAAGCGAGAGAGTGTGTTCGCTCAGGCGCTCCGAAACGGGGAACTCACCCTTTTTGTATCCGAGGTTCGCGTAGGCTTCCTGCAGATGCAGCGGCACTGGATAGTGCAGTCCCGTTTCAATGCCGGCTGCATTCAATTGCTGGCGCAGTCCGTCGCGGTCGTCTGACTGAATGATGTAGAGGTGATACACGTGCTGGCCATACGCCATTTCACCCGGCAACTTCAAGCCTGAATCAGCAAGCAGCTCGTTGTACCGTTTTGCTGCCGCCCTTCTGCGCCCATTCCAGGAATCGAGATGGCGCAATTTGACCGAAAGAAAACCTCCCTGCAGACCCTCGAGCCGGAAGTTGTATCCCGGCACGCGGTGCTCATACTTGCGACCCGATCCATGGTCACGCAACATTCTTAAATGCTGCGCCAGTTCAGCATCGTTGGTTACGACGGCGCCGCCCTCGCCCAGGCAGCCGAGATTTTTGCCGGGATAGAAACTGAAGCAGCCGGCAATGCCGATGCTACCCGCCTTATTCCCTTTGTAAGTGGCGCCGTGAGCCTGGCAAGCGTCTTCTACAAGGTGAATATTATGGCGTTTCGCAATCTCCTGCAGAGGGTACAGATCGGCCGTCTGTCCATAGAGGTGCACGGGCAACAGCGCTGCCGTACGGGACGTAATAACAGCTTCGAGCTGCGCCGGATCCATGTTGTAAGAAATCGGATCGACGTCTACGAATACTGGACGCCCTCCGACAGCAGTGATTGCCTCCGCCGTTGCAATGAAACTGTTCGGCACTGTAATTACTTCATCCCCGGGACCGACGCCAAGTCCCAGGAGAACGATCTGCAATGCTGCCGTACCAGAATTGACCGCGACGCACTCGGTTGATCCCATATAAGAGGCAAAGTCGCGTTCAAACCTCTGGATTTCTGGCCCCAGGATGAAAGACGACTTCTGTAATACGCGCTGAAATACTTCAACTAACTCGGCCTCGATTTCCTGGTGCTGCTGATATAAATCAACAAAAGGGACCTTCATCATTGCGCTACCACCTTTCGCATCATTCGTGCTGGATTCCCGGCAACCACTGCATTTGCCGGAACATCGTGAGTAACCACACTGCCGGCGCCGATTATCGCGTTCTCGCCAATCGTGATGCCGCACAGAATTGTTGAGCTGGTGCCGATCGAAGCTCCCCGTTTTACGATCGTCTTGATAACCGACCAATCCGCTTGGGTCTGAGGAGTTCCGTTTTCACTTGTTGCCCGAGGATACTTATCGTTAATGAACGAGACGTTGTGACCCACAAAAACGTCGTCTTCGATCGTCACGCCTTCGCAGATGAAGGTATGGCTAGACACCTTTACGTTCTTGCCGATATGCGCGTTCTTTTGAATTTCTACAAATGCCCCGACCCGGCTGTTATCGCCAATGGAGCATCCGTAGAGATTCACGAACGCGTGAATCGCGACGTTCTGTCCCAGCTTCACGTCCGCAGCTATTCTGCAATAATCACCCATGTGATTCGGCTCCTGGTGTTCAACAGCATTAGCTAGGGAAGTGAGATAACAGTTATGTTGTCGAAGGTAATGGGTTGATTTGAAACATCTAGCGCGACGGCACCCTGCGAGTAATTCGCGTCTGTTGCGGTTATCATCAGGACATTGTCGTAGAAGGCCTGAATGGTCGTTCCCTGCAGGACCAGACGCAGGTTGTGCCAGTTCGTGTCGATGTTGATTTGCGTTGCCTGGCCGAGGAGTGAGAGATCAGCATCGATATCCCACTGTCCAATGCGGAACAGTTTCAGCGTTTTCTCTGCCGGATAGACCCATATTCCGTAGCTAGAGCCTGTGGATGTATTGACTCTTCCGCGCAGCCCGCCCGGATAGTCATTTAATGAAGCTAACTGGAAATCAGTGGCCACAGTGTAGTCGGTCCATGATGGGTTGCCAGAATAGGACTGTGTGTGTCCTCCGCCATTGTAGGTATACGTCCCGTTGACGAATGACCAACCGGATGCAAACCCAAGGGGAGAAATGGACCAGTTGGTGTCAGGCAGACTGGCGAAGTTATCGCTGAATAGCAGCGATCCAACCTGCATGGAAACCGGTACAGTTAATGAGTTGTTGCTGGCGTCGTTTGAAGAAATGGTGATCGTGTCAGTGAAGGTGCCGGTTCCAGTGCTTACAGTCGAAGGACTTACTGTGATCGTCGCAGGTGCAGTGCCAGACGTTGCACTGAGGCCGAGCCAGCTTGTCGTATCACTAGCTGTCCAGCTTAGCGAGCCAGTGCCGGCATTCGCGACCTGAATTGTTTGCGGATTTGGATTCAGGCCGACTGCCCCGAAGAACGTCATCGATGATGGGTTCACCGAGAGAATTGCACTCTTTACAGCCATTGTGACAGGAATGCTGATAGGTGAGTTGGAAGCTCCCGGTGCTGAGACAGTCACCGAACTGGAATACGTGCCTACTGACATTCCGGATGAATTCACAGCGATGCTTAAGGTGCCCGGCGTCAAGGAATTAGAGGCAGTCACCGTGATCCAGGAAGCGTTGGCCGATGCCGCCCAAGTTGTGCTGGCGCCTGCCGCGGTGACGTTGACCGACTGCGGTGGAGGCACGGTGGCTGTTCCCGCGTTAAATATCAAGCTGGATGGATTGAAGGGATCCAGGGCGACCTGGCCCTGGACTGCTGAAACCTGGATGTTGGAATACGAGATCGGTTGGTTGTCAGCGTCCAGGCATACGAATCCGTTCGCGTACGTGCTGTCGTTTGCGCTCATCAGGAACAAGCCGTCCCAATAGATTGAGATCGTGCTCCCCTGGAACCTCATCTGCAGGTCGTGCTTATTCGTATCGACGCTCAACGCGGCGGCCCCTAACTCTGTCACACCCGAACCGTCGATACTCCACTGTGGCACTTTATACAGGATGACTTGTCCGATCGCTGGATAGAGCCATAATGCATATCCAGCTCCAGTCGAGGGGTTAACTCGCCCACGCACACCGCCAGGCCAATCAGAAAGATCGGAGAGCTGGATATTGGAGTCAAAGGTGTAATCAGTCCATGCGCTGTTTCCAGCACACGACTGACTTAAACCGAGACCACTGTACGAGTACACCCCGTTCGATACGCTCCATCCACTACCCAATCCCATCGGAGAAATGATCCATCCCGTTCCGAGATTCGTAAACGTTTCGGTCATGTCAGAAGAGAGGACCTCAAGGCCGACCGTCACGGTCTGTGGAGAATTGGCGACTCCGGACGATGAGACTGTTAGGTGGCCCGTATAGCTTCCCGTTGCAAGCCCCGCGGCATTTGCGGTGATGTTTATGCTCTGTGGAGTCGAACCACTCGTCGCGGATGGAATTAGCCACCCCGCATCGCTAGATGCAGTCCAAGAGATATTTCCGAATCCACTGTTAGTTATGGAAACAGATTGCGCTGGAGAGGTCTGTCCAGCCAACGTGGTCAAAGTCAGATTGGTAGGTGAGACCGCCAAAACTGGCGGAGCCGCAACAACTGACAGACTCGCGTTGATTGTCTGTGTCGTATTCGTCGCCCCGAACGAGGTCACAGTAATGGCGCCAGCATAGTTGCCCGGGCTCAGTGTCGATGACACAACTGAGACCTGCAGGGTCGCAGCAGTGTTGCCGGCACCGGGTGTTACGTTTAACCAGGACGCATTCGAGCTCGCCGTCCATGCCAACGTCCCCCGGTTGCCACTTAATGAAACTGATTGTGACGGGGGATTCGCACCCTGGTAGTTCGCCGAGAAAGAGAGGGAACTGCTGCCGGTCGTGATCGAGCCAGTATTCTGATTTGACGAGGTTACAACTACATTGCCGAACGTAATAGTCTGATTCT
>Ga0126381_100003010_pt1 | contig 18337 bp, 11 predicted proteins | sample PanSoiMetPlot_28_FD_96465 | JGI IMG/M metagenome (GOLD analysis project Ga0126381, IMG submission 96465) | Tropical forest soil microbial communities from Panama - MetaG Plot_28 | ecosystem: Environmental > Terrestrial > Soil > Tropical forest > Bulk soil | place: Panama | collected 2016-02-17
CACCTTCCACTCTCCGTTCGAACGCTGCATACTGCGGCACAAAACAAGTCCTGCAAGCGCGCCCATCGCCAGTGCAGCCAACTGTGCCGTCGCACTCCGGAGTGAGAGCGCTATCGCAGCCGCAAAAGCAGCAATCAACAGTCGACGCAGGTCGGGAGTCAGCCTTCGCCCCATTCCCCACACCGCCTGCGCGACCACAGCAACCGCCGCGAGTTGCAACCCATGCAGGACGCCGCTCCCAAATCTCCCGGTAAGAAACCGATGCCCATACGCGAACCCGAACATCAGCACAGCCGAAGGCAGCGTAAATCCCGCCCATGCCGCAATCGCTCCCCGCAGACCGCCCTCCGTCAGTCCGATCGTGAACCCCACCTGGCTACTCGCCGGACCGGGCAACGACTGACACAACGCGACGATCTCCGCGAAGGTATCGTCCGTCATCCAACGAAGACGCGACACGAACTCCTCGCGGAAGTATCCAAGATGCGCCACCGGGCCGCCGAACGAAGTGCATCCGAGACGCAGAAACCGCAGAAAGATCATCCACGCTGAAACTCGCCTTATCTCTCGCATGATCTACACAAGAGATTACTGGCCGCGGGAAACGCTCGCCGCGGAAAACGACATTGCATCTATCCTTTTCCTATGAGCCTCGCCGAAGACATCGAACTGATCAAACGCCAGGAGACCGAACTTCAACTTCCCTTCTTCGACCACAACACAGCATGGACGCTCGGCACCATGCTGCGCAATCTCGCCGTCTCGCGCGGTCACACCATGGTCATCGACATTCGCCGCTTCGGCCAACCAGACCAGCAGCTCTTCTTCACCGCGCTCCCCGGAACGACGCCCGACAACGCCCGCTGGGTGCAGCGCAAGATCAACGTCGTCGCCCGCTTCCACAAAAGCTCGTACCACGTCGGCCGCTACCTCGAGCAGGTCGGCAAAAGCTTCGGCGACCGTTACAACCTCCCCGAGGCGGACTACGCCACGCACGGCGGCAGCTTCCCGCTCCACGTAACCGGAGCCGGCATCATCGGTGCCATCACCGTCTCCGGCCTGCCCCAGCGCGACGACCACAACCTCGTCGTCGAGGCCCTATGCCTGCATCTAAAGCGCGACCCCGCAACGTTACGCCTTCCTGAGCCCTCATAAGCTGAGACCGAAGGCTCGGTTGTGATACGGTTCGGCAATGCGTCTTTTTTCGACTCTGCTTCTCGCCTCGCTGCTCGTGTATTCCTCCTCGGCCCAATCACCGGCTCCGGTCTCGCCTGAGACTCGCGCCGCTGTACGCCAGCTCATCGGCGACATCATGGTCAATGGCAAGGCCTACGACTACGATCGTCAGCTCACCGACACCATCGGCCCACGCCTCACCGGCTCGGACAACTACGTCCACGCCGTCTCCTGGGCAACCGAACAGTTCAAGACTCTCGGCCTCAGCAACGTCCACACCGAGCCCTTCACAATCCCCGCAACATGGGAGCCCGAAGTACCAGCCACAGGACAAATCGTAGAGCCACGCCTGCAAACTCTCCACATCTATTCGCTTGGCTGGAGCCCGTCTACACCTGACTCAGGGGTCCGAGGCTCCATCGCCTATCTGAAGCACCTCACTGTCGAAGAGATCGACGCCGAGAAGGACAAGCTCAGCGGCAAGGTCGTTCTCGTCGACACGGAAAGCTTGGGACCCGAGCCCAGGTTTAGTCAGATCCTCCAAGGGATCAACCATCTCAAGGAGGTTCATCCGCTCGCATTGCTACTCGTCGGCGGACCCAACGGCGCCGAATCGGCCACCGCACTCACCTTTGACGGAAACCTCTCACCCTATCCGACCGCGCAGGTCGGCCTCGAAGACGAACTGCTGATCAAGCGCCTGCTTGAGAAGGGCCCGGTCACCGTGCAGTTTACCTACAAGAACCGCATCCGCAGGAATGTCGAGGTCTCAAACGTCATCGCCGAGATCCCCGGAAGTGAGAAGCCCAACGAAGTCGTCATCGTCGCCGGCCATCTTGACTCCTGGCACCCCGCCACCGGCGCGCAGGACAACGGCACCGGCGCATCGACGGTGATCGAGGTCGCGCGCGCAGTAAAGTCGCTCAACCGCCCACCCCGCCGCACCATGCGCTTCATTCTCTTCGGAGGTGAAGAACAGGGACTCCTCGGCTCAACCGCTTATGTCAGACATCACAAGGATGAGATGTCCTCGATCGATGCCGTCATCATCTCTGACACAGGAGCGCAACGAGCCAAGGGCTGGTACGTGATGGGCAGAAACGACGAGCAAAATACCATTGCCGACATCGAACCACTCCTCACCGGTCTCGGCTCCGATCAGACCACGTCCTCAGTCGAGTTCCTCTTCCAGACCGACCACATCAGCTTCGATCTTCTTGGCGTCCCCACGCTCGTCCTATGGAACGACACCGACAAGTACTTCAAGCTTCATCACAAGGCATCGGACAGCTTCGACTCCGTCGTACAGGCCGACCTCAACCAGGGAGTTGCCACCACTGCGGTAACTGCATACGCAATCGCAGACTCCGCACAACCATTCGCCCCGCACGATACTCCCGCGCAGGTCGAAGAGTGGCTGAAAGACGCTAGGCAATACGACGACTATGAATTCTTCAAAGCAGCCGGAGTCTTTCCGTAATCTAACCTGCGATGATCTCCAGTGGCCACTTGCCCGTCTGAACATCGTCAGACGAGTGCAGCAGGATCCGGTAGATCTCATTACCCCATGATTGGCGCAGCCCTTCGTCTGTCAGCACAATCTTTTCAGAGCTGAAACGGAGAAGGGCTGCGTCGTACTTCAGCGACACATCTCGCACTCCGTTGCGAGTTGAACTCAGGACCACCGTCCCCTTCGCTCCTTCCGAAGGAATCCGCGAGGTCATCAACGAGAGCACAACAGGCACCTTCCGTTCGAGTTCGAAATCTTCGCTCAATTGAATGTTGTCTTCTCTTCGAGAGAGCACGATCTTCCGCGTCCACCGACGCACTCCCGCCTGCTGCGGATAAGCCGTGGCAAGATTCATACTGATCCGCGCCGCAGCATCATCACTGGAGTAGTGCACATCGCTCGCCTGATAGTCGGTGCCTTCATGCTGCATTACCCCGCCGACAATCGGCAGGTTGTGATACGCCGACTGCATCGTCCATATCGTGTAACGCTCCGGGCCAAACGTCTTAGCGGTGTACGCCTCCACGCCAACATCAATAAAGACCGGCTCGCCGTCATAAAAGACGATGAAGCTGCCAGAGTCATTGTGCGCGTGGCTGCGCCCATTACTTGCAGCCTGAACGGCCAGATAGAAGCCATCGGTCGTGCCGCCCTTGGCGCGCGCGGTCATCAGTCGCAGCGCGGGGTACCATGAGTCGCGCCCAAGTGCATCCTGCTTCTCGGCGTCTCGAATTGCCTCAACGGCCATGATGCCTGCGAGCGAGCGCGACAGGTTCGGCAGTCCCGCGGCGATAGCGCTGTCGAGCGCCTGCCCGGTTGCCAGGAAGCCCTCCCGCTCACTGTAAAACGCCCCAAACTTCTCAAGCACCTCGTCTCTGGTGCCCGCGCCAAATCGAAAGAGCAACTCCGGAACCGGAGCGTCTTCCATGTGGGCATCGCCATAGTTCACATAAGCATTGTTAGCGATATGCACATCGGCGATGTAGTGACCCATCTTTCGTACAAACGGATCCGTCAAGACATCTGCCGCGCCTGCCGTTGCTGAAGCCAGCGTCCAGCTGCAGTTGAAGTAGGCTCCGGCGGATACCTGCCAGTACACCGGGCCTTCTTCACAAGCTCCATCCGGCGAGTAGTCGCTGAGAAACTCATCGAGGCTGCGGCATATCTTCGATACAGCTTGCAATCGTCTCTCGGAGTCCTGTTCAAGTAGCAGAGCCGTCATCAACCAGTTGGAGTTGATCCAGGGATTCCAATTATTCAGCCGCCCTCGCTTCGCGGTAAGTCCCATCCAGCCAAAGTCGTCGCGCTCAAGTGCCGGATCGAGAATTCGCCGCTTCGCCTCCAACCTTATTCTCGGCACAATCAGGGGAGAGACTTTATCCAGCCCTGACCCAACAAGATAGGCCACCCAAGCCAGCGTCGCTGCGGTCTCCGCAGCAAACAAATCCACGATAGGCTCAGCCTCATCCGGTAAGCCTGCCTTCGCCCTCTGAGCACCAAGATGTGCCGGAGCGCCCCAGAACGTCTCTTCACACGTGAGCCACGTGCCGTTCGCTATGTCGTCGAGAAAGCGCCCGTCACCTGCTGCGCACTCGCCAAGAACAAGATCGACCAGTCGATGCCGCCGTCCGAACTGTTGTGTCTCATAATGGCTGCGATTGCCTTGGCGCTTGAACTCCAACAGCGTCGTAGCCAGCAGCGAGGGCCATTCCTTCCACTTATAGGCCTCGGCCCTGCGAATGAGTGCTTCGCGAAGGCCCTGTGGTACCCGCAGCCAAGCATCGCGCTCCTCTGCCCGTGGGTAAGGATGCCATGCGGAAACAGCGAGTAGTCTGTCTCGCAACAACTGCGGCGTGAATGTCCTGCCTAGCAGGTTCCGCGGAGGTGCGGGGACTTCGATGTCCATCATCTGCAACGCTCCCAAAGCGAGGTGTTGTGAAAGATAAGAGCACCCCACCAGACCCAAAGCCCCGCCGACCAACTCTCGCCTATTCATGCAAACCAATCTCACCTCAAAAGCAATTCATACACGCATCACAATGGCCGTCGGAGATCGCGCGCATCCGAAAACAGCACGGTTCAGATGACACCTCCACATTTTTACATTGTTTATTTCATCAACGGGATCATTGACTAAATCGACGCTTAACTGCGCCGTCTGAGCCACTGCAACCATCCTCGAAATTGCACGGGCATTGTTGCCCTTGCGTTGAGGCGGCGCCGCATTACTTAATAAAGCCTGTGTCGTTCGAGCTCTTTTACATCCAAACGACAACACTTTTACATCTCTTCACTTCTATAGCAGCAGCTTCGAGCGTCTCAACATCATTACTCAACGGAGCGGCGCTGAGTCTATGCTCACTTGCCGTCCAGGTGCTTCAGGAGACATAAGCCAAGGAGGCTGCTCGATGCTCATTCCCCATACGCTCGACCGTATTGCCAAAGCTGCGTTCGCAGGCGCGCTGATCTTCGCGCCGGCGCTTCTCTATGCCGATTCATTCTCACAAACCAATCTCGTCTCCAACGTGCCGAATATGGCCCCCGTCACTGACCCCAACCTCAAGAATCCCTGGGGTGTGTCCTTCTCCACCACGTCTCCTTTCTGGATTTCGAACCAGGTAACCGGTAATGCCACGCTCTATAACGGAGCTGGAACACCCGTTATTCTTCCTGCAGGCAATCCCACAATTCCCGGCGGAAACCCGACAGGCCAGGTATTTAATGCCGCCGGCGCTGGGAATTTTCTGGTTAATGGCACCGCAGCAAACTTCATCTTTGCCACGCTCAACGGTACCATCGCTGGATGGAACGGAGGAGCGACCGCGGTCCAGATGGCTTCTACGCCTGGCGCTGTCTACACCGGCCTCGCCATGGCTACCAATGGCGGCTCACCCTTTATTTACGCTGCCGACGCGAGCGGCTCTATCCACGTCTTCAACTCGAGCTGGACCGACGTCACTGCGACCAGTTTTGCTGGCAAGTTCGTCGACCAGAATGCCATCGCGGGTTTCACACCATACAACATCCAGCTCATCGGATCTAACCTCTTTGTAACCTATGCTGGAACTTCCGGCGGCTACATCGATGTCTACGACACCGCCGGCAACTTCATCAAGCGCTTCACAACCGGTGGCCTTCTGGATTCCCCTTGGGGACTGGTGATCGCTCCTGCAGGCTTCGGCTCCTTCGGCAACGACCTGCTCGTCGGCAACGAAGATAGCGGAGAGATACTCGCTTATGACCCGAACACCGGCACGTTTCTCGGAACGATTGATGGCCCGGATGGCCAACCGCTCGTCAACGACGGCCTATGGTCTCTCGAGGTTCGCACTGGCGGAACAGGGAATGACCTTAACGCCGTCTACTTTACCGCCGGTATCAACGAAGAGGCCGACGGACTGTTCGGCAAGATTGATCCTGTTCCGGAACCCGCGAGCATCTTTGGAACCGCAACGGGCGTAATCGGCTTGTTGCTCATGAGATTTCGCCGCAGTAGCTGTTAGCTTCGGGATTCAACCCATTTGCGGGGTATCTATTCCGTCTTCGATAACTCTGCCCTGACCCGCTCCATCGTCGCAAGATAAAAATGCAGGTTGTGCACAGAGTTCAACGTCAGCGCCAGCGGCTCACCCGCAACGAACAGATGCCGCAGATAGGCTCGCGAATATCTGCGGCACACCATGCATCTGCAATTCGCGTCGATCGGCCCCCGGTCCTCGGCATACTCCTTACGCTTGATGTTCATACGCACGATACTGCCATCTGCCTCGCGTGCAAACAACAATCCATGGCGCCCAGCACGCGTTGGCAGCACGCAGTCCATCATGTCGACCCCCATCTTTGCGTACTCCTCAATCTCGTCTGGATAACCGACACCCATCACATACCGCGGCTTGTCCTTAGGGAGCCACTCGAGCGTGCGTGCAATCATCTCGCGCGTCACCTCTCGTGGCTCACCCACCGCAAGGCCGCCGATCGCGTAGCCGGGAAAGTCCATCTCCACCAGCCGCTCTGCCGATTCCCTCCGCAGGTCCGTATACATCCCTCCCTGCACGATCCCGAAGAGGCTCTGCGTCGCACCATTCAGCTCTTCATGCCACGGCACGCGATGTGCATTCGCCTGAAAATGATCGTGCGAGCGCCGAGCCCACGCATGCGTCAGCCCCATGGAGTCCTTCGTGCGCTCCCAACTCGCCGGAGTCTCCACGCACTCATCGAAGGCCATCACGATATCCGCACCCAACGCGATCTGCACATCCATCGAGTGCTCCGGCGAGAAGAAGTGCTTCGACCCATCGAGGTGCGAGCGAAACTCCACGCCATCCGGAGTCACTTTGCGTAACTCGCTCAGGCTGAAGACCTGAAAGCCTCCCGAGTCCGTCAGCATCGCGCGATCCCAGCTCATAAATTTATGCACACCGCCGAGTCGCGCGATCAGTTCATGTCCCGGCCGCAGATAAAGATGATATGTATTCGCGAGAATGATCTTCGCGCCGGTGTCTTCTTCGCCCAGCGTCTCAAGCACTCCCTGCTCGACGGCCTTCACGCTCGCCGCTGTCCCCACAGGCATAAACACTGGAGTTTCAACGACACCATGCGGCAGCCTCAACACACTGCGCCGTCCGCCGCCCTCGGCCGTCTGCAAAACCTCAAACTTCAAAGCCATCTCTTCATTCTACGTTTCATATCGCGCGAGCCCTTCGATATTGCCGAAATCTACAAGTCGCCTGTCACACAACTCACGTAGACTAACCGTCAAACTTCAATGCCAGACCGCACGGACAATCCGGCAACCGAGCCAAACCCCATGCTCTCCGAGCCCGAGCTAGTCGCGCCGCTCGAAGGCCAGGGCCTCGCGCCTCATCCTCCAAAGGGACGCCGCGCCGCCGTCGCCTTCATCTTCCTCACCGTCTCGCTCGACATGCTCGCACTCGGCATGATTGCCCCTGTCCTTCCGCGCCTCATCGAAGGCTTCCTGCATGGCAACACTGCAAACGCAGCGGAGATGCTCGGCCTCTTCGGTACGACCTTCGCCGTCATGCAATTCTTCTGCTCGCCCATCCTCGGGTCACTCTCGGACCGCTTCGGCCGTCGCCCCATCGTGTTGCTCTCGAACTTCGGCCTCGGCTTCGACTATCTGTTGATGGCCTGGGCACCCGCGCTGCGCTGGCTCTTCCTCGGCCGCCTCATCTCCGGCATCACCTCATCGAGCGTCCCCACGGCGATGGCCTACATGTCCGACGTCACGCCACGCGAGCGACGCGCCGCAGCCTTCGGCTTGTTAAGCGCAGCCTTCGGCCTCGGCTTCGTTCTTGGGCCCGCCGTTGGAGGCATCCTCGGAAACGTCAACCCGCGACTGCCCTTCTGGGTCGCCGCCTGCCTCAGCCTCGTCAACGGACTCTACGGCATCTTTGTGCTGCCCGAGTCGCTCTCCGAAGAAAACCGTATGCCGTTTTCGTGGAAGCGCGCCAATCCTGTCGGCTCACTCTCACTGCTGCGCCGCCATGCGATGCTTCTCATGTCTGGCGTACTTCTTCTCGGTTACGTTGCGCAGCAGTCGCTCATGAACGTTTACGTCATCTACGCCGACTACCGCTATGGCTGGACCGACCGCACCGTCGGACTTTCCCTCGCTATCATCGGCATATGCAGCGCAATCTATGGCGGGCTGCTCGTCAAGCGAGTCGTTGCGAAGCTCGGGGAGATCCGCACGATCGCCATCGGTCTCATCGGAGGAGCAATGGGTTATGCAGGCTTCGGTCTGTCACGCACCGGACTTCTCTTCTGGTTCAGCATCCCTGTATTCAACATGATGTCGTTCGTCTGGCCCTCGGCGCAGAGCGTTCTCTCGCACAAAACGGGCCCCTCTGAACAAGGCCAGCTCCAGGGAGCGATCAACAGCCTGCGAGGCATCTCCGGCCTCATCGGCCCAGGTATCTTCACCTGGATCTTCAGCCAATCCATACGAGCCAACTCGCTCATCCACCTACCCGGCTCGCCCTTCTTCTTCGCGTCGTTTTTACTGCTCGTCTCACTTGTTCTCTCGCAGCGAAGCGAAGCACCGCAACGGCATCATTCCTGACGCTTCTCACAGCGCTTGCTCAGCGTGAGCGCCGCACTCCCCGAAGCCGCGACAGCAAGTCCCGCCGCGAGCAACACCACCGCACGAAAGCCCGCGACATACGCCTCGTCAACAGCGGCCCTTCCAGTCGCATCGCTCGTCTCGATCGCTCCCAGCTTAATTCGCTGCGACTCCACTTGCTGTGTCACCTCCGCAGAGGCTCCGCTCCGCTCAAGCCCCCGCGTCAACGAGGGCGAAAACACCGCATAGAACGCTGGTGCAAAGACTGCTAGAGCGAGTAACGCAGCCACCTGTGACACAGCGTTGTTGACCGCCGACGCCGTTCCCGTCCTCGACTCCTCTACCGAACTCACCACGACCGTCGTCAGCGGAGCCACACTCACCGTCATCCCAAGCCCCGATATCACCACCGCCGGAAAATACGTTGCCCAATAGGATCCACCTACAGAAGGCCGCGCCAGCAGAGCAAAACCCAGCGCAGCAATCAGCGGCCCCCCTACGAGCGGAAGGCGGGCGCCATAGCGTGAGAGCAATCCGCCCGACCACCGCGACAGCAGAAACATCAACAGCACTGCCGGCAGCAGCGACGCTCCAGCGCGTGTCGGCGAGTAGCCCTGGATCTGGATCAGGTTCAGCGGCAGATAGTAGAACGTCGCCGCCAATGCACCATACAGAAGGAACGTCAGCAGATTCGCTCCCAGGAAGTTGCGGCTGCGAAACAGGCTCAACGGCACCAATGGCGAACTCGTCCGCTGCTCCGCCCAAAGCGACGCCGCCAGCAAAACAAGTCCAATGGCTCCTGCAATCCACACGAGCGCGCCGTGCTGCGAGCACTCGATCAGCGCGAACACCACTCCGCTTAATCCTCCTGTCGCGAGCGCCGCGCCAGTCCAGTCCATCCCTTGAAGCCCGCTTCGAAAATCCTTCTGCGGGCCCGCCGGAACCTTTGACAACACAAGCCACACCGCTACCATAGCCACCGGAAGGTTCACAAAGAAGACCCACCGCCATGATCCATGCTGCACCAACCATCCGCCCATCACCGGCCCAACCGCCGTCATCGCCGAAGCAAAGCCCGACCACGTCCCAATCGCTTTGCCGCGCTGCGCCCCTGAAAAATTCGCGCTCAACAGCGCCAGACTGTTTGGCACCAGCAGTGCTCCGCCCACACCCTGCAGGCACCGCCCGGCGATCAGTTGCGAGATTCCCGGAGCTATCCCGCACCACATCGAAGCCGCCGCAAACAACACAATCCCTGCGAGAAACAGCTTTCGCAATCCCAATCTGTCTCCCAACGCGCCGCCCACCAGCAGCAATGACGAAAGAAATAGCGAGTAGCCCACAACCACCCACTGCGCCTGCATCCCGCTCGCATGCAAGGTCGACTGCAGAGAAGGAAGAGCAACGTTGACCACCGTGCCATCGATATAGTCCATGCTCGAGCCCAGCACCGTAGCGGCCAACACCCAGGTGCCCTTGCCGATCTCAGCAGCAGCCTTCGGTTGCGAAAGAACCTGCGCTTCATCGCAAGGCAATCTGCCAGCGCTCATCCAACCCTCCCGGACGCACGAACACGACTGGTTCAAACTACACCATCGCCGCCGCACAAAAAAAGAAGCCAGCTGCCCAAAGGCAACTGGCTCGATTGGAGGTAAGCGAAAGTGGTTAGAACATCACCTTCAAACCGAACTGGATGATACGCGGCTCAAACGTGCTCGAGATCTGACCAGTGTTCGCTCCTAGATTGCCACCGGAGATGGCTGAAACCGGAACCGAGCCGCCCACGCCGGCAACCGCCGACGTCGTGCCCTGTGTTCCGCTGATTCCTCCCGGCAGATACAGGTTCGTATGGTTGAAGATGTTGTAGAACTCCGTACGGAACTCAACCTTCAGGCTCTCGAGCGGAGTGTCAAACTTCTTGTTCACTGCGAGGTCCGTCTGGTAGAAAGCCGGCGTGCGACCTGGATTGCGGCTCGCATTGCCAAATGGGCTCAGCACGTTGCCCGCGCCGTCCTTGATCGGAGGAAGCACAAAGGCATTCGGGTTGATGTAGTTTACGTAGCCCGTATTCGCAGCGCGGTTCGACTTGCCCTGCGTCACCTTCTGGCCGGGTGCAGCATTGGGCCGGTACTCATTCGCTCCACGATAAGTCGCCGCGATCTGCGGACTCACCGCCTGCGATGAGTTGGGCGAGTACACCACATTGAACGGAGTTCCTGCCTGCATGGTATTGATCGCGCTAAGCTGCCAGCCGCCCACGAGTGCGTTCACGACGGCATTGGAATCGCTCATCATCTGGCGACCGCGGCCAAACGGCAGCTCATACACAAGGCTCGTGACATTCGCGATGGGAAGGTTGTAATCCGACTGCGAATAGTCCGCGCGGATGTTGTTTGCGTCCTGCGGCGAAGGTGTATTGCCCTCAAGCGATGCGCTCGCGTTGTCAAGCGAGTGTTCCCACGTAAATGAGTTCAACAACGTCAACCCGCCGACCATTTGCTGCTCATACCGAACCTGCAACGCGTTGTAGTTGGAGTAAAACTCGTTAAGCGCCGTGGTGATGTCGCTCGGCCAGTTGCCATAAGGACGCGCAAAGCCCAGCGACGGGTTCTTCTGGTTGCCGTTCAGGAAGCCCTGCAACTTCAGCCCGTGGTTCCCAACATAAGCAATATCCAGAAGCATGTTCTTCCGCAGTTCGCGCTGCACGCTGAGGAAGTAATTCTCAACGTAGCTGTCTCTTGTGTCCTTCGGAACCCAGGTGATGTTGTCCGTCGCTGAGTTGAAAGCGGTCACCAGGGCAGAAGGATAACCCTGATCGGAAGTGGCATAGCAGCTCGGAGTCGTCTTGCCAACCGGAATGATCTGCGCCGGAAGCGGATTGCAGCGGTTCGTCGCATTCGGAGCAATCTGCGTCACGCTGGCAAACTGCGCCTGCGGAGCGTTGATCGCAAGAATGTCGCCTGAGCCCGCGCGCGTGTAGTGCACAAAGCTCAGGCCAAAACCACCGCGGATCGACGTGTTGGCTTGAGGAGAGTAAGCAAAGCCAAGACGCGGACCAAAGTCATTCAGGTCAGGATTGACCAGCGTACTGCCATAGACTCCACCTGGCCTCACCGGCGTGATTCCATTCCCCAGAGTAGCCCCAGGAGTAATCGTCAGCACCGTCTGTGAGGCCGGATCGAAGTTCGAGATATAGTTGTTCTCCTCCGAGTACGGCGATCCATATTCCCAACGCAGTCCCAGGTTCAGCGTCAACTGCGGGCTCACCTTCCAGTCGTCTTGCGCATAGACGCTCTGCATCGTTTGACGAAGATGCGCGACGAAGTAATTTGCCAGCGAGTATTGGTTCGTGTTGCCGAACAGGAAGTCAGCCCAGTAGTTGTCCGCCACCGGCGCCGGAGCCGCAGCCTGCGGACCATTGATGTTGCTGGCGCACGTTGCAGAAACCGAAGGCGCGCACACGCTAAAACCCCCGCCGTAGGTCCATGAGCCGTAGAGCGGATTGTTGTCGTTCACCGCCATCCAGATGTGCTCGTACTCGTAGCCGAACTTCAGCGAATGCTTGCCGCGCAGCCACGTGAAGTTCACCTTCGGATCGAGCAACGCAGGATCCTGCCACTGCGGATTCGTACTCTGTCGCCCGAAGCCCGAAAAGTTCGAAATGCCCACCGACGGTAAACCGCCGGCAACACCTGGGTTGTTCGGCAGACCCGGAATCGTGAAGGCCGTGTTGCCGATCGAGAGGTTCCACTTGCCTGCCTTCGTGCGCGCAAGCCCGAGACGAGCGTCGATAATCTTGTTGCTCCCCATCAGGTGCGTGTAGCCCAAAGCAATCTGCTGGTCGAGAATGCGAATATTTCCGTTTGTCTGGCCGTCGAGCGGAATCGGCAGTGTTGGATAGTTGACCGCGTTTTCCTTGCGGTCGCTGATGCGAAGGAACCACGAATTATTTGCGTTCTGCTGGTAGTCGAAGCGAAGATCGCCCTTATCCGCATTGTCCGTAAACGGCGCCTGAACAGCGTAGTCGTTGGAGGCCAACCCAGTCGGCTGCGCGCCGGTTGTAACACCGCTCACCGGAAGACCGGGGATCTGCTTGAAGTAGCCAATAATCTGTTGCGAGAGCGGGTTGATCGCACTTGCGGGGATCGGTTTTCCGGCCGCATACACAGCGCCAGTCACTGGATTCCTCACTGGAACCACAAGCGTGCCGTTCAGTTCGTTCTGCGTCGGAACTGTAAGCACGCTCAAAGGCCGCAGCGTCTGGCGGAAGCCCTCATAATCGAGAAAGAAGAACAGCTTGTCATGAATGATCGGGCCGCCAAAGTTCATGCCGAACTGGTTGCGGTTGAACGTAGACTTCTTGAAGGGAACGACAGCGCCCGTGCTGCTCACCAGGTTCGGCTTGAAGAAGCCTGCCGCGTTCAGGTCCGTATTGCGAATAAACTCATACAGCGTTCCATGGAAGCGGTTCGTTCCGCTCGCTGAAGCTGTATTGATGGTCGCGCCCGATGCGCGGCCAAACTCCGCACTCTCGTTATTCGTTACCACGCTGAACTGTGCCACAGAGTCCGGCGGCACCGCAATAATCTGATTGTCGAAGCCCTGGTTGCTCTCGCCGTAGGCATTGTTGTCCATGCCGTCCAACAGGAAGTTGTTGAACATGCTGCGCTGGCCATTGACGTTATAAGCTCCCGCGCGCGCAAGACTGCTGATCGAGCTCGTCGTCGCAGCCGTGGGAGCCTGGCGCACACCCGTCACCAGAGCCAACAGATCCGAGTAGTTGCGCGTTACCAGAGGCAGCGCAGCCGACTGATACTGCGTCACAACCTGGCTCCGCTGGCTCGAGTCCGTCTCCACCTGCAATGCAACACCGGTCACCTCAACCGTCGTGCTCGTATCGCCCACCCGCAGAGTCAGATCGATGCGTTGGCGCGACGCCACCGAAACCGTAATGTCCGTGGCGCGGGCCGGCGCAAAACCTTCCTTCGAAACATCCACGTTGTACTGGCCAACACGCAGCTCCGGGACCTCATAATCGCCGCTGGCATTTGTCGACCTGGTGCTGACGATGCCCGTCGCTGTATTTGTAACCGTTACAGTCGCGCCCGAAACCACAGCGCCCGTTGCATCGTGCACCGTACCTACGATGCTGCCGTTCTCATACTGTGCCATCGCCATCACAGGCAGAAACAGCAGGCACGCAAGAGCCGCGAGGAAAAAATTGATTTTGCGCATAAGCTCTAACTTATCCGCAACATGTATCACTAAGGTAAAGCGATCGTGAATAGACTGTTTCAGCGCCTGCAAATCGCGCCAAAATCCTTTACTACTCTCCAGCCGTTGCCCGCAGAGGCTGCGGAACAAACTCGCTCGAAAGTATCTTCCCGCCGCTCGTCAAATAATAGGTGGGAATCTTCGGGTGCTGATCCTCCACCAGAATAAGCGTACGGAAATCAAAGCTCTGCACTTCGGCGCGCGATTCCATCCTGTACTTCACAATCGCTCCGCACAGCGCATCGACAAATGCCTGCGGCCCCACCGTATGATTCCTATACTGCTCCGGATCCCTTACCCCCTCAGGCACCGGAATGTGCTCGGGGAGAATCTTAGTCTCCAGGTTGAACCGCACCCGCTCGGCGTTCGCGGCCCTCTCAGCAGCGTGCGGCTGTCCTTTGCCCGCGCCATTGCGGTAGTAGTCCACATAAAAGTTCACAAACCGGAAGAGTTGCTCTGCATGAGTGGGAACATACGGGCTGATCAAGCTCTCCTTCTTCGCAAAAGCAACGGCCACCGGCGACAGGGCAAGATCATTCTTCTGTTCCGGACCGAAATGCAACTTGTCGCAGATAAACGTCTTCTGCGCCTCCGTACTTGAGATATCGCGAATAAAGACCTTGTTCTCGAGCGTATACGGCGCACCATCGGCCCTGCGGCACGACTCGGGATTCAAAAACTGATCGTGCCAGATCAGCGAAACTCCATCCGTCGTAGCCCCCGTATCCGTCTCAAGCGTAGTGCTCAACTGATCGAGGCCCGACTCAAACGACGGCAGCGTATTCTCCGGACGCAGCCCGCGCCCACCCCTGTGCGCCGACACATCAAACCGCGTCAGCAACTCTTTCTGCTCCCCAGTCGCCGTCGCGCGCTCTTCCTTCAACACCTGCTGCAGAATGTCCGGTCGGTCCGAGATGATCCCATCCACGCCCATTTTGATCAACGACCGCATCTTCTCAGGATCATTCGTTGTCCACGGAACCACGCGAAAGCCCCTCGCCTGCAACTCCTTCACCGGAACCTCGCCGCTCAACACGGTCGCGTCATTCGGAGAAAGCACCGGCTGCTGCGCGCCACGCGACCTCGCATGCTCCCACGCCTTCGTCATCAGCTGCGTATAGGGATTCGTCTGAGCTTGCATCGTCGTTACCAATGAAACGCCGAGGACTACGCCGCACAAAAATCGATGGGCCATAGTAAACAGCATCGGTCATCCGAGTAATGTAACCGTTAACGTCGCAATAAAAAGCCGCACGAAAAAATTCCGGCGAACATTTACCTCCCACTCGCCCGGCCAGCCTTCCTACCGGCCTTCTTCATCGAAGCGACCAGTAACTTCCAGTCCGCCTCCGTCTGATTCGCATAGGCCTCAGCGAACATCACCACAGCGTTATCGAACCGCGTCGAGTTCCCGAGATAACCGGCCAGCTCAAGGCAGTCGCCTGACCGCGCATGTCCTCGCGCCAGCAGTTCGCCGCACACCTGGGCATACTCCATCAGCCCCGCGGCCTTCAGGGCCGCCACCTCAATCGACGCTTTGTGATCATTCAACTGCCGCACCAGATACTGCCTGCCCTCCAGCGTCGTCCAACCCAGAAACGGGTCCGACTGCAACTGCATCGCGCGCTCTCCCTGTACCACCCTCTGTCCCTGGTGCGGTATCTGCCTCGTCTTGACATAAGGCGCGTAACCCGACTCCACTTCCTCTTTGATCTGCAGAAACAGCGGATCGCGCGCCCCGTTGCCTTCCATATAAACGCAGTAGTCGCGCAGCCCCACCGATCCCGTCCCCACAACTTTGAAGGCCACATCCACCGGTCTGTACTGTGCCAGAAATTTCTGTCTCTCCGGTTGCAGGCTCTTCGTGTAAGGTCCCAGCGAAGCAATCACCTTCCCCACAATCGCGCCGGTCAGCCGGGTCAGCACAGGCGGATTTGACTTGAAGATTCTCGTCCGTCCCTCCACCACGACCTTTCTCGCAGCCTTCTCTAACGTAGTCTTCGTGCTCTTCGCAGAAGCGACCGTCAGTTTCTCCTGCGCGGCAGCCTTCCTGTCGCTTGGCTCAGTCAGGGTCAGTAACGTATGGAGCGGAGTTGCCCTCTCGGCTAGACGGAAAACCCCTTCTATTGTCGTTGCACTCTGCAACCTGTGCACCTGGTACCGCGCTACCTCCAGCACCGGCATCCGCGCAAACTCCAATAGGCTCGTTCGGTAGCTCTCCAGAAACAGCCTCGCCGCTTCAAAGCACCGCACATCCTTTGCGCCGATCTCGCGCCCGGCCACAACCAGGCTCGCCGCCATCCGTTTCACATCCCACTCAAACGGTGCCGCTATCGTCTCGTCGAAATCATTGATGTCGAACACCAGCCGACCATCAGGAGCCGCAAATGCTCCCAGGTTCCGCACATGCGCATCACCGCACAGTTGGCAGTCCAGACCAGTGTTGCCTACAAGTGAAAGGTCATACGCCATCACAGGAACCGCGCCGCGAAAGAACCCGAACGGCGAAGCCGCCATCCGTTCATACTTCAGCGTCACCAGCGGCGGAACTCGTCCGCGCATCGAAGCTTCCATCAGCTTCAGCGGACTTACCTTCCTCGCCTTCCCATCCCACTTTGCATGATCCACGCGCGGCATCTGTTTGCGCCGCTGCTGGCCAAGCGCAAGCCGCTCAGCCGGAGTCAGCACCTTCGCCATCGACCGTCCCTCCACAAAACTTCAGGTCAACAGCCTACGCCTTCCCTTCTGAAAGAGAAAGACTTAGCAGCCCCCGCATTCGACTTAGAAGTGGTGCGACAGGTTGATAATCACCGTGTAATCGGCAAAGAACGCATCGCCGTTGAGAGTGTTGTACTCCATCTCCGGAACGCTCGGCGGGCGGTTGCGATACAGCGCCCACGGCCCATTCACTGAAAGCGTCGTCTTCCGCACATTGAACATCACGCCTGGATCGAGCGACACAATCGTCCCCGGCCGGCGAAACCCATTGCTGCTCCCGATCAAATCCCGCACAGGAACTCCCTCGCCCCGCACGCCCAGGCTAAACGCCAGCCCCCGCACCTTCGGGACTCCCTGCGACACACCGGCCCGATAAAGATATTGGTCCGTAACCGACATCACACCCTGCCCCGGCTGACTTCTGAACGTCGGCACTCCGTTCGTATCCATCGGATTGAACAGATACGAAGCCTGCACATACCCATCCGAATGCCGCCACAGGGTCTTGTAGCCCTCGGTTCCCAGCACAAATCCCCAACCGCCACCGCCAGGCTGCAACGACTGGTCCGCCGTCACCTTCTGAATCTTCCCTTTGTACAGCGCCGATCCCGTCGCATCGCTAATGCCCGTCGGAATCACTAACGACGCGTTCACCGCAATGTTGCCGCCCTTCTCCGAGGGTGGACGAAAGATCCACGACTGCGCGCCGATCGTCATATCGCCGATCCCGCCAACCTGGAAGATTCCCGTCGGCGGATAAATCTGATTGCGCGTCCCGTCAAACACCGGCACATCCGCAATCAAACTCCACCGCGGCGACATCCGATACTCCACCCCGACATCGAAGATGTTCTGGTGGTTCCGCACAGCGTTCGGCCGCGGGATCTCCTGGTCACCGACAAAGTATTTATTCGAGTTATAGACGCGATAGCCAATATTAACCGTCAGGTTGTGAATCGACCACATGCCATGCGAGCCGCCGTCATACAGCTTCACTAGCTCGTTCATCGTTCGCTGATTCGCATGCGCCGCAACGCACCCTTGCGCCAAAATTCTTGTGCTGGTCAACGCCAGCAATGCTGCAAACAACATTCCTCTTCTTCTAATCATGAGCGTCTCCGCTGGCCAAAAATTCGCTGCAGAAAAACAGTGCTGCTACGGAACGACCCACTCTAAGGCGACCACCCCGCGCCCGTCTTCCACCAAAAGGTTGAATTCGATCTGCCCGTAAGCCCAATACACGGGTCTAGAATCTCCTCCCAAAGGAGCAGATATGACTTCGCTCAGCAGGAACGCCAGAATCGCAGGACTCCTCTATCTCACGCTTCTTACAGCACCTTTGCGCCTGGTCTACATTCCCAACAAGCTGTTTGTGGAGGGCAACCCCGGCGCAACTGCCAATAACATCGCCGCGCATCAGACGCTCTTCCGCCTCGGCATCCTGAGCGACCTGTTCACCGCAACCATGGCGATCTTCCTGACGCTGGCCCTTTATCGGCTCTTCAAGGACGTGGATAAAGGCCTTGCTCGGCTCGTTGTGATTCTCGGCGCGCTGATGGTAACGCCCATCTACTTCG
>Ga0126381_100003011_pt1 | contig 18336 bp, 18 predicted proteins | sample PanSoiMetPlot_28_FD_96465 | JGI IMG/M metagenome (GOLD analysis project Ga0126381, IMG submission 96465) | Tropical forest soil microbial communities from Panama - MetaG Plot_28 | ecosystem: Environmental > Terrestrial > Soil > Tropical forest > Bulk soil | place: Panama | collected 2016-02-17
CTCCAATGATTTCCATGCGCGCCTTTCCGCAAAGGGCAAACTCTATCGTTATAGAATCTGGTCCGCTTCAGTGCTTCCGCCCTTCGAATATGGCCGCGCCTGGCACGTAGCCCGGCCAATCGATCTGAAAATTCTAAGCAAAGCCGCCAAAGCTTTCGTCGGCACCCATGATTTTGCCGGATTCGCCGCTAATCGCGGCAAATCCGAGAGGAACACGATTCGAACAATTTATTCCGTCCGGGTCCGTCGCTTGGGTTCTTGTGTGGCGATCGATTTCGATGGCAACGGGTTTCTTTACAAGATGGTTCGATTGATCGCCGGCTCTCTCATCCGGTGCGCGACAGGTAAAATGCAGATCCAAGATGTGGTTGAGCAGTTGAATTCCCGTCAGCCCGGCCACGCGCGCCTTGCCGCTCCAGCCGAAGGCTTGTTCCTCGTCCGCGTTCGATATTAATTCCTATAAATTAATCGAAGGTGGTGAGATTCTTCGCAAAGCGGAAGCTTGTTTTGGAATAATCCATCATTTCGTAAATCAATGTGCCCCCCAGCGTCTTGAATTGCGATGAACGCAATTGCCGTGGCCGAAAGAACGGTCGAAGCTCGCCACATCCAGTTTCAATAATTGCTCGCCGGAAGTTGTTTCACAAATCGCCAGCCGTTTCGTTCGTAACCAAGGGCCTCGTAAAATCTGTGCGCGTCTTCTCGCGTAAGCCGCGTGTCCAAAGCGACTCGCCTGATTCCTCTTCGGGCAAAATCTCTTTCCACAGCAACAATCAATGCACGACCGATTCCGTGGCGACGCGCCGTGTTCGATGTCACAAGCGCGAGGATTCGCCCGGACGGATCGTCATGCTCATAGGTGGAATGCGCAAACGTGCCGATCATCCCGCAGATGCGATCATCGACGATGGCGACCAAGGTTTTGTAAGCCGCACTCGCCAAAATCGCCTTTAGACGCGTTTCCATTTCTGGCGCTGTCGTCGGGTAGCCTAGCTGGCACATCAGGTTCGCCAACTCTGCAGCGTCGTTCAACTCTGCATCACGAATCCTGCATCCAACATCTGGCATCCGGTCGCGAGATCTATTCCTCCGCTCTCAAGCACGGCAACAATTGTTCCAAGATCGTCGCCACAGACTCATCGACGGTTTGTTTATCTGTGTGCACAACAATCTCGGCATCCTCCGGTGCCTCGTATGGCGCATCGATGCCGGTGAACTCCTGGATCTCACCGGCCCGCGCTTTTTTGTAGAGATTTTTGGGGTCCCGCGCTTCGCAAACTTCCAGCGGAGCATCAACAAACACTTCGATAAATTCCGCATTCCCTTCGAGTGCGATCTCACGTGCACGCCGGCGATCCATGCGATACGGTGAGATGAACGCAGTGATAACTATCGTGCCGGCATCGGCCATCAACCTTGCCACTTCGCTTACTCGACGGATGTTTTCAACCCGGTCATCGGGCGAAAACCCAAGATTCGAATTCAAGCCGTGGCGAATGTTATCGCCGTCGAGTACGTATGTGTGCATCGCACGGTTGAACAACTCACGCTCGAGCGCCTGGGCAATGGTCGATTTGCCAGCGCCGGAGAGACCTGTCAGCCAGACAACCGCTCCGCGATGACCGCTTCGCATGGCGCGCTGACGAGCATCAATCTTTTCCTCGGTCCAGAAAATATTTTTGCTCTTTGCAATCTGCCGATCCGTGTAAACGCCGCCGAAGATCGTGCCCCCACCACAGATTCTTCCATCATCCAGGATCATAAATCGACCCAGATTTGGGATCCGTTCATGGTTGTCAATGACGAGTGGGGCACGAGTTTGGATTGTCAATTTGCCAATCTCGTTTCGCTCTAGGCGTTCGCGCCCATCACTCCTTGTTTCCAGCGTGGACGAGTCTGTGATCCGCTCGATTGATACGACCTGACACTTCACGTCCTGTGTGGCCAGGCGAAGATTGTAAACGGGACCGACGCGCAGTGGCTCCCGCACGATCCAGAAAAGATCGGCATGAAAACGATTCGTCTCGATTGGTGTTTCGTTTTCATGCGACGCGATATAGCCGCGTTCGACAAAAATCTGTTCGCTTAACGTGATCCCAATGGAATCCCCCGCCACGCCCGGGCTGCGGGCGACCGGGGCGTTCCAGCGTTCGATCGTAGCCACGACTGACGATTTGTTTGCAGGCGAAAAGACCAACTGGTCCCCCACCCTTAACGTTCCGGTCTCGACCCGGCCTGCAATGATCCGCCGACCATCGAAACGATAAACATCCTGAACACAAAAACGCAGTGGGAGATCGGTATCCGGTCTTTGCGGCTTCAACAGGTCCAGTGCCTCGAGAACGCTCGCGCGACAGTACCACTTCATCTTCATACTTGCTCGCGCGACATTCTCTCCGTCTTTCGCCGAGGCGGGAATAAACGCTCGCGCTTCCAAGCTAAGATCGAGAAGAAACTTCCGGTAATTGTTTTCGATCTCGTTAAATCGGCCTTCGGAATAGTTCACGAGATCCATCTTGTTCACTACGACAATGATCTGTTTAATGCCCAGCAGGCTCAGCAAATACGCGTGTCGACGGCTCTGCTCGCGTACGCCTTCGTCGGCTCCGATCACCAAGATCGCAGCGTCCGCCGTTGACGCGCCAGTAATCATGTTTTTCAGGAATTCCTTGTGACCCGGGGCATCGATGATGGCATAGCGACGTCGCGCCGTTCGAAACGGAATTTGGGTGGTGTCGATCGTGACGTTCTGCTTTTGTTCCTCGATCAGCGCATCGAGCACGAAAGCAAACTCAAACTCCATGCCCTCAGCCGCGCACGCCTTTTTTATGTCGTCAATTTTCCCTTCGGGAAGCGAGCCTGTGTCGTGCAGAATCCGGCCGATGAGCGTGGACTTGCCGTGGTCGACGTGACCCACGAAGACGATTTTAACTTTTTGGTCGTCTTCTGTCATAGAAAACCTCGGGCGCGAAGCTTTTGCATCGCACTGCGTTCGTAATAATCCTGCGCACGCCCAGCGCGCTCGGTCGTTTTCGTCGCCTCAAGTTCGGCTATGATTTCGTCGATTGTTGAGGCGGTGCTTTCAATCGAATGCGTGATGGGGCTGCAACCTAACGAGCGGTACCGTTTTCCGTTTCGCGCAAAGTACATTCTCGGAATCGGGATGTCCTCCCGCTGGATATATCGCCAGATATCGACCTCGGTCCAATCGAGTAGCGGCTGCACCCGAACATGTTCACCCTTCGATGTTGCCGTCATGAATTGGCTCCAAAACTCAGGTGGCTGGTCCTTGTAATTCCATTCAAACTGGACGTTGCGTGGTGAGAAATATCTCTCCTTCGCCCGGGTTGGATCTTCATCGCGGCGGATGCCGGTAATCAGCGCGTCCCATTTAAATTCAGCCAGGGCCTCCTGGAGTGCTACCGTTTTTAACTCGTGCGTCACTGTGACCGGGTCGTGCGTTTCATACCCGACACCGCGCGCACGCGCTGCGGTATTGATTTTTACGATCAGGTTGAGCTTGTGATGTTTCGTCGCCCACTCACGGAATTCCAGCATTTCCGGAAACTCGTAAGTTGTGTCGATGTGCAGGACTGGAAACGGCACTTTCCCGAAAAATGCCTTGCGCGCCAGCCAGATGAGGACGTTCGAATCCTTTCCCATCGACCACGGCATAGCGATGTTTTTAAAGGCGTGATACGCCTCACGAAAAATAAAGATACTCTCATTTTCCAGTTGATCGAGATGTGTGCGTTCGACTACCATCATGAACCGTCTGCTAGGGACGGTTCATCTGGACCGCCCGCCTCGTGAGTCATGATCATCATCGAGAGGGCGATTGAGGTCAATCGCCCTACCTAAAATTACAATTGTGGATCCCGACACCGCAATTCAGCTTGCACGCTAACTGTGGAATCCTAACCTTTTCACATGGAAACGCGCGTCACCCGCTCGACAGCGTACGATTCCAAGATCGAGGGCAACGTGATCTTTACACGCTTCGATGCTGCGCTCAATTGGATCCGAAAAAATTCGCTTTGGCCGATGCCAATGGGACTGGCGTGTTGCGCGATTGAGTTGATGGCTGCGGCTGCATCCCGGTTCGACATCGCCCGGTTCGGCGCCGAGGTAATGCGGTTTTCACCGAGACAATGTGATGTAATGATCGTTGCCGGCACGGTCACTTATAAAATGGCGTTGGCAGTAAAAAGAATTTACGAGCAAATGCCCGAGCCAAAATGGGTGATCGCCATGGGCGCATGCGCTTCCACAGGCGGCATGTATCGATCCTATGCCGTGCTGCAAGGGATCGATCAGCTTTTACCGGTGGACGTTTATATTTCTGGTTGTCCACCGCGACCCGAAGCATTGCTTGCTGGCTTGATGAAGTTGCAGGATAAAATTTCCCGTGAACGCTCGCTGGCCGCGCAAAAGCCTATGTTGACGGAGAAGCTCGAAGAAGCGCTCGCATGAACGCATGCGCTGCAATTTGGAGTTGTAGGTCAAGCACACTGCTTGCCTTTCGTTCTCATTCCAGCAAGCTGCGCGCCTGCTCTATAACCGCGTAAACAGATGACTGGACACGAAGCGCTCGATTCGCTCGACAAATCGTTCAAGGGAAAAATTCAAAGCAAGACTGAATTCCGAGCGGAAACGACGTACGCGATTGCAGCAAGCGATCTCCGTGAGATTGCGAAATTCTGCCGCGACGAGCTTTCCTTCAATTATTTGATCGATATCACCAGCATCGACAATTTCGGCGAGGAACCGCGTTTTGAGATTGTCTATGAGCTGTACTCGATGCCGCTCGGCGTTCACTTGCGGTTGAGCTTGAAGGTCCCTGAAGAGAGCGGCGCGGTCGATACCGTTTCCGAAATCTGGCCGACTGCGAACTGGCACGAGCGCGAGATTTACGACATGATGGGCATCAAGTTCAACGGGCACACCGATCTGCGTCGCATCTTGATGTGGGAGGGTTATCCCTACTTTCCGCTGCGAAAAGATTTTCCGCTCGAAGGTTTGCCAAGCGAGATGCCCGACGTTGCTTTCACCAAAGTCACACCTCTCGAAGGCGGCCCATTTGTGACGGTCCCAAGCACTGCCACATCAAAGGAGCGCGAACCGCGTGGCCGACCGCCGGAATTATGATTTGGCGGAGTCCTGGGTCATTGTCCATGTGCTGGCGGAACGCTGTCAGTGATCGCGCTGGAAACCTGACACCTGGACAAATTGTATGGCCTGTCTCTCGTGGAGCGTCGGATGACGATCGCTTCCTGCCACACTTCCGTCCATTCGCGGACGACACTAATTATCTCATCCGCGTGCCCGGCGGTCGCGCCCCATTTACGCGGCTGAGACCGGCGGTGCAGTTTCGGGCTTCCGCGTGGCAGCCATCACGTCGGGACGTAGGATCTTATCGCGCGGCACGGCGGCCTTCGGCGTCTGCTTGGGATAGGCGATCCGACTGTGTAGCATCATCGTGAGCGTGAAACGGAACCGTTCGGCGATAACTTTCAATTCGCCGAGCGTAAGATCGCAATCGTCCAATTGTCGATCCGCAATGCGCTCTTCGACCAGCTCATTCACAAGAGCTTCGATCTTCTGCGGCGTCGGTTTCTCCAGACTGCGCGAAGCACTCTCGACGGCATCCGCTAAACTGACGATGGCACTTTCTTTCGTCTGAGGCTTCGGGCCGCTGTAGCGAAAACTCTCCTCGGACACATCAGGAATATCGTCCTCGCGCAGCTTCATGATCTTGCCGCCGGCGCGTGCGTCCTCGTGCTGCTGTAGTGCACGCTGATAAAAATAGCGAACGAGCGAAGTGCCATGATGCTCCTGGATTATATCAATGATGCGCTGATTGAGCTTGTACTTCAGAGCGAGATCAACGCCTTCCTTGACATGTGCGATGATGATCAGCGCACTCATACTAGGGGCGAGATCGTCGTGCGGGTTCCGCTCAAAACTCATGTTTTCAGTGAAGTAATCGGGCTTCACCAGTTTGCCAACATCATGGAAATAAGAGCAGACACGGCAGAGCGTGGCGTTGGCGCCAATCGCTTCTGCCGCTGCTTCAGCGAGGTTGGCAACAACCAAGCTGTGATGATAAGTGCCAGGCGCCTCGATTGTCATTCGCCGCAACAAAGGATGGTTAAGATCGGACGCTTCCAGCCAAGAAACATCCGTTGTAATGTGGAACAGCTGCTCGAGCATGGGCAGCGCGCCGCCGACAATTGTTGAAGTGACAATTCCATTGCCTATGGCAAGAGCGCTTTGCAATCCGATCATCCCCCAGTCGTTGGCCACGGGGAAAAACCAGTTGATCGGCCCAATCAAACCGAACGTCAGCGACAACAGCCAAATGGCGAGTCCGACGCCTATTCCTGCGCGAACCAATTTACTGCGCCGTCGCACCTGTAATGTCAACGAAACCGCAGTGAATCCGCTGATTAGACTGGTGACGAGAAGCGGAGCGTCAATTGGGCCGAACAAAACACTGCTCCACAGGCTAACGAAGAATGCCGCATAAAGGCCATGATGACGCCCTAGTAAGACGCTTAGTACAAGGGGCGCGAAAGCATAGGGCGTAATGAGGCCGCCCATCTCCGGTTTCAAAAACCAATAAGTGCCGCTGTTGCAAATCACTAACAGCAGCTTCGTCACTGCCAATTGCACCAAGATAACTCCGAAAATGAGCAGAATCCGCGATGTTTGCGAAAAGCTCTTCGGTTGATTGATCCAGAGCTGCGTAATGGCAGTGGCCAAAACCAGCAGCGCAATCACAAAATTTTTCGTCGGTTCCGGTTGCTGGCCACTAAAGACCAGAAACGCCAGGCCGCCGACAAAGGCCACAAAGATCAACGCTTTTATATAGGCCGCGTATTCTAGATTACGCGCTAACTCGCTTCGTGCCCGGCGCCGCCGCATTTTTCGCGAGGCGAGTCCGCGCCGGATGAGTCGTCCACGTTTGAGAAAATCGAACATACCGATCTTTACTTGCGTGATGTCGGCGCCGGCGAACGGTGCTGTTGGTACGCACTGATAATAGCACGCACGAGCTCATGCCGCACCACGTCGCGCTCAGTGAAATAAACGGTCGCGATACCCGGAACGGTTTTCAAGGCCTGTAACGCCTCCACCACCCCGGAACGTTTGTTCGCCGGCAGATCGATCTGGGTCACGTCTCCGGTAATCACGCATTTGGATTCCGGACCGATACGAGTCAGCAGCATAAACATTTGCTCCATCGTCGTGTTCTGGGCTTCATCGAGAATGACAAAGGCATGATTCAAAGTGCGACCTCGCATATAGGCCAGCGGCGCTATTTCAATGGTCTGCCGTGCCAACAAGCGCTCTATTTCATCCGGCTCAAGCATATCACGCAACGCGTCATAGAGCGGTCGTAGGTATGGCATGATTTTCTGCTCCAGTTCTCCCGGCAAAAATCCGAGTGCCTCGCCCGCTTCCACCGCGGGCCGCGTCAGAATGATCCGCGTCACCTGTTCCTTTTTTAGCGCGGCGACGGCCATTGCAACCGCGAGATAGGTTTTGCCAGTACCAGCAGGGCCGATTCCAAATACAATATCGTGGTCTTGGATCGCTTGGATGTAATGGCGTTGGCCCGCAGATCGCGCAATGATCGGCGACTTCCGTGGCGAAGTCACGATTTTTGTCAGAGCCAGTTCACCCAGATTCTCGTCACGCGCTTCTGTCACCGAATTCAGAGCGTAATTAAATTCGTGTTTCTGAATGTCCAACCCTTTTTGCCGTGCTTTCTCCAGTTGCTCGAAGACATGCTGCGCCTTATCAACCCCGGTTGGCTCACCCTCCAGTTTCACCCATCCTTCGCGAGTCGTTACCTTCACGCCAAGCGTATCTTCGAGCGTCTTCAACAGCTTTAAGTCATTTGCGTACAGGGATTGCAAGACGCGCGGACTTTCGAACTGCAAGGTACGGGTCTTAGTCATAGTTCAAGGAGCGGCCGTTTTCGGGCCGCGAAGCCGACTCGGAAGTCGCCTTTCCTTGTTGCCGAGAAGTACATTACGCCTAACGGAAACCGTACACCAGTGCCCAGTGTGTACGTTCCTCTGGCGACTTCTCGATACTGACAATGATAAAATAGCTGCCGGTAGTTTTGGGAATGATGTGGGCAGCCGCAGAATGGCCCTTGTCCCATCCGTCGGGCTCTTCTGCCAGCTTCCCATCCGAGTCATAAATGTGAACGGATATCTTCGCCCGATCGACCTCCGTTCCCAGCCAAAACCAGTATTCGTTCCCTTTGAAAAGCTGCTGGCGCACCGCCTTTTTCTCTTCGGCACCGAGGTCGCCTCCCCAGTAATCCTCACGCACCTGAAATCCTTCCTTCACGTACGGTTCCGCAGCCTGAAGTGCAAATGATTGGGCATCATCGACGGATGCAAAAGCCGCAGGCCGCAATGCGAGGATTACCAATAGCGGAAAGCTTCCGCGTAAGAGAACGTTCACGCGTGAATTCATTAAGTATCCTGGTCTTTCGTCACAATACCGTTGCCCAGTCGTGTCGTAATCTCGTTGACCTTCCTCACTGATTCCGGAGGAATTCGCGCGTCACCCACATCGATAAGAGGCTTAACCTGCACAAGGGCAGATTCTATTTCGCGGATAATCGGCAACTGAAACTCCGGCATCGCATGCAGCTTTGTCTGGAAATAAGAAAGGAGATCGGGCTGGTGTAGTAGCTCCGCACCGTCAACAGAAAAATGCTTGGTCACTACTGACGTCAACACCTCCGTGCCGCGCAGCCACCCACCGAGACTTACGAGCTGCGAGAGTTTCTCATCGTGTACTTCGTTCATCGCCTGCTGAACGCTGTTTTGGGTCCGATCTAGTTCCTGCCGTACATCATCCCAGTTACGCTTGTCCGCAGCCTCAATGATCGCTTTAGCATGCGGCGTAATTGAATTTCCGACGCCGATTCCCTTAGCGAGCGTTAAAACACGTTGACCAATCTCTTTTACCGCTGGCGCATCCTCTGCTTGTACCGCAACAAAACCGTCTGCAATCACTGTTCCGAGCAATAGGGCAATACGCGGCCGTTCGGTGAAATTTATTCCCTTGTCGCTCCGGACGTATTCTTTCCAGTTTACCGCACCTAATTTGTTCAGCGCGCCAAAAATTTCGTTCGGCAATGGGACAACAACATCTTCGACGGTTTTGGACAACTGTTTAATATCGATGCGCTGTGGCACGCGCGCACCATGTGCGCATGGAACGAGAACACACAAGCTGATTGCACTTAGCTTTAGGAATCTACTGAACTGGGTCATTGGTAGCTTCGACTGTTGATTTTTAGGTCGTATTCGGGATTAATGGAGCAAATCTTAAGCAGAACCCTCGCCGTACACAAATCACAGCTCAAAGAATTTGACCCGTCCTGATCGAACCAATTTCTTTCTCGATAGCAGGAGCACTTTATGGATCTAACCCGGTTACAGCGCATTCTCGACCAAGCCTCTTCGAAACAAATCACGGTGATCGGCGATTTGATGCTCGATGAATTTGTCTGGGGGAACGTCGGCCGCATCTCACCGGAGGCGCCTGTGCCGGTAGTGGAGGTTACCGGAGAATCGTTTTATCCGGGGGGCGCCGCCAATGTCGCGCGCAATCTCCGCGAGTTCGTCGACCGAGTCGCGGTGATCGGTTTGCTCGGCAAGGATCGAAGTGGTCGGCAACTCCGTGAGCTTTTGGTGGAGGAAAAAATGGATGTGTCCAATGCAATCGAGGATCAGGCCTTTCGTACCGTTGTCAAAACGCGCATCATTGCGCGTCATCAACAGGTCGTTCGTGTCGATCGTGAGGAGTTCACCAACCCGTCGCCGGCGCAGGTTGCAAAGGTCGTGGCCGCGGTACGCAAGAATATCGCGGATACGGATGCCATCATCTTCGAAGATTATGGAAAAGGGTTTCTAACAACGGACTTGGTTTCGCAAATCACGCTGGACGCCCGCAAAGAAGGCAAAATCGTTGCCGCTGATCCAAACCCACGGCATTCCGTTGATTGGCGCGAGGTTACTGTGGTGAAACCGAATCGCGCCGAAGCGCTCCTCGCAGCTGGCATTCCCTTGCGTGAACTGGGTGACACGCCATCGAAAGATCCTGATCTTAGGCGCGCTGGAGAAGCACTGTTAAAAAAATGGCAGACCAATTATGTTTTGGTGACACTGGGTGAGCACGGCATGATGCTGTTTCAGGAAAACGAAGAAACGCATTATATCGCGACCAAGGCACGGCAGATCTTTGATGTCTCAGGCGCGGGTGATACCGCCATCGCTCTTTTTACCCTTGGCCTAGCTTGCGGGGCAACGCCCATCGAAGCGGCGGAAATTGCCAACCACGGAAGCGCGGTTGTTGTTAGTAAGCTTGGAACCGCCACCGTCGCGCGAGACGAACTTGTAGCCAGTTTCAAAAATGATCTGTCATCCTGAGCAACAAGATGAACACCTCTGTCGAGACACGCTCCCGCGCCATTTTTATCGATCGCGACGGCACGATCATGCGCGACGTTGATTACTGCTCCGATCCGAAACAGGTACAAATTTTCGCTGGGGTCCCGGAAGCGCTGCGGCTTTTGAAATCGAGGGGTTTTAAACTCATTGTCATTACGAACCAAAGCGGGATCGGTCGTGGTCTTTTGACAATCAATCAGTATCGGGCGGTTGAAGCGGAAGTTTTGCGGCAACTGGGCGACGGCTTGATCGATTCTACCTATTTTTGCCCAGATGTTCCCGAGCAGCACTCCAGCTGTCGCAAGCCAGCTCCCGGGATGATCCTGCAAGCCACCGGAGAACACCGCATCGATCTTTCCCGGTCCTTTCTTATTGGCGATAAAGAAATCGATGCTCAATGCGGCCGCATTGCCGGCGTACGCACAATCCGCGTTCAAACCGGTCCTCAATATGATACCATTGATACGATCGCGGACTGGGTGGCGGCCGATCTCGCCCAAGCCGCAAAGATCATTATCGGTGTTACGAATGAGTAAAACCGTTGGAATCATTCCTGCACGCTGGAATTCTACACGTTTTCCTGGAAAACCGATGTATCTGATTGATGGAAAGCCACTTTTGCGTCACGTCTGGGAACGGTGCTTAAAGGCAAGGCATCTGGATTTCGTGATCATCGCAACTGACGATATGCGTGTTGCGGTCGCCGCCTTTGATTGGGGCGCGGAGGTTGCGTTGACTTCGCCTAGACACCGTAGCGGGACTGACCGAGTTGCCGAAGTCGCAAAAAGGGCAAGGCAGTTCGCGTACGTAATCAACATCCAGGGCGACGAACCTCTGGTTGAGCCGCGATTGATCAACAAACTTGTCGAAAAGCTCCGGTCAGATCGCAAGATCGATATGGTTACTGCGGCCCATCCGTTCGCGAGTCCGGCGGAGGCATCTTCACCGCACCAAGTAAAGGTGGTTGTCGATTGTAATGGCTGCGCGCTTTACTTTTCACGCGCGCGGGTTCCCTATACCACGAACAAGCATCCTCCCCTCTTCCTGCGCCACCAAGGCATTTATGCATTTCGGCGCAACGCGCTTCTGCAGTTCGTGAAATGGAAAACAACGCCGTTGGAACGCACGGAATCTCTCGAGCAATTGCGCGCGTTGGAAAATGGTGTAAAAGTTCATGTGCTCGTCACTGCTCAAGGATCACCCGGCATAGACACGCCACAGGACGCAAGAACGCTTGAGCTAAAACTTGCTCTCCAAAAACGACGTAGGAGTGTCTTGTGAAATACATTTTCGTCACGGGCGGGGTAGTCAGTTCGTTAGGTAAAGGCCTGACTGCGGCCTCGCTCGGCACCCTGCTCGAAGCGCGTGGCCTGCGCGTGGTCCTTCAAAAGTTCGATCCTTACCTCAATGTCGATCCCGGCACAATGAACCCGTTCCAGCACGGCGAAGTTTATGTGCTCAACGACGGCGCGGAAACTGATCTCGATCTTGGCCATTACGAGCGCTTCACCAACTGCGTCCTCACCCGACATAACAACCTGACCAGCGGCCAGGTTTACGAGACTGTAATCTTAAAGGAGCGTCGCGGCGACTATCTCGGCAAGACCGTGCAGGTAATTCCGCACGTCACCGACGTGATCAAAGACCGCATTCGCGAGCTGTCCGACGCGAGCAAATACGACGTTGTCATCACTGAAATCGGTGGCACTACCGGCGACATCGAAGGCCTGCCATTTCTGGAAGCGATCCGGCAATTCATTCTCGAAGTCGGCGCACCCAATGTGGTGAACATGCACGTGACGCTGTTGCCCTACATCAAGGCGGCCGCGGAGCTGAAAACAAAGCCGACGCAGCAAAGCGTAGCAAAGCTGCGTGAAATCGGTTTGCAGCCACAAGTATTGATTTCCCGGAGCGAGAAATCACTCGACCACGAACTGCGGAAGAAATTGTCAATGTTTTGCAGCGTTTCCGAGAAAGCAGTAATCGAGGAACGCGATGTCGAGCACACGATTTACGAAGTGCCGCTGATGCTGCATGCCGAGGGACTCGACCAACTGGTGTGCGACTTGTTGCATCTTGAAACCCCCGAGCCTGATCTCGCCAGCTGGCGAAAGTTTGTCGAGCGCGTCGTCAGTCCGAAAAAGCGCGTCAAGATCGCCGTCGTCGGCAAATACATCGATGTACGGGATGCTTACAAGAGTATCTACGAATCACTTACTCACGCCGCAGCGAGCGAGGACTGCGGGATCGATCTCAAACTTATCGACGCCGAATCCTTAGAGCAGGGCAGCGATGGCCAGTTGAAAGATGTGGTCGGCGTGTTGATTCCGGGCGGATTTGGCCTGCGTGGAGCTGAAGGAAAAATAGACGCCGCGCGTTTCGCGCGCGAGCACAAGATCCCATATCTCGGTCTTTGCCTTGGTATGCAGGTAGCAACGATCGAATTCGCGAGGAACGTCTGTGGAATCAAAAACGCAAATAGCACCGAGTTCGATAAGAATGCCGCCGAACCGGTAATCTCATTATTGGAAGAGCAACGTGGAGTTCGAAACAAGGGTGGAAGCATGCGGCTTGGGACGTGGCCGACGAAAATCGTCCGTGGCACGATTGCGGCGAAAATCTACGGGCGCGACGAAGTCATGGAACGGCACCGTCACCGTTACGAGTTCAATATGAAGTACCGTGATCGCATGACGGAAAAGGGCTTCCTCATTTCCGGGACATCACCGGACGGGATGCTCGCCGAATTGATCGAATTGTGCGATCACCCGTACTTTCTCGCCTGCCAATATCACCCGGAATTTCAAAGCAAGCCGAACAGGGCGCATCCGCTCTTCAGAGGCTTTATTCAGGCCAGTCTCGCTCGCTCCGTTGATGGCGCGCTGCGCGTTGCAGCCGATCAAGAATCGCCGCGCCGAGTCCTTGAAGAGGAACTCGTTCCGCAACGATAAGCTCGGCTCCGGATTGATCTAGCTCGCGCAGATAACGAAAAAGGTTTGCGGCTGCTTCGCGCATATCGGCAGACTCGCTCAAGCGGCGAATAGCAACGAACCGCTTCGCATTTTCGATGGGATTCCACGCTAGCAACGCGCAGCGCTGATCCGGCCCCGGCGAAAAAGATTTCGCATCCTTGGTCAGTCGCAGCGGTGTTTTTGGCGCGTAATGCGAAGGCAATTGTCCAGGTGCCAAAACTTTCGCCGCTGGAGCGACGATCTGGACCTTACCAAACTCCGACAATTGCTCGGCTGTGATCGGACCTCGGCGTAAGATGTCTATCTCGATCCCATGAACTGCAACGATCGTCGATTCGATTCCATAGGTTGTTGGTCCGGCATCAACGATGAGTCGGATTCGCCCGTTGAGTTCGTCGAGAACGTGTTGTGCTGTCGTAGGACTAATGCGGCCGAATCGATTCGCGCTGGGAGCAGCCAGCGGCGTGTCGAACGCTTGAACGATTTCGGCAAACACCGGATGGGCACTGATTCGAATCGCCACAGTATCCAACCCTGCAGTGACAATGTCCGGAACAATTGATTTCTTTGGCAGAACAATTGTGAAAGGTCCTGGCCAAAACTCATCGGTTAATTCTGAGATCAATTGCCGATTACAAGAGGGAATGCTGGCGATTTTTTCTACCCGGTCGCGGTCCGGCAGATGGACAATGAGGGGATCGAAATATGGCCGCTCTTTCGCTTCAAAAATCTTCGCGACGGCGATCGGATTCAGCGCGTCAGCAGCGAGTCCGTAAACGGTTTCGGTTGGAAGCGCGACGATTTGGCCTTCTCGCAGCAGTTTAACCGCGGGCGCAACCGCGTCGACGTTTGCTAATTGTTGATTCGAGATGGCCCTGAAACCTATCGGGGCCGCTATAATTTCTGTCTTCACCTTGCGTAATTCTATGGTGTTTCTGTGAAACGCCCAACGGGGGTTACAGAATGGCGCCTGACACGGACGCCCTACAAGGGCAACTTTGCCGCCAGTACGGCCTCGCTCTGCTTCCTGCGAAATGCCTCGAGATTTTTGCGAATCTTTGCATCAGACGTGGCGAGAATCGCCGCTGCAAGAAGCGCAGCGTTTTTCGCGCCCGCTTCCCCGATCGCGAGTGTTCCGACCGGAATTCCGCCGGGCATTTGCGCTGTCGATAAAAGCGAGTCGAGACCCTGAAGTTTCGAATAGATCGGGACACCCAGCACTGGCAGCCACGTATGAGCGGCAATGACTCCGGCCAAATGTGCCGCGCCGCCTGCTCCTGCGACGATCACGCGCACACCGCGGTCGGCTGCTTTGCGTGCAAACTCCGCCGTCGCATCCGGGGTGCGATGTGCTGAAAGAACATGATGTTCGTTCGTGATGCCAAGTTCATTAAGCGTATCAACGGAACGGCGCATTGTTTCCCAATCCGATTTGCTGCCCATCACTACTGCGACAACAGGAGAGAATTTTTGCACAGACATGAAGCGACTGTAGGGCGTTTGATTCGCTTGCGCCAGCAAACTCACCCTTCGCGCTTTCCGTCTATGTCGCTAGGCTCCCGGCTCCATTCTATGAAACGCCAAGTACTGGCTGAAGTCGAGTGTCAGTGAGATATTCGTTTGTGAACAGCACGGATAAATCAATCGTGCTTATCGGCATGATGGGGGCAGGTAAATCGTCTGTTGCGTATTGTCTGCGGCAGCGCACGGGTCTTGCCGGAGTTGATATCGACGAAATCGTGATGTCGAAGTTTGGAATCTCGATTCCCGAAATCTTTTTCGCATACGGCGAAGATAAATTTCGAGAAGCGGAAACAGAAGCCCTTCGGGAACTGACACCTGGTCAACAGGCGATTATCGTGACAGGTGGCGGAATCGTGCTCCGCGCCCAGAATGTCACTCTTTTGAGACGGCTCGGCACGGTGGTATGGCTCGAAGCAGATGAGAAAACGCTTTTCAACCGGGCTTCGCGCACTGGCAATCGTCCATTGCTACAGACCAGGAACCCGAGAAAGGCGTTTGCGCGAATGTTACAGCAGCGCATACCGCTTTATGCGAGAATTGCCGATCTCCGCGTGGATACGTCGGCACTGACGGAAGAAGAAGCAGCCCTGGCAATTTTGACTAGGCTTAGGAAGCTCTCCCGTAACCGGAGACCGGGATTATCGATTCCGGCTACTGTGCAATGACTGAGATTTCTAGTGCGGAATTGAAAGTGCGGCTTGTCTCTTTCGCGCTCGAGGTAGGCTTCGATTCCTGTGGCATAGCGGCTTGCGCCGCGCCACGACACTCAACCGAATTTCGCGAATGGCTGTACGATGGCGCGCACGGGGAGATGGATTATATGCGACGTGGGGAAGAAAAACGCTGTGATCCACAAAAGGTCTTGCCCGGAGCAAAGTCGGTTGTGATTGTCGCACTGAATTATTTCCAGGGCGAAAAGGATCGACCGTCCGAGACCACCGCTAAAGGCAGAATCGCACGATATGCCTGGGGCGACGATTACCACGATATCGTCACGGCCAAGCTAAGTAAGATCGACAATTTCCTGCGCCAATTCGGGGGACAACAAAAATGCTATGTGGATACCGGTCCCATTTTAGAGCGCGATCATGCAGCGCAAGCCGGCATTGGATGGCACGGCAAGAGCACGATGCTGATCGATCCACGCCTGGGCACGTGGTTTTTTCTTGGCGAGGTTTTAACGACTCTCGAGCTACCACTGGATGCTCCGCAATCCGATCGTTGCGGAACATGCGACCGTTGCATCACGGCTTGTCCAACCGGCGCAATCACCGCTGCGCATCGACTCGACGCGCGCCGGTGCATATCTTATTTAACGATCGAGCTGAAAGGTTCTATCCCGCTGGAGCTGCGGCCGTTGATCGGGAGTCGGATCTTCGGCTGCGACGACTGTCTCGAAGCCTGCCCGTGGAACCGTTTCGCTCAGGCATCGCGGGAGACTGCGTTTTCAGCGCGTTACGCTACGACCGATATGTTGCTGCGAGACTATTTGAAGTTGAGCGACGCCGAGTTTCGCCATCTTTTCAAAAATTCGCCAATCAAACGAATCAAGCGGCGCGGCTTTCTGCGCAATGTCTGTGTCGCCCTTGGCAATGTGGGCGACGTATTAGACCTCCCCGCGCTCGAACGCGCGGCAGCCGATCCCGAGGTGCTTATCGCAGAGCACGCGACGTGGGCAATCAAGCAGATCAAGGAACGATACGAGGAACAACTGCCGCCCGCGTATCGCGCAGAGCACCTCGATCCACTCGAAGCTCCGGGTTACGAATAGAAGTTACGTGTCAGCGAGGGGATTCGGGCGCAATCAGATCCTCGGCGGCAACGATCTCCCAGCGTCCACGACGCCAGACCCAGGTGTCCGTCCAAACAAAGCGCTCGCGCTCGCCTGTACGTCGCTCCAAAGATTCGTTTCCCTGAGCAACCGCAGCGCCGCCACAGAACCTCATCTTGATGTCGTTGAGTTACTTCGCTCGACCGGTTCAATGTCACCGCTGGTGACTGATTCTGCCCACTGCCGTTCACTTTCAACAATGTAACGCTCTGCTTCCTTCTGGTCGTAGTGTCGCGTGCATTAACAAAGAGCGCAGATCAGCCCGGCAAAAGCGAAGGCCTAGACCTTCGTCGCGCCCAACGACGTCACTCCAAACCGAGCGCCTTAAAGGTCGCATCGACATGTTTGAAATAAATGTCGAGTGAGCAGAGGCGATCGATCTCTGCCGGGGAAAGCCGATCTGTGATTTCCGGTTCGCGTTTGACGGTCTCGACAAATGTCCCCTCATCTTTCCAGGTGTTCATCGCGGCGCGCTGCACCGCTTCATAAGCGCGTTTCCGCTCCACGCCTGCTCGAGTGAGAGCAAGCAGAATCGACTGGCTGAAATAGAGACCTTTTGTAAGCGCCAGATTCTGCTGCATTCGCTCCGGATAAACCTGCAGTTTCTCGACGATATCCGTCAAATTTGCGAGCATGTAATCGAGCAAAATACATGAGTCGGGCAGAATAATCCGCTCAGCGCTTGAATGGCTGATATCGCGTTCGTGCCACAAAGCCACGTTCTCCAACGCGACGACCGCATTCCCGCGAATAACGCGCGCCAAGCCGCTCAACCTCTCATTGGTAATCGGGTTCCGCTTATGCGGCATCGCCGAGCTGCCTTTCTGGCCTTTACCGAAAAATTCTTCGATCTCGAGAACTTCGGTCCGCTGGAGATGACGAAACTCCGTAGCCCATCGATCGATGCTCGAAGCAATCACGGCAAGTGTAGTTATAAACTCGGCATGCCGATCGCGCTGCACGATTTGGGTTGAAAGTGTCGCCGGTTTCAGTCCCAGTTTTTCACAAACTGCGCGCTCGATCTTTGGATCAATGTGCGCGTGTGTACCGACCGCGCCGCTCATCTTGCCGACTCGAATGCGTTCGCGCGTCTGGGTAAGCCGTTCCTCGGCGCGCCCGAACTCGTCGAACATGAGCGCAAGCTTCAGCCCAAACGTGATCGGCTCCGCGTGCACGCCGTGGCTCCGGCCAATCATAGGTGTCATTTTGAACCGGCGCGCCTGCTTCGCGATTGCCGCTCGCAGCGATTTCAGATCGTCCAAAAGGATCTTGCTCGACTCTGTCAGTTGCACCGCCAGCGTCGTATCCAGGATATCGGACGAAGTTAGTCCCTGATGAATCCAACGCGAAGCCGGTCCAACCAACTCCGCAACGTTTTCGAGAAAAGCGATGACGTCGTGATTGGTGCGTTTCTCGATCTCGATGATTTCAGGGATTGAGAATATCGCGCGCTTCCGAATCTCTGTGGCGTCCTTTGTAGGGATTTGGCCAAGCTCTGCCATCGCCTCACAGGCCAACACCTCGA
>Ga0126381_100003012_pt1 | contig 18335 bp, 13 predicted proteins | sample PanSoiMetPlot_28_FD_96465 | JGI IMG/M metagenome (GOLD analysis project Ga0126381, IMG submission 96465) | Tropical forest soil microbial communities from Panama - MetaG Plot_28 | ecosystem: Environmental > Terrestrial > Soil > Tropical forest > Bulk soil | place: Panama | collected 2016-02-17
CCACCCGCTTCCATTCGGACCAATGCTGATTGCGGTACGGACCGGAGCATCGGTCTCAATCGCCCAGAAAATGCAGCCGGTTTCTGCGCTGAGAGAATAGACTTTTCGTTCAAAGCTCCCCACGAAAACGCGCCCACCTGCGACGGTCGCCTGCGCCTGCGCGCGAAAGGCTCCAGGATAACCGAACGCCCACTTCAGCTTGAGTTTCGGCACTTGCTCCGCAGTGAGTTGCGCCATCTCGGGAGGCTGAAAGCGATGCTGCTCGAGATTCACCCCCCAGCCGTTCCAGTGTGGTTTGGTGAGCGGATCGGTAAACGCTTGCCCTGCGTCCGCTCCACACAACGATGCGGCAGGAATCTGTTCCTTGCCGGGCAGCTTGCCGGTGAGGAATTCAGCAAGGTCGGCGATCTGCCCGGAAGTCAACCCGAGCCCCTGGACCGCCATACTCCCGCTCAGTAAAGCAAATCGAACGCTTTCCGGAGACATCTGCTTCAACGCCACTTGGCTCGGCGCCCTGGAGACTGCTCCCTCATGGCACGCCGCGCAGCGCTGTTTGTAGAGCGCCTCGCCCGCCTTGTTTGTAGCTCCTTCTTGCTGCTGGCGCGCGGCCAAGCAGAGCCCCATTGCCAAAAGCGAAGGCAAGCTAAGTCCCAGAAGCCTCGAAGGGAATTTCACCGCCGATTTACCTCCTGGAAGTGATTTCCGAAACTTTTCCAACAAGCTCAGTCGCCGAAGTCTCACAAAGACTTGCGAAAAAGCACAGAACGCTCGACTTCCTGAAATCCCAGACGCTGGTGGACTCTTTGAGAGAGCTCATTATCGATCACAGCATCCGAAGCTATTTCCGTGCATCCCTGGCTTCGCGCCCACTCCTCGGCCGCCTTCAAAAGGCTCTTGCCGATTCCCCGCCGGCGATGCTCCTCAGCAACGTACCAGCCTTCGACGTACCCGACAGGGCGGGACGGGTTGCAGCTTTCGGCGTGGGAGCGAAGGCCGCATTCCAGAAAGGCGACGGGCGATCCTTCCCGGTTTTCAGCGACGAAAATTACCAGCGGCAGCGTTCCCGGCGACTTTCCGGCCAGGATGAGCTCCAACTCCCGAGCATGTTCTTCGGCGGTCGATTCTGGCCAGAGAGCTGCAAGAAGTCGAGTTAACGCTTCGCGATCCGCGGGTCGCGCAAGCCGCACATGGAAATCCCGCACCATGCACGTGACTTCACTTCGATGGCTCGGAGACGAAGATAGATTTGGGAATCATCATGTGCACGCCCTTGTTGCCATCAACCAACTCCGTGATGTGCAAATCCGCGGCGACGCTAGCGAGCATATACGCGTCGTCGCGGGAAAGATGCTTCTCAGCAACAAGGAAATCGATCATTTCGCGCACCGCGAGCGTCGTGCAAGCATTCAAATTATCGTCCAGGCCCATCGTGATGTAATGCGTCGGCGTTTCGGCGCGTGGCCACTTCAGGTGCATGTCTTTGCGTACGATAAATTGAAACGTTCCGACAAGCGAAGTTTCGAGCGCGGTGATGTCCACTTCCCCGTCGCCTTGACCAGCATGGCCGTCGCCGACCTCGAAGAGCGCTCCCGGCGCATGCACCGGAATGTATAGTGTCGTGCCGGCAACGAGATCTTTGTTATCGAGATTACCCGCCATGATCCACGGCGGCGCGCTGTTCCACTTGCCCACGCTTTCTGGCGGCGCGTCCCCCATGCTGCCAAAAAACGGATGCAGCGGAATTTCAACGCCCGGCGCGAATTTCGCCACCATGCGCTTTTCATCCAGCGGAATGATTTTGATCTTCGCGTACGGAAAATCGTCCGGCAAATACCCGCGTCCCGGCCCAAAGGCGTTGTACGCATAAGGAATCGCGAGTTTAATCGCCAGAATTCTTACTTCGAGCACATCGCCGGGCTGCGCGTCTTCGATGTAAATCGGCCCCGTCAAAATGTGCCCGCCGGGGCCTTTGTCCTTCACTTGTTCGGTGATGTCGCGCAGCGATTGCTCCACCTGGTCGTTCGGCACGCCCGCTTTCTCCAGCCGTTCAGGGCTGTTGGTGATGAGCGTCTGAATTTCCACGGTGTTGCCCGACTTAACACGCAGCACAGGCGCAGCCTTCGCGTCGTAGTAGCCCCACGCCACCGTCTTGGGCGTCGCTTTCAGAGTGTAAGTTGTCTGGGCAGTGGCTTGGGGGGCAGAGAACAACAGCAGAGATGTCGTAATTCCTAGGCTAACGAGGCGGGCACGGGTCATTTGATCTCCTGGTGCTCAGAAGTCGCGGCCGACGCGGAGCCCGTTTCTAGGTTCGGCTTATCGGCGTCTCGCCGCCGATAGTACAGGCGAACGAGCGCGTAAACAACAAGCGGCGGAGTCACCGTCACCCCCATATCCCCGCCAGCAGACAACTCGTGGGTCGACTCCATTCGCCTGCGCCAAGCAGCATGGCAGCGACCACTGCGAGGAACAACGCCAAAAGCGGATTCAAAACGTGTTCACCTCTCGCATGGGGAATTAGGGCGACCGAACTGGTCAGCAGCAGCAAGAATCCGCCGACGCCGCATACGATGAATCGCAGCGCGACCCAAGCGTTTCGCCAGTTCCTGCGGTTTCCCATTTTAGGCAGCCCCAGTTGCACTTTGTCTGAAGCGGTGGTGCCAGACCTGCGCTGCGCCGATCAGGTTTGCGTCTTCGCCGAGTGATGCCAGCGCGAGTTCTGTCTTTTCAAACGGAACGAAGCGGCAACCCTTCGCGATCACTTTGCGTATCTGTTCGAGGCTCATGCTTTTCATGATGCTGCCGCCCATTACGATGCGGTCCGGCACAAACAAATTGATCAAGTTGGCCAGGCCGAAACCGAGATAGAGCGCTTCGCGCGCAACAGCCTCTTGCGCCAACAGGTGGCCTTGTTTAGCAAGCTGAAAAATCTCCCTCGCCGTCAGCGCTTGTGGATGCCGGGAAGTTGCCTGCGCGTTGGCGTTAAACCACGCCGCCATCGCCGGACCTGTCGCCAGCGCTTCCCAGCAGCCGCGGAAGCCGCAGGTGCATTCCGGGCCGAAGGCGTCAATCACATGATGGCCGACTTCGGGATGCGCCCGGTCCACGCCGCGATACAGTTCGCCATCGAGAACAATTCCGCCGCCAATTCCTGTGCCTACCGTGACGTAAATCAGCCGCGACTTCTCTTTTCCCGCTCCCCACGCCGCTTCTCCCAACGCCGAAGCGTCGCCGTCGTTCTCCAGCGCCACTCGCACGCCAAACTCGCTCGCCAAATCGTTTACTGGATTGCACCCCTTCCATCCGGGCAGAAAATCTACGTCGCCGAATTCGCCCGTGAAGGGATAGACCCAGCCTGTCGAGCCGATGCCGATGCCTGAAAGCCGGGTGTTGGCCTGTTTCGCCGCTTCACGCAGCAGGCGCACCATATGCTTCAGCCCATCGGGATACGCGCGCGCAGCCTCGGTTGGCGTCTCAAGCCGCGCCAGCACCTTGCCAGCCTCGTCCACGATGCCCGCGGCAATTTTCGTTCCTCCTATGTCCACCGCCCCAATCATTTCTTCTCCCTTTGCCGGGTTGTGTAGGGGCGCGCTTCAACGCGACCTCTAACTCTGTCGGTCATTCCGAGGCCGCGTCTTTTGCGGCCGAGTCTTCGCTGTTTTTCGCTTCCTTCGGCAACAAGCCGCCCTCGTCTTCCACAATGAACGACGACAGCCGGAACGTATCGCAATCCACCGCGGAGAGCCCAGCCAGCCGCTCGGCCACAAGCTGCGCCGGAATAATATCAATCAGGGATTGCCACCCCGCCGGAATCGCGGGAAGCTGAAACACCAAATCCCCCGCATCCTCGGGAAGTTTTTGCCCAATCAGCATCACGCTCGCGCCAAGCTTTCGCAGATCGCGCGCCAAAGCGAAATCCTGTTCGCGCATCTGCGTGACATCAATCCAGATTCCAAAGCGCACGCCTTTGTTGACGATTTCCTGCGGGCCATGCCGGAAGCTGCCGGTGCCCATAGAGCTTGCGGGCGATTTCACGCCTTCTTCCCACATCAGCCGCGCCTCGCAGGCGCTGCCAAGGCTCGACCCGCGCGCCAAAAAGTAAGCTGCGCTGTGCGGCTTGAGCCAAACCGACTTGGCAATTAGCTCCTGCCAAGCGGGAATCGCTCGCCCTGCTTCCGCGAAGGCATGCGAAAGCGACTCCGCAAGCTGCGAATCTTTACCAGGCCGGAGCTTTAGCTCCGGTGCACCAGTTCCCTTTTCACTGGGCTTTAGCCCCTGAAGGGAGCTTCCCTCCTGAACAACACTACTCGCCAGCATCCCCACCGCCAGCGCTAGCGTAGTGTACGTGTTCACCGAAATGGCGTGATCGAGCGCGATGGGCACGACGATGGCATGATTCGCTTCTTTCCCCAGCGGACTCTCGGGAACATTGGTGATCCCGATGACTTTCACGCCAGCCTTGCTCGCCTTGCGTGCCAACTGCACAATTTCCGTGCTCTTGCCGCTCCGCGAAATAATGATCATCGCGGAGTTTCTGGGAAACGCTCCAAATCGCACCAACTCGTCAGCGTCGAGCAAGTAAACCGGATGCGCATGCTGATAAAACATCGCGCCAACGTTTAACGCCGCATGCCAACTGCTCCCGATTCCCGTCAAATAAACATGCCGCGCGGAGCGAATCGCTGCAGCCGCCGCTTCGAGCGTGGCCCGTCCAGCCCCATTCGTTCCCGCAAACAGCTCGATGGTACGCTGCAACTCCACCGGCTGCCGCAGTATGTCTTTGAGAAAATGTGTCATCGCTAGCTCAAGTCCAGTACGGTGGCGCCAGAATGCGTTCTTAGATTCGATTTCATGCGTCTTTAGCCTCTCGCGAGAATGTCGAAATAAATCCAACCGATACCTTCATCGACAGCGACTCGGCGAGCAAAGTCCCCGCTTATCCACGGCGGCAAATCGAACTTCATGCCAGAGCTTCAAACGCCCGGACAGATGCATACGCCGCGCGAGTCGGCGTTCGGTTCGCTCGCCTAGGAGTTTTCGGATCCATGCGTATGGAATCGAAACCAATCCACCCACGAGAAGGACCGGCAGAAAGAGCAAGGCACCGAAGACCTCTAGGGCGCCTTTCAGTCCACGCGCGCCATGACCACGTCCATAACCGGTCGTGACGGGCCTCGGGCCGAGCAGATTCCAATGGGATTCTCGCGTGTGTCTTCCAACCGCATACGCCGACGTAACAAAAACTGCGCAGCCGATGACGATGAAAAACGTTATAAAAGCAAACGTGCTCAACGATTTCTCTCCGGTTGCCCTGCGGCTGATGCGGCGAGCCAACTCTTGACTGAAAGATATTTCATGGGTGGGTCATGTCCTCGGGCTTGACGAGGGCGTCGAATTCGGCGGGGGTGACGAAGCCGAGCTTGATGGCGGCCTCGCGCAGGCTGGTGTGCTCCTTGTGCGCGGTCTTGGCGACCTTGGCTGCGTTGTCGTAGCCGATTTTGGGAGCGAGTGCGGTGACCAGCATCAGCGAATTGTGGACGTAGCGGTCGATGGTGTTCTTGTTCGCTTCGATGCCGCGGACTGCGTGCTCGGTGAAGCTGTTGCAAGCGTCGGCAAGCAGCTCGACGGAATGCAAGTAATTGAAAATCATCGCCGGTTTGAAGACGTTCAGCTCGAAATTGCCTTGCGAGCCAGCGAAGCCGATGGCCGCGTCATTGCCCATTACCTGCACGGCCACCATGGTGAGCGCTTCGGACTGCGTGGGATTCACTTTCCCCGGCATGATGGAGGAGCCGGGCTCGTTTTCCGGCAACGTCAGCTCGCCCAAGCCGCAGCGCGGACCGGAAGCGAGCCAGCGAATATCATTCGCGATTTTCATCAGCGACGCGGCCAGCGTCTTCAGCGCGCCTGAGGCGAACACGATTTCGTCGTGCGCCGAGAGGGCAGCGAACTTGTTGGGATGCGAGCGGAACGGCAGGCCGGTCAGGTCGGCGATTTTGGCCGCAGCGCGCTCGGCAAATTCTGGATGCGCGTTGAGCCCGGTACCGACAGCGGTGCCGCCAATGGCCAGGTCGTAGAGGCCGTCAAGCGCGACGGCCACGCGCCCGCCGCCGCGGTCGAGCAGGCTGACGTAGCCGGAAAATTCCTGGCCTAAGGTAAGCGGCGTGGCGTCCTGCAAATGCGTGCGGCCGATCTTGACGATGCCGGCGAACTCCTTGGCCTTGGCGTCAAGCTCATCGCGCATCACCTTGATCGCCGGCAGCAGCCGCCGCGCGGTTTCCGTAGCCGCAGCAATGTGCATGGCCGCAGGAAACGTATCGTTCGAGGATTGCGACATGTTGACGTCGTCGTTCGGATGGATAGGCTTCTTGCTGCCCATCACGCCGCCTGCGATTTCAATGGCGCGGTTTGAGATCACCTCGTTGACGTTCATGTTCGTCTGCGTGCCGCTGCCGGTCTGCCAAATGCGCAAGGGAAAATGGTCGTTCAATTTTCCAGCAATCACTTCGTCAGCCGCCAGGCCGATGAGGGAAGCTTTTTCGACCGAGAGCTTGCCGAGACCTTCATTCACCAACGCGCACGCTTTTTTCAGGATGCCGAAGGCGCGAATCAGCTCAGGCGGCATCGTGTCCTTGCCGATGGCGAAGTGGATGAGCGAGCGCGCCGTCTGCGCGCCGTAGTAGCGGTCGGCAGGGACTTCGATCTTCCCCATGGAGTCCGATTCGGTGCGAGTGGCGCCCTTGGCGGCAGCTCCCGCCGTCATAGTCGATTTCGCAGCTTCAGACATAGCTGGCTCCTCAGTTTCTAACCGTGAGTTTATCAGGCCAGACCGTGCCGCGTGCAATCCTGTGAAGAGCGGGCAGGCCTCCGGCACCCAATCTTCAAAGTCGGTCTGATCCAAATTCGTGGAAGGTGTGGACAACGGGAGAAGATACTCGGGCTCGGCAGGGAAAATCGTCATGCACCCGAACGAGGTCGAGTGAAACGTGAGAAATGGCGCGCTTCACGGCGATGTGCCCGCGAAACGACCAGACCGCTCCCAAACCTGCCGCAGAATCGGCTTCGAGACTGGCGACGGTGTGTTCCCCGCCCCAGCCGGGGCCATACCTCGTTTTCCGGGACCAATGCGGTACTTTGTTTGATACTCGCACGATCAAACGGCTCTAAGCCGCAACTTTTTTCTTGCCTTCTTGCCGGAGCGGCCTTATCGAAAAGAATTTGTTCCGGCATGGCACGCAACGATACGCGGGCACTCCAAGGAGCCGGCCGATGGGGGACGTCTGGCCGGTGACATGTTCTGCCGCGATGCGTTGCAATTCCAGGTTGCCGCAGATTCCGCAGTGGGCATACAGCAAAACCCGAAGTGGAGTGCGGCGTCCGCGGAATCTTGCTTCGCAATACTCGCACCGCCACGGCAAGATGCCGCCGATGCTCAGTAGATAGTCGACTATTGTGCGGCGCCGGGAGCGCCGGAATTTCGAACTGCGGCACGCTGGACAAACAAGCTGCGTCGCCTGGATGTTCGATCTCCCCTGAGCTGGGACCACGGAAAGAAACAAACGCTATGCGAGGCAAGATACAATGAAAATCCCAAGGAGTAAACATGCCCGACTACACCGCCGAACACGCCCGCGCTGGAATCAATGCAAAATTGCCGGCGCTGGAGACTTGGCCGAACCAATTCCCGCGCTACGTTATTACGACGCGGTTTCCGGAGTATTCCTCGGTTTGTCCCAAGACGGGCATGCCCGACTCCGGCACTCTTACTATCCAGTACATGCCTAGAAGAGAGTGCCTGGAGCTGAAGGCGCTGAAAATGTACCTGCTGGCGTACCGAAACCTGGGCATCTTCTACGAGAACGCGGTCAACAAAATCCTTCAAGACATCGTCGCTGCCGTTCAACCGGAATGGTGCGTCGTTCGCGGCGAATTTACACCGCGAGGCGGATTGACCACCACGGTCTTTGCGCGCTGGCCCGAGCTGAGCGCCAGGAAAAAGGCACGGAAACGCTAGCCGCGCTGAATGCATCTAATGGTTACTCGCTCCTAGGCGACAGAAGATAGACAGAAGGCTTTTTGCAAGCCATAATTTCGAAATAGGGCCATTTGGGTTGATACCTATCACAGAGAGGGAAGAATGAGCATTTCTCCAAACATACCAAGCCCGCAAGAATCTTACGGATACGAAGCGCCGGGAACGCCACGGTGGATCTCGGTCCTGTTCGGGTTGGTGATTGCCGGGTTGGCCGTAGTGGTCTATTTCGGTTATACGACACAGGCGAAGCTGAGCGACGACCTGGGGAGACAGCGGGAGCAGAACAAGATTCTCAGCGCGCAATTGGATCAGGCCAACTCGCGAATCGCGGACTTGAAAAGCCAGGTGGAGATCACCACGCAAAGAATGGGCTTGACGCAGTCGGAACTCGCGAAAGCCAAGAGCCGCGCGGAAGACATCCGCAAGGAGCAGCAAGCATCCGACCAGGAGCTCACGACTCAAATCAAGGCGAGCCAGGAACAAATTGGTGCGGTGGCCACGGAAGTCGGCGGCACGAAGAAAGACCTCGAGGCAACCAAGACCGATCTTGAGGCTACCAAGGGCAAACTCGACCGAAGCATGGGCGATATGAACGTGATGAGCGGGTTGATCGCCCACAATCGCGATGACCTCGAGGAGTTGCGCCGTCGGGGTGATCGCAACTACTACGAATTTACCGTTCAAAAGTCCAAGCACTCGGAACGCGTCGGACCGGTACAGATTTCCCTGAACAGGACCGATCCCAAGAGGTCCAAGTACACCATCACCGTCATCGCCGATGACAAGACCATCGAAAAGAGGGACAAAACCTCGGGCGAACCTGTGCAGTTTTACGTGAAAGGCAGTTCGCGGATGGCGCCGTACGAAATCGTGGTCTTCGACGTGGGCAAGAACCAGATTAACGGCTACCTGGCAACACCCAAGGATTCCAGCGCGCCCACTCCGGCCGCTGCGCCGGCTCCGGCCGCCGCGGCAACGCCGACAACGCCTGCGACCGACAAGCCCTAGCACGTTTTCTATTCAAGCCTTAAAGGAAGCCCTGTCACTGCGCTCTGGAAACAACGCACGGGCAGGGCTTCTTCCTTTTTAAGAGAACGATTAGTATCAAATGCGAGACCGGATCGAGCACACCGGTCGACCAACCAATAGCCTGACGATGAAACCAGATCGCTTTTTAGTTGCCAGTTTGCCGCTCCATGCTTTGCTGCTGCTTTGCGCAGTCACGTTTGCTCAAACAGTTCCTCAAGAGGCAGCTCCCAAACTTCGGGTGACGGTGGATCGCGTAAACGTAGGGGTGATTGTTACCGGCAGCGACGGACATTTTGTCGATGGCTTGCGCCGGGAAGACTTTCGCGTCCTCGACAACGGTGTGGAACAGCCGATCACGGACTTCCTTCCGGTGACAGAGCCTGCGCAAGTTCTCTTCTTTATTGAATCCGGCCCAGCGGTCGTCTTGCTTGGAAAAGAGCATTTCCATGCTCCAGATACGTTGCTGAACAAACTGGCGGGCGACGACCGGGTGGCGATTGCCAGTTATTCAAATGAGCCGGAGCTGTTGCTCGACTTCACGACCGACAAACGCACGACGCGACTGGCCCTGGAGAATTTGAACTTCATGCTGGGCTTCGCTCAGTTGAACTTGTCTTCGAGCCTTGCTTCGGCCATCCATTGGCTCGACACGTTGGGCGGGAAGAAGACCATCGTGGTTTTTTCCACGGGCGTGGACACTTCTCCTGCAGGCCAGTGGCAAGGCATCCAGCAAAAGCTGGAAACTTCCGACGTTCGGATCCTCGCAGTTTCGCTTTTGAGCGATTTTCACAAACCCATCAAACACAGAATGCCTTCCCGCGAGGAAAAGAAGGATCTCACCTCCTTGCAGGAAGGCTTTGCGGCGGCACATCAGAACTTGCGCGAGCTCACCCGCATTACCGGCGGGCGTGCGTACTTTCCGAAGAGTCAGAAGGACCTGGACCGCACGTACACGGAGATTGCGCAGCTGATTCGCCACGAATACAGCCTGGCATTTACGCCGCCTGAACGCGATGGCCAGATGCACAACGTCACCGTCAAAGTAAAAGGGTTCGACCGAAGGGTGGATCACCGGCAGGCTTACCTGGCGGCCGCCCCGGCGGGCTCCTAAAGAGATTCCTCTCGCGCCGTTCCAAGTGCGGTCATATTCAGGGTAGCCCCGGCTTGCTGCAGTCGTGAGCTGGACCAATGAAAACAAGGGGCTTACGAGTCTTGGACAAAATGCTCATTCGAATTCCTTCAAGGTCTTGGCCATTTCGCGTAGCCGTTCATCTACAAGTGAGAAAACGGTTCCCGCCTCAAAACGCCCCGTGCCATTTCTGCTTCCGGCGCTTACGTTGGTGAGAATTTCAATTCCCTGCTCGATTTTTCCCACGGGCCAGACGTGAAAGTTTCCAGAGGCAACCGCATCCAGGACGTCTTCCCGCAACATCAGGTCCTCGACGTTGGCCTCGGGAATCATCACCCCTTGCGTGCCTGTTAGACCGTTAATGCGGCACACGTCGAAATAGCCCTCAATCTTTTCGTTCACGCCACCGATCGCCTGAATATCGCCTTGCTGGTTGATGGATCCCGTCACGGCGATGTCTTGCCGCAGAGGCAACCCGGAGAGTGCGGAGACCAGCGCATAAACCTCTGTGGAGCTGGCGCTGTCGCCATCTACTCCCGAATACGACTGCTCAAAGCAAATGCTGGCGGCTAACGAGAGCGGCTTGTCCTGCGCAAACTGGCCGCGCAAATATCCGGCGATGATTTGCACGCCTTTGTCGTGAAAGCGCCCGCTCAAGTTAGCTTCGCGTTCGACGTTGATCAACCCCGCTTTTCCCAGAGCCGCGGTTGCGGTGATTCGCACCGGCTTGCCAAACGAGTAGCCGCCGATCTCCAAAACGCTTAACCCGTTCACCTGGCCAACGCGCGTGCCGGAAACGTCCACGAGCAACGTACCTTCTTCAATCATTTCGCGGATGCGCGTTTCGATCAGGTTGTGGCGCTCGATCTTGGAAAACAAAGCGAGACGCACATGATGGGCGCGGACTACGGTTTCGTCCGTAGCGGCCGCGTTGTAGTGCGCTTCCCGCGCTAAATCGGCGATGTCCACGAAACGCGCGGTTACTTTGTTTCTGCGGCCGGCCTGGCGCACGCCGTACTCGAGCATGGCCGCAAACGCGCCGCGGTCGAAGGGATACAGCTTTTCTCGTTCCGACAGCGCACGCAACCGCCCCGCATATTCGGCAATCACGCCGTCGCTCATAGCCATTTCTTCATCGAACTCCACGCGCACCTTAAAAATCTTCCGAAAATCTTCCTCATATTCGTAAAGGAGTTCGTAGAGTTGCCGGTCGCCGATGAGGATGACTTTGACGTTGATATCGACGGCTTCCGGCTTCAGCGCGCTTCCGCCAAAGGGATAAAACATTTCGAGCGGCTGAATTTCAAGCCGGTTGTGATTCAGAGTGCGTTTCAGGGCGCGCCACACGCCGGTCTCCGACAGCGCTTCCATCGAATACATAATCAGGAAGCCGCCATCGGCACGAAGCAGCGAACCACCGCGCAAGTCCATAAAGTCGCTGCTCCAGCCGCCGCGCGTGTCATAGGCCCGTTGAATGGTGCCGAAGAGATTTGCGTAAGTCGGAGTGGTCTCGAAAATCACCGGAGAAGCTTCTTCGTGGTTGTGCGCGAGGATGACGTTGACTCCGTACACGCGGAAGGGGTCGCGTTCCGGCCCGCCGGGCGCTTTCGGTGAGCCGTCCGGTGTCGCGTCTTCGTCCTGCTCGCCTTCTCCCTCGCGCTCCTTGAAGGGGTCCAGATTATCCAGCAAATGATGCCGCACCTCTTCGAGATACTCCGCGACATTCGCGCCGGGATATTTTTCTTTCAACTCTTCAATGACACCGTCCACCAGCACAGAAGCCGCTTCCTGTTCCAGGTAACTCAATTCGCTGGCCAGTTCGCGGGATAGAGTGAGCGTTTTGCGGTAAACAACCGTGAACTCCTGCCGGAATTGCTCGTACTTCCGTTCAATTTCTTCCGCAACCGTGCCTTCCAGTTTCCCTTCGTGCACCATCTTGGAGATGTCTTCGATGGGAACCATCTGCCCTTCGAGCACCGGAAAAATTTCTGGTAGCGCGACCGCGCCGACCTGCATGTGCCCCAGGGCAAACTGATCGCGCGCAATGCGCCGAGTGAAATCGTCCATCAATTCTTTTTCGCGAACTGTAAAACGCTCGACAATTCTTCCCTTCTGCCGCTGGAACGGTTCGCCTTCGAAAACCTGGGGAATCCGTCGCCGCAAGAAGTCGATTCCCGCTTGCATGTCTTTCTTGAAGGGATCGGCTTGCCCGCGGGGAAGGGTCAGCAATCTCGGCCGGTCGGTAATCTTGAAATTGTTGACGTAGCAACGATCCAGCGACTCTTTGGTGGGCGGATGAAGCTCTTCGATCATGTGCGCGATGGTCCCGCCGCGGCTGGTACCCGCCAATCCGCAAACAAAAACGTTGTAACCGGGGGCGGAAAGTTCCACGCCCATCTTCAAAGCGCGCAAAGCGCGCTCTTGCCCGATAAAACCTTCGCGGGGGTCGGCCTGCGCCGTCGTTTCGAACGGAATCCGCGAGAGCTCACACCTCCAACGCAGCTTATCCGTTGGAAGCTCGGCTGGTTTCGGAGCAGGCTTCGTGGCCATGAAATCCTTTCGAGCGGGTTACTCTAGCACACTCGCGACGCTCACTCTCCGCTGGGCCGGACAAGTGTTACCCAGCGGTTATCGGCGGGCTCTCCGCGCTCTCGCGGTAGACGTTCAGAATTCCAGCCGCTATGGCAATCAGAATCGGCCCCAGCACAAGCCCGAGCAAGCCAAACAGATTTACGCCGCCCACAACACTGATAAAGATCAGTAACGCGCTCAATTCAGTCCGGCCGCCCAGCAACAATGGCCGCAGTACATTGTCCACAACCGTCGATACGCCGGCACAGATCGCAAGGAGCAAAACCGCGCGTCCCCAGTGTCCCGTAAAGCCCAGCCAAACAGAGGCAGGGACAAATATCAAGCCCGACCCGACGACAGGGACGAGAGAGAAGAAGGCCATTACGACGCCCCAAAAAACCGGCGCCGGCAACCGCACCAGGGCGAAGCCCAGTCCTCCGAGCGCTCCCTGAATGGCTGCGACCGCCAGGCTGGTGATGACACTCGCAGAAATCAGTTCCTGAACCTGGGTGATCATGGCGTCCTTGTGCGCAGCATCGAACGGCAAAATGCTCCGTACCGCGCCAAGAATTTTCCCCGCGTCGCGAAAAAAGTAAAACATGGCAAAAATCATCACAAACAAATCAAAAATAAACGCAGCAATGTTCTTCAGAATCGTCCCAATCCGCTCCGCCAGAAATCCCGCTTGTTTTTCAATTCCCTTCTCGAGGGTGTCGAAAATGTCAGCGTTGGGATCGATACCCGGAACGTGTGATGCAATCCAGGACCAGCTCCTGGTAATCATGGGGGCATGCTGCTCGACGAAGGAATGTTGCACACCGCGCGAGATTGCAATGGCTTGCCGTACGAAGAGTGTGGTCAACAAGATTGCCGGAGCGATCAACAGAACAGTAACTGCCACCGTGCTGATCACCGAGGCCTGCACGGAAGAGAGACGCCTGGCGATCCGCTTGTGCATCGGGTAGAAAAAAGTCACTAGGATGGCGGCCCACGCTAACGCGCTCAAAAATGGCTCGGAGATGAGGAATACGAGGTAGATTAGAAGCAACAACACGCCATAAGAAACGACCACCGTCAGGCGTGACGTTGTAGCATCCGTTGAAGGGGCGGCATTCATGTTCGTACTATAATCTGTACAGGTCGAGCGGACACGAACCGTTTCGTGTTCGAGCCAGTTTTTGGCAGCTTCTCTCCGCTCCACCAGGTCGCGTGCGGGTCACCCGGCAAACTTGGCATGTCAACAAAGCCCATTCCGCTCAATGCAAAACAGATTCGTCTCCTTGCTGTACTTGCTTTGGTTAATTTTGTCAACTTTGCCGCCCGCCAGGTGATCGCTCCCCTCATTCCTCTCTTGCGCGATCACTTTCACGCCACCGACGCACAACTCGGAGCCCTGCAAATGTGGCTTCTCGTCGTGCTCGCGGTCTTCAGCATTCCTTTTGGATTCTTTGCCGATCGCTTCAATCGCGTCACCATCATTGTGATCGGTGTGGCGTGCTGGAGCGTGGCAACCGTGGTTAGTGGCCTGGCGTCCACTTTCATTTTCCTGCTGTTTGCGCGAGCTGCGGTGGGCCTTGGTGAAGCTGCCTATGCGCCTGCCGCCCAATCCATGATTTCGGGCGCCTTTCCGCAAGAGGACCGGGCTCGCGCTCAAGCCATCTTCGCCGCAGGAATGTTGTTGGGTGGGGTCGGAGGCCAGGCGCTCGGAGGAGTCGTTGGGCAACATTACGGCTGGCAGTACGCCCTGTTCCTGGTGGGGCTGCTGGGTATTCTTCCCGGCATTGCCGTCTTTTCCCTCCAGGAACCCGCTCGCGGCCCTCGGTCCGACGTTGTGCCCTTTTGGCGTCTGTTAAGCGTCCCAGCCTTCGTGGCCATGATCGCTGCAGGCACGTGCATCACGTTCGCCAGCGTCTCGCTTCTGTTTTGGGGCGTGGACTTTGCCGTCAGCTATAAAGAGTTTAGCCAGAGTCAGGCATCCGTTGATCTTTCCCTAATTGCGTTAATCGCGTCGGTATTGGGCGTCCTGGTTGGCGGTTACGTCGCGGACTGTCTCCAGAAGCGTTTCAGCTACGGGCGGCTGCTGGCCATTGGGGGCGCGTTCCTGATTGCAGCCCCCTTTCTTATCGTTGCCATTCAATCCGACGACCAATGGATGGTTCTTGTGGGAATGTGCATCGCCGGTTTCTTCATGTCGTGGTATCACGGGCCGGTCACCGCGGTGATTCACGACATGATGCCGCGTCGCGCACATGCCACTTCGATCGGAGTGTACATGTTTGTCACGCAGCTTCTCGGGGGCTGGGGACCACATCTCCTTGGCCAAATATCGGACTTCCACGACCTGCAATTCAGCCTTCAGATCGCAGTTGGAGTCATGGTTTTCGGGGCGCTGTTGATGTTTCTGGTGATTTACTTCATCCGGCGGGACGGGATTCGCCATCCCATTCTAGAGGCCTTTCACGCTGAGCCGGGCGACTAGAGGCAGCAACCAGCGAGGCAAGCACTCGCTTGCTTTCCGATAGTCCAACAGATTACTTGATGCCGATTTGGCTAATCAGACGGAGGACTTCGCTCTCGGGAACGTCGTAAAGCGGGCGGATATCTTCTTCTTCGAGGCGCTCGCGCAAATACTCCGCGGATACAAAACTGGCCTCGCGATCCGTCAAGTCACGACGAGACTTGTCGCGGAACTTCACAAATGCGGTGTGCGCCAGGCCCACGACATGAGCTTCGCCATCGACAAAAAGCTTCGTGTCAATGGTGTCCGCATGCCGCGTGGCGATCCCGTTCCACATGTGCGAGAAGCGGACCTGATAAGTCTGTCCACTCAGTTTGGAGGTCACTTCGAACGGACCGACGAACTGGCTCATCGCGCCAGCGTTCGCCAATACGGGGCTGGTTGTCATCGGCTCGCCACCACGGCCGCCTCTGCGTGCGAATAGTTTTTCACGGCTGCGCCGACTCCTGCCCCGCTTGCGACGCGGAATCCCTGATCGATCAAGCACTTTTCCAGCGCTGCGAGGAACAGCAGCACGTTGGGTTTCTGGCTGCAATAGCCCATCAAGCCCACGCGCCAAATTTTGCCTTTGATGGGGCCAAATCCACCGGCAATTTCGATGTTGAATTCGTCCAACAACTGATTCCGCACCTTCTCGTCGCTCACGCCACTGGGAATCATCACGGCGGTTACAGTGGGCAGCCGGTCCGAAGGATTTTCCACGAGCAGCTTGAGTCCCATCGCCTCAATGCCTGTGATGAGAGCGAGCTGATTCGCGCGATGCCGTTCCCAGCGTGTTTCCAAGCCTTCTTCGACAACCAGACGCATCGCCTCGCGCAACGCGTAAATGAGCGAAATCGGCGGCGTGTGATGATACAGGCGGTCTTTGCCCCAATAATTCATGGCCGTAGTCAGGTCGAAATACCAGCTCTGCACCTTCGTCTTGCGCTTGCGGAACACTTCTTCTGCGGCGGGGCTCACGGTGATGGGCGACATTCCCGGCGGCGCGCTGATGGCTTTCTGGGAGCCGCTGAAGCAAATGTCCACACGCTCGCGATCCACATGCAGCGGCACGGCGGCGAGAGAAGCAACCGTGTCAACCACCAGCAAGGCGCCCAACTCGTCTGCTACTTGACGAAAAGCATCCAGTTTGGTGACCACCCCCGTGGAGGTTTCCCCCTGTGCCAGGCCGATCATTTTGATCTTCTTGCCCCTGCCCGCGTGGCGGACGTCCTCAGGATCAACGGGCTTTCCATAGGGAGCTTCGACTTTCACCACTTTGGAAGAGGCGCGTGTAGCAATCTCGTACATGCGTTCAGAGAACACTCCATTCACGGCAACAATCGCTTCGTCGCCCTCTTCGAGGACGTTCAACACCGAAGCTTCAATGCCCCCCGATCCCGAGGCGGAGAGCGGTAAAGTAATTCGGTTTTCCGTCTGGAAAATCTGCCGGAGAAGAATCTGGACGTCGTCCATGCAGCCGCGGAACCATGGATCCATGTGGCCCACTAGCGGCGTCGCCATTGCGCGGTATACGCGCGGGTCGATGGAAGACGGCCCCGGCGTCAGCATCAGCCGGACGGGGGGATTGAGTTCTCCAATGGGTTGAGTCATACGATTGCCCTTCTTTTCTTGCGTGCTGCTTTCCCGCTGTTAGGAGCGAACCGCCTACGGTGTCTGTCAGGGGACTTTCCTGCCACGGCGGAAGCCCAATTTTCGCGCAATCCCTTGCTGGCGCGCAACCGACAATTTGGCTCTAAGGCCACTCAGGTAAGTTCCATGTTGTGATTTGAGCCCGAAGCGCTTTGCGGCCCATTCATTGCTTGACAAGCATGCGGCTGTAACGAACTATCTCAGGACTCCCAAGCAAGCACGTCAGGCCCGGAGGTCTCCCGTTGCCTTGGACACAGCACTACGACCCAACCGGACGTTGGTGGTTTTCCACCCTCATCGCCGCGATCCCGGTTGTCATTCTCCTTGGGGCCCTGGCGTTGGTGAGAATGAAGGCACATTGGGCGGCGCTGGTGGGACTCGCTTCAAGCCTCATCATCGCGATCGGCGTTTTCAAAATGCCCGCAGCCATGGGCGCTCGTACGACCGTGTACGGGGCGTGTTACGGCTTGTTCCCGATCGGCTGGATCATCCTGAATGTGATTTTTTTGTATGACATGAATTGTGTCACGGGGCGGTTCAAGGTTCTGCAGGAAAGCCTGATGGGCATTACCCAAGACCGGCGCTTGCAGCTTTTGTTGATTGCTTTCTCTTTTGGCGCTTTTTTTGAAGGCGCGGCGGGATTTGGAACCCCGGTGGCGGTAACGGCAGCCATTCTGATTGGCCTGGGATTCAAGCCGCTGCAAGCTTCTGGACTTTCCCTCATCGCCAATACGGCCCCCGTAGCGTTTGGGGCGTTAGGCACTCCTTTGATTGCGCTTCAAGGAGTGACGGGACTCGATCTCCTGCAACTCAGCGCCATGGCCGGAAGAATCCTGCCCGTCTTCTCAATGCTGGTTCCCTTCTGGCTGCTGTGGACCTTCTCAGGATTCAACGGAATGATGGAGATATGGCCGGCGGTGCTGGCCGCCGGGGCGTTCTTTGCGATTCCACAGTACCTGTTATCCAACTATCACGGACCCTGGTTGGTCGATGTCGTCTCGGCTATGTGCTCTTTAATTGCGGTCGTCGCGTTGCTTCTCCTATGGCATCCAAAGAAGATTTGGGGTTTCGAAGGATACGAAGCCGGCCGCACCGCTCGCGCGAGTCACGGTCACAGCTCGGCAGAAGTTGCCAAAGCCTGGACTCCGTGGGCCATTCTTACCGTGATCGTGTTCCTTTGGGGACTTCCAGCGGTAAAAATGTTTTTGGACAATCTCTCCATTTTCAAGATTCCCGTGGCTGGCCTGCACAATTTGATTTTGCGCGTTCCTCCCGTCGTCGCAAAACCCACCCCGGAGGGCGCGGTATTTAATTTGAACTGGCTCTCGGCCAGCGGCACCGGGATTCTGGTCGCCGCCATCATCTCCGGATTCGTCATGGGCTTCGGCCCGATGGCCATGCTTCGCCAGTACGCAAAGACTTTC
>Ga0126381_100003013_pt1 | contig 18335 bp, 32 predicted proteins | sample PanSoiMetPlot_28_FD_96465 | JGI IMG/M metagenome (GOLD analysis project Ga0126381, IMG submission 96465) | Tropical forest soil microbial communities from Panama - MetaG Plot_28 | ecosystem: Environmental > Terrestrial > Soil > Tropical forest > Bulk soil | place: Panama | collected 2016-02-17
ACCTATCCGGCCGGGCGCGAGTTCATCGTCGCGGATCGCTCAGGGTCTTGCTCGGCGACGAACACGATCACGGTCGCGCCCTTTACCGGCGATCTCATCAACGGCGCGGCCTCGCCCACGATCGCGGCCCTCGCATCGGCTTATCAGCACATCTCGCTCGTCTCGGACGGCGTCTCGGCCTGGACCGTCACAGCCGGCGGGGTCGGCGCCGCCATCACCGTCAACTCGTCGCAGATCACCGACGCCTCGCCGCTCGGCCGCACCCTCATCACCAACACCACGGCCTCAGCTGACCGCGCCTCGCTCGGCTCGGGCGTGACGGGCGACGCGCTGTTCCAAGCCGGCACGCCCGCAGCCGCGCAATCGACGCTCGGCCTCGGCACAGCCGCGACCCAAAACACCGGCACCTCGGGCGCCGCTATTCCGTTCCTGAACGGCGCCAACACCTGGTCGGGCACGCAGGGCTTCGGCGCAGCGTTGAGCGCTAATGCCGATGAGTATCTCACGGGCGTAATCACGCCGCCCGCGCTCGCCGCGAACACGAACGACTATGCGCCGACCGGCTTTGCCACCGCTTCAGTCATCCGCGTCTCCTCGACGTCAGCCATCAACCTCACCGGGCTTGCCGGCGGCACGGCGGGGCGCTTGGTCAACCTGATCAATGTCGGCACGAATAACATCGTGCTGGTCAATCAGAGCGTGAGCTCAGCGGCGGCCAATCGCTTCGCGCTCGGGCAGAACATCACCATGCTGCCGGCGACCTCGGCGACGCTCTGGTACGACGCCGCGACTTCGCAATGGGACGCCATCGCGCTACCGGCCGGCGGCGTCGCGCCGGGCGGGACGCTGCTCGCGGCAAACAACCTTTCGGACGTCGCGTCAGTCCCGACCTCGCGCACCAATCTGGGCCTCGGCACCATGGCGACCCAGGCCGCGACCGGCGTCGCCATCACGGGCGGCACCATCGACGGCACGGTCATCGGCGGCGCGACGGCGGCGGCCGCGCATGTCACCACGCTCGGCGCAACGGCTGCGGTCACGCTTTCGCCCGCCAACGCCAACGTCGCCATCTCGCCGACCGGCACCGGCACCGTGAACATCAACCCGGCGACGCCAGGGCATATCGACAACACCATCATCGGTGCCACGGTGCCCGCAGCCGTGAACACGACGTCGATCAACAGCGGTCAACTCGCCGGGCTGCGCAATCGCATCATCAACGGCGACGGCAAGATCGATCAGCACACCAATCATGCAGGGCTCACGCTGGTGGGCGGCGGATTGAATTTTATCGCGGATCGCTGGGGGCTTGCAGGAACGCAGGCGAGTAAAATAACCGGCTCATCGGCGGGCTATAGCGGTCTTGCCGGGTTTTCATACGTACTCAACGTCTATAACACCACGACGACTGCCTATGCGCCGCTCGCCAACGACTATTTTGTGATGGAGTATCGCGTAGAAGGGCAAGATATAGTCGATTTTGCCTGGGGAACCGCGAGCGCCCAGCCGGTCACGCTGAGCTTCTGGGCCTTTACGACCCTCGCCGGAACCTATTCGGGCGCGATCATCAATGGTCCTAGCAATCGCTCCTATCCATTCACCTTTACCCTTCCAACCATCAGTACATGGACGAAATTCGCTATCACCATTCCAGGCGACACGACCGGAAGCTGGCCAACGGACAATACCCTTGGATTGATCGTGTCTTTCGATTTCGGAACCGGGACGACGTATCGGGGACCGGCCGGCGCCTGGGCCGGTACCGCCTATCTTGGCGTCACCGGGACCATGCAGCTCGTGAACAACGCCGGGCAACCCGGCCTCAACATCGCAGGCGTCCAGCTCGAATTGGGTTCGGTCGCGACGCCGTTCGAGCGGCGCCACACCGGGCTCGAACTCGCCTTATGCCAGCGCTACTTTGAATCGAGCTATCCGCTCGGGTATGCCCCAGGAGCCCATCCGGCAACCACGAGCTATTCCCATACCACCGAGGCCAACACGAATTATGCCAGCGTTGCTTGCCCGTTCAAGGTAACCAAGCGTGTCGTGCCTTCTTCGATCACACTCTATAGCCCGAGCACCGGAGCAACCGGCATGATGTGGACCGGCACAGCCGACGTCGCCGGCACAAGCGGTTTTGCCGATACGAACGGCTTCATGGCACAAGTGAATGGCGTTGCAGTAGTAGCCCCAGCGAATATGCAGGTTTGCTTCACAGCCAACAGCGAACTTTGACCCCCGCAGAAAGGAGGCTCACAATGACCATCACGCTCACCTATCTCGACCGCACCAAATCCTGGGTCACGGCGGTGCTGACCACAGCGGGTGACCATCTCGGCCCGCTCACCGGGCCGGTGACCACCAGCTTCCCGTGCGACCCGACCTTCCCAACCTATGCGGCAGTCGTCTCGGGCGGCCTCGTCTCGACGATCGGAGGCGGTCCACCGAACCACACCCCCGGCAAGAACCCCATCTGAGGAGGAGCGACATGCAACTGACCTATGCGACGCACACTAGGGCGATCATCCAGGCCGTGCTCTCGACGGGCGAGACGCTGCCCGGCCTCGAGGGACCGGGGGTGTTCTATGTCCCGGTTACCGGCGACAATGCGGCCTATGCGGAGATCGTCGAAAAGCAGATGGTGATCAACGATCCGCTCGACTCCGCTCCGGTCACGGCCGCGATCGAGGAGGTGGTCGCAAAGCAGAAGGCCGAGGCCGAGGCCACCGCGCAGCCCGCCGAGGCCACTGGGGCGCCCGCTGAGGCGGTTCCCGCCAAAGCATGACCTAAGATGCCAGACACGGAAGAAGAGCCGCGTGGGCTCACCCAGATCGGTCTCTCGGCGGTCAAATCGCTGGGGGCTCAGCCGATGCTGCTCGGGTTCCTGCTGCTCAACCTGGCGCTGATCGCGGTGGCCTTCATGGCTCTGCGTGAGCAGCGCATGCAGACTCATGACATCGTCAAGTTCCTGCTCGAGCGCTGCATCATCCGGAACGGTTGAGATGCCGACTTTCTCAGAACGCTCGCTTGCTAATCTGCGTGAATGCCATCCGGATCTGCAGCGCGTCGCGCACGAGGCGATCAAACATTTCGACTTCGCCGTCATCTGCGGGCATCGCAACAAGGCCGGTCAGGACAAGGCGTTCGCCGAAAAGAAATCGAAGCTGCGCTGGCCCAATAGCAAGCACAATAAAGTGCCTGCCATGGCTTTCGACGCAGTGCCGCATCCGCTTGACTGGAACGACACCGCGGCCTTCCACGCTATGGCGAAAGCAATGAAGGCGGCCGCGAAAAAGCTTGGCATTGTCATTCGCTGGGGGGGCGATTTCAAAGGCTTCTTCGACGGGCCGCATTTCGAGCTCTAAGAATGCAACGAGTGAACGATTTGCCCGAGCCGCTCCGCGACCGGATCATCGGTCTTGGGCAATGGTTGTTCGAGCTCGAGTTCGAGTGCCTTGCGACGGTCCTTGGCGATCGAGTCCGTGTCGTCGACGAGTTGCCAGCGGCTCATGACACGACGCCAGGTCATGTTAGGGTGCAGCCGCGCGAGCTCGTCGCGGCCGGCACCGAAATGTTGAAAGCGCCCATTGAGGTTCCAGCATCCCCATAAGGGCTGGCGGCCAAAGACCAGGCAGGAGCAATAGTACACGGCCCTCATCTGGCCTTTCTTGTTGGTCGAGCACAGCGCCCACAGGCTGCGATAGGTGATGACTTTTGTGAGACCGTCCAACATGTGCTAACGTCGCCTCGTACTTTCTTCTAGCGGGACAGTGGACACTCAAAGGCCCTCTCACGAGGGCCTTTTTTCGTTATCAGCCGAGGCGCTCGAGCAGCATGTCGAGCTTCTGCTCGATGCGGTACAAGCGTAAGACCAGCGTGTCTTTCTCAGTGGTCGGTGCCGTCGTCCGCGGCGTCATGGTCGACATCCGGGGCCGGCCGGCCGCCGGCGACAAGCCTGACGTATGCAGGACGCTGGCGATTTCGGTCTCGAGCTCCTCGCCGGCGGTGGTATCGGTAGAAGCCATGGGGGTCTCCTTTCATAAGCGCACAAGTGCGACAGGTCAGATCAGGCGGGATCGTCGTCTCGTTCACGAGGACGATGTCGTAATGACACTCGGCGCAGCGGAATGCGACCGAGGGCAGCTTGGGCCAACGGCGGGTGAGCCAGTGGATTACGGCCATAGAGTCTCCTAATGCACAGACGTTTCGGAACGGTCGAGCGCGGCATCGATGTGCTCGGCGTTGAGGCTGACGAGCTCGGCCGCGTATTTCATAAAGCCGGCCAGAAGATCGGCCCGCAGATCGAGGGTGAGCGTGCCGTCGGGGTCATCCTTGACGCGATGCATCGTGACCCAGGCTCCCACGAGATTGGCAAGGATCGTGGCGCGGGTGCGCGAGGGCATGCCCGCAAGAAGCGGGACAATGGCACGAAAGATCTTTTCTTCCTCTATCTTCATGGCGATGACCAATAGCTCCTGGGGCGGCCCATCACCGAGGTCGGGATGTCGAAAGGCAAAATCGTGTCGGTGACCGGAATGAGAATTTCCACATAGACATTATCGGGCTCTGCCCGGCGTGGTTCCTGCCGGATCTCACGCGCGAGGCGCGAATGGGCGCCGACGCAGATTCCCATCGACACTCGGTAAATCCTGTGATGCCCGCAATGCGCGGCCTCGGCCGGCGAGGACAGCGCGAGAAGGAGGAGGAGCGCGCTAGCGAGACGCATCTTCATCTCGAGGATGATTAGAGGCGCAAAAAGTTTCGATATCACCGTAGGTTTCAGCTACCCGTTTCTGCACATGGGGCAGCATCTTGTTGCCACGCTCGGGCCAACCGTGGTGCTCGAACATTTCGAGGAGTCCACCATAACAAAGCATAGCGCAATCGCGAATCGCGATAGCATCCCACCCAGGGAATTTCCGTATTTTATTCACCTTCCATTTCTCCAAACCATCGCGGCGCCGACCCAGCCAGCCAGGCCGCCGATCGCCAGCCCGCAGAACACGCCGAACAAGAAGCTCATGACGCATCGCCAGGCCGGAAATCGAGCACGAGCGCGATCAGCACCAGCGCCACGACCATCCAAGCCGGAAAGAATCCCACCATCCCCGCGATCGAGCCGAGGAGCAAAAGCAGAACCAGAATTGCGTTGAGCATGTCTGCCTCGAAAAAAAAGCCGAGTGAGATCACTCACTCGGCCTATTGCTACCGGCCACGCCGCCCCTCGAGGAGCGCATGCCCGGCCTGTCCCCATGATCCCGACCGGACGGGTGATTGAGCTTAACATCTTCCCCTGGCTAAAAGCCGTGGGATTTTCGGGAGGCGTGAGCCTCCTTCCAGTTCGCGCTTCAACCGGAGGCCAGTGCCCGAGCCGTCCACGCGCAGCAACGGTGTGTTCCACCGCCGTTCAGTCTAATCCCGACCGGACGGGTGATGAGCGTGAGTGGGGGGCATTCGCACTCAGCCCGTCCGGCCGGGAAGCTCTCCGAGGTTAAGGAAGCGCGCTAGTTGCCACTGGCCTCGCCTCCCCTCGAGGAGCGCCGGCCGCAACCCATGGATGAGGAAAGGCCGACACCGCACTGTTGCACAATGCGTGTAGCGCTGTCAACGCACATGTGATTAAATCCCCTCTTTCACAGCGCCAGGGGGCGGCCCACAGAGGACGCCTAAATGACCCTTTCCGAGTATCTCCAAAAGCGACGCATGGGCTTTGCCGAGCTCGCCTGGAAACTAAATGTTAGCGAAAGCGCGGTCCGCATGTGGGTTAAAGGCGAGCGGGTGCCGCGGCCCGAGACGATCCTGAAGATCCAGCGGCTGACGCAGAATGCCGTGACGCTCGCCGACTGGCATCCGGAGGCAGCCCATGAAGCTTGAGGATAAATTGCAGCGTGCGATCGTCGACTATCTCGAGCTCGTCCTGCCGCAGCCGCACTTAATCTTCGCGATTCCGAATGCCGCCGCGCGCCGCAACGGCGGCCGGGCCGGCAATGCGGTGCCCGGTTTGCGCCCCGGCATGCCCGACCTCGCCTTCATTGTCGACGGTCGCACTCATTACATCGAGGTCAAACGGCCCAAGCACGGCAAGATCTCGATCGAACAAACCAGTACCGGAATCCTGATTGCCCAGTGCGGTGCCAACACCGTCTTCGTTACGACGATCGAAGGAGTGCGCGTGGCCCTGCGCGATTGGGGAATCCGGACGAAAGAGACTATCAGGGAAAGGGTGATAGCCTGATGATCCAATATCGCAGGCGCGGCGAATTCGTTCGCTTCTGGTCGAAGTGCTCCCCGGTACGGCTACTCGCCGTCAAGGGAATGGTGCTTCTGCATTTTCATAAGCAGGTGGCGGGCGGCGGCCGCTCGATCGGCGAGGTGATCGTCCATGGCGAGGACTTCGAGGATCTCGCCAAGACGATGATCGCATCGAATCCCGTCATGGCGTTGCGGGCTTTCGAGGCGGCCCGGCTCGTCCACCGAGCGGCTGAGGAAAAACGCACGGCGCTCCCGAAAGACGTCGTCGAAGCCTTCGACCAGCTCATGCGCGAAGATGTCTAAACGGCACCATGCAGCCTTCGATACCCTGGTGGCGGCTCAAGGCCGCCATTTATCGTGCCGACAAGCAGCAGGCGCGGGCGCTGGTGCGTGGCGAATTCGTCATAGCGACACATCGCGCCTTGGTGATCGCGATACGCTTCCAGCGCAGGAGGCGACGTCGTGACTGAACTTAACCAGTGGGAGCTCTGGGCCGAGGAAACGGAGACGCCGCGCGAGCGGCGGGTTGAAGCAAAGAGCCGCAAGCTCCTCGAGAAACAGATCGAGCGATCACAGCTCGAGAAGCTCTACCGCATCGCAACAAAGGAAAGGCGCAAGGCGCTGCTCGAGGGTCCGATGGCCAAAGAGTATGGCGAGCTCCTCGAGCTCCTCGAGCGAACCTCGCTCGCGACTTTCGAGGAGCTCGTCGCCTATGTGCGCCGCGCGACCTGGCTTGCCGGCCAACCGGAGGCGCTCTCGATCATCAACCGCGGCATCGTCCTGATGCGCGAGGCGGCCGGCTTAAAGCCGTTCTCCGACCCATTATTCGCGCAGCCCCTTTCCGGGTTTCACCTGATCCGATCGATTATCGAAGAGGAGCGGGACACATGAGATGCCCACTCGATAGAAAATACGGCGACATCGTCTGTCGTGACGGCGTGCTTTGGGGGCTTACCTATAGTGACAGCGCGCCGCCGGACCAACGCGCGGCAATTGGTGATTGCGAATGGTGCAAGACACATAAAACTCCGAGGGTGAGCCATGATCAAGGAAGCGCTCGAGGCTTACGCCAAGGCGAGGGAGCGGACCTGGCCGCACGACCGGCGCAAATCGGTCGGCGCCTCCGAGATCGGCCAATGCGCCAGAAAGACCTGGTTCGCGAAGCACGACACCGCAGTCGACAATGATTATCTCGACCGCTGGGGCGCGAAGACGCGCGGGCATTTGATCGAGGATTTCTGGCAGAAGGCGCTGCGCGCCCATTTCGGGCTCGGCCATGTGCATTACGCGGGCCGTTATCAGAAGACGTTCTTCGACGATCAATCGCCGCTCTCGGCGACGCCCGACGCGGTCGTCGTGGTGCCGGAAAAGAAGCTCTCCTTCGTCACCGACTGCAAGTCGCTCGATCCGCGCGCGGCCATGCATCAGGCGAGACCCGAGCATACCTTTCAGGTGCAAGTGCAGCTCGGCCTGGTGCGCTCACAAACGCGTTATCAGCCGGCCTATGGGGTGCTCACTTATATCGACGCGAGTTTCCTGGACGAAATCAAAGAGCACATCGTCAAATGGGACGCGGGCGTCTTCGAGCAGGCGCGCGAGCGCGCGCGTCAGATCATGACGCATGAGGATCCGGCGCGCATTAAGCCCGAGGGCGTGATCGCGGGCGGGGCCGAATGCGAATATTGCCCTTACCGCTCGCGCTGCGCCGAAATGCGGGCCGGCGCCGTGCCTAAGCACGACCTCAAGGTGGCGCATCCCGACATGCACGAGATCTCGCGCTTGGCCCATGCCCGCGGCCGGGCCAAGGACGAGATCGAGCGTCTCGAAATGCAGGCCAAGGGGCACGAGCAAGCCATCAAGGAATTGCTGCAGAAAAACGGCACGCGCCGCGCCGAGGGGGATGGGGTGCGCGTCGTCTGGTCATCGATCAAGGGCCGCCCCTCTTGGGACTGGCCGGGCCTGCGCTCAGCCGCCGAGAGCGCGGGCTTGGATCTCGCGACCTATGAACGGGTGGGCGATCCCTCCGACCGGCTGCAGGTGACGCTGTGACCGGTTATCGCACGCCGGCCACGATCTGTCCGAGTTGCGGCCGGACGCTGGACGCGGCCCAGAACCTTCAAGACGCGCAGCCGACACCTGGCGATTTCTCCATCTGTCTCGAGTGCGGGCATCTCATGACGTTCGCCGATGATCTCAGCCTTCGCTCGCTGACGCGCGAGGAGGAAATCGAGATCGCCGGCAACAAGGATCTCCTCGAGGTGCAAGCCTTTCGGGCGCATTGCCTCGCCTGGCGGAAGGAGAAGAAGCGATGAGCAAAGATATCCTCACCAGCGAAAACCTCGTCGAGGTGCAGCGCCTCGTCGAGGAGGTGGGCGAGGTGCTGCACGGGCAGCCCGAGCAGATTCAAGGCGCGGTGCTGGCCGATCTCGTCGCGACTTTCATCGCGAGCCATTTCGGAGCGACGAAGGTTCAGACCGAACGAATACGCAAGCGCGTGATCGATCTGCATCTCTATACGGTGAAGAAACTCATCCGGCCGAACGAAGCCATGATCCTCGAACGCGTCAGGGAGCGCGCCTCATGAATGACGCCTTGAAGCGACTGCTTAAGATCTCAGCCGCGGCCATCCGCGCCAAAAAGGATGTGGCGCCGCCGGCGCTCACGGTCGACATCGACCGCTACCCGTATGCGGCGCAGGCCGGCGACAACCGGCTCGAGGCCCGTGATTGCCCGACGTGCGGACGGCCGCCCACGACCGAGGGGCCGCCCGAATACACGTTCGTCGCACAAGGCGTGCATCTCTTCCGCGACCGTCTCTCGGCCGCAGAATATCGCATTTCCGGCATGTGCCAGGCTTGTCAAGACGAAGAGTTCGACGAGATCGAGGAGGAATCATGAACGAGAAACATGAGCTCGGCGACGCGCCGATCGACGAGGCCTATCGGGGGAGAATGCAGGAGCTCGCCAAGACGCTCGACATCTACTTCAACGGCAACAAGGAGGGCGCCGATCGCGACACCGGCTTTGTCCTCCTCGTCTTCCCGCTGGGCGATATCGACGGGCGCTGCAATTTCATCTCGAACGGCGCCGATCGCAAGGACATCGTCACCTTGTTCAAGGAGATGATCGCGCGCTTCGAAGGCCAGCCCGAGATCAAGGGGCACGCGTGATCCGTCTTACCCAGATCGACGGGAAGCTGCCGAACTTGGCGCTAATGAAGCTCGCCGCCCATCACCGGGCGGTCGGCGATGAATTGTATTTCACCAAGCATGTCGAGCGCGACATGCTCGAGCCTATGTACGAGCGCGTCTACGGGTCGGCCATTTTCTCGTTCAGCGCTGCTCGCGTGACGAGGTTCAGACAAGAATTTCCGGAGGCAATTATCGGCGGTACCTGGAATACAGTGGATAACACGACCGTGGAGCAGATCCTAGGCGTCGAGGAAAGCGAACGATACGACTATTCGATTTATCCGAATTTCGACGCATCCATCGGATTCACGCAACGCGGATGCCGGCTCAAATGCGGCTTCTGCGTCGTTCCGAAAAAGGAAGGACGACCGCGCTCGGTCAATACGATTAACTCCATCTGGCGCGGCGCCTCGTGGCCAAAGCATATCCATCTGCTCGACAATGACTTCTTCGGCCAGTCGCGCGAGCAATGGGAAAGCCGCATCGGGGAGATTGTCGACGGCGATTTCAAGGTCTGCCTGAACCAAGGCATCAACGTTCGCATGATCGATGACGCGGCCGCTGGAGCACTGGCCTCGATCCCCTATTATGACGACGCCTTCAAGACGAGGCGCCTCTATACCGCATGGGACAATATCGGCGACGAGGAGCGCTTCTTTCGCGGCGTCGCGACACTCGAGCGGCATGGCATCCCGTCGTCGCACCTCATGGCGTACATGCTGATAGGTTACGACAAGCGCGAGACCTGGGAACGCGTCTTCTATCGCTTCAACAAGATGGTGGCTCTGAAGATTCGTCCCTATCCGATGATCTATGGCGAGCCTGAGCGCACGCTGCCGCTCGGCGGCCATAATGCCCGCATTGAAGGCCGAACACTGCGGGAGTTCCAGCGCTGGACGATCCGCAAAACCTACACCGTCGTGCCGTTCGAGAACTACGACGTGAACGCCAAGGGACGGTCTTTTGCCGAGAGCGACAATTTGTTCGAGTGCGTCGCGTGATCTACCGCCGGATGCGCGACATCCCGCGCTACCGCTACGCGACGATTGTGGTCGACCCGCCCTCGCGCTTCGCCACCTGGTCGGGCAAAGGCCGCGGCCGCTCGGCCGAGCGCCATTATCGGACCATGAGCGATGACGAATTGGCAGCACTGCCTATTTGGCAGCTCGCCCAGGACGACGCCTTCCTGTTCTTCTGGACGTCAGGACCGTATCTCGAGCGGCATTTGCGAATCATGCGGAATTGGGGGTTCACCTTCTCGACTCTCGCCTTGATTTGGGTCAAGCTTGACGCTCAAGGGAAGCCCAGCCTCGGCCTCGGTTATTTGACGCGGTCCGGAGGCGAGCTCCTTCTTGCCGCCCGCAAGGGTCACCCGAAACGCCTTGCTGCCAACGTGGCACAGGTGCTCTTATCGTCGCGCCTGCGCCACAGCGAGAAACCTCAAGAGGCGCTCGAGCGCATCGAGCGACTGTGCAGTGGCCCGTATCTCGAGCTCTTCGCGCGATCTGCCCGGTCTGGCTGGGACAGTTTCGGCGACGAGGTCTCGGAAAGCGCGGAAGCCACGCCCGTCAGCCCCTGACGCGATAACCGAGGAGATCGCCGGTTTCACGGCTCGAGCGCTGGTCGCGCGTGCGATCCGGCGCCTGAGAGCGCGTGACGTGATCGTCGACCAGGTTTTGGCCGAGATCCGCCGCGCGCACCCGCACCCGCCGATTCCGGAGAGTGGTCTCCGGATCGTGGCGGGTCGGATCTTGAGAGAAAAGCAAAACGGAGATGCGAAATGACGAACGATATCGCGATGCGAGACAAAGCGAATGTGTGGGAGCGGATCGGCGACGACGACACGCTGGGCCGCGGCAACGAGATCATCGGAAGCTTGCTGCGCTTCCACAAGGGCGAGTGGCTCTATGGCCGCGATCTCGAGGAGATGCCCGAGAAGAGCCGCCTCGTCGCCGGCGTGCCGACCTTGCGGGCCGGCTGGGTGAGGTGGCAAGGGGGCCAGCCGATCGACCAGCAGATGGTGCGCCTGGCCGAGGGCGGCCGGCCGGTCAAGCGAGCCGAGTTGGGCGACCTCGACGATCTCGAATGGGAGCGCGACGAGGCGACGGGCCAGCCGCGCGATCCTTGGCAACCGAGTTTCTCGATGGTGCTGCTCGCGCCGCGCACAGGAGAGCTTTTCACCTTCGCGAGTGGCTCGAAGGGCGCGGCCGGCACCTTGCGGAAATTGTGCGCGGCTTATGGCAAGCACATCCGCGGCAAGCCTGATGAATTGCCGGTCGTCGAGCTCGGCGCGGACTCATACCGGCACCGCAACAAGGCGTTCGGCAAGATCTTTACGCCGGTGCTCGAGGTCAAGGCCTGGGTCGACGGCGCGGCCTTTCATCAGGCGCTCGAGGCCGACGTGCCGGCCGACGTCGAGGAGGAGACTGAGGCTCTTGCCGAGAGGCAGATGCCGCCGGCGAAGCGCCGCGGCCGGCCTCCCAAGGAAAAACCGCGTTCGCAGCCTCATGGCGACTATGCGGGCGAGAGTGATGACGTACCGTTCTAGATCATAAAAAATGACCGGGCCGTTGCGAGCGGCCCGGTCAACTCGGAGGAAACATGATGAACTGGCGAGTTCCACTGTCCCCTGTGGCCATATGTGGTCTTTTGCCGGAAAATAGCAAGTGACCCCGCTCGAGGTGCGCCGCGCGCTCCTCGAGGGCGGATTTATTCCGACCCCGGTGCATGGCAAGGCGCCGGTCATGACAGGCTGGCAGAGCAAGCTGACGCTGACACGCGAGGAGGTGGCGTTTTGGTCGAAGAGCTATCCCGAGGCGCGCTCGACCGGTATCCTGACCCGGCTGACACCGGGCTTCGATATCGACATTCTCGATCCCGAGCTCGCTGAGGCGATCGAGCGCCTCGTCTTCGAGCGGTTCGAGAAGGACGGCGCGGTGATCCTGCCGCGTATCGGGCTTGCCCCCAAGCGGCTGATTCTGTTTCGTTCATTAGAGCCGATCAAGAAGATCGAGGTTCGCTTTCGGCCGCGCGTTGATGCCTATGCGGAGGGGTTCGAACTGCTCGGCGACGGGCAGCAAGCGGTGGTGCACGGGATCCACGAGGTTACGCGGAAACCCTATCGCTGGCCCAAGGGATCGCTCTCGAGGTTCGAAAGAGCCGATTTGCCTTTGATCGATGCCGCTTTGGCGCAACGCCTCATCGAGGATGCCACCGAGCTTGCGGTCGCTATGGGGTATGAGATCAAGGTCGGCGCATCCGACGATCTTTTCAACGTTTTCCAGGGCGAGCCGCTCGATCTCGACGAGCTCGTCGCCGATATGGCGCCCGGCAACGTGCATGTCTCAGCTGCGAAATTGATTGGACATTTGTGTTTTTTCGATCGGGATCCCGAGAGCGTTTTTGCCAAGGCCTATCCGCTCGTGCTCGAGAAATCGAAGGGGCGCCGCGGGCGGGAGAGCACGGCAGCTGCCGTCGAGCGTGAGGTCAGGCGCCTCATCCACGATTTTCACAAGAAGGATGCGAAGAAGGAGCGCGAGGAGCCGAGTAACGGGCATGCGCAAGAGCCATCGACCGGCACGCCTTTGCCGGTGGGGCTCGTCAAGCTCTGGGTGTTCAAGACCGGCGCCGAGGTGCCGCGGCGCGGCTTGATCTACGGGCGCCATTATGTGCGCAAGTTCTGCAGTTGCACGATCGGCCTGTCGGGCGCCGGGAAATCAAATCTGGTGCTGGTCGAAGCTGTGGCCATGGCGTCGGGGCATAATCTCCTCGGCGACGAGACAATCGAGCCGGTCAAGGTGTGGCATCACAATGCCGAGGAGCCGATGGAGGAGCTCGATCGCCGGCTCGCGGCTATCTGTCAGCATTACGGCATCCGGCGCGAGGATATCGACCACAATCTCTTCGTCACCTCGGGTCGCGACACCGAGATCATTCTGGGGAAAAAGACGAAAACCAGCGAATTCGAGCCCAATCAAGCGCTCGTCACCCGGATCAAGCATGACATCAAGGCGAACGGCATCGCGGTCGTCCAGTTCGATCCGATCATCAATGTCTACGACGGCGACGAGACCAATCGCGCCTTCGCAAACCTGACCCGGCTCGCCTCGCAAATAGCGGATGAGTGCGATTGCGCCATCGAGCTCGAGCATCATTCGCGAAAGACCGGCGGCGAAGAGGTCACGGTCGAGCATGCGCGTGGCGGCTCGTCGCTGATCGGCGGAGTGCGATCGGCGCGCATCATCAACACAATGACGTCGCAGGAAGCGCAAGAGCGCTCAATTGCGCAACGCGAACGCCGGCGGTTTTTCAGACTCGAGAACGGCAAGTCGAATCTCTATGTGCCGACCGACGACAGCCAATGGTTCGAACTCGTCAGCGTCATGCTGGACAATGGCGATGCTTTCGTCGACGGCGACCGCATGGGGGTCGCGACACGCTGCGAGCTCGGCGAAGCGCTCGACGGCATCGATGCCGATGCCATCGCGCGAGTGCTCGAGGCGGCGCGCCAGGGCGGCCCCTGGCGGAGACATAAGCAATCCCAGCAATGGATCGGACATCTCATTGCTGAGGTGCTCGGCCTCGAAAACGGCACGCCGGCGACCGACCGCCAGGTCAATGCGGTGATCGTGCGATGCATCGACAAAGGACAACTCAAAATTGTCCGTGGGCGCGATTCACAGCGCAGGCCGCGGGAATTTCTGGAGGCCCAAAAATGATAACAAAGATTATGAATCTCCACCTTGCTCCACCTTGCTCCACCTTGCTCCACCGCAAGGCGGAGCGGTGGAAGCATCGCTCTCGCGACCCCCCCTTTTGCTTCACTGCTCCACTCCATACTTATGGCCCCCTCCCCCCCCCCCTTAAGGGGGGGAGGGGGGGAAGTGGAGCAGTGGAGCAAAAGGGGGGGGAGGCGATGCTCGCGCGTAAGAGTGGAGATAGGCTCGGTATAGAAATTATTTGGGGCGGCCGTTAGCCGGCTGTGGAGAAGGAGGAATAAATGCATACGAGACCGGTTATTTATTTCGCAGGGAAAATCGGCAAGGAGGATTGGCGCCACGCGCTCGTGCCGGGGCTGCGTGGGGCCGCAATTGATCAGGAGCAGATATTCGCTCCAAGCCTCAGCATCGATTGCGGGCGGTTCGTTTACGGCGGGCCGTTCTTCGTCGCCTGCGATCACGGGTGCTATCACGGCGACAACAAGCACGGCGCCCGCGGCGGTTGCGGCGATGACGTCGACAATGCGCAACGGCGCATCTTCGAGATCAACCGGCAACGCTTGATTCGGGCGCAAGCGGTTTTTGCCTATCTCGAATCAGCCGATGCCTATGGTTCGTTTCTCGAGATCGGCTTTGCACATGCCTGGAACAAGCCGATCGGCCTGCGGCTGCCGATCTATCCGCGTTACGACTTGTGGATGATCGCCGAGGCCGCGACCACTATTTATCGCGGCACCGCGGCTGAATGCTTCGAACGGTTTCTCGATGATCTCGGCGGGCGCGGCCGCGAAAGTGCGCACATCCGGCTGACGGTCGAGGAGTGGAAATGAACCAGGGTGACGCTGAGCGATTTAACCTCAAGGGCGCGATCGAGCAGGCGCGGGGCGAGCCGCCGGCGCAAAATCGCAATCTCATGCAAGCCGCCGTCCCGGATCCGCACGGCCTCGACGAGCGGCCCGTCAGGGTCACCATCAACGGCGACGTGCTCGACACCCTGCACCGCGCCAGGCGCATCGGGGCCGGCGCCTATGCGGCCGGGCGAACTTACCAGCGGCTCCTCGAGGTGAGCTTAACTGCGCCGGGCATCGTGGTCGCCGCCGGCGGCACCGCCGGCGCCGCCCCGGCGCACCGTGACGAGGCCTTCGCCCGCATGCTGCAGCGCGCCGTCATCTGCGGGCTCGAGCTCACACGCATCCGGCGCTTGATCGGCAAGCGCTCGGAAGCCCTGTTGCGCTGCCTGCTGCTCGAGCTCAACCCGAATACCAATCGCCCCTGGACGCTCGAGCAAATCGCGCAATCGCGCTCGAAGCACAAAATCTATGCGGTTTCCTCGCGAGTGTGCGAGGCGCTCGAGGACTTGGCCGAGCATTGGGTGCGCGTGGAAGTCGATTAGGAGGCTCGCTGGCGGCATCTGAGGGCTCGAGGCTCCTACCCATGCCAGGCCGGGCTCAAGGGCATCAGGCGGCCGCCGGAAGGGCAGGAAAAGCCTATTGACAGGGTGAACGAGCGGCGCGATTGTCGCGGCACAGTCGAGACATGTTCGAAAAGCCGCCCGAACGGGCGGCTTTGTCGCGCTCAGGAACCAAAACCATGGCGAAAAAGCCCCCTCCCTTCGAAAAACGCAAAGGCAAGGGAAAGCCCATGATGGGGGAGGCCAGAAAAAAGCGCCCCGCCTCGAGAGAGGAAGGGCGCGAAAGGCGCGAAAAGCGCGCAGATTCAGGATTCGGGCGGGAGCGCTACGGAAACCCCGGTTTTGGCAGCGATCGCGGCTTTTACTGAAAAATCGCGCGCCTTGCGCAAAAGCCGGAACACGGTTTCAGGCTCGAGCTCGAGCGCCCATAGCAGGCGGAAATAGCGCAAGGCATATTCGGGCGCGCCTTCCTCGAGATACCAGCGCCGCAACGAGCGCTCGGACACGCCAATGAGGCGCGCCGCAAGCGCTTGGTGGATGTCAAGGCGCGCTAGCAAATCGCGAAATACCTGCGGATCCGAATTGCGCTTCATAACACAGTCTCGAGCCATTGCGGCGCCGCAGGAACGCGCACGATGCGCCGCGCGCGGCCATAGCGGATCCAAATGCGCCAGCTAGGATCCGCCGACGCCTTCGAAACATAACGATTCATCGATGGCCCAACCGTCGCAATCATAAAATCCTTGTTGGCCTGCCAGTCAGCGAGCGCCGCCTTGCCCGAACGATAGTTGCGGCCATAGGCCGGAAGCAGAACGATATCCATTTTCAAGACTCCATGGGTTGCAGGGAAAAGCCGCTCGAGTCTCACAGTGAGACTCGAGCGGTAGAACGCGCCGCATCATGCGGCGCGGAGCTCCGCATAGGCGCTCGAGCGCGCCGCGGCGCGCGCCATGCCACCATGCATCACAATGGTGATGTCGACGCGCGCCTTAGAGCTCGTGCCCCCACAAGCGCGGCAATCGACGCAAGATGTGCGATGCCCCATCTCTTTCGAGGCGCCGCAATTGATCTCGCGCGGCAAAAGCGGCGCGCCCTCGACGCGGCCGCGAAAGCAGCGCCAACCCGCGGCGCGCGCCTCGAGCACATCCTTTTCGCAATCGCATGACGCCATGCAAAGCGTGCGAAAGAGCGCAAAGCGCGGATCACGCCATTGATGGGTATAGCCTTCGTGCGACCGTGTCCAAAGCGTGAAAGCGCGCCAGATCTGAAAGGGCGCTGCGGTTGGCTCGCCATAGGAGCCAAGGCGCACATCGCGGCCGCGAAAGAGCTCCGGAATGATGTGGACGTCATAATCAATGCCAGGCCGCGCATAGCGGCCGCGCTGAAAAGCGCGCCAAACGGATTGCACGCTCTGCTCGACGCGCACATAACAGCCGCCTAACCCCTCTTTCTTGCGAATCGGGCGAAAGAGACAATCCGCACAAACGCTCGAGTCCAAGCCGGAGCGAATTGCCTCGAGCGGCGAAATGTCGGTTCTGATAATGAAGCTTGGAATGACGGCGCCAGTTTTGCCGTTCTGCGAAGAGCGCGTGATCCGATTGACGATGACGGCAATAGGCGCGCCGTCAAAAGCGGATGCGCCTTGCCATAGGATGATTCCGGAAAAATCGCCGCGGCGCAGAGCGCGGCGCATCTCGAGAGCAGAGGTGATCATTGAAGGCTTCCACGGGTTGCGGCGATGGCAATCGCCTAGTTGACGCGCTACCCCCCACCATGCCGCTCGAGCTCGAGCGGCATGCTATGGGATAGCGCGTCAGAAATAGCCTTCGCAGAGAAAATCGAAGCCCGCTACGAAAGCCGCGCGATCATTGGCGTGACAGAGCTCGAGCGCTTTAAGGTGACGGCGCATCAAGCGAACGCTTTCGCCCGTCAGAATTTCCTTGCGAAAATCGCGCATGCGAACAATGTGGCCATAGTCGACGGCCGTCAGGATCACGCGAAAGCGAAACGTCTGGACAGATTGAAACATGAAGGTTCCCATGGGTTGCGGCGATGGCAATCGCCTAGGTCTTAGCTCGAGCACTATGACAAAATGGCATGGTTAAGTCAAGCGCAATTCGTCGAGCTCCCGAGCTCGACATCGCAGAAGGCGATCGCCCGCTCCGCGATGCAAGGCAAGAGAAGTTCGCAAGCTACATCGCAATGGGCCATACGCTCGAGAAAGCCCATGAGCTCGCCGGCTATAGGCCAAATCGCGCCAATGCCAGCGTTTTACGCCGCACACAAAAGGTTTCAACGAGAATAGGCGCCATCGTCGCCGAGACACGCGCAATCGAGCGCGACGCGCTCGAGATCGCTAGAGAAAAGCATGCCATCGATGCAAGTCGAGTGTTAGTAGAATTGGCGAAAGTAGCCTTCGCCAACCTAGGCGATTATGTATCTGATGACGGCCAAGTCAATCTGGCCAGATTAACGCGCGATCAAAAAGCCGCGATTATTGAGTACACGGTCGACGATCTCTCCCGCGGCCGCAAGCGGATCCGGATTAAGCTTTCCAGCAAGCTTGATGCTCTTGATAAGCTGGCGCGTCATCTTGGGCTTTACTTGGATTCGTCTACACTTAACGTTACTCAAAACAACTTCTTCACTGAAAAGCCGCCGACCATGAAGGAATGGAAGGCGGAGCTCGAGCTCGACGCTAAGGCGACACGGCAAAGCGTCACTTCAAAGTAAGACTAATCGTAAGACCGATTAAGGTGACAC
>Ga0126381_100003014_pt1 | contig 18334 bp, 16 predicted proteins | sample PanSoiMetPlot_28_FD_96465 | JGI IMG/M metagenome (GOLD analysis project Ga0126381, IMG submission 96465) | Tropical forest soil microbial communities from Panama - MetaG Plot_28 | ecosystem: Environmental > Terrestrial > Soil > Tropical forest > Bulk soil | place: Panama | collected 2016-02-17
GCGAATCAACTCAGGTCGATGTCGTCGGAGTCGGACTCAACGCCACTGATACCCTGATCTTCCTGCCCCGCTATCCTCGCTCAGGCTCAAAAACCGAGTTTCACTCGGCCAGCATTCTGCCCGGCGGGCAGGTCGCGACCGCAGTGCTCGCCTGTCAGCGTTGGCAACTACGCACTCGCTACGTGGGAAAATTGGGCGATGATTTTGCCGCCAGGATCCATCGTGAAGAGCTGGCGCGCGCTGGCGTCGACGCTTGCATGCTCGAGGTGGCCCACTGCGCCAGCCAACAAGCATTCATTTTGGTCGACGGCAATGGCGAGCGAACCGTGCTCTGGAAGCGAGATGAGAAACTGGCTCTTCGCTCTGATGATTTACGTCGCGAGTGGATCGTGAGCGCGCGTTTGCTGCACGTCGATGGCTATGACACTGAGGCCGCCATGACCGCAGCAGGTTGGGCGCGAGAAGCCGGCATTCCGGTAGTTGCTGATTTGGATGAGCCGTATCCAGGAATAGAAGATCTCTTAGAGAAGATCGACTACCTTATTGTGAGCCGGGACTTTCCTGACCGGCTGCTAAAAGAACCCGATCTCAAGAAATCTCTTCCCTTGCTAAGAGTTCGTTTCGGCTGTCGCTTCACGGCGGCAACACTGGGCACCGACGGCGTGCTCGCATGTGACGGAGAGCAATTTCACTACGCCAGCGCCTATCGTGTTCCGGTGGTGGATACCACCGGCGCCGGAGACATCTTTCATGCGGCATTCATCTACGCTCTTCTCCAGGGTTGGCCGGTTGGACAGCAACTCGACTTCGCCTGTGCCGCCGCGGGTCTCAATTGCATGGCGGCGGGTGCGCGCGGGGGCATCCGGCCAATTGAGGACATTCGTAGTCTCATGGCTACGGGAGCTCGATACCCTGCTGCGTGGGATGTGTCGCGCCACGGTGATGCCATTCCGCGGCAAGAGCGAAGAGTCCGTCTGGTGAAATAACAGACGCAAAGTTTCTCACTTGCGACTCCGAGAGCTGGGGCAACACTTTCGAAGCAAAGCATCCGCTCTGTTCGTTTTTTTCTGGGCACTTGTTCGACTACACTTTTCAGGTGGCAATTGAGCTCGATCATCTATTTGTGTGCACCGATTCGGGAGCGCCGGAAGCCGAGAGACTTGTTCGGCTCGGATTTCGTGAAAGTATTCCCAACCAACATCCGGGACAGGGTACGGCGAATCGGCGTTTTGCCTTTCGGAACGCCATGATTGAACTGCTTTGGGTTACCAATCCTGAAGAGGCGCAAAGTGAAGCTACACGCCGCACCTTGCTATGGGAGAGATGCTCGGCCCGACACGGTGGCGCGGCTCCTTTTGGAATTTGTGTGCGGCCCGACTCTGCAGATTGCGCGCCTCCGTTTCCCAGCTGGGAGTATCGGCCGGCGTATTTACCTGATCCTCTTTCGATGCACATCGGTGAGGCAGGAATTGAGGAGCCCATGTGGGTGTACCTAAGCTTCCTTCGGCGTGAGCAACGCGAACAATGGTTCCAAGAACACCTGCTGCGAGTTCGCGAAATTACTGGCTTGACGCTGACTACGCCGATTCCACTTCGTTCTCCTGCTTCACAAAAAATCGTAGAAAGTGGAATCTTGTCAGCCCGCAGCGGAGGAGAGTACATTCTCGCAGTCGAGTTCGACTACCGAGGGCGAAAACAAGCGATTGACCTTAGACCCTATTTGCCGGTCGTCCTCGAACTGTGATCCTAACGAACAACCTTAAAGGTCCCGGCTTGAGTTTTACTTAGCGATTGCGAAGCCCTGCGGACGCTTGAGTAGAGCCATGGCGAAGTTGTAATTCCGTCTCCATGCCCTCCAAGCCCCGGCGCATGGCCCAGCGATGATTGGCCGAGAAAACAGGCTTCAAGAAAAACGAAAGATATCGCATGAGAGGCTTTTCGGCCGTCAGTTTCCAGTCAAATTCGACCTCGGTGAAATTTCCCTTCTGACGGATAGTCCATATGCCCCGTCCATTCAAATCGCCGGTGGCCCGAATTGCCAGACGGTTGGGCGGTCTCGATTCAATGGCGCAGGATTCCCAATCGAGCGTATAGGGAAGCCAGGCTTTAGTGTGAAGTCGAAATCGCCGTCCCAAGCCGTTCTCCTGCCCCGGCTCGAGCTCCTCGACCTTCAAATACACAGACGGCCAGCAACGACGATAACCGGCGGGTTCGCTTATCAGATCGAAACCCTCCTCGGCCGCGGCCTCGACTCGCCAGCGTGGGGATGAAGTGGTAATCGTTGGTCATACTGCCTCAGCTCGATAAAAGCGGCGTAAAACTCGTGATCAATGCGGGCCTGGTAAGCGAGCACGGCGCGAAATGGTCCGCAGGCCGCCGGAAAGCGGCCATAACGGCCATACACGTACTCACAGTAGTCGATCGTAGCTTGGATGGCTGCATCCGAATATTCCGGAATGGCTGCTTGAACGGTTGCGGCATCGCGCCAGCCTGTTCCCTGCCCGCCGTCGCGAAAGCTTCCTGTACGGGGGGCGAATTTGGTAGCGACAAAAGCCAGCACCGCTTCTTCCATCCTCCGGTAGTAGGGGGGACAGAATGGCTTGATTAGCACCTTCCCATCGACTTCGAGACCCACGGCAGTGGGTAGACAGATATCTCTCCCCAGCATCTTCAGAGCACACTTCACGAGTGGCGAGGCCGCAATGGTGCGCGAAAATCTGGGTTCCTGCATGCGGAACCCGAGCGCCCGAGTCCAGCCAAACGGATGAGCTGCGAAGTGGGGAAAACCGCCCAGGCCGAGCGCTTGGCACATCAGGCCGAGATTTTGCACGACCGCCCCCTGTTCGACAGCAGCTAGCTCGAACAACCAGGATTATAAGAATCCAATGGTCATAAACCTTCCGTCACCAGGATTGTCGTAGAGTTCCCCGCCGCGGGAGCGTGCGTGGCGTCCAATACCCGCGGGCCGAAACCCTCTGCGCTCGTCTACGATGAAGTAATTAAAATCGGCGCTAAAACAGGAGGGCAGAATGTTGATGTACAGCGCCGTCAGCTCATTGACGGGAATGAAGTAGGTCGACCCAGGCACATTGGCCGACCACTTATAAAACGGGGGGACAAAAGGCAGCTCGCGGGAGACATCTCGTCGTTCGCCAGAAATGCGGATCCGGCTGCGCTCTAGCAATTCTTTGAGCTGGTGTTGGCGAGCACTGCGAACTAGTTCGGCGATTTCAGCCGGAGGAAAATCCTGGGGACGTCCGAGCATCCAGGGGCGCTGTCGTTCGCGTAAAACACTGTAACCGTGTGCAGGGCGTCGGCACTCGGAGCAGTACGGCCGACAAACTGCTTCATGATGTTGCCACCGGCTGCGTCTGGCAAGCCACCGGTTTGATAGGGCAGTTCGGCCAATGCGTTCCCGGTGATGCCGCAGGCTGCAAATGCCAGCGCAGCTTCTTCGTCCATCGAAAGAGGTTCGGGCGGCCGGTGGCTTTCGAACGCAAGCGGCCCGCCATTCAACTTCATGCCTTTGCCAAAGCGGCGTGACCGGCGCTGAAGGAGGGCTTCGAGCAGCGAGTAGGATGATACGCGGCTGCCACGATGTACCTCGATCGTGTTCTCTTCTGCCATTCTCATCGCCTCACCCCCCAGAGCCTTACCTTCGAGTACGTACGGATTGGCGCGGCGGATTTTACACCGCTCAAAGGTTGGCTAATAACCTGGTAAGCGGAAAAAGCCGCCAACGGCGGGTGCTTTTGCTAGCGCATTTCACTCGCAACAAGCTCGGTGTTCGCCGCGCGGCTACACCAACGTCCTCTCGAACCCGAATCTTCGCCTGCCGATTATGGCCGAAAATGGCGGGCAATTACTTAGGTCATCTTGGGGCAACTTACCAGTTCGGGTCATGATGTAGGAGGTAGCTCCCCAAGGACCGTTGAATGCATATTGATGACCTACTGCGAATTGCCATGGAGCGGCGTGCCTCTGACTTGCACTTAAAGGTGGGGAACTATCCCCATCTCCGCATTGATGGCGAGCTGGTACCGCTGACCGACCAGCCGCGCATAACCGCCGAAGACATGCTGACCATGGCCTTCAGCATGATGTCTGCCCGGCAGAAACAAAAGTTCAAAGAGACTAGCGAAATTGACATGGCCTACGGAGTGGCCGGCTTAGGACGGTTCCGTGTCAACGTGTTTCAGCAGCGCGGAAATGTGGGCTTGGTGCTACGCGTGATTCCCACCAAAATTCGCGCCCTGGATGAATTGTATTTGCCCAGAGTCATCGAGCAGATCTGCGAGATGCCACGCGGTTTGGTCTTGGTTACCGGGGTCACCGGCTCCGGTAAGTCGACTACGCTGGCCGCTATGATCGATCGCGTCAACTCGACCCGGGCCGAACACATCATCACCATTGAGGATCCAATCGAATTCCTGCATCGCGACAAGAAAGGTTATGTCAATCAGCGCGAAGTAGAAGTCGATACGCCTAGTTTCTCCGCCGCGCTGCGCGCCTCCTTGCGTCAAGATCCCGACGTCATTCTGGTCGGCGAAATGCGTGATATGGAAACCATCGGCACGGCCCTTCACGCCGCCGAGACCGGACACATGGTCTTTTCTACGTTGCACACCCTGGACGCGGTTGAAACCATCAACCGAATCATCGCCGTCTTTCCTCCTCCGGAGCAGAAGCAGATCCGCTTGCAATTGGCAGCCGTCCTGCGCGCAGTCATCAGTCAACGGCTGGTGAAGCGGACCGATGCCGAAGGACGGGTTCCGGCGGTTGAAGTCATGATCAACACGGCCTACATCCGAGAATGCATTCTGGTGCCAGAAAAAACCCGTGCCATACGCGATGCCATATCGGCCGGTACCTCGCAATATGGCATGCAGACTTTCGATCAATCACTCTGGGATCTGTTCCAGGCACAATTGATCAATTACGAAACCGCGCTAGAGAACGCATCGAACGCTGACGACTTCAAGTTGCGCATGCAGGGCATCTCGTCAACCAGCGACATGTCCAAAAACTCCATGCAAGCGGCAGGATTCGGCGGCAAGTAGCCGGATCCTGGCCTCGAGGCGAGCGGGGCGCGCAACTCCCGCTCGATCCTTTCCCTCTGCTGCTTCTCTGGCATGGCAGTGCTTAGAAGATCCAATGATTCTCTTAACGGTGCGATCCGAGGCCGAAATCAAGCCGGCACCGTATTAGAAAATCCTGAGAAACAACTGTTTGCATAATGAACTGAAACAATTCCTGCTCGCCGATCTAGATCACTATGAAGGTCTTCAACACAAGCTCGCGTGGCTTTGCGTTGGAGCTTGAAGTGCATCCGGAACACAAGGACATGAATTCCAGTGTGAATTCTGTAAGTGAGCGGGGACGTGCCTGCCCTCCACGCCAGCCATTCCGGGCGCTTAGGTCAGCTTCGGCCGTAGTGATCGAACCACAGCGGGTAAAGAAAACGATGTACTCGGACCATCAAGCCGCGGTCGCAGATTGTCGTCGTTGGGTGAGCGCCAGGCGACGGACTTCCGGGCCAGAGATGGCCGTCGTCAAGGCTCGCAAGAGAGCGTGAGTTAACGTGAGTTTGCCAGAACATACAGATGAGAGCATGCAGGGGACAAACGCTCACTCTGCATTTCGGCGACACTGGCGCCTGGGGATCGCGGCGCTTCTGATGTTGGCGCTGACTGTCTGGTGGGTGAATCGTCGCCTGACCGATCCCCGCCGATCTTCTCAGCCACTGCGGATCGGTTATCAGGTATCGCTTCCGTACCAAATTGTCACACCCGACGGTAGCCCATCCGGGCCGGCAGTCGAGATTGTTCGGGAGGCGGCCAATCGCGCTCATCTTTCTCTCGAGTGGGTATACGCCCCGGAAGGTCCCGAAGTAAGCCTGAAAACTGGCAAGGTCGATCTTTGGCCCTTGCTCGGTGACTTGCCGGAGAGGAGGAAGTTTCTCCACATATCAAAGCCGTGGGTCGCGAATAGCTTCTGGATGGTGTCCGAAGAGGGGAGCAGTGTTCGAACTCCCGGCGACACCCGAGGGCGTCGCGTGTACTTCTACGGGCAAGATATCGGGCGACGACTGGCGGAACGATTCTTTCCCCAGGCCATTCGCATACCGGTCAATAGCAATCAGGCAGCTCTCGAAGGCATATGTTCAGGACAAGTGGATGCCAGCCTGGTCTCCTCCAGTATGGCGAACTCAGCCACCTATCACACTCCGGTCTGCAAAAACGCGCCTCTGCGATTCTTTCTCTTGCCAAATGGCAATGTGCTATTCGGCATTGGCGCCACCTTGAGAAATGCGCGCGCGTCGAGAGCTGCCGACCTCATCCGCTCCGAGATGGGCCGGATGGCCGAAGACGGAAGCATATCGACTATCTACTTCCGCTATTTCCACGACCCCAGCAATGAGACTGTTTTTATCTACTACCTGATGCAGTCGCAGCAGCGAAATCGCTATCTCACAATAGGCCTATGTGTGCTCGGGTTCGTGCTTCTGCTCCTAGTCTGGCAAACCCTTCGTGTACGCCTTGCCCGCCAGGCCGCCGAGAACTCCAAGAAGGCTGCAGAGGCGCCGAACAAGTCCAAAAGCGAGTTTCTCGCCAATATGAGCCATGAAATTCGCACCCCGATTAATGGCATTCTTGGCATGACCGAACTGACTCTCGATACCGAGTTATCACCTGAGCAGCGCGAATATCTGCTCATGCTCAAATCCTCTGGCGACACGTTGCTGGGAGTGATCAACGATATTCTCGACTTCTCGAAAATTGAAGCTGTTAAGTTGGACCTCGATCCCATTGAGTACAACCTGCACGACAGCCTCGCCGAGAGCATGCGCGCCTTAGGGCTGAGGGCACATCAGAAAGACCTGGAGTTGGCGTACCGTATTGCCCCGGAGGTGCCTACCTACTTGGTGGGCGATCCTGGACGGCTGCGCCAGATCCTGGTGAACCTGGTGGGAAATGCCATTAAATTCACCCCCGAGGGAGAAGTGGTCACGAGCGTCACCTGCGTCAGCAGCAATGATGAGCAACTCGAGCTCGAGTTCACCGTCCAGGATACTGGTATCGGCATCCCGTCCGAGAAACACTCGCTGATTTTTGAAGCCTTCGCCCAGGCAGACGCCACCACGACGAGAAATTACGGGGGAACTGGCCTGGGATTAGCTATTTCGTCCCGCCTTGTCGGCATGATGGGCGGCAGGATTTGGGTTGAAAGCGAGCTGGGAAAAGGCAGTACCTTTCATTTCACCGCCCATTTTGGGGTTTCCGCCGCTCGACCGCTACCCGCGATTCAGAGCTTAAGGAGCGAACTGCGGAACCTGCCGGTCTTGATTGTGGATGACAACGCTACCAATCGCCGCATTCTGCTTGAAATGAGCAACGGCTGGGGCATGCGGGCCAAAGCCGTGGATAGCGGGTCTGCGGCTCTCGAAGCCATGCGCGCCGCCTCCAGTTCGGGCGAAGGCTTTCGCCTGGCTATTCTTGATGGGCACATGCCGGGTATGGACGGCTTTGAATTGGCGCAGCGGATCAAACATGACCCTCACCTGTCGGGGGCCATGATCATGATGCTCACTTCGTGCGGCCAACATGGAGACGCCGCCCGCTGTCGGCAGCTGGGCATCGTCGCTTATCTCTTGAAGCCGATTCGGAAATCCGAGCTGCTCTCTGCCGTTCTAGTGGTGCTCGGTCAGGTAAGCGACAGCACAAGCCCCCTGCTCACCCGACATAATCTCCGCGAAACCGCCAGTAGCATACGCATCCTGCTGGCCGAAGACAATCACGTCAATCAAATGGTGGCCACTCGGCTGCTCGAAAAGATGGGCCATCAAGTGGTTGTCACCGAGAACGGAGAGGACGCCGTCTCACTGGCTACGAAACAACCCTTCGACTTGATTTTCATGGACGTGCAAATGCCAAAAATCGACGGGCTTGAGGCGACCGCAAAGATTCGGGAATGGGAGCAAACCTCTGGGATTCACACTCCCATCGTCGCCATGACGGCACGTGCCATGAAAGGTGACCGGGAGCGATGTCTGCAGAGATGCCTTTATCGATAGCGAAGCTACGGGATGCCGTGGGCGAAGGCAAAGCAGATGTGGTCGAGCGGGTCGCACACGGGCTAAAAGGACAACTAAGCTACTTGGGGGATTTGCCGCTCGTCCAAGACCTCAAAGCTCTGGAGCAGATGGGACGTACTGGCGATTTGCAAGGCGCCGCGGCAAGATTCAAAGCAATTGAGACTGACGTGTTGCATCTGCTTGATCAAATCCGGGGCATGTTGCCGAACAAAGAAACTGTCGATCGCTGAGGCCGGCCTGCTGGGCTCGATTGCAAAGTCAATAAGAATTTGTCTATTGTTGGTTCCACTTCTTGCGAACCACTCTCTATCCAGCTAAGAGGCCAGGAGCAGGCAAATTTTCTGATCGAACATGCCTTAGGCTTTCGAGCATAGATTAAAGCAGGTGCGGGCCCAACTGGATTCAAAGCAGCTGCGGCATTTCAAAACAGCCGTGCCAAACTCTCCGCAAAAAGCTCATTGCCTCCCGAAGACGAAGGCGGCGTTCGCACTAGCGAGCTCCTGACCGGATCACGGATGTTCTCGTGCGCAACCCAATCCAACAGCTTCCCGAGACTCGCCACAGGACACGTTTTCTGGCTTGCAACGGAGCAGTATCGGGCCTCGTCAACCATCGGCCTTAGTAAGAACCACAATCGCTTACTTCGGGTTGTAGGCGCCGACCCCGCAGACATCGTCGCCCGCTTTCGCGAAGAAAGTGATCTTCGGCTCCGCCTTGTGTGTCATGGGATTCGTCCAGTCGTATTGCACAGAGCCTTGTCCGTTCTTCTGCGCAACCTCCCAGCCCTGCCGCCCGACGGAATTGCCATGCGCGTCCTTAAGCAAATCTGCCGAAAGGCCTACGTACTGAGGGAAACCTCCGTTAGCGATGATGGTGGGTTCGAATCAAAACAAACCACGTATAGATCTCTATCCGAAAACGGAGACTTCTTGGCATTGAAATCAGCCACAGCCTGCTTGCGCCCAACATCTTTGTAGTGGGCGACGGCCTTCTCCAGCATCGCTTTTGCCTCGGACGGAGTTCCTCTATCTGCGGCGAGTAGCAAAATTGCGCCGCTCGCAATGCGGATGAACAGCAGTAAGCTGAGTTTTCTCATTTTTTTTACCAAGTGAAATGGCAACGAGCGGAATCGGCGACCGGTTTAAACCAGAGCTGGTCTTAGAGTTTTAAGCGTTCCTGTTTCCCAACGCACACGTCAACCCGTCAACCCGTTCGGGCTATGAGTCTTTCGATCAATACGATGGTCGGCCCCGACGAGTGAAAACCATCGTCCAGGTGCGCTAGGCGCCTCTCGCGCTTTTCACGGCCAGGATGGCGCTGAGAATGGTGTCGGCCAGAATCAATCCCAGCGAACTCAGGCACAGGATGCACCAAGTCCCTAGAATGTAAGCCTCGATATAGGTCAGGTAGAGTGCGAAACAAAGGCCCATAGCCGAGGCCAGGGCCAACACAAGCGGCGTCTCTGGTTTTTGACGGTAGACAGTGGCGAGGGACAGGAGCACGAGGTAACCGGCCACTGCAATCAAGGCTACAGGAACGCCGAAGAGCGTGGAATACGCGCTCCGGTTCACCAGGTCGCAGTTAAACGACTGTCCAATGTCGCAGAACGAGCTCTTCGAGCTTGCAAAGTGGTGGTAGAGAGAGATCCCTGCAATAATAATTCCGGCAAGCGAAACTAGCGCAATCGCCCTCCACAAGCGACTTTGAGCTTGAGCCCTGACATTTTCTCCGAGCGCCGGGTTCACGGCCAGCTGCAGCCGGCTTGTCGACCCAGCTCCTCGAGTGGTAGAACACCTTCTTTTCTTGTTCCGTTCGGAAACTGCCAGGTGGGGAAATGTTTGATGTCCGCCTGTTTGCATTCTTCCGTGATGGCGTGCGACCCAGGAGGGCTGCACTCGACATAGTTCACGTACCCAAATGCGTCGCCAAACTCGTGTTTCTGATCGGCACAATGCGGACACCACCAGGCGCCATACATTTTGCTGCCTTTAGCCTTGAGACATTGGGCGTAGTGATCGAGCGCGCGGCGTGATTTTCGCTCGGACAACCGATAGTATGCAGCCCAAAGCAGCAAAAGGACACAACCGACGCTCGCTATCCACAACCAGCTTGGCCGACTGTCTCTTGTTCCCTTTTTTCGCTGAATTTTGACATGCTTGAGTGCCTATACCACAACCGTCAGGGCTCCGGGCAGCACATCCAGGCTCTGGCATTCCACGGTGACCACCTCGCCGTCGATCATGACGTCAACCGGTCCATCGAGATAAAAGTCAACCCGCTTCACCCTGCGGACTTCCGCCAGCGGATGCTGAATATGGCTGCCGTCATAGAGACCAGGGAGGTTGCGGATAAGCCCCAGGCGCCCGATCGGCCCCCAGCGCACATATTCGATCAGGCCATCGTTCGATTCGGCGCTGGGTGCGATCATCATCGTGCCCCCGGTAAATTTTGTATTGTTGAAGGTCAAAAATAAGCACGGCCGGGCGTCGATTTCCGATTCTCCATCCGCGCGGAGCGGGAACGGGCGACGTCGGAAGCGAGCCAAACAAACAAAAATCGATGTCTGATATCCAAGCTCGCCCCAGCCGGGGAAGCGGCGAGCGCGCAAAGTGGCAACATCAGCCGAGAAACCCAAACTGAGAAGATTGATGTAATGGAGCACGCCACCTTTGTGCTCCAGCCGCAAAACGTCGCATTGGCGTGAGCGCCCAACGATCAAGGATTCAAGGGCATAGTCCAGCCCACGGTCGCTAAAGTCCCGCAGAAACGAGTTGCCCGTACCGAGGGGCAAAAAAGCTAGTGTCGGCGCTTCCCTAGCCGGAGCCAGGGGGAACAGTCCGTTAACGATCTCGTACGAGGTTCCGTCCCCGCCGATCGAGATGAACTTTCGATACCCTTCGCGCCAGGCTTCGCGGGCGAGTTCTCGAGCGTGCCCGGAACGAGCGGTTTCCCGGAGATCGATTTCGAGTCCGGCTAGGCGAAGGCGGTCGAGCACCGAGGCGAGCTGTTTCTGTGCGCGGCCTCCGCCGGCCGCGGGATTGAAGACGGCCAGATGCCGGTTCCGGGTGTTACTCGCCATGGGCAAAACTTAGGATTCACAACTCCTTGATTGCACTTCCGTCCATCGAACTGCGTAGCTGCTCGGCCAGTTCCTTGCGTTTAATCTTCATCGAAGCTGTCCGGGGAAATTCCTTATCCCACAACAAATACCCGCCCACACGTTTATAGTCCGCCAAACGGCGATTGCGCTCGGTAATGTCTTGCTGGACGGAATGCGAAAACTCTTGGTTCGCCTCCGGATGCAGCACCAGAACCAGCATCTCGTGTCCTAACTGGTTTTGCGGCCATACATAGTTCGCAGCCAACAGGCAATGTTCTTTGATCGCGATGCCGTCGAATACCGATTCCACATCTTCGGGATAGACATTTTTGCCGCCCTCGGTGACGATCATGTTTTTCTTGCGGCCCACCAGTTCGAGGTGTCCCGACGCTTCCAATCGTCCCAGGTCGCCGGTAAGAAGCCAGCCGTCAACGATGGTTTCCGCCGTGAGCTCGGGATCGTCAAGATAGTGCGACATAATCGTGCCGCTTTTGACCGCCACTTCACCAATGCCTTCGGCATCGGGATTCAGTATGCGCACCTCCACTCCCGGTAGCGGCTTGCCCACCGTGTCGGCGCGAAACGGTTTTAGGTCGTTCACGGTGACAACCGTTCCCGCCTCGGTAAGTCCATAGCCATTGGCTACGGGGATTCCGAGATCGTAGAAAAACTGTAAGGTACCCGGATCAATGAACGCGCCGCCGGTAAACATGGCCAAAAGTTCGCCGCCAAAGGCTTTGTGAACCTGATTGAGGAGCTTGCGGCTTAGCGGAACATTGGGTTGTTTGCGGGTGAGCAGCTTATTGACCCGGACTAAGCCGTCGAGAATGAAGCGCTTCGCTCGTGGCAGGGCTTCAAAATTCCCGCGAATGCCGCGTTCCAAGTTCTTCAGCACCAGCGGAACCAGGCTCACGTAGGTGATGCGGTAGCGGACAAAGGCATCGCGAACAAACTCCGGTCGCAGAGCTCGGAGGTGAACTACGCATGCACCACATACAAAAGGGCCGATAAAGCCCACCATAAAGTCGATGGCGTGATTGGTGGGCAAGATGCTCAGGTAGCGCACACCGGGCCAAAACGGATACCAAGCGGTCAAGGACTGGCACTGCTCGAGATAATTTCCGTGGGTAAGCACGCAGCCTTTCGCGCGTCCTCCGGTACCGGAGGAATAGACGATCGACGCCCAATCGTGTCCGAAACGAGGAACAAAAACCGGGTCGCCCTTGCGGCGGAACTCCTCCCAGCGAAAGCCGCCCTGAAGATCCGCGGTCGGGGGAGCCTCGGTAACAAGGACGATGCTCAGTTTGTGTTCCCGAAATTTTGGGTGTTGGGTGATTGCGCGCCACAGGTGGTATTCGACCACCAAGAATTTTGCCCGCGAGTGAGCCAGCAGCTCTAGGTGTTCTTCGGCGGTGAGTTTATAGTCGAGCGGGACCAGGATGCCGCCCACGTAAAAAATGGCATATGCCGAGATCAGCCACTTCGACTGATTGGTCATGATAATGGCGGCTCGGTCGCCGGGGCTAAACTCGGCGTCTTGAAAAGCTCGGGCCAAAGGGAGCGCCGTCTGCTTGAAATCCGAGTAAGTAAGACGCGTGCGCTCGCGGTTGCGGTCGGATTCGATCAGGCAAGTTTCGTTGGGCCAGCGATCGAGCGCCTCGCGCAGCGCCGCTCCCAAACAGGTGTATTGGGCAAGATCCAGCATTTATCTAGGTTTTTCCATAGCGCACAGCTTTTGCTCGTTTAGGGGTTCTCCCGACGCGACTACAGGTCGGGGAGTCTTTCAGGTTGCCACGTAATCAGGACACCCTCGAAGCGCGCCTTCGGCGATCTTTCGCTCGCTTCGAATCTCACATTCGAGCCTGAATTCGTTCGGCTAAGGTTCGAAAATCTGAGACACCCTGGAGTTCGTAATCCGGCAGCTCGATGTTGAAATGCTGTTCCAGTCGGGTAAGCAGGCTGAGAGCTTGCAAGCTGTCGATCTTCAGCTTCTTGAAAAAATCATCGTCCGGGGACAAGCTCTCGCGTGGAACTTTGAATTGCGTGGCCGCTAGATCCAGGATTTCTTCGACGGTTCGCTGCTCGGTTCCCATGGTTCTAACCTCATCTATGGTAAATAGGGTTGCGCATCTCTGCTTTCAATGAACTTTTTCAGGCTCCTTGTAACCGCCGGCTGGGCAAATAAGTGGCAGAAAAGCTCAATTTCTTGGCGCAAATCATCATAAGGAATGGGCTTGATGAATTTCTTGGCTGCGCTGGAGGTAGCTCGATCGAACTTTGCCAGCTGACGCGCGGTCGAACGAGCCACGGCTAAGGCCTGCCCTTCGGCGACCACCTGAGCGACCAGCCCCATCTCATGGGCTTTGTTCACGTTGAAGCTACGGCCGGTGAGCACCAGGTCGCGAACTACGGCATTGCCCAAATCGCGCTTCAGCCGTGGAATGCCTCCAAATCCGGGAATCAGTCCCAAACGTAGCTCAGGAAAAGAAAAACGGGCGGTTCGGTCGGCAATGATCAAATCGCAGGTCAAGGCCAGTTCGAGACCTCCGCCAAAGGTAACCCCGTGCACGGCGGCAATGGTGGTCAGGGGGCAGACGTCGAAGGTGTTCATCACGCGGTGGGTACGCTCGAGTGACTGGCGCACGCTTTCGACCGCCGCCGCGTTCTCCATTGGCTGCGTGCGGTAATAAGTTTCCCGCAAATCCGCGCCCGCCGAGAACCCGCAGTTAAGGCGGCTGTAAAGGACGAGAGCGTGGGAGTGTGGTTCGAGTTCGGGTAAGGCACGTACCAAAACTTCAAACTCCGTGAGCGCTTGTTCCCCTAGTTCGTTACAGGGCTCACGATGCAGCGCCACCTCGACGACGCCCTCTTTCAACTCCCACGAAATTGCTTGCCCAGAAAATTCTGTCACTCGCGAACCCTAAACTGCTTGTTTCACTGCGTACATGTCATCGATCTCTACCTGGAAGCGAGTGGCGATCAAATCGCGTTTGAGCTTGCCATTGGCGGTCACCAGACCGCTCTCGATCGTGAATGGTTCGGAGTGAATGCGAAAGCCACGCACTTGCTTATAGTGCGGCAATGCGCGATTCACCTCGTCGAGCGCGGTCCCAACCTGCTGGGGGCTCACCTCTCCCGTCACCAGGGCACATAAGTAGCTGCGATTGTTGCCGAGGAGCACGACTTGTTGCGCCCGTGGAAGCCGCGCCAAAAGTTCCTCTTCAATCGGCTCGGGAGCGATGTTATGCCCGGAATTCAGGATGATGAGGTTCTTGATACGTCCCACGATCTTCCAATTTCCGGCGGCATTCACCTCGCCTTGATCGCCGGTGTGGAACCAGCCATCGATCAGGACTTTGGCGGTTTCTTCCGGGCGGTTCCAATATCCGGCAAAGATATGGGGTCCGCGGACGAGAATTTCGTCCTGCGCCCCTAGTTTCATTTCCGTGCCAGGAACGGCAAAGCCCACGCGGCCGGGTTCCACCCGTCGGGGATCATCCATGGTGCAGATGGCTGTGGTCTCGGTCAATCCATAAACCTGCAATATCGGAATGCCCAGCATCATGAAATAGAGCTGGGTATCGAGGTTCAAGGCCGCAGAACCCGAGATCAAGCCTCGAAGATTCCCTCCGATCATCTTTTTGCGGATGGTGGGAAATACCGCCTTTCGCGCCAGCGTCAGCCAGAGAGAATCGGAAAAGCTGGATTGTCCCTCATGCTTGCGCATAAATCCCGTCTTGGCTCGGCTGTAAATCTTCAGCACAACCCCGCCGGTTTTCCAAAGTTGCTCGTCAACCGCACGCCGCACTCGTTCGAGCAATGCCGGCACGTTGACGAAGTAGTCTGGGGCCACGGTGCGAATCTCAGCCGCCAATTGGTTCAAATCGCGGTTGAGAAATACCCAACTGCGGCGGAGCAAGCTGGTCAGGAGAGTGATCCAGGCGGCAGCGAAATTCAGCGGAGCCCATTGATAGACCCGATCCTGGCGGGGAGCCGAATTCATCAGGAGGTCCAGCCGAGCGGAGGTGCATTTCAAGATGTGGGCCACATTGCCGGCCGTGATCATCACTCCCTTTGCCTCCCCCGAAGTGCCGGAGGTGTAGAGAATGGCAACCACGTCGCGTTCTTCATGTCGCACCGGGGCTCGAACCGACAAGGAAGCTGGTCCCGGCCCGAGTTCTTGTGGTTCCGGCTCTTTTCGAAAAACCTCTTCCAGCAGCACTTGCGGTGGAGCCCCGGGCCAAGCCTCGAGAATGGGATCGCGCAGTGCCGCGCTACCGCAGAAGATGAGCGCCGGCGACGAGTCCTTCATCATGGCCACCAACTCCGAAGCTGCCTGGCGATGGTAAAGGGGCACAACGATAAGGCCTTCGGCCATGATGGCCAGATCCATCGCGATCCAGTCGATTCCGTTGGCCCCTACCAGAGCGCAGCGATCGCCTTTGTCGAGCCCGCGTCCCGCCAAGAAGGCCCGCGCCCGGGAAATCCTGTGAAGCAGCTCCCGCCCAGTTTCTAAACCCGCCGGGCCCTCGGAAAGCTCAGTTAAGAGCGTCTGGTCGCCGGCAGCTTCAAGGCTGCGATAGAGCTGCTGAAGAAAAGAAGCTTCGTTCATGGATCAACGTATGTAACAACTAAGCCTGTCACTCTAACTGTACATTCCGATCAGCCGGTGGAGTCCGGTGTCGAGCGGTGGCAGATAGTCCTCCCAGCTCCATTGGCCTTTGCGTGTCGGGAAATCCGGATAACGGCGTTGGACTTCTTCCTCGAAATAGACTCCCATACGCGCCATCATCTTCAGATTTTTGACCACCGTGCGGCCGATTCCGTCGGCAATTCGTTCCGGTTCGGTGGCCAAGGTTTCCAGAGCCGCCAGCAACTTGGGTTCAAGATCCGGGTCATCCACCTCCATCAAGAGATCTTGGTGCTCGCGTTCCTGCATAAGATTGCGGATTCGTTCGTCCATCGTGATTCCCGCGGAAGGAACCAGCGCCGGCATGGAAGTCACAATACCTTGATAGCGCGAGGAGGCCATCAGGTGGCAAGCGCGCAGGATGCTGACCAGCTCGTACATATTGAACTGCTCCGAGCTGAACACCGGGACTTGGCCCAAGCGTTCGGAGATCTTTTTGGCCGGCCGCACGTCCAAACGCTCGGTGGCAGCCAGCACAACATGGACATGGCGACGCTCGCGAAACGCGGCCACGGCCTTCGAGATCGCGCCCAAATAGTGCTCATATTTGCGGTCAGCTTCAGGGCCGGAGTTGTGAAAATAGGGACCACGATAGTGGCTATCGCGGTACGCACCCGCCACTTTGTTGGCCAAAAGCTTCCCGATCGAAGCTCGTACCGGCCATTCAAAGGGATTAATGGGACAGATTACGAGCACCGGCTTATTGCCGTCCCAGCCAAACTCGTGCAGCACTTTGCGTCCGTAGTCGGGAGCAAGCGGGGCAAAGGTCCAGGCCGTATCGGTGCCGAGTTCGGTCGGGACACCCAGCTCGCGCAGTACCGTGCGCGACTCCTCGTTGCGAGTGATAATCAGGGAATTCTTACAGAAACGGGCACAGAGTTTGCGAATCGAGGTGTCCATGGTTCCTGCCTCGCCACCATATCCCACCGACAGCTTGTTTTCCGCCGCGGCAATTCCTAAAGAACCGATCATCATGGTGGTCAGCGCATTGGCAAACTTGCTCTTGAACATGGAACCTTCGCAGGCCACCACGCCGTGGTTCTGGCGGGCTTCCCGGTACAGAAAGGGCGGGAACACGTCGGGCAGAAAGACCTGGCGGCTGCCTTCGAAGTAGCCCTTGGTGCGGTCGAAGCTTTGCGTCATCACGCTGAAGTCCACGTTTGCAGCGCCCAAAAGGTGGCGGATCTGGCGGAGCATCTCGTTGACCCGGACGTCGGAGCCGGTATTGCGCGTGCCGTTGTATCCGGCAAAGAGCAGTTTGAGTTTCTCGCTTGGCGTCCATTTTTTGCCGCCGCCCAGCATCCATTGCAGGCGGGTGAGTTCGATCAACATGCTGACCCAGACGACGAGAAGAAAATCGGTCATGCGGTGGCGCCTCCGCCGGCGGTGCTCACGGATGCATTTTCTGACGGCCAGGGCCTGGCCGGGTAGCAGAATTTGTGGTCGCGGCTGAATCTCAGGAGCGCGTAGGCGTAGGTGGAAAATTTTGCGGGGGTTTCGCCGCCCAGTTCCTGGATCACCCGGGAATTGTCAAAGACCGTGTTCCAGACCAGGTACGGCCAAAAGACTTTGAGCAGCGACGCGCCGCGGCCGAGAGCGCTCTTCTTGCGGGAAAGCCAGTCCACCGCCCCGGAAAAGGTTCCTCCGAGCGAGGGCAGATAGGCCGGAGGGGAGCCAGCAGCCGCCGAGGCCAGAGCGTCGGTAAGTTCCTGGTAGGTCTGGGAGGCGGTGCCGGAGGAAAGGTGGTAGCGCGGGTAGCTCGGATGGTCTTTCTGGTGGATGGTGACGATGGCCTTGCTGACATAGTTGGCGGGGACGATGTCGATGCGGTCGCCGGGCTTCAGCGGAAGAACGGGAAGTGCCTGCAGCACGCTGAAGGCTTGCACCATGTCGAATTGCGTGGTCTCGGGACGGGTACTGTCGCCGAGAACAATGGCCGGGCGGAAGATCCTGCGGTCCACGTCAGGGAGCAGCTGGTGGACCATGTGTTCGCAGAATTTTTTGGTGCGCGCGTAGGGGTCGTAGTCGGAACGGCCCCAGTCGATGGCGGAGTCTTCTTCGACAACTTCATCCTTGCGGTGACCAGCAACGGCGACGGTGGAAACGTGCGAGAAGCGACGCAAGCCGTGGTGGGCTTGGGCGCGGCGGGCCAGTTGTATGACTTCGAGGGTGCCGCGCAGATTTACGTTGAGGCACTGCCGTTCGGACTTGCGATTAAGGGAGGCCGCGCAGTGGATGACCGAATCGGTGCCGTGCGCCAGCGCTTGATACTCGTCGCCCGCCAGGCCGAACTGCGGTTCCGTAAGATCGCCGAGAAAAATGCGAGCGCAGCTCGAGATGCGCTCGATGAACTCAGGAAAATCCATATGCAGTTGAAGTGACCGCCAAAGACGCTCGCGGGCTTCCTGCTGCGATCTTGCCCGTACCAGTAGACTGAGCCGAGCCTCGA
>Ga0126381_100003015_pt1 | contig 18333 bp, 10 predicted proteins | sample PanSoiMetPlot_28_FD_96465 | JGI IMG/M metagenome (GOLD analysis project Ga0126381, IMG submission 96465) | Tropical forest soil microbial communities from Panama - MetaG Plot_28 | ecosystem: Environmental > Terrestrial > Soil > Tropical forest > Bulk soil | place: Panama | collected 2016-02-17
GTGGAGACTTGGCCGGTAATGGCGACGATGGGAATCGAATCCATCATCGCGTCGACAAGACCCGTAGTCAGGTTCGTCGCTCCCGGACCCGAGGTCGCGCAGCAGACCCCCACTTTGCCGGTGGAGCGCGCATACCCTTCGGCCGCGAAGGCAGCGTTCTCTTCGTGGCGCACCAGCACGTGGCGGATGGGGTGCTCATAGAGGACGTCGTAGAACGGAAGGGTGACGCCCCCGGGATATCCGAAGATGCAATCCACGCCCTCGCGCGCCAGACATTCCAGGAGCATTCTCGCGCCGCTCATCAAATTTGACATATCGTTCGCCTCAAAAATCGCTCTATAACAAAAAAGGCCATCAGCCGGTTCTTTTGAACCCCGCTGATGGCCTCGGAACTCAGTTCCGTGCGGCCTACGCGGGGCCGGCTACGATGACCAGGGAAATAATAATAATGCCTACAGGGATACCGATGGAGTGGGAGAGAAGGGACCGGCCTGTAAGGAAGTGAAACATCGAACTCAAGTATCGAGTTTAGCCTAGAAGTTTCGTAAATGCAAGTATCACCTAAAATTAAATTAATTTATCAAACCATTAAGGCGGGTTTTCATCGCGGAGACGCGGAGGAGCGGTGAAATTCAGATAGGTTTTCTCCGCGTCTCCGCTCCTCCGCGATGAAATCTTGCGGCAAATACCACGCACGCCAGAGCGAGCCAACTGATCCAGCGGCAGATTCGCAGCTCCCATCCGCCGTCGTAATCCATCTGGACTTCGCATGGTCCGGAGCACCCGGTCTCCATCCAGATGAGACCCAGACCGTCCTTTTGAATCCGAAGTTTTCTTCCGCCGGTAGTGGCGTGCCAACCCGGATGCTCCGTCACCTGGACGGATAGTATCTGCCCACTTTGCATCGAGGTGCGAATGCGAATCCGGTTGGGTCCCTCCCAGGCAAACTGCGTGAGCGGAATCGCGGGGTCGTCCAGAGCGGCCACGTATTTTTCGAGCATCGGCGAATCGTCTTCGGATTGAGGATGCCCGCCGACGATGGCAGCGTGTGGGATCACATGCGCAAGCCCGGTTTCGCGCAGGGGGACACGGCAGATCGAGACGCCGTCGTCGCTCCAGAGCTTTTGTAGGGTGGCTTCCAGCTTCTCCGGTTCGTTGAACGGATGCCAGAACTCTTTGCTATCGTTGCGGCTGATTCCGATGGCGGCAACTCCGAACGCTTTCAACCACGTGAGCACATGGGCTGGATTGCCACTCCAGGTGATCAGCTCGCGCCCGAGCCGCTGCTCCAGGTTCGTGGCCATGGTGAACGAGCCGCCGGAATATTGCTGTACGCCGGTGAACGAGTTCGCCCACTGGGCGACGCTGCCTGGAAGGAACACGCGTACTCTGGGGAGATTCTTCTCCGTCCAGACCGAGGCCTTGTACTCGATGGTATCCACCACGTCAATGGGCTTTGTCATCAGCTTTTCGTCGCGGCGGTAGTGCAGCGTCTGCTCAACGGCGAGCGCCAGCACCACACCCAGGAGTCCGTATCGCACGCGCGCGGGCACGCGGACCAGCCACCGGCGGGCCAGAAATGCCAGCGCCACGGAAGCGGACATCTCCGCTTCCATCCAGTAGCGGCTCGGCATAGGCACGAAATGTCGATGAATGACGGCACCCAGAAAAGGAATTACCCAGCAGAGATACGCGAACAAAGTGAAGAACGGAAGCCAGCGGTCATCCTGGATCCGGCGAATGAAACCCCAGAGCAGAGTCCAACCGAATGCCGCTATTGCCAGCGCGGTTATGGAGCCGACGCTCCAGCGCTCATCCTCGCTGGAAGCCGCGGCCGCATCGCGTATCGCATGAATGAGGCTTGGCGTGAGGAAAGGCGCTGCGATCGCCCAGGCCCAAGCCCCGCAAACCGCCACCGCGCCGGCATTCCGACGCCAATCTCCGTGGCCGAGCGCAGCCACGAGGCAAACAGCCGCCAGCAGGATCATCACCGGACCGAAAGCACTCGCCAAGGCCGCTCCCGCCATGCTAACAGCGGCAGCCGCATACCAGCCCATCCGCCGCGTCTCCATCGCGCGCGCCAGCGAAAAGATGACCAGCGGCAGCAGCGCCACGGCCGCGAAGTGCGGTCCCTCATCCCACGCCGCAACCAGGAAAAGCCGGCGCGCGTCGGCGATCTTGGTCAACCCGAACTCCTGGTCGGGGACGAGGATCTGGGTGATCGCGGTCAGCGAGTAGATCAGAGCTCCGAGGAAGCTATACGCTACAGAGCGAGTCAGACGCCACGCCATAAAGAAGAGGTTCAACGGCGCGAGGCAGTAGAACATTCCGAGGACGGAGCTGAACGCAAATATGTGCGGCACGCGGGCGATGGCGCTCCACAAGGCCGCCAGACATGGAAGCAGCGGAGCATAGGTGTATTCGAAGGGCGTGCCAACGTCCCAAAAAGGCCACCAGTTGGCGCGAAACCAGCTGCTCCCGCCCCATTTGGCCAGCGCGGTCCAGGAACCCTGCATCGAGTTCATGCGCAGCTTCGGGCCAAAAAAGAGATCGCGGCAGATGTAGAGGTTGATCCAAAGCAGGATGGCAGCGCAAACGCATGCCCCGGCCCACTCGTTGCGCGGCGTCACCAGGTCGCCACTCTTCGCCGTTCGGATCATCGGTAGGATAGTGTATCCCACAGCGACAATTTCGAGGTACGTAGACTGTTCCCGAAATTAGCGACAATATCCCTTTAGGAGACCGACCATGCTGCCAGCTCGAACTTCCGCCGCTGGGGTTTTGTGGATCGCCTGCGCTATGGCTCAGAACGCACCTGTACCTCCTTCCGCTCCGGTAAAGCCGCATCGCGAGATGCGCCACGGCGAAACCGTGGTGGACAACTACTTCTGGCTCCGAGAAAAGAGCAACCCGGAGGTGGTCCAATACCTGGATGCCGAGAATGCCTACACGGCGGCGACGACCAAGACCCTCCAGCCGTTTGCTGACTCGCTTTACAGTGAGATGCTCGCTCGCATCAAGCAAACCGACCTCAGCGTGCCGGTTCGCCGCGGCGAGTATCTCTATTACACGCGCACCGTCGAAGGCCTCCAGTATCCGATCCAGTGCCGGCGCAAGGGGAACATGGAGGCGCTCGAAGAGGTCCTGCTCGATCCCAATGAACTGGCCAAGACGCATAAGTTCGTCGGAGTCGGCAATTTCGTGGTGAGCGACGACGCCAACCTGCTGGCGTATTCGGTAGATTTCAGCGGCTTCCGGCAGTACACCCTGCACGTCAAGGATCTGCGGAGCGGCAAGACCCTGCCCGATACGGCGGAGCGCGTGACGGCCATCGTATGGGCGGCGGACAATAAGACGCTCTTCTTCACGACCGAAGACGCCGTGACCAAGCGGTCCGACCGGCTTTGGCGGCATACTCTCGGTGCGAACGCTTCGGAGCCGCTGTACGAGGAAAAGGACGAACTCTACGACATTTTCCTCGACAAGACGCGCGACAAGAAGTTCATCTTCCTGGGTATCGAATCGAAGGACACGAGCGAGACGCGGTATCTGCGAGCCGATCGACCGCGCGACAACTTCGCCATCATGCTGCCGCGGGAGAAAAAACACCGATATTACGTCGACCACCGCGAAGAGCTGTTCTACATCCGCAGCAACAAGGGCGGACACAATTTCGAGGTCGTCACCGCGCCGGACTCCGATCCCGCAGTGAAGAACTGGAAAGTCTTCGTTCCGCATCGCGAGGATACGCGCATTCAGGACATCGATCTGTTCCGCGACTTCGCCGTGGTGGTGGAGAGGTCGCGTGCCCTCGACCATATTCGCCTCTACGATTTTGCCAAGGGCGCATGGAGCCAGGTTGCCTTTCCCGAGCCGGTGTACAGCGCATTCCCCGGCGGCACTCCGGATTATGACTCCACGACGTACCGCTACAGTTACCAGAGCCTGATCACGCCTCCCAGCGTGTACGATTACGACACTCGGACGGGACAATCGGCGCTGCTGAAGCGGCAGGAGGTGCTCGGAACCTACGACCCGTCCCAGTACGCGTCGGAACGGCTGTGGGCTACGGCGCGCGACGGCACGCAGGTGCCGATCTCGGTCGTGTATAAGAAAGGATTCCCGCGCGATGGCAGCGGCGCGCTGTTCCTATATGCGTATGGGTCTTACGGTTTCGGGACCCCGCCCAGTTTTTCGAGCAACCGCCTGAGCCTGCTTGATCGTGGCATGGCGTACGCAGTCGCGCACATTCGCGGCGGCGACGAGATGGGCGAGCAGTGGCGCGAGGACGGCATGCTGATGAAGAAGAAGAACACGTTCTTCGACTTCATCGATAGCGCGCAGTACCTGATCGAGCAGAAGTGGACCACAAAGAACCGGCTGGTGATCGAAGGCGGGAGTGCCGGCGGATTGCTGATGGGCGCCGTGGTGAACTTCCGCCCCGATCTGTTCAAAGCCGTGCATCTCGCGGTACCGTTCGTGGACGTGATGAACACGATGATGGACGCGACGTTGCCGCTCACCGTTGGCGAGTACCTGGAATGGGGCAATCCGAACGAGAAGGCTGCGTACGACTACATGAAGACCTACAGCCCGTACGACAACCTGACGAAGCACGACTACCCGGCCATGCTGGTCACCACGAGTTTCAACGACAGCCAGGTAATGTACTGGGAGCCGGCCAAGTATGTAGCACGGCTGCGTACGTTGAGAACTGATAAGAATCCGCTGCTGCTGAAGATCAAAATGGACCCCGCCGGCCACGGCGGCGCCTCAGGGCGCTACGACCGCCTGCACGATCAGGCGTTCGAGTACGCCTGGATGCTACGCGAGGTGGGAATTAGTAAGTGAATTTCTTATCCGTGTTCATCTGTGTTTATCTGTGGCCGGAGAAATTAGCCACAGATAAACACAGATAGGCCTAAAACTCCACTCTGAATCCCACCTGGCACCAGCGGGCGTTTGAACCGAACGGGTAGCCATTGGCGGCATTGCCCTGGCCCAGATTCGGGACGGGGTGTAGGATGCCGTTCGTAGCAACATAGGCGACGTTATTGACGCTGGTGTTGTACTGGCTGTTTAATGCGTTGAAGGCCTCGAACAGCAGCATGCCTCTGACCCGCTCGGTGAACGGCAGGATCTTGGTCACGCGCGCATTCAGGACTTGTTGCGATCCCAGGTTGAGCGTGTTAGGGCCCTGTGTGGGTAGACGAGACCAGCCACCCGATCCATTCAATGACGTCGTGTAGTTCATCGTCACGCCGGAGAACTGCTGGCCGTTGACGATGACAATTGGCGTTTCCGGCAGGGACGAAGCCAGCGTGGCAATGCCCGAAACCATCCAGCCGTTCAGCAGATACCGCGCAACAGCGGAGTCGCTCTTCACCGGGGTAGGCGCCCAGGTCCAATTGATAGTGGCGCGATTGCGCTGGTCGAAGTTGGACGAGCCTTGGTCGAAGGCGTAGGTGGCGGGAACCGAGCTGGAGGGAATGAAGGCGACAGCAGGGGTGCCGCTCACGTTATCGCGGGTGTGGGACCACGTATAGGCGGCCTGCACCGACAAGCCGTAAGACATGGCCTTGCGGATCTGCACAGTGGCGCCCCGATACCGCGAGAAGCCTTCGTTGGAGATCTGGTATACGTGCATGTGGCTGGTATCGTTGCGTGTGTTCCAGATTGGCGTGGTGAAGCTGTTCACCGCGTTTCCATTGATGTCGTCGATCGTGTACGTTTTCGTGATGCTGGGCGCCACAGGCAGGTTCACGTCGGTGGCGGTCCACAGCTTGGTGCCGCGCGAATCGATGTAGTTGGCGGCTACGGCGATCGAGTTAGTGAGCCGCCGCTCGATTCCACCGAATGCGACTTGCGAAATAGGCAGCCTCAGCTTGCTGTCGCCGTAAACGATATTTTGCGTTCCGTTGGGCGTGGTGGTCGAAGAACCGATCACTTTGGGAAACACGGGCGCGCCGCTCAGGTTGGGGGGCACCGTGATGTTCACGTTGTATAGCGCGTTGCCGGTAAAGAGCGCACGCAGCAGCTCGCCGGTGTACGGCTGGTAAAACCAGCTGTAGCCCACGCGCACGATCGTCTTATCGTCCAGGAGGTAGTTGACCCCCACACGCGGCGCGAAGGCGTTGCTCGGCGAGGCGATCGTGCCGGTCTGGTAGTAAGTGGTATTGACCTGCGTGGGCTGGGGCACACTGTACTTTTCCCAGCGGACACCCGCCATCACACTCAGGCGGCGCGTAGCCCGCCAGTTGTCCTGGCCATAAATACTCCAGACTTTTGTGTGGAGATTGGTGACGGCATTGGGGAAGCTCTGCGTGAAGAGCGCGTAATTACGAGCGGTGCCGCTATTGGTGAAGTCGGTGGCGAAGGCGGTCAGCGACGGGTACACATAGTAACCATTGTTCTGTTGCTGGCTGTAGTCCTGGTTGAGCGAGAGATCCGCTCCGAATTTGAGCAGGTGCGAAAGGCTGGCCCAGGTGAAGTTCTCTACTGCCTGGTAGCGATTCTCGCTCACCGTCGCCGGGAATAGTGGGTTGGAGCCCACCGACGCGCCGGCGATCTGAATTCCGAGCGGGCCCGTGGAAGGCTCGAGCGACGGATTGAGCGAAGTCGAGACGCGGTCCTTGTACCACCCGATGCGCAGTTCGTTTCCGATGGTGCCGGACACCGCTGCTTGCCAGTCGGCCTTCGCGAACCGTGTGTCTTGGGTGAAGAGACCATTGGCTCCGAGCAGTTCGCCATTAGGTGCGGTCGCTTGAGGAACCGCGCCATTGGGCGAACGATCGCGAAGAGCATTGGCTTCGAAAATGAACGCGTTGCGATCGCTGCGGCGGTAATCGACGCGCGCAATGCCGGCCCAGTTCGATGTGGAGTACGGCACGACGGCATTGATTTGCGGCAACAGAAAATTGATGGCGTTGGTGCACTGCGCAGTCGTCGCCTTGCAGTTAGAGGCGAGCAGATTGCCCTGCGGACCGGCGAGAAGGGGGCTGGAGAGCTGGTTGATGCCGTTGCTGCGACCGTGCCAGGTTTCGAGACCCGCGAAGAAGAAGAGCTTGCCGGCCTTGATTGGGCCACCCACTTTCACGCCGCCCTGCTCCCAGCGGCGCGCCAGGTCGAAACCGGGCGCATACCGGTCGGACGCGTCCCATGAGTTGTTGCTGAAAAATCCATAGGCCGAGCCGTGGTATTCGGCAGTGCCGGCGGGCGTAGCCGTGTTGACGATGCCGCCGAACGCGTGGCCGAACTCGGAGGGCGCCCCGGCTGGGATCGGCTGAATTTCACGGACGAGGTCGGGCGTGAGTTGCGGGGCGATGTTCGGTACCTGGTAGAAATAGGTATTCGTGGTGAGCTGGCCATCGGTGAGAAAGGCATTGGTGCCGCCTACGCCGCGGAAGATCAATGTTCCAGTCGAGCGATCCTGGGTGACGGCAGGAGCCAACAGGATCGGTTCTTCCAGGCGACGCGCATCGATCGGCAGGTCGCGCAATTGGCGTTGCGAAACGAAGGCGGAGACATTGAACTTGGTGTCTTCGACGGCAGCGGAGAACACTGCGCCGTCCGCCACCTGTGTGATGTCGGTCTCTGCCTGCATGGTGACGGCGAAACTGACGGTCGAGCCCACAGCGACATCGAAGTCCTTGTACTCCCATGTGCCGTAACCCTGGCGCGATGCCTTGATGTTATAGCCGGTTCCAGGGGGCAGAGCGGCGGCCAGAAACACGCCGTCATCGGTCGTTGTCAGCGTGCGTTTAACGCCCAGTGTGTCGTTCGTGATCACAACCGAAGTGTCGGGCAATCCATCGCCGTAAGGATCGCGGAGCGTGCCGGACACCGCGCCGAATCCCGCCACTGCTTGCGCGTGCGCAGCGGTCGCACACACCAGCGGCAGTAAGAACAGACCGAGCTTATCTTTCATTCATGACCTCTAAAAAGACCTTGTGAATCCTTAGATGAGTCCTGCGACTCGACCGGTTTCGCGGAGTTTCTATCCGTTGCCGAACCGGTGTAACCGGGGAACGGAGCGGCACGTCTGCTACCAGTTGCTTCAGTAGAATCTCAGGATAACCAAAATTTGGAGGTTTTCGGTACCCGTGAAGCTGCATGTTAGACTCAGGGGCAGAGTGCGTCTCGCAATATTCCCTTGTTTGGCCAGCGCTGCGGTGCTGCTTGCGCCGGCCGTGTGCCTCGCGCAGGCCACGCAATTCAACATCACTACTATTGCCGGCGACAATGTTCAGGGCTATAAGGGCGACGGCAGCGTTGCCACTAGCGCGGAGTTGAACTCGCCGGCGGCCGTCACTTTCGATTCTTCCGGCAATCTCTATATTGCCGACCGCGCCAACAACTGCATCCGCAAGGTGGCTGCGGGCGCGAACGGCAAGATCTCGACGTTCGCGGGCGTGTGTCAAAGCGCCGCAAACTACGCCGGCGACGGAGGCTCGGCGACGAGCGCCAATTTCAACGCTCCGACGGGGCTGGCGTTCGATCATGCAGGAAACCTCTACGTGGCGGATCTGCTCAATCACGTGGTTCGCCAGATCACGCCGTCCGGAACGGTTTCCACGTTTGCCGGAACGAATCAGTTCCCATTCAACGGCGATGGTGGCGCGGCGACGGCTACCGACCTCAACCAGCCTTTCGGGCTGCTGGTCGATGCTTCCAACAACGTATATATCTCCGACAGCCAGAACCACTGCGTCCGGGTTGTCACGGCGGATGGCAACATCCACATCGTGGCGGGTACGGGCGGTGCCTCCGGGTATTCGGGCGACGGCGGACCGGCGACCAAGGCCAAGCTGAATCAGCCGCTGGGGATCGCGTTCGATACAGCCGGCAACCTGTACATCGCCGACGCCGGCAACAACGTGATCCGGATGGTTACCAAGGACGGGACAATTTCGACGATCGCCGGCAGCGGCAAGAGCGGTTTGGGCGACGGCGGGCCAGCGACGAGCGCGCAGCTCAATAAGCCCGAAGCCGTCGCGGTAGATGCAGGCGGCGGCATTTACATTTCGGATTACTTCAATAACCGCGTGCGCGAAGTCGTGAACGGCACCATCACGACGGTGGCGGGAAATGGGCTCTGCTGTTACTCGGGAGATAACGGGATTGCGACGAATGCACGCGTAAACGAGCCGATCGGCCTCTATGCCGATCCGTCCACCGGCAACGTGTACCTCGCCGATTTCGGTAACGATGTGATTCGCCAGTTGACGCCGACCGCTCCGGCAGTATTCTCGGGCGGCGTGATCAGCGCAGGCGCGTTCGGCGGGTTTACATCCGCCGCGCCGGGTTCGTGGATCGAGATCTACGGCGCCAATCTCGCGTTCAATCGCCGCTCATGGGCCACAAGCGATTTCAACGGATCGAACGCGCCCACATCGCTCGACGGAACCAGCGTGACGATTGGCGGGCAGCAGGCGTTCGTCGATTACATCAGCGGCACGCAGGTGAACGCGCAGGTGCCCTCGAACGTGCAGACCGGGACGCAGCAGGTCATCGTGAAGAATTCGGCCGGCAGCAGCGCGGGCTACAACCTGACAGTCAACGCGACACAGCCCGGGCTTCTGAGCCAGTTCAAAGTCGGGGGCGTCCAATATGCCTCGGCGATCTTTCCGGACGGGAAAACCTATGCGATGCCGCCGGGTGCGGTGGCGGGGATTCCTTCGCAGCGGGCGAAGGCAGGCGATACGATTACGCTTTACGGCATCGGCTTCGGCCAGGTGACGCCCTCGGTGAACGCGGGGCAGATTGCGGCACAGCAGGTCTACTCCCTGAATACGCCCATGCAGGTGTCGATCGGGGGCAAAGCCGTGCAACCCAGCTATGCGGGTCTGACGCCCGCCGCCGTGGGACTGTACCAGTTTAATGTGGTGGTGCCGTCGGTGACCGCGGGCGATGCGGTGCCGGTCACCTTTACGCTAGGCGGGACAAGCGGAACGCAGACGCTGTATATCGCGGTTCAATAACCCTTACATCCGGCATGTCCAGGGAGGCCGCTGGTTCCGCGGAGTTGAGGTTCGCGCCAGCAGCAAGCAGTGGTCCGGGACCGCTTCCACGAGGACGTGTGCAGCGTCGGCTGCGCCGCGATATCGGTCCGGGAGCAAGAAGTCGCTGTCAGGGTGTGCGCGTACCACTTCAGCCAGTTCGGCTTCGGAGGGAATCCGGATCAGCGTGGCGACTGGCCTGGTGGAATCGAGTCCCCACTGGCGCAGTCGCTCGCGAAACGCCGGCAGCCATTGTGGCAAATGATCGAACTGATCGGCGGTGATGACGATGCCCATGCCGGCGAAGTCCATCGAATAAGGGCCGGCGGCTGGCGACGGTGCGCCGACCAGCGCATAGCGGAGGCGCGGGAGCGGTAAAGCGGACGCGTAGAGATCGTCATCCACTCCGACGACGATCAGCTCGTTGGAGCGGGAGCGCTCACAATATTCCTGCAGCACCGGTACGAGGGGCTGCACCGTCCCACCGCCGAAGCTGATGCCCCAGGGAGCACCTGGAGTGATCGCCTTGGACGCGACGAGCGCGGCGGCGAGCACCACGACGCCTTTCGCCGACGTGCGCGAAACCAGCGGACCGTAGGAGGCTCCAAGCAGAGCGAGCGCAGGCACAAGCGGCAGCAGATAGGCCGCGTTGCGATATTGCCAGACGAAAACGGCGCCCGCCGTGAGAGCGATCCAACACGCGAGGAGGACGGCCGATGCGTCGCGGCGGCGAAGCGCGGTGATGAACCCTGGGACGGCTACTATTGCGGCCGCAAGGAGGATGGGGTCGGTGAGTGCCAGGCGCAGGCCGTAGAACTGCGCGCGCGTTTCGGACGAGGTCTGCGGGGGCGCGCCGGCTCCGAATCCGAGAATCTCGACATTGACGTGCTCGGTGTGGAACCATTTGCCGTGAACAGCCATTTGGAAGAGAAACCAGGGTGCCGCAAACACCACGGCCAGCGCGCCTGCTGCGATGATGCGCGCGAAATTCGGCCGGTAACGCGGCGGCGCAGCAATCCAATACAGCCCGAGCACGCCGAGCGGTAGAATACCGGCGATTCCCTTCGTCAGGACCGCGGCCGCAACCGCTCCCGAGAATCCGCAGAGCGAGGCCTTTGTATCGAGCCACGGCCGCGCGAACAGCGCGAAGAACGCGGCGGTAAAGAACGCGGCCAATAGACCGTCGGTCATCGCCATCCCGCTGAGCGTGTGCCAGAGATGATTCGAGACCAGGAGCGCCACCGCGAGAACGCCCGCCGGCCAGCCGCCCAGCTCGGCTGCCCAAAGAAAGAGCAACGAGCACGCGAGCGCGGCGATGACTGTGATGGGCAAGCGGAGGGCAAACGTAGAGATGCCCAAGGCGCGCGCGGATACGGCAGAAAGCCAGTAGAGCAGGGGCGGCTTGTAGAGCGCGTAGCGTCCCATGAACCGCGGCGTAAGCCAGCCGCCGCCGCGCGCCATGTGGATGCTGGTATTGGCATAAAGGGCCTCATCCTGAGCGGTCACACGACTGACCGGATCGACGTAGTCGCCGGCAAGTCCAATGCGGGCGGAGCGCGGCAGCAGAGAAGCGAGAGCGATCACCGCCACGATCGCGAGGGAGAGGCGCATGACAATAAGCTATCAGTCGCCAGTCTGCAGTCGCCAGTCGTCGGCCGTCGCGCGATACGGGCGAGCCTGCTAACTGGAGACTGGAGACTGGAGACTGATGACTGATAGCTATTGATGATCCATGTGAACCACCTCGGAACTGGCGGGGGTCGGCAGTATCACGCGGACACCGTTGGCCATCAGTTGAGAGCCTGGCATGGAATAGACAGAAGGGCTGGCTTCGAACCAGACGGTGTAGCGGGAATTCGGGTTCAAGCCGACGGGCTTGTACAGGTATTCCGGCGTGTCGGTGGCTTCGCGAGTGACGACGGCGAGGGCCGCATCCAGCCCGGCGTTGAAGGTTTGAATCACATCCACACCGCTCGACGAAGGTGCGAACACATGAAATACCTTGCCACCCGTGATGATCGAGCGTTGCCGTTTGTAGTTCTGGATCTCCTGAGCAAGGAAGCCTAGCTGGTCGGGATCGAGCGCAGCGAGCTGATTCATGAGCACCCAATTTCCGCCGAAGCGGTAGCTGTGGGTGCCGTAGGTGCTCACGGGATCGGTCTGCGGCATGTAGCGTTCGGCATAGCGCGGCGAGAACGGGAAGGTCGCACCGTAAACCGCCTGGCGCGACGCGTAGGCTCCGCTGGCATCGTTCGTGATGGAGGTGACGTATGAGTGCACCATGTTGAACGTCATCATATTGCCGCCGTCCTCGCAGTTCTCCCACAGGACATTGGGCCGCAGCGTTTGCAGCCGCGAAACCACCGCATTGATGCCATTGACCGCATTCGAATAGTTGCTGTCGTTGGGGTCGTGCGTGTGGGTCGACTTATTGCAGGTCTTCACCATGTTTTCGCCGTCCTGCAGAATCCAGTCGACATGATAGTCGTCGATGATGTGCAACCCTTGCGCTACCAGCCAGTCCTGCGTCGGCTGGTTCGAGAGGCATAGCGAGACTGCGTCATGGTAGTTGTCGTTCTCGGTGGATGTCCAGTCCGGATTTGCTTGAATCAACGGGCTGTTCGGATCGGCTTCCGTAAGGGCCCAATGCACGCCGAACTTCATGCCGCGCGAGTGAACGTAATCCGCCAGTGCACCGAGGCCGCTCGGAAAGCGGCTCGGGGCTTCATACCAGTCGCCGATGGAGCGGGCCCAGCCGAGATCGATGATGAACAGTTCCACGCCCAACGACGCAGCCAGATCGGCGTTCTGCCGCAGCGTATTCTCGTCCACACTGCCGCCGTAACCCCAGGGATCCCACGCGACATACGGGAAAGCTGTGGCGTCGGGCGCAGGCTTGGCAAGCACCGCTTCCGAGAACTGCTGAGTGCGAAAGCCCGCCTCGTCGAAATCGCCATGGAAAATGCCGATGAAGGCGTAGGGCGTCTGAAAATAATCGAGCGGCTGGACAGGATGGTTGAGATGCGTGATGGTGGAAGAGAATTGCAGGATGTTCTGAGCGCCCGATTGCGCGATGGTGGTCTTCGCGCGGCCGTCGAACTCCCAGCCGGCGAACAGGCCGCGCAGGGAACTGTCTCGCACGGCGAGCCATCCGCAGTTAGAGGCATGAGCGCCGGAATAGACCGCCACGGGAGTGCCGTTGATGTCGAGCACGTTCTGCAACTGCTCGAAGTTCGCCGGCACCGACCCTACCGACCATTGGTTAACGCGGAACGCTCGGTAGCGCTGGTTATATGCATTGAATGTCCACGGCAGCATGTCCACGCTGGTGAGATAGACGGGCGCGGCTGTCTGGTTGCGGTACCAAACGCGATACCGGAGCACCGGTTGTCCGTCGTAGAGTTCGAGCAGAACTACAATGCGCGCGGCGCCGGCAACATCATCGAGCACGATGTACTGCCGGATCCCCGAGGGTGACAAATCCTGCGTGTAGTGATCGGCGAGCGTGAATGTACGACTGACATCGAAGACGTCAGGACCCGCGACGATGCGGATAGGCGACGACGGCTGATTCAACGATGCCGTCCACTGATCCCCGATCGTGTAGTCGACAAGCGACTGCATGCGGAAGAGGCCTTCCGGCGTGAGTTGGAATACCGCTTGAATTCGGTCGTTGCCTAAGGTAAATGTTCGCTGCTCCGGGTCGAAAGCTGTCTGAGCTCCGAAGACGGCTGGACACGCAAGCGATATCCACACCAGAATGGACGCATTTCTCATGGCGCAGATCCCTTTACCTTATTGAACGCATGTGAGCGGCAAACGTTGCTGCTAATTCAAGGATTTGTTTGCTCTATAGCCGTTATCGACAGAGTTCCAAAATGTTTGACCACTTCGAGAGAGCGCAGAAACCCTACGAATGGGGACAGAAGTGGAAGCGATTGTCAGGCGCGGAAGGCTATTTGCCGGCTTTAGCGCTATCGCGGTGGCTTACCTTCGCTTTGAAGCCAGCATGTAATAGGCGCTTGCGGATTTCTTCGGCAATCATCACCGAACGATGTTGACCGCCGGTGCAACCGAAAGCGATCGTCAGATAGCTCTTTCCTTCGCGGATGTAGTGAGGTAGTAAGTAAATCAGTAAGTCCGAAATCCGTTCGATAAACTCGACGGTCTGAGGGAAAGACCTGATATATCGTGCGACAGCCGGGTCTCTTCCTGTGAGATTCTTGAACCGCGGGATGTAATTCGGGTTAGGCAGAAATCTTACATCGAAGACTAAATCACTATCGGGCGGTATGCCGTTACGATAACCAAAGCTAGTCACGGAAATCAGAATTTTGGATCCATCGGTCTGCCCGCGGAAGCGCTCGCGGATAAAATCGCGCAGCTCATGTACGGTGAACTTCGAGGTGTTAATGATCAGATCCGCCGCGGCGCGAATGGGAGCCAGGCGCGTGCGTTCCGAGCGAATACTGCGTGGGATGGAAACGTCGGTTCCGAGCGGGTGCGGGCGGCGCGTTTCGCTGAAACGCCGAACGATGGCGCTGTCGTCAGCTTCCAGAAAGACAACCTGCGTGTCGATCGCTTTGCGGACGCGTCCCAGCACCTGGGGCAGGCGCGAAAGGCCCAACCCTTCCCGGATATCGACTACCAGGGCGGCGGCGTGGATTTCAGGGTTATCTCGGGTCAACTCGGCGAATGTGGGAATCAGATCTACTGGCAGGTTGTCGACCGCGTAGTAGCCCAGATCCTCCAGAGCTCGCAGTACGGACCCCTTCCCGGAGCCGCTCAATCCCGTAATGACAACCAGCTCGGGCTTCCGAAGGGGCCGGCCGCTTGCGGGGCGTTTTTTGGGTCGTGCCATTTTGCCCGAATCAGGCCTCGATCAGATCGAAGTGGCCGTCCCGACGGCGTACCAGCACGGAGAAGCGGTCGGTTTCGGAATCGCGGTAGACGACGTAATCCCGGTCGCGATCCATCTCGAGCAGTGCCTCATCGAGCGTCATCGGTTTCCGCTTCTTGTGGTGTTCGACATGATAGACGAGCCGCTCGGCTTCCGGCTCGGCTTCAGCCACCGTCTCGACGGGCTCTTGGGCTTCTGCAACGGCTTCCTTGCGGCGCGTGCGTTTGGTGTCGCGGAACTTGGTCCGAGCCTTGACCGCTTGTTTCTCCAGCTTCTCGGCCGCCGAGTGGATGGCGGTGAAGAGATCGGCGCTAGATCCCGCGCCGACAAGTTGATGACCGTAGTAGTTGACGGTGGCCTCCGCCTCATGCAGATGCCGCTCCAGGGAGAGAATGACATGTGCTTCGCATTCACGGCGGCCATCCAGCAGTTTGCCAATTTTACCGAATCGCGCCTCCAGCTTCTTGAGCTGAGCCGGGGCCAGTTCTACCTGCCTACCCGTGTAGGTGATCTTCATCGGTGGGCGTCTCCCACTTTCTTTATATCGCGAAAGGGGGAAGAAGGGAGTAAAGGAGCAGACGGAGCAGAGGAGGATCGGGCATACTGCAAGCTGAACCCGACTCGCGGGCCTCAAGCTCCTTGCTCCTGTGCTCCTTGTTCCTGTGCTCCCTAGTTCCTGATTCTCCTCTGGTGCGTCGAAGGAATCTTCATGTCCTCGCGGTACTTGGCGACCGTGCGGCGGGTGACATTGATGCCTTCGCCTTCGAGAAGTGCGGTGATCTGTTCGTCGGTGAGGGGCTTCGTGCGGTCCTCGTCCTCGATCATCTTTTTCACTTTGCGCTTAAGGAGCAGCAGCGGCGTGGCGCCGCCGGATGGACCCTGGACAGCCTCGGAGAAGAAGTAGCGCAGCTCGAAAACGCCCTGTGGCGTGTGCACGTACTTGTTGGCTACCGCGCGGCTTACCGTCGAAGGATGCACGCCGACCTCTTCGGCCACCTCTTTGATCATCATCGGCTTCAGATGATCGAGGCCTTGAGAGAGAAAATCCATCTGACGGCGTACGATGGCCTGGCAGACCTTGAGGATGGTCTGCTTCCGCTGCTCGATATTCTTCATGAGCTGGATGGCCGAGGTATAGCGCTCGCGGACGTAGTCGCGGACTTCCTTCGTGGCGCCGTTGTCGCGGTCGAGCATGCGCCGGTACTGCGCGTTGAGCCGGAGCTGCGGCACCTCCTCATCGTTCATCTGAATGATGTAGTCGTCGCCGTCTTTGATGAAGTAGACATCCGGCTCCACCACGCGCGCCCCCGCGCCGGAGTAGCGCAGGCCGGGCCGCGGATTCAAGTGGCGTACCATGTCGACGGCGATCTCGATGTGCTCCATGGGCCGCGCCAGCAGCTTGGCGATTTCCTTGTACTGCCGCGTTTCGAGCAGGCGCAGATGATTGGAAACGATCTGCCAGGCCACACCACCCCGTCCATTGATGCTCTCGATCTGTAGCAGCAGGCATTCGCGCAGATTGCGCGCGCCTACACCGGCCGGATCGAGCGATTGGACAACCTTGAGCGCTTCTTCGACAATTTCCGGCTTATGTTCGCCGGCCGTGGCGATCTCTTCCAGAGATGCGGAAACGTAGCCGTCTTCGTCCAGGTTGCCAATGATCGACTCGGCCGCGTCGCGAACGTCGTCAGAGATGACGCTGACGCTCAGTTGCGAACGGAGATGATCGCCCAGTGTGACCGGTGCGGAAAGGAACGTTTCGAAGGAAGGTTTCTCAACCGACTCCGAAGCAGGGCTCTTGTAACCGGGATCAAGGTAATCATCGAAGAAGCTACCGAAATCGATCTCGTCAAAGGGATCGGTGGCGGCCGGCGGCTCCAGCAGCGGGTCGTTAGTTGTGGGCGCCTCGGCTTCGCTGGCGACAGCTGCTGCGGCCTCGTCGCTGTCCGGAAACAGGTTGCCGTTAATGGCAACGTCTGCCGCACCATTAACCGAATTGGCTTCGTTCAGTACAGCCGCATCCAGGATTTGCTTGTCCGCCGGTTCGGCCACGGTTTCGGCCTCCAGCAGTGGCAGCATCTCCTCTGGCGTGACGTCGTCGCCGGGCTCTTCGGTAGCCTCTTCCAGAACCGGATTCTTTACAATCTCCTGGGTGATCATCTCCTTGAGTTCCAGCCGATTAAGCTGGAGAACGGTGACCATCTGGACCAAGCCAGGAGTCAGAATCTGCTTCTGCGCGACCTTTAGCTGTAATCTCGGCGACAGCAAACTCATCACCCCTATGATATCACCGGACTAACGCATTCCGGTTTCCAAAAAGCGAAAATCGTTAGCAATTCTTGTACCATTTTGGACCAAGAACTATAAGGGGTTAGCGTTTCCAGATAGCCAGGTGTATCCCAGGGGGCATTAGCGCCCGTCTGAAATCCAGACTGCTTTCGCCAATCGGCACCCGGACCACCGGACCCGGTCTAAACCGGATCTCAAGGGCCGCTGGTCTTTCGGAGAAAACCAGCGCCCGCTCGGTATCGGCGTACGAGCGCAAGTCCCCCGCACGTGCCGGACTGTCGCATGTCAGCAGCGCTTCCTGGAGGGTGCCTGCTGGAGAGGCGTAGGCAACAACGGCCACTACGTGCTTGTCCCGAAGCCGAGCATCGGCAGCATCATCGGGCGGCACGTATAGGCCCGCATACCGATCAACGAACGTATTTCGCTCGGAGGCCGCGGGCACGCGCATGGCCAGCGGCGCAACAAAGCTTTCAAAAAGTCGCTGACCGTTGGCGGCACGGTACACGGACCAGACCGGCACGTCGGGATCGGTCGCCTCATCCAGCACCTGCCAAAGCTCGCCGCCCAGCAGAGTTGCTTCAGAGCCCGCGGTCTCGATCGCATACAGCGGCTTACGAGAGAGATCGGAGCCTATGGGCCAGGCTTCCAAAGTGACCTTCGACTCCCACCCCTTATCACCAAGTATCTGCGTAGAGCGCGTTGTGTTGCGCAGCACGATCCAGGATTCGCTGGGATTATAAATCTGCGTCACCTGGTAGGCCACGTTGCTGATACGGACTGTCTTTTCACCGTCTTTTTCGGAGTAAGCGAACGTCGAGGACGAACGCGCTTCGCTCTGCGCCAGGGCAGGCGCAGCAAGCACGAAAAGGAGCAGCGGTCGGATTCGGACGTTCATAAATATACTCGCTTCACGCGCGCACTGATGCTGGACAGGATGTTGTATGAGATGGTTCCGGCTACGCGTGCGATCTGTTGGGCATCCAGGCGGGCATCCCCTTCCTCACCGAGCAGCGTCACTTCGCCGCCGGGTGCAAGCGCGGTAGTGTGGCTCAGGTCGATGGTAGTCAGGTCCATCGAAATAGCACCCAGGATGGATGTCAATCGGCCGTCAGCAATCACTTTGCCGCGGTTCGACAGGCGGTGAAA
>Ga0126381_100003016_pt1 | contig 18331 bp, 14 predicted proteins | sample PanSoiMetPlot_28_FD_96465 | JGI IMG/M metagenome (GOLD analysis project Ga0126381, IMG submission 96465) | Tropical forest soil microbial communities from Panama - MetaG Plot_28 | ecosystem: Environmental > Terrestrial > Soil > Tropical forest > Bulk soil | place: Panama | collected 2016-02-17
GTCCATGTGCAGCTGGCTCAGGGCCGAAGCGGGAATGGTCGCGAAAGTGTCTATTTCCGGGCCAAGCTTGCGCAACGGCGCGATCAGATCGGCACCGGCGCCCTTTTCACCAACGTAGGCCGCTTCCACCAGCGCGAAGGCCCGGCCTCGCAGCTGGTTAGGAACCGTGGGCAACGGCGGGATACGCACGATCCGGCCGATTGAGGTGACCTCGTCGGGCACCGACGTGGTCCATTCACGCCATGAGTTCAGGACGTCCGCGGCGCGTTGGACGGGGAAGAACAGCACGCCGGCATATAGCTCAGTCACCGGGTACAGCAGGATCTCCAGCGCGGTCACGACGCCGACGCTGCCGCCACCGCCGCAAAGCGCCCAGAACAGGTCTGGCTCATGCTCGAGGTCGGCGTGGACGAGCTGCCCGGTCGGCGTGACTATCTCGGCTGCAGTGACGCTGTTGGCGGCTAGCCCGTAGCGGCGCGCCAGCCAGCCGATCCCGCCGCCCAGGGTGTATCCGGTCACCCCCACGTCGCGGGAGGTGCCTGCCAGCCCGGCAAGCCCATGGTCGCTAGCCGGGACAGCAACGTCCTGCCACAGCGCGCCAGCGGCAGCTCGCACGGTCCGTGTGTCCGGGTCGATCCGCACCCCGCGCAGCCGCGATGTCCGCAGAAGCAAAGCGCTCTCCAGCGGCTCGAGCGGAGCGGCGCCGTGGCCGGTACCTTGCGGGGCGATGCGCAGCCCGTACGAGCGGGCGAATCGCACCGCTGCGGCAACATCAGCTGTCGAGGCCGCCTCGACCACCATCGCTGGCCGCTGGTTCACCGTCAGCATCCAGGTCTGCCGCGCCTGGTCATAGCCCAGGTCGCCGGGAAGGAAGACCCGTCCAGTGACGTCGGCCCTTAGTGCGTCGGCTGCCCTACGGGTGATGCTGTGCGCGGTGCTCATCTGGACCTCCCGGTCGGTGGCTGTCTCCTCGCGCTAGTGAAGTGCGATGGCCGAGATCGATCGCGATCCGGACATGCTTGGCCAACCAGACGTCCCGTAGATCAAGCAGCGCGGCAAAGGTGCTCCTAATCGGCCCGACGGCCACTGCTCTGGCAGCGGACAGGAGAGCGCCCGTCGTCGCCACACGCGTCCCTACCCGTGCCCACCGCGCGCAACCAGGAGCCGCACTGCGCCAGTAATTCCAGGGAGCTGGCTAGTACGCGGGCGTCAGGTGATCGCGCCCGCCGGAAGAAGCGCATGAACGCCCCAGGATTGGTTCGCCACCTGCGTGATCCTCAGGTCGAGCACCGGGCTGGCCATCGCAAGCGCCGTGGCCTTGCCAACTCCGTGGCTGGCTCGCAGCCAGGTCAGCATCGCGTCGAGCGCGTCGCCCATCGCCGCGTTGAGATCGGGGCTGAAGCCAAAGGTGATCTGGCCGGCCGGTGTCTCCGCGTGCACTCCCGGGACCGGCGGCTGCGTGACCAGGTCGAGCTGAAGCTCGGTCGTCATGCCGCACTCGATGGCGGTGCCCGCCACCTCTCCGTCGCCCTGAGCAGCGTGGCCGTCGCCGATGCTCAGCAGCGCACCAGGCACCGCAACCGGCAGGTACAGGATCGATCCGGCGACCAGTTCCTTGCAGTCGATGTTGCCGCCGCCGACGGCCCTGGGCGGGATGGTGGAGTGTTCGCCTGGCTCGTCCCAGGCGACGCCTGCCACGCCGTGGAACGGTGCTATCCGCACCGTGTGCCCTCGGTCGCTGGTAGCTAGGCCCGCGTCCGCGTCAATCTGCCACAGCAGCCAGGCAGGCGGGCCCTCGTGCAGGTCGAGTCGCCTGGTCAGCGGGGTGTCGCGGGCAGCGGCGACGGTGTAGCCCCAGGTGTCGGGCCGCATGGACATGAAGCGCACCGCTAGCACCTCGCCTGGCACCGCACCGCGGACGGCGATGGGCCCGGTCAGGCAATGGCCGCTGCGCCTCTTCCCGGCCAGCGTCGGCACGCTCTCGCCAGGGAACGCCTGCGGCCGCAGGTACCCGGACGCGTTCAATGAGCGGAGCACGATCGTGTCGCCGGGGTCGACGGTCAGTACCGGCGGCAGGTCACGGGAGAACACGTGCACTGTCGTCGACTGCGACGGGTCGAGCCGGTGGCAAGTCATGCAGCGATCTTCCCCGCTTTTAGTGCGCTACCATTCCCGAGCCTTCCCGTTCGCTCCTTTCCAGGCTCCCGAAACTGATGAAGGATTGGACGTGGCGCCAACCAGGACGGTGGCGACCAGAAGGGGACGTCATGTCGAGCGTGAACGCATGGCCGGACGACCGGAGGATCACCATCCATGACCTCCAGGCCGCTACCGACCGCGGTGAGCGGTGGGCGATGCTCACCAGCTACGACACTCTGACAGCGGGCATATTCGAGCAGGCCGGGGTCCGAGCGCTGCTTGTTGGCGACACCAGCGCCGAAATGGTCCTGGGTTACCGTGACACGCTGCCAGTCACGATGGATCAGCTGATCCCAATGGTCCAGGCGGTGGTACGCGGAACCAGGACGGCGCTGGTGGTGGCCGACCTGCCGTTCGGGAGTTATCAGGCCGGGCGGCACACCGCGCTGGCAAGCGCGGTACGGCACCTGAAGGAAGGCGGGGCGCAAGCGGTGAAGCTGGAGGGCGGCCGCCGCGTGCTACCTCAGGTGGCGGCGCTCACCGGGGCGGGCATCCCGGTGATGGGACATCTTGGGCTCACGCCGCAGAGCGTCAACGCGCTCGGCGGGGTTCGCCGGATACAAGGCCGCGGTGATGCCGGCGAGGAACTGCTGGCAGACGCGCGGGCGCTGGAGAGGGCCGGCGCATTCGCGGTCGTGCTGGAGTCGGTACCGGCCGAGCTCGGGCGGAGGGTCTCTGCGGCGCTGCGCATCCCCACGGTTGGCATCGGCGCGGGCCCTCACTGTGACGCCCAGATCATGGTCTGGCAGGACATGGCCGGATTGACCGCCGGCCGGGTCCCGCGGTTCGTGAAGCGGTACGCCGACACCCGCAGTACCCTGCTCGACGCTGCGCACGGCTACGTGTTGGAGGTTGCCAGCCAGCGCTACCCTGACCAGGCGCATAGCTATGCTTAATCTCCGGTCGGCGAGTGATGGCCGCGCCTGAACGGTTGTATGACCGGATCGGGCCCGCCTATTCTGCGACCCGCCGTACCGACCCGCGGATCGCAGCACGGATATGGGCGTCGCTCGGCGACGCGCGAACCGTTCTCAATGTTGGCGCGGGCACCGGATCCTACGAACCGCCCGACCGTGACGTGACTGCGGTAGAGCCGTCGGCCGTGATGCGCGCCCAGCGGCCACCGGGTGCAGCCACGTGCTTGAGTGCCGACGCCGATCGGCTCCCGTTCGGCGACCAGTCCTTCGACGCAGCAATGAGCGTGCTGTCCGACCACCACTGGCCAGATCCGATCGCCGGGCTGCATGAGATGCGCCGCGTCGCCCGCCGCGTCGTGGTATTTCAGTTCGATACCGCGCGACCCGATGCATTCTGGCTCACCCGCGATTACCTTCCGGAGTTCGCCGAGCTTGCCCGCGGTGTCACGCTCACAGCGCGCGCCGAAGCGATCGGCGCCCGCATGGAGCCGGTGCCGATCCCGTGGGACTGCGCAGACGGTTTCTTCCACGCCTCCTGGCGGCGCCCCGGCGCCTATCTGCAGCCTGAGGTGCGTCGCGCCGTTTCGGTCTGGGCGCGGGTGGGGCCAGCCGCCGAGCAACGCGCGGTTAGCGCACTCCGGGCCGACCTCGCTACCGGCCGGTGGCTGGCACGCAACCGTGCCATCACGAGCCTCGAAGCAGCCGATCTTGGTGCGCGACTTCTGATTACCTGAACTGCGGCGCGCCGACGGCCGGGAAATACCGCACCCTGCGAACAAGTGCGCTGCGCCAGAACCGCTGCTGCTCGGCGGGCGCACAAGTTCAGAGTGTGGTCAGGGCGGCCGGCGCTCGGCTGGTCACCGCGAGCCCGTCGAGAAACAGCGACGTGCAGTCTTCGGCGAATCGCGCGACCGGGTACTGCCCGGTGGGCCGGAACCAGCGCACCGACAGCCAGATCGCGTCCCGCATGAGTCGGTACACGATCCCGGGATCCAGGTCGGAGCGGAACAATCCCTGGGAGACGCCGTCGCTGATCACATCGAGCCAGGCCTTCCTGACGTCGCTGGCGGTGCTTGTCAGGTAGCCGAAGCGTTCGAATTGCGACAGGTAATTCGCGTCGGACTGGTAGATCTCGGTCGCGTGCGGATGCGCGTCGGCGACCTGGAGCGACGCGACCACGAGGTCGCGCAGCCTCGCGCGCGGGTCTGCCGGGCCGCTCAGCGCCGATGTGCACGCCTCGCGGAGGTCCTTCAGGTAAGGGGCGAGGATCTCATCGACCATCGCTTCCTTGGAGTCGAAGTGGTGATACAGGCTCCCCGACAGGATGCCGACCTCGTCGGCGATCTCGCGCACTGTCGTGGCAGCGATTCCCTTACGCGCGAACTGCCCGGCGGCGACGGCGAGGATCTGATCGTGCCGGTCCCGAGGCTCTCGGCTCATTTTCTGCTACCGGTTGCGTTTGCCGGCCCGCGACCCTCCGTGAGTTCAGAAGGGCGCCGGCCGGGTGGCTGAGTATAGTGAGTCGAACCTATCAAACAAGCGCTTGCTACCTCCGATGGTCGCGCGCGGCTACCGGTCGGCGTGCGGGAAGGCGGCCATGCAGCACAAGCTGATGACTGCCGCCGCGGTGGTTGCCGAACTTCGGCCTGGGATGACCATCGGCATCGGCGGGTGGGGCTCACGACGCAAGCCGATGTCCCTGGTCAGGGCCATCTGCCGGTCCGATCTCGCCGACCTGACAGTCGTGAGCTACGGCGGGCCTGATGTGGGCCTGTTGCTGGCGGCCGCCAAGGTGCGCAAGCTGGTCTACGGGTTCGTATCGCTTGACTCGATCCCGCTCGAGCCCCATTTCCGTTCGGCGCGGCAGGCGGGCACCGTGGAGGTGGCCGAGTACGACGAGGGCATGCTCCAGTGGGGCCTATACGCCGCGTCGTGCCGGCTGCCGTTCCTGCCCACCCGCGCTGGACTCGGCTCCGACGTGCCGCGACTCAACCCGGCCCTGCGGACCGTCAGGTCGCCCTACGAGGACGGTGAGGAACTCCTCGCGATGCCCGCGGTGCACCTGGACGTCGCGCTCGTGCACGCGAACCGGGCCGATGGGTTCGGCAACGCTCAATTCCTTGGCCCCGATCCGTACTTTGACGACCTGTTCTGCACGGCCGCAGACCGGGCGTACCTCTCGTGCGAGAAGGTCGTCCACACGTCGGACCTGACAGCGGCGGCGCCGGTCCAGATGCTGCGGATTCAGCGGTGGATGGTGACCGGCGTGGTCGAGGCGCCCCGTGGCGCCCATTTCACCTCTTGTGAACCCGACTACGGCCGCGATGAGGCCTTTCAGCGCGAGTACGCCAGCGCGGCAACCGATCCGGCGGCGTGGGCCGGGTTCCGCGCCGAATATCTTGATCAGGAGGAGGCGGGATACCAGGCCGCTATAGCCGCGCGGCAGGCCGGCCCAGGGTGCACGCCGTGACTATCCCGGCCACCAGGGCCGAGGTGTGCGTGGTCGCATGCGCGGAGGCCTGGCGGGGCGACGGGGAAATCTTGGCTAGCCCGATCGGCCTGATTCCAGCGATCGGCGCGCGGCTCGCCAGGGCAACGTTTGAGCCCAGCCTGCTGCTGACCGACGGTGAGGCGCTGCTTGGCCAGGGCACCTGGGCGATCGACGCCAAGCCCGACGTGGTCGAGGGCTGGCTGCCGTACCGGGCGATCTTCGACCTTATCTACAACGGCAAGCGGCACGTGATGATGAGCCCGAGCCAGATCGACGTCTACGGCAATGTCAATATCTCCGCGATCGGGGACTTCGGCCGTCCGAAGGCCGCGCTTCTCGGGGTGCGCGGCGCGCCCGGCAACACTGTCAACCACCCCGTCAGTTACTGGGTGCCGAGGCATACGCCGCGGGCCTTCGTAGCCCAGGTCGACACGGTCTGCGGGATCGGCTACGACCGGGCGGCAGCGGCGGGAGAATCGGCAGCGCGGTATCACGAACTGCGCCGCGTGGTCAGCAACCTGGGCGTGCTCGATTTCGCAGGCCAGAATCGCAAGATGCGGCTGGCGTCGGTGCATCCCGGCGTCTGCGTTGACCAGGTGCGCTCAGCCACCGGCTTCGACCTCGAGGTCCCCAGCGATGTGCCGGTGACCAGGGCACCCACGGCGGCCGAACTTGAGCTGATCAGGTCGGTGATCGACCCGGCCGGCCGACGCGAAGCCGAGGTCGGGGCGGCGGGAGGATCTTGATGACCTCGCTGCGCACGCCGATTTGCGATCTGTTCGACGTGCGATACCCGATCGTGCAGACCGGCATGGGGTTCGTGTCGGGGCCGCGGCTCACCGCGGCGACAGCGAACGCCGGAGGCCTGGGGATCCTGGCCGGTGCCACGATGAGCTACCCAGAGCTGGCCGCGGCTATCGAGGAGACCAGAAACCGCACCACGTCGTCGTTCGGCGTGAACCTTCGATCCGACGCGCCGGATGCGGCGCGGCGCGTCGAGCTGCTGGTCAGCGAGCGGGTCAAGGTTGCGTCGTTCGCGCTCGCGCCGAGGCCCGAGCTGATCGCGCGACTGAAGGAGGCAGGCGTGGTGGTTGTCCCGTCGATCGGGGCACGCCGGCACGCCGAGAAGGTCGCCGCGTGGGGCGCGGACGCGGTGATTGTGCAGGGCGGCGAAGGCGGCGGTCACACCGGCCAGGTCGCCACGACGCTCTTGGTGCCGCAGGTCGTCGACGCTGTCGGCATCCCGGTGATCGCCGCGGGCGGCTTCTTCGACGGACGCGGGCTCGCCGCCGCGCTGTGCTACGGAGCGGCCGGGATAGCCATGGGCACCAGATTCCTGCTGACCAGCGACAGCCAGGTGCCTGACTCCGTCAAGCGCCGCTACCTGGCGGCTACCGTGGCGGACACCGTGCTCACGGACGCCCTCGACGGAGTGCCGCAGCGGTTGCTGCGCACGGCGTTCACCGAGCGCCTTGAGCGGGCAGGCCGCACGGCCAGGCTGCTGCGCTCGGCGCGCAGCGCGGCAACAGTACGCCGCCTGACTGGCGCTTCCTGGCCCGCGCTGGCGAGGGAGGCGCTGGATATGCGCCGCTCGCACGGCCTGCCGCTCGGCCAGATTCTGCTCGCTGCCAATACTCCTGCCCTGCTCAGGGCTGCCATGATCGACGGCAGGCCGGAGTTCGGCGTGATGGCCACCGGGCAAGTCGCCGGCCTGATCGATGACCTGCCTAGCTGCGCGGAGCTGATCAAGCGGATCGTCGCGCAGGCCGAGGCCGTTCTCGCCAGGCTGGCCGACCCCGCAGATCAGCCGCCGGGCGTAGCGGCGGACGATGGCTCCCTGGCGGGCACGAACGAAGGGGAGAACCAATGATCAGCACCTCGGTGGGCGCGGACGGGGTTGCCGAGTGCGTGCTCGACCACCCGCCGGTCAACGCGCTGCCAGCAGCTGGCTGGTTCGCACTCGCCAGCCAGCTCGCCGACCTCCGCGCTAATCCCGCGGTGCGCTCGGTGCTGCTACGCGCGGAAGGTCGCGGCTTCTGCGCCGGAGTCGACATCAAGGAGCTGCAGGCAAGCCGGGATTTCGCTGCGCTTGTCGAGGCGAACCGAGGATGCGCGGCGGTATTCGCCGCGGTCTACGAGTGCCCGGTGCCGGTGATCGCGGCGGTGCATGGATTCTGCTTGGGCGGCGGCATCGGGCTCGTCGGCAGTGCCGACATTATCGTGGCGGCCGAGGACGCGACGTTCGGCCTTCCCGAGGTGGATCGCGGTGCTCTGGGCGCCGCCACCCACCTTGCGAGGCTGGTCCCGCAGCACCGGATGCGGGCGATGATGTACACGTGCGCCACCGCGACCGCGGCTGAACTGCACGGTTACGGCAGCGTGCTGCAGGTGGTGCCGAAGGAGCAGCTGCGGGATGCCGCCCTGGACGTTAGCCGGCGGATCGCGGCCAAGGATCCTGAGGTGATCAGGGCAGCGAAGGAATCGTTGAACGGCATCGACCCCGTTGACGTACGGCGCAGCTACCGGTACGAGCAAGGCTTCACCTTCGAGCTGAACCTGTCAGGCGTGGCCGACAGGGTCAGGGACGAATTCGGGCGGCCGGAACAGCCGGGTCACTGAACCGCCGCAGCCACTGGCCGGCGGTGGGTTACCGCGCGTCCTGCAAGTGCTTGATCTCGTTGTTGATCTGCTGCTCGGTGAACCCCGCGCGCCGGAAGACGTCCCAGGCATTCAGCACGACGCCGATTCCCCAGCCGACGATCGGGAAGATCGGCCAGAAGAATCCGTGCGGGTCGGTCATCGCCCAGATGACCACAAGGAATCCATTGACCAAGAAGAAAACAAGCAGGTGCACGCCGAAGTCGCGCTTCTTCTTGAGCTGGGCGATCGCCTGCTCGCGTAGGGCTGACCGGTCCGCCTCATCATGAACTGTCATCGTCCCCACCTCCTACGTCGCCAAAGCTAAGGACACGCGCACTGTGGCGGCAGGGCAAATGGTCACCAGAATGGGAGTCTGTGGTACCTAGGGCGCTTGCCGCCGGGCGCGTGACTCGAGAACGCTTCGCGGGCTGGCCGCGCCGAACCAGGCAGGGCGCTCGCCGCCTCCGTCGACGACGAGGTTCGCTCCGGTGACGTATCGGGCCAGCGGCGACACGAGCAGCAAGCAGGCATCGGCTATGTCGTCCGGTCTGGCCATCCTGCCAACCGGCACGGTCGCGGCGACCGCGGCTAGAGCCTGCTCGTCGCCGTAGTGAGCCGAGTTGTCCTCGGTGCGAACGAGTCCGGCGGTCACGCAGTTGACCCGTACCGCAGGCGCCCACTCAACCGCCAGTGCCTTGGTGAGCGCGATCAGTCCCGCCTTGGCGGCGGCATACGCGGCGGTGCCAGGCGCCGGGCGGAACGCTGACACGCTGCCGATGTTAAGAATCAGCCCGCCGTCGTCCTGGCCCCGCATGACCGCGTTCGCGGCCTGCGCGACGAAAAACGGCGCAAGGAGATTCAGCCGGACGACGGAGGTGATCAGGTTCGGCGAGGCGGAGTCAGCCAGCACCGATGGCGACCCCCCCGCATTGTTAACCGCTACGTCAAGCCGGCCGAACCGGCTGGTCGCCTCGGCCACGGCCGCGCGGGCCTGATCGGGATCGCGCACGTCGGCTGCGGCGAACTCGATCCCGGCAGGCAACTGGCCGGGCTCGGACCGCGCGCAGACGAGGACCCTGGCGCCGCAGCGGACGAGGCACCGCGCGATGGCCAGGCCGATGCCCCGGGTGCCACCGGTGACGAGGGCAGCCCGATTCGACAGGTCCACCGGTACTTCGGACGGCATGCCCGATTATTGCAACGCACCGCCAGGCGGTTCGAGCCGCACCGCGGCGAAGCAGCGCACTAGCCCTTGACCAGGCGGCCACCGGTCCACACGGCCGTGATGTGCTCTGGCCTGGCCAGCACGGAGATGTCGCCGAGCGGGTCGGCACCGACTGTGATGACGTCAGCGTCGTAGCCTGCCTGGAGTTGACCGCTCCTCGGCGCTTGCGGCCCGAGCGTCAACGGCGCGGTGGCGGTGGCCGCCTCGATCGCCTGGAGCGGCGTCATCCCGAGCTTGACCAGGTGCATGACCTCGTCGCCGTTGCTTCCCCAGGCGTTCGGGCGGTCAGGCCCGGTGATCGCGATGTCGGTGCCCATGGCGATCGTGACGCCGCGTTCGATCGCCAGCGCGACCGCGTCCGCGTGCCTGGCGGCGAGAGCGGTGAGCTTGGCGGCCGCGTAGTCGGGGACGGCGTCGAGGTTGGCCAGGATGTCCTCGACGATGGTCCTCGTCGGCACCAAGATGGTGCCGGTCTCGCGCATCGCGTCGCACGCCTCCTCGTCCAGGTAGGTGCCGTGCTCGATGCTGCGCACTCCAGCCGCGATCGCTGCCATGATCCCGGGCTTTCCGTGGCAATGGGCCGCTACAACGCGGTCGGCCAGTCCCGCGACCTCGACGATGGCTCGCAGTTCGGAATCGGTGAATTGCTGGTGGATGGGATCGTCGATCTCGGACATTACCCCGCCCGAGGCGCACACCTTGATCACCCGTGCGTTGCGCCGCAACTGCTCTCTGGCCGCGCGCATGCACTCGGCCGGCCCGTCGGCCAGCCTGAGCTCTCCGTAGTGATGGCCGAAATCGTTCACCCAGGACAGGGGATAAGAATGCAGGTCAGCATGGCCGCCGGTGGTGCTGAGTATCGATCCTGCCGGGTATATTGCCGGCCCGTCGAGTACTCCCTCCGCGACTGCCCTGGCCAAATAGATGCCGAGCCCGCCGACTTCCCTGACCGATGTAATCCCCGCGTCGAGCGCGCTGCGCAGGTCATGTGCGCAGCGCGCGGCGCGCAGCGGAACCGGCTCGAGCGGAAGATGGCCCAGGTCGAGCGTGCGCATGCCGAGGAAGTGACCGTGGCAGTCCCACATTCCGGGCATCACGGCCTCGGCGGCGTGCACCGTCGCGCCGGGAGTCTCCGGCGCCTCACGCGCCGACCCGGCGTAGCTGATAGTCGGGCCGTCGATGAGGACCACGCCGTCAGCGACCGGCTCGCCACGGCCAGGCAGCAGCAGTTCGGCCTCGATCCGCTCCATCGTCGTCCTCCCTGATCGCGGCTGGCCATCACCGGCCAGCCGTGGGGGGCACAGCGTCCCCGTGGCCGGGTGCCGGCCAGCACATCATGGCGACTTTGCTTACTAATCGCAAACGGCGATCCTCAGGTGGAATCGTGGTGACTATCGGGGAGAATGGACGCGCGGATGGCGGACTTCGCCATCTCGCGAGAATGTGTATCGCCTGATTCGCGCGGCCAGGCGCGATACAGGTAGCGGTGCGAGGGAGCGAGATGCCGCCTGCGGACCGGCCGTTGCCGGCGCGCGGCCAGGGGCCGGTGCGCGGCGCGCTTGGTCGTCTCCGCGGCTCATATCAGGCGGCGCCACTGCCAGTCAAGATTCTGATCGCGATCGCGGGCATCGCCGCTTGCATTCCGCTCGCCGCCGTCATCGTGATCTGGATGCTTGCCTTCGCTCCCTACGCGGTCTGGACAGGCCGCACGCAGTGGTGGGCGACGGCGTCGGCGACCATGTGGGGAATCGCCCTGGTGGCTACGCAGGCGCATGGCCATACGTCGCCGCACTACGCGCTGCTGGCCCTGCCTGTTGTCTCCGCGTTCGCGGCTCATGCCGGCGCACTTGGCCGGTGGTACGCGCCCTGCCGCACGGTCGCTTGGGTGATCCTGCTGGCCCTGCTGCCTGGGATAGCCGCGTTCCGGATCGTCGATAAGGGCCACTCGCTTATAGGCCCGGCGCTCGCATGGCTGCTCGCCGCCGTAGTGCTTGGCTGGCGGCTCGCGAAGGCCTGGCAAGACAGCCGTCAGGGCAGCAAGCTGCAGCAGCTGCGCGGCGGCGCTCCCGCGGTCCCCTTGCCCGTGTCTCCCGGTCAGACGAAGCCGATGCGGCCCGGCGTGACAGGCGAGCAGGCCGGCCAGGCCCCCACGGGGTCGGCTCAGCAACGCCCCGCCGCAAGGCCTGCCGGCCGGTCGGCAGCCGCGGCGGAGGGCGGGCGGGTGATGGCGGCGGCAAGAAGCGGCCGTGCCGGGGTCGCGGGGCAGCCATCGGCACCGGCAGCCGCCGACGGGGACCCGGTATCTGACCGGCCGATGATCACTGTCGACGAGGCGATGGCGGAACTCGACGAGATGATCGGCCTGACTCCGGTGAAGGATCAAATCAGGTCGTTCGCGGCTTCGATTGAGGCCGCGCGGAGACGCGCCATGGTCGGCATCGGCGACCAGAAGCCGATGCAACATTTCGTTTTCCTCGGTCCGCCTGGTACCGGCAAGACCGCGGTCGCTCGGATCGTCGCCAAGATCTTCTACGCGTTCGGCTTGCTCGAAGATGCGACGGTGGTCGAGGCGCAGCGCAGCGACCTGGTGGGTGAATACCTCGGCGCCACCGCGATCAAGACCAACGAATTGATCGATTCGGCACTGGGCGGGCTGTTGTTTATCGACGAGGCGTACAGCCTGGTGAACGAGGGAGACGGGCAAAACGACCGGTTCGGCAACGAGGCCGTCCAGGCGCTACTGAAGCGGGCAGAAGACGACCGCGAGCGGCTGGTCATCATCCTGGCCGGGTACGAGCGGCAGATGGAGGCCTTCCTTGCCTCCAACCCGGGCCTGACGTCGCGGTTCGCGATCCGGGTGAAGTTCAGCGGGTACTCACCGGCCGAGCTGCTCCAGCTCGCCGACCTCACGGTCGCCAGACGCGGGGAGATCATCGACCCGCAGGGCCGCTCGGTGTTGTGGCGGATGTTCGAGGAGGTCGGGCGGCGCAGGCTGGGCGACGAGCTCGGGAACGGCCGTTTCGTCCGCACCCTCGTGGAACGCGCTGGTCAGGCCAGGGACGTCCGCGTGATGGGGGCAGGATTCGAGCCCGCGCCCGCCGATCTGGTCACGCTGCGCGGCGCCGACCTTGAGCAGGCCTACGGCGAGCTGACGTCCCGGTACCGCGGCTACGACGAGACCCCGACGCTAGAGAGCGCGCTCTCCGAGCTTGACGCGCTGGTCGGACTCGAGCCGGTTAAGCGGCAGGTGCACGAGATAGCGGCCCAGCTGCGCGTCGCCAGGTTGCGAGACGCGCAGGGCCTGACCAGCCAGCCTCCGGTCAGGCACCTCGTCTTCACTGGCCCGCCAGGCACAGGTAAGACCACGGTGGCGAGAATCCTGGCCAGGATCTTCGCCGCGCTTGGGCTGCTAGTTCGGCCGAGTGTCGTGGAGGCCCACAGGGCCGACCTGGTCGGCGATCATCTTGGCTCAACGGCGATCAAGACCAATAAGCTCGTGGACTCGGCGCTTGGCGGCGTCTTGTTCATCGACGAGGCCTATTCGCTCTACAACGACGGATACTCCGGTGGTGACGCGTTCGGGGCCGAGGCAGTCGCGACCCTGCTGAAGCGGGCGGAAGATGACAGGGAACGACTGGTCATGGTGCTGGCCGGCTACACCGACGACATGAGCAGGTTCATGAGGACAAATCCAGGCCTGGCGTCCAGGTTCAGCGTGCGGATCGCGTTTCCGAGTTACGGTCCGGACGACCTGGTGAGAATCGCTACGATCTTCGCCGCTCAAGGCGGTGACACCTTCGCACCCGAGGCCATGCCCGTGCTCCGTCAGATTCTCACCGGAGCCTGCGAGCAGGGCAAGATCGACGAACTCGGCAACGGCAGGTATGCCCGCTCGCTCTACGAGAGGGCGTGCGCGTCACGCGACCTGCGCGTGGCTCAGCTCGGCGAGAGCGCGAGCGCGGCCGAGCTGACGACGATCTCGGCCGACGATGTCGAGGCTGCCCATCGGGGCATCGGAGGCTAGAACCGAGTCCGACCAGTCAGTCATCGGGCTCGGGCGGCAGCTTGGCGAGCGCTAGCCGGATCGCGCGTTCGTCGGTGCCAGCCGACTCCAGTACGTCCATCAGCGCGTGAACCACGTCGTGCCTGGGCATCCCGACGTCGAGCATTCGCTGCGCGGCTTCCCACAACTCCGGCGGATCGCCTTGCCACAGCCGTTCGGCGAGCGCGACATGCCGATCGAGATGCTCCGCGCTGGCCCGGCCGTTGGCCTCCTGGTCGTGGTCTGCCGCCAGCAGAAGCCTCCTGTCGCGCGGGTCCGCCGGGTCAAGCGAGCTCAGGTCCGTGCCGCGGAACGTGCCGTCGAGCACGCCGAACGCGAATATGCGCCTGGGCAGCGCCTCGAGATCGCGATCGGGCAGCAGTCGGCCGACCAGGTCGGGTTTGATCCCGTACGAAGCGGGGTCTCGATAGACCTTGGTGAACGTCGACATGCTTTCGAACACCGCGTCCAGCGTCTTACTGATCGCCGCGATTTCCAGGCCTGACTTGGCTCCGGCCCAGCGGGCCCATGAGATGACGACGTGCGGCATCGCGTGCTGTTCAGGGGCGGTGAGCATGACCTTCCTCGGCAGCCAGTCGAGGAGGAAGGTTTCCGCCTTCGCGGGGCTCACCCGCAGCGGTCGGCCGAAGTCCTGGTCGCAACCGTAGTCGACGATGTGATCAGCGCACCGGCTGGCCGCCTCGGTGTCGGACAAGTCCTCGGCCTCGTCGGAGGCGAGGAACTCGGCGACCAACATGGCCCGGTGATCCCTGCGCCAGGCGGTCCGCCTGGAAGCGCCGGGACCGATCAGCCCGGTTGTGCCTGCCCCAGCGCGTGAGCCGCCGCCGCGGCTTGACCGCGGATAGGGGGCGGCGCCATGGCGGCCGAGGCTGCCTGCCGCGTGCGCCTGGCCAGCGCCCGCGCTCACCCCGGCCGGGACGAGCGACCGGCCGCTGCGCGGTGCGGGCGGAAGCGTGCGGATCCTTGCCCTGATGAACGCGTGGTACGCCGGGAACGACTTGCTGACCGGGGGGTCCGCGAGGGTCTCGGTGACCGTAAGCGCTGACTGGAGCAGTCGCCGCACGTTCGGCGGCTCTACCTGACGGAATGTTGACTTGGGCCGGTCCGGCTGGCCGTTGTCGCGGCAGTAGGCAAGCAGCTTGCCGACCTGTGAGGTCACCCAGCCGTCTTTGATCATCCCGCCCGCGTTGTAGTCGACAACGATCACGAGAGCGTGCTCGTCCTGCCCCGCGTAGCTGAACACGCAGATGACCTCGTCACGGTCGCCGTAGGCGTCGGTGTTGACGTAGCAGTCGCCCGCGACGACGGCGCCCGCACGCTCGGCCCAGCCAGGCCTCGCGACTCCACGCTCCATCAGGTCAAGCGCTGCCCGTTCGGCCTTGACGGCCTGTCGGGACGTCCCCAGGCACGCGACGCCTGACAATAGCGCAAGAGCGGCCGGGCTGCCTTGCTCGGCGGCATAGTCGACAAGGCCCTCGCCGACAAGTTCCTCGACGTCGGTCCGGCGCCTGGCCGGTCGTCCTCGGCGACCTGGTTGCTGGCGCCACCACGTGCCGAGCAGCTCGCTGACCATCAACTCGGCATCGAGCGCGCTGCGGACAGCGAGCAACTCTCTCGATGCCCTTAGCATCTCCGCGAAAAGCGCGTTGGCTGGCCGCGGCGCGGAATCGCGAGCAAGCCGCCCGGCTGAGCCGGAGCGGTCAGAGCCGCCGGGAGGTTCGGCGCGTCTGCTCTGCGGGCTCACTTCCCTAGCTTTTCAGATCCGGTCGCGGCGACGCCACGCTTAGGCTCGGCGCGCCGCGAGTTGAGGCGGCGCAGGCAGGAGACTACAGCCCCGCGCTGCGGGAGTCCGGCCTGTTGAGCGGGCTAACTGTGTTCATCATGCGGTTTACCATCACGGTCGCAATAACGCACGAGAAATCATGCAATGGACGCCAAGCTGGCGGACGGACAGCGGGCTGGCGATGCCGAAGTGCCAGCGATCATCCGGTAATTGGGACATAATGCCGGATTAGCGGTACGTGCCTGCCGCTCGGGGGGCGACCGGCGGATTGCGATAATCGGCGAGGGAGATGCGGCTATGCGGCGCGGCCTGCGGCGACATGGACTACGGCATTATCGGCGCAGGCTGGGAGCGAGCCGGGCGCACAAGCTCGCGGGGCTGACCGGCGGCCTACTAGCGCTCGTGCTGACCGCCGCGGGCTGCGGTGCGAGAGGTCCTGAGGGCCCTGGCAAGCCAACCGCCGGCGGTACAGCGACCTACGCCCTGCCACCGAACACCAATCCGAACTACATCTTCCCGTTCACGCCTGGCGTGTACTTCACGCAGGTCAACACCGGCAACTTGGAGTACCTGATGTACCGGCCGCTGTACTGGTTCGGTACCAGCAGCGGGCTGCCGTACCTGAACAAGAAGCTCAGTCTCGCCGAGCCTCCCATCTACAGCCACAACACGGTGACGATCAAGCTGAAGCGCTATATGTGGTCGAACGGCGAGCATGTCACCGCCCAGGACGTCGTGTTCTGGATGAACATGCTTAAGGCCGTGGTCAAGGTGTCAAGCTCGTCGGTCAACTGGGGCGGCTACGTGCCCCACGAGTTCCCCGACAACGTGCTGAACATCAAGACTTCCGGCACGCGCGAGGTGAAGATGACCATCAGGGGGCCTTACTCGCGGCAGTGGTTTACCGACAACGAACTGAGCCAGATCACCCCGATGCCCCTCGCCTGGGACAGGACCGCCGCTGGCAAGAGCGACTGCGCCGTCCAGCTCATCCACTGCATCGCCGTGTTCAAGTACCTCGACGCTCAGTCGAAGAACACGGCCACGTGGGCGACGTCGCGGCTGTGGAGCGTCGTCGACGGCCCGTGGCAGCTGACGAGTCTCAACTCACAGGGCGTGCTGACCTTCAGCTTCAACCCGAAATACTCGGGAACGGTGCCGAAGGCGCACATCAACGTCTTCAAGGAGCTGCCGTTCACCTCGGAGGAGGCCGAGTACAACGTGCTCGCGGCCGGCGGCAGCAACCCGCTCGACGTTGGCTACCTGCCCACCGTCAACGCGCCTGTGCCGCCGCCCGGCAGGCCAGTCGGGGCGAACCCGATACCTGGTTACCGGCTGCAGCCGCTCTACACATGGGGACTGAGCTACTTTCCTTACAACTTCTCAAGTGCCGATCCGCAGCTCCCGATCATCAGCCAGCAGTACTTCAGACACGCGCTGCAGTTGCTTGAGAACCAGGCGGCCATCATTCAAGGCCCGCTGCACGGCTACGGTCACGTGACCACGGGCCCGGTCGGCAGCTTCCCTCGCACCGATTACCTGTCGCCGACGGCGCTCAAGGGAGATCCCTATCCTTACGACCCGGTCGAGGCGAGGCAATTGCTCGCCGGGAACGGCTGGACGGTGAACCCGAACGGGATCTCGACCTGCCACAAGCCAGGTATCGCGTCTGGCGATTGTGGCAAGGGGATACACGCGGGCGCTCAGATGAAGTTCACCTTGTACTACGCGACGGGCAACAGCTGGCTGGAGTCCGCGCTGCTGGCGCTGAAATCGGACGCCGCGCAGGTCGGGATCGACATCGTCCTGATACCGAAGACCTTCAATGGCGTAATCGGAGTGGTCGAGAACGGCATCGGTTGCCCGGCGGCCGGCTGCCCGTGGGAGCTTGCCGACTGGGGACTTGGCTGGAGTTACGTGCCCGACTACCTGCCGACCGGGGACGAGCTCTTCCTGGCGGGTTCGCTGGGTAACACAGGCCAGTACAGCAACTCCGTCAACGACCATCTCATCAAGCAGACCCTCGCCAATTCGAACATGCGCCTTATGTGGAAGTGGGAGGACTACCTGACCAAGCAGCTGCCTGTGGTTTTCCAGCCTGACGCGCCCCAAGCCCTGGTCGAGAGCATTGACAGCCTGCACATCGGAAAGCAGAGCCCGACCTTGGCGATCAACCCAGAAGACTGGTACTTCGTTCATTGAGCGGGCCAACCACCAACGCTGACGGCCGCGACTGTTGACGACCTTCATCGTCAGGCGCCTGTTTCAGGCGGCGGCCACGCTTGTGCTCGTCAGTTTGCTGGTGTTCGGGCTCTTGTGGCTGCTGCCTGGCGGGCCGCAGCAGGCCATGCTGAGCGGAAGCAGAACTGGCGCGCACCTGCATCAGGTACGCGTGGACTACGGTCTCGGCAATCCGCCGGTTGTTGCGTACCTGAGCTGGCTCAGCCAGATGCTGCGCGGCCACCTGGGTTACTCCTTCATCGAGAACGCCAGCGTGGGGTCGCTGCTGGCGGCCAGCCTGCCGCGGACGCTCGTGCTCACGCTGAGCGCCACGGTGATCGGCATCGCGGCGGCGATACCCGCAGGGCTGGCGCAAGCGGTCCGCCGCGATACCGCGGCCGACCGCGCGGCCAGGGCCCTGTCCTACATCGGCTACGGAATGCCGTCGTTCCTTCTCGGCTCGATCCTGATCTTGGTCTTCGCAGTGCGGCTGCACTGGTTCGGTGCGGAAGGGCCGCAGGCGCCAGGCATCGCGGGAGTGCTCACGGACTGGCGCGACCTTACGCTGCCCGTGCTCACCCTGGCGGTCGTCGCTCTCGCGACCTTCGCCCGGTACGTCAGATCCGCCGCGATCGACAGCCTCGGCCACGATTACGTTCGCACCGCGAGGGCGATCGGGGGCGACAGCCGCAGAGTGCTCTTGAGGCATGTGCTCAGGAACTCGCTGATCCCCGTGATCACTCTGGCGGGCCTGTCGATTCCGCGGATACTGGCGGGCGCGCTGGTGGTCGAA